>Ga0307486_1003323_pt1 | contig 10510 bp, 12 predicted proteins | sample CBIW02metaG_FD_203663 | JGI IMG/M metagenome (GOLD analysis project Ga0307486, IMG submission 203663) | Sea-ice brine microbial communities from Beaufort Sea near Barrow, Alaska, United States - CBIW 0.2 | ecosystem: Environmental > Aquatic > Marine > Coastal | place: USA: Alaska | collected... | reverse complement strand
TAACCTGTATTTTATGCCGCATTTACGGATATCTGAAGCCGCGCGACTCGTCGGAGTCAGCGACGACACCATGCGCCGATGGATCGACGCCGAGGCACTACCCACGGTCAAAGACGAGGCCGGCCGCACCCTTATTGACGGCGCACACGTGGCTCGCCTCGCACGCGACCACGCGGTCGCGCCAGCGGACACGTCGGGCGTCGCGCGGTCCGCACGCAACCAGTTCGTCGGGATCGTCACCGCAGTGACCGCGGACACCGTCATGGCACAGGTCGAGCTGCAGTGCGGGCCGCACCGCGTCGTCTCGCTCATGAGCTCCGAGGCTGTGCGAGACCTGGGCCTCGAGGTGGGCACCGTCGCGGTGGCCGTCGTCAAGGCCACCACCGTAATCATCGAGACAGCCCAGCCCAAGGCGCGCGCGTGACGCGATGGTGCTGAATGCTAAGCACGCCATCGCACTGGTCGTGCTGGCGTTAGGACCCCTGACCGCGTGCACCGCAGCATCGGACGCCCCGCAAAATCAAACCGTGACCGTCTTCGCCGCAGCATCACTGACCGACACGTTCACGGAGCTCGGCAAGGACTTCGAGGCCGCCAACCCGGGCATCAAAGTGGTCTTCTCCTTCGCGGGCTCAGCCGACCTCGCGACGCAAATTGTCGAGGGCGCACCCGCCGACGTCTTCGCTTCCGCCAACGAGGCGCAGATGGACGTCGTGTCTGCAGAGAGCCTGACCGCCGCCGCGCCGATGACGTTCGCGACGAACATCCTGACCATCATCGTGCCATCGGACAACCCCGCAAATATCTCCTCGTTCGAGGACCTCGCCAGCGCGGACGTCGCGACCGTCGTGTGCGCGCCTCAGGTGCCGTGCGGTGCCGCCACAGTGACTCTCGAGGATAAGTTTGGCTTCGATATCCCGGCCGTAAGCGAGGAAAATTCGGTCACCGACGTGCTCGGTAAGGTCAGCAGCGGCCAGTCGGACGCCGGCGTGGTGTACGTGACTGACGTTCCGCGCAGCACTGACATCACCGCCATCCCGATCGAGGGCGCGGAGGCAGCCATCAATACATATCCAATCGCCTCGCTCAGGTCCTCCCAGGCGGCCGATGCCGCATCGGCGTTCGTCGACTACGTCACCGGCGCAGAGGGTGCGGAAGTGCTCACGGCAGCCGGGTTCGGTACGCCATGACAGCCTCTACCCCGATTCTTCCTGGAACCCCTGCCGTCCAGCGCCATGACTCGCATTGGGCAAGCGCGGGTTACGTCCCACCTTGGCTGCCGCCGATCGCCGTCGCCGGAGCGCTGCTCATACTTGTTCCACTGATCTCGATGGCAACTCGGGTGGAGTGGGCGAACTTCGGCGCACTGGTCACCTCCCCGAGCTCCCTCGCGGCTCTCGCGCTATCACTGCGAACGTCGCTCGCGGCGACTGCGCTATGCATCCTGCTCGGCGTCCCCATGGCCATGGTGCTGGCGCGGGTGGACTTCCCGCTCAAGTCGCTGGCCCGCACCCTGGTGCTCGTGCCACTGGTGCTCCCCCCTGTGGTGGGCGGGCTCGCGTTGCTGTACGCGTTCGGCAGGCGCGGGCTCCTGGGCGGCGTCATGAATCTGCTTGGCATCGACATCGCGTTCTCCACCACGGCAGTCGTACTCGCGCAAACCTTCGTCGCGTTGCCTTTCATGGTGCTGACGCTCGAATCCGCGCTGCGTTCGCGCGGCGCTCGGTACGAGGGTGTCGCGGCAACCCTGGGCGCCCGACGCGGGTACGCGTTCAGGCACGTCACTCTGCCACTGATGTGGCCGGCACTCGTCGCGGGCACGGTGCTGTGCTTCGCACGGGCGCTCGGCGAGTTCGGCGCGACGTTGACGTTCGCGGGAAGTCTCGAGGGCGTGACTCGTACAGTCCCACTGGAGATATACCTGCAGCGCGAGGTAGATCCCGATGCCGCGGTGGCGCTGTCGCTGCTGCTCATCGTGATCGCGTTGGTCATCGTGGGGCTCGCCTACCGGCGTCCGGGCAGTCGGAGAGCACAGTGAATGCGCCACATGACGCGAAAACACCCTCGGCTAACGAAGCAAATCGAGTGATAAAGGCGACCGGACTCGAGGCCTCGGCAACCATGGCGTCGCGCGGGCTCAACGCCAGAGTGACGGTCGAGCCCGGACGTACTCTCGCGCTGTTGGGACCCAACGGATCCGGCAAATCCTCGCTACTCGGCGTGCTTGCGGGCCTCTTGCGCCCGGACGCAGGGAGTGCGCGCCTTGGCGGCGTCGAGTTGTTCGAGATCTCGCCGTCAGCCGTGCGGTGGCCACGTCCCGACGAGCGGCCAATCGGGCTGCTTGGCCAGGAGCCGTTGCTCTTCCCCCACCTCAGCGCGCTCGACAATGTTGCTTTCTCGGCGAGAGCTACCGGTTCTTCGCGCAGTGACGCCCGCGAATTGGCGATGTCTTGGCTGCGTGCAGTAGACGCCGAGTCCCTTGCGCAGTCGCGGCCGGGTGCACTCTCGGGCGGCGAGGCACAGCGCGTGGCTATCGCACGGGCGCTCGCGGCAGGGCCCTCGGTGCTGCTGCTCGACGAGCCCCTCGCCGCTCTAGACGTCGACTCGGCTGTGACGGTGCGGGCGGTCCTCGCGGACGTCCTACGCGACCGCACTGCAGTGTTGGCGACCCACAACGTGGTCGATGCATCGATGCTCGCGGACGACATCGCCGTGTTGCACTCCGGCCTCATCGTCGAGTCTGGTCCTGCGCGCAACGTGCTTGCCCGGCCCCAGCACCCCTTCACCGCGCGCATGGCTGGCCGCGGGCTGATCCGTGGCATGCGTACCGAATCCGGAATTCGCATGCAAGATGGCACCGAACTTTTGGGCGCACCTGCAGACGATGCTCCGGCAGGCACGGATGCGATGCTCACCGTTCGTCCGGGAGCCGTGCGCGTGACACAAGTAGATTCGGGCACGCAGCGTCCCACGCGAAACACACTTACCGCCACGATCACCGCCGTCGAGACCCACGCAGAGTCGCTCCGAGTGTGGGCGGGTGGACTGATCGCGGACCTGGATCTTGAGCGGGCGCGCGATCACGCGCCGACCCGCGGCGATGCCGTGACGTTGCAGATCGACCCTGCTGTCGCCGTCGTCTATCGCGCGTGCGCTACGCGCGGAATAATCTGCAACTAGAGAAGCACCTATGGCACCGAGAGGGTCGCGATGAACAACACATGGGCCAGGGGCTTGGTTGCCGTCACGGTGGTCGTCGGACTGGCTGGTTGTGGCACATCCAGGGCCTCGTGCCCGGCCGTCACGTCCGAGTTTTTACCAACGGCCACGTCGGGCCAGACCATCAATGTGAACTTGGCGAACGTCGCCTCGGAGTGCAACGACCAGGGCGGGTTAGCGATCCCCCTTCTCGACAACCCAGGCTCGGTCGAGCTCAAGCTCGTATCGGTCGACACCCGGGAGAAAGTACTAGCCACCGGGAAAGCGAAGGTCGCCAGGGATGGTTCGGCGGTCGTGGAACTGACGATCCCATCCGACGAGGTCGGGACAATGTCCGTGGTGTACGACGGAGTGTCACTCGGAACTGTGACAGTAACGGACTGAGACTCAGACGATGGCCAAGGTTGACTCACCGATCATGAGGTCAATCGAAGCGACGACTATCCGCCGGCGAAGGGCGGCAGTACATCCAGGGTCGAGCCAGCGGCTATGACCTCGTCCGCCTCAACCATGCGCCCGTCGACCATCAGCGCACACTGACGCCACACGCGCGCGAGTTCATCGCCCTGGACCCCGATCAGCTGGTCGCCGATTTGACTCGCCGTCCCAGGCGCCACCGACGCCTGCTCGATTCCAGCAGCCTCGGCCGCAGCCGCAAAAAGCCTCACGGTAACCATCAGCCGGGCATCTCTTCGGTCCACGACAACGCAAGAGCGCTGGCCTTGCGCGAGGCCTCCGCCACGGCATCGGCGCCACCGCCGTTCTGCGCGGCCGCGTAACCCACCAGGAACGTCGCTAGCGGAGCGGCCGGACGCGTCACCGAATGCGCCGCGTCGCGCGCGACGTCGAGCAGCCCCTGGACGTCGACGTCGTCGAAGTCGACGCCGAGCTCCTTGGACAGCGCCGCCATCCAAGATTCGAGTTGTGCAGGTGCAGTCATGAATCCTCTCCCAGCCTGCCGGGCCACGGTCGAGCACCCCAACGGTCCGCGTCCTGCCAAGTATCGACGTCATCACTAGCATGGTGCAATCCGAGCACCGGTGTCATGTCCAGCGCGCCCGTGAGCTGACCCATCGACGCGCCGTCCAGCCGCGGCAAGGCCTGCACGGCATGTGCCAACGACCGCGCGCGATACACGGCGAGCAGTGGCTGCGTACGCCCCATGTCGTCCACCAGCCAGGCTCCGTCACTGGTCCCGGCGATAATTCCATCGCTACTCACGTTGACGGCCCGCGAGGCGGCGGACTCCACGAGCGCAAGCACGGCATCGGCCGCGTTGGGCATGTCGCAAGCAAGAGCCAGCACCAAGTGATCGGGATCGAAGTCATCACTATTGCCGCCGCCGAGCGCAGCGAGCACGTCCAGCCCCGCAGCTATCCCCGCCGCCGGACCGCTGCCCGCGGGCTCCTCCCGCGTGATGTGCACGCCGGCGCGAGCCAACGCATCTGGCCCCACGACAATCACGGGTGACGCGTGAGCCACCTGGCACGCGACCAACGCGAGGTCAAGCAGCGTGTCGCCGCCCACGACCAGGTCGGGCTTGGAGGCACCGCCCAGCCTGCGGGCGTGGCCTCCTGCGAGCACGATGGCGGCGAGTTTCATGCTCCACGGCTCCAGTCCCCGGACTTTCCGCCGGTCTTGGCCACCAGCTCGATGCGCGCAATTGAGGTGCCCTTGTCCAGGCCCTTGACCATGTCCACCACGTTGAGCGCCGCGATACTGACCGCGGTGAGCGCCTCCATCTCCACGCCGGTCCGGTCGGCGGTGCGGGCGGTGGCGGTGATCGCGACTCCCCCATCGACGATTTCAAGGTCCACCGCCACGCCGTGGACGCCGATCACGTGAGCTAGCGGCAGCAGGTCGGGTGTCTTCTTCGCGCCGGCGATACCCGCGATGCGCGCGACCGCGAGCACGTCGCCCTTGGGCACCGACCCGTCCCGCAGCGCGGCGACCACCAGCGGCGCACACTCGACGAATCCGCGCGCCGTCGCGCTGCGAATGGTGGGCTGCTTGTTGGTGACGTCGACCATGCGGGCATGCCCGGCCGAGTCCAAATGCGTAAAGTCAGTCACGGTTACTTTGCCTTTCAACCAGAGATCCTGATGAGTTCCACCGTATCGCCCTCGCGCACGCTATCCACGTCCGCCGGCACCACCGCGAGCGCCTCGGCGAGCGCGAGGCTCGCCACCAAGTGCGAGCCAGAGCCGCCGCCGGTGGCCGGAAGCACGGAGCCGTCGGGGTGAAATCTCACGGGCATGTACTGCTGACGCTCGGGCGGGGTGGCCCACCCCTGCGCCACGATCACGCTTTCGAGCGGCCGATGCGGCGGAAGCCCCCGCAGCACCCGCACCATAGGCGCGACGACCACCTCGAAGGACACCAGCGAGGAGACCGGATTGCCGGGCAGGCATGCGATGGGGGTGCCGTCCAGGGTTCCCAGCCGCAGCGGCCCAAGACTCAGCTTTCCAATACCCTGCGGCTTACCCGGCTGCATCGCGACCTTCACGAATGTCACGCCTCGCTCCGCGAGCGCGCCCTTGACCACGTCGTACACGCCGGCGCTCACCCCACCCGACGTGACGATGAGGTCGGCGTGGGCGCCCTCCAGCGCGGCCAGCAACCCCTCGGCCGTGTCGCCTACGCGGGTCAGGACGCGCGGGATCCCGCCCGCACGGCGCACGCTCGCGGCGAGCACCACCGAGTTTGAGTCGTAAATCTGCCCGGGTCGTAGGGGCTCGCCCGGCGCGACCAGCTCGTCGCCCGTCGCGAGGATCGCAACCACGGGACGACGAATCGCGGACAGGCGCGACGCGCCGATGCTGGCCGCGGCGGCTAGCTGAGACGGTCCGAGCAGGACGCCGGCCTGCATCACGACCTGGCCGGCGACCACGTCCTCGCCACGGCGGCGAATGTGCGTGCGCCCGGTGGAGGCATCAAATATCTGTACCGAGGCGCCATCGGCATCAATGGGCTCGAACATAGCGAAGGTGGCGGTCGTGGCCTCCACGGGGACGATGAGTTCCGCGCCTTCCGGGACGGGTGCGCCCGTCATCACGCGCACCGCACAGCCTGGAGTGACCGTTGGGGCGCTTTCGGATCCGGCGACGCTCTCCCCCGTCACGCGTAGGGTGACCGGCACAGCCCTGGTGGCGTGCTCGACGTTCACCCATAGCACGGCAAAGCCGTCCATCGCGGAGTTGTCGAACGGAGGGGAGTCGACCTGTGCGGAGACGGCTTCGGCCAGTACCAGACCGAGCGCTTCGGCAAGTTCCACCTCGGTGGCGGGAAGCGGCGCGACCAGTGCGACGGCCGCAGCGACGTGTTCGTCGACGCTACGCATTGGCGGCCCGCGCTGCGCGCCCGGGCACGTGCCGGGATTCGCCGCTGGGCTGACCGGTGTTGAAATGAGGCTTCGCACTTGCGGCCGCGCCCACAGCGAGCGAACGCCAGCGCCCCGAGCGCCCGTCGAGCACCTGAATGGTTCCCTCGAGTGTCGCCCCCGTGCCGCTCGCGAGCTTGATCGCCTCCGTCGCCATCGCGGTGGCGACTTGACCGCAAACCGTGCCGAGCACGGGCCCGCTGTCGCACACGTCGAGGTTCAGCTCGGGCTCCACCGGGAACGCGTCGCGCAGGCGCACCCGCGAACCGAAGGCGGTGACCTGACCGTGCCAACCCTGCACCGCGCCCCACGCGACCGGAATGCTCAGTGACTTCGCGGCATCGTCTATCAGTAGTCGAGCGTGAAACGTGTCGGTCGCGTCGACAATGACGTCATGGCCAGCCAAGGTGTCTTCCATGTCGATCGCGGTGAGTCGCTTGGCCACCGTGGTCACGCGACATCCCGGTGCGATCGCGGCGAGTCTGCGCGCGGCCGCATCCACCTTGCGCTCGCCAACGTCGTCGGGTCCAAAGAGAACCTGGCGGTGAAGATTGGTCACCGACACGGTGTCGGAGTCGATGAGTGTGATCCGACCCACGCCGGCCGCGGCCAGGTACAGCGCTGCAGGGCAACCGAGCCCACCGACACCCACGATCGCGATGGCCGCATCTGCGAGTGCGCGCTGGCCGTCATCGCCAAACCCCACCAGCGAGCGCTGCCGAACAAACGCGTCGACTACGCCATCACTCGGGCCGTCTTGGGTGACACTGTCTTGGGTGACACTGTCTTGGGTGACTCTGTCAGGCTCCACCTGACCCACGATACCGGTCGGCGATGATGTCTAGGAGCAGCGGGTGGGGCGCGAGTGGCCCAGTGAAATAGTCCGCCCCCGCGGCCTCGATGCGCCCCTGGAAAAATCCTGGGGATAGCAGGAACGATGCGACTGCTACTACGACCTCTGGGCCGTTTGCGCGGGCCGCGGCTACGGCCTCGGCGACGGTGGGCTTCCTGCCTGCCGCGTAGCCGATGCGCACGGCCCCTCCCCAGCGCGCGCGGAGCATGTCTGCGGCCGCCTCGGTATCGGTTTGCGAACGTGGGTCTGAGGACCCGGCGGCGGCGAGGACCAGCGTCGCCGACTCCGGGACGCCGACGTCGCGCACGCGCTCCAGCACGATGCCGATCAGGCGCTCATCGGGACCCAACGCCGGTGCGGCGACCACATCGTCGCGATCCTCGACGGCCTCCGCGATGTCCACGTACACGTGGTAGCCGCCAGCCAGCAGTAGCGGAACCACGACCGCGGTCGGGCGAGCGTTTTCCCCAACCTCGGGAATCGTGTCGCTCGCGTTCGGGTCAGAGCCGCCGTCACGCAAGTGAAGCTCAGCCACCACCTTGTCTACCTTGGGGTCCTGCACGTCCACGTACGCGACGCGCACCTCCACGCCCAGGTGGTCGCGAACCGCGTCGACCAGATCCAGGATCACCTGCTGACCCGCGGGTTCGCGCGTGCCGTGGGCACACGCGATCAAGACAGGACGCGTGGGGTCGGTTGCTCCTACAGAGCGAGACGTCATGATGCGACTCCTAACGCGTAGCCGCGGTTCAGCGCGGTGCGCACGATTGTCTGGCAGCCATCGTTGTTACGTAGGCCGTTAATCGCGGCCTCAACGTCTTGGGCCCCCGCATGCGCACCGGGAAGCAGGTCGGCAAGTTCTTCTCGCGTGAGGGGGTTGCCGCCCGCGCCGACGAGCGCACGCAACACCTCGAGTTCTGTGGGCGTCAGGGGTAACACGCGCCCGTCGAGTACGGCCGTAGTCGCTCGCATCACCAGCGGGCCGCTCGCCGTGGCGGTCCCCGCAGAATCCTCGCCAAAGTGACGCACCAGTTCCCGAATCAGCGCCCCCAAACGCCAACGATCCGGATAGCGCACCGTGATGCCCGCGTCCTCGAGCGGGCGCGCGGTGACGGGACCGACTGCGGCCATCACGAGCGCTCCAGCGACGCTCCGACGCGCGACTACTTCCACTACGTTTAGATCGCGGGCGGTCCTCAGCCACTCCTCGGCACCAGGCGCGGACGTGAACAGCACCGCGTCGGCGGCCCCGTCCGCCGCGCGCTGCACCCATTCGCGGTGCGCCGCCGGATCCACGGGTGGCCCGGAGCCATAGATCAGCAGGCTCTGGACCTGGGCGCCCGCACTTACGAACGCCTCGTCGAGGCCGTCGGAGCCGGTGCCATGATGCTGCACCGCGATTCGCAGTCCGGCCACACCCTGGGCCAGCAGATAGTCGCGCACCTCGACAGCGGTCTCGCTCTGTGCCACCCAATCGGCCGCGAGACCGGCAGCCTGAATAGCGCCCCTCGCCTTGGGCCCTCGCGCCAACACCCTGGCGCCCCTCAGACAAGCGAGTAGATCCTCGGCGAGGCCCGCAGCATCGGCCGCCTCTACCCAGCCGCGAAAGCCGATGCCCGTGGTAGCCACCACAATGTCGGGAGGATTGGAGATCAGTGCCCGAGTGTCCGCGATGAGGCGCTCGTCGTCTAGGTGGGAGATGGTGCTCAGGGCAGCGGCGTACTGAATGGTCGCTCCACGACGTTCGAGTGCGGACGCCAGCTCATTCTTGCGTCGGTCGGCCGTTACCACTATGACGCAGCCTGCGAGCGGTTCGCCAACAATCGTCACGCGGACTCCCTAGAGTGGGGGGTGGCCGCGGCATCAGACGCCAGCAGGCCGGGCCGCGCCACCTCTCCGATGACAATAACGGCGGGAGGTTTCACGCCCGTCTCGGCAGCAAGGCGCGCAATATCCGCCAACGTGCCGCGCGTCACGCGCTCGTGCGCGGTAGTGCCGCTTTCTATGATCGCCACGGGGGTATCGTCACCCACCCCCCCTGCCATCGCAGCCGATGCGATGGCGGGCAGAGCGGAGACACCCATCAGCACCACCACGGTCGCCCCGGTAAGCATCGACGCAATAGCTGCGGGCTCCGCACCCGCGTGCCCCGTGGTCACCAATACCGAGGTCGCGACTCCCCGCTGGGTCACCGGAATGCCCGCGGCTGCAGGCACCGAAAGCGCGGAGGTGATGCCGGGCACGACCTCGTAATCGACACCCGCGCTGAGGCAGGCGTTGACCTCCTCGCCGCCTCGACCGAACACGAACGGGTCGCCGCCCTTGAGGCGCACCACCGTCTTGCCCTCAAGCGCCCGCTCGACCAGAATCCGGTTGATCTCTCCTTGCGGCACGGGATGGTTGTCGGGGGACTTCCCAACGTTCACCACCTCGACGTCATACGGAAGCGTCGACAGTATTGCGGCGGACCCAAGCCTGTCGGTGACCACCACATCGGCCTCCGACAGCGCCTGCCTGCCGCGAACAGTGAGCAGGCCCGCGTCGCCGGGACCCGAGCCCACCAAGATCACCCGCCCCGCGCCCGGTCGGTGCCGGCGCAAGTCCACCTCGCCCCCGTCCACGACGGCCGCGATGGCGTCACGGACAGAGCGCACGCGCGCGGGATCTGGTGCCTCGAGCGACACCACCCCAATCCCCAAGTCGCCGTGAGTGGACGACGCCGCCGCACGCGCTGTCCCCAGCGACGCATCGGACGCATTGATGCACCACACCCTGCGCTGCGTCGCGTTCGCCGACAGTTCAGCGTTGACGCGAGCGTCGCTGGTCGCTAGGAGGGCAAACCACGCGCCGTCGAGGTCGCCCTCGTGGACGGCGCGCTGATGCCACTCAATGTCTCCGTGGCTCGCCAGCCGCGCGATGTCGTCAGATACCTTGGGCGCAATCACCACCACATCCGCCCCCTCCGACAGGAATCGGCGCAGACGACGGGTGGCAACCTTGCCACCCCCGGCCACGACGACACGCTTGCCATGGAGGTCAAGCCCAAAAAGTGAGGTCAC
>Ga0307486_1003322_pt1 | contig 10514 bp, 8 predicted proteins | sample CBIW02metaG_FD_203663 | JGI IMG/M metagenome (GOLD analysis project Ga0307486, IMG submission 203663) | Sea-ice brine microbial communities from Beaufort Sea near Barrow, Alaska, United States - CBIW 0.2 | ecosystem: Environmental > Aquatic > Marine > Coastal | place: USA: Alaska | collected... | reverse complement strand
TCAGGATGTTGCCGATGAACTCGATGGTGAGGTAGTCGATGCTGAGCGGCAGGCCCCGGTTGTGGAGCGCAGCGAGCACCCGGTTGACGGTGCGCGCCACGGTGCCGGAGCCGGGCATTTGGGGTGTGAGGGTGATCGCGGCAACAAACAGCGAATAGCCGACAAACAGCACTCCGGTGATGCGGCGTCGAAAGCGCGACGCTTTAGGACCTTCGTGCACGCGCTTACCCCCACAATGTGAATGCCAAGACTATCGCGATGTTCAGGCTGACCTCTATGGCTGCCGATTTCGACGCCACAAGCGCTGGCTTTTAGCGCTTCAGCCATAAAGCTGCGGATAGGCTTGAGACGTGCCCGCAGGCCGCGTTCTGATAGCGTCAGCCATCGGAGCTTCTGTGAACATGAGGCTTTCACACTCAGCGATCGATGATGCTAAAAATCAGGGGACAATCAGTGCACGATAACACTCAAAAGCTAGTTGTAATAGGACAAGGGTATGTGGGGCTTCCACTCGCTATGCGAGCTGTTGAAGTGGGATACCACGTGCTAGGCATTGACCTTGATAGCACTCGCGCGGAGAGCCTCGCTGCGGGGATATCTTATGTTGAGGATGTTAGCTCCGAAGAATTGCAGCGAGCGTTGAAGTCCGGACGATTCCAGCCGACGACTGAGTACGCCCAGGCTGAAGGTTTCGATATAGCCGTCATCACAGTGCCGACGCCGCTTCGAGATACGCTCCCGGATTTGTCCTTCATTGAGGCCTCCGCCAGCTCAATCGCGCCCATGCTCACCAAGGGCGCGACAGTAGTGCTGGAATCGACGACTTATCCGGGCACGACAGAAGAGGTCCTCGTGCCGTTGCTCGAGGAAGGTTCCGGGCTCATCGGGGGACGCGACTTTCACGTTGGCTACAGCCCAGAGCGGATCGATCCCGGAAACAAGGTTTGGGGCTTCGTTGAGACCCCTAAGATCGTTTCTGGTATCGACTCGACATCTCTTACTAAGATCAAGGCGTTCTACGACAAATTGGTTCGGAAAACCGTACCGGTCCGGTCCCCGAAAGAAGCGGAGCTGGCGAAGCTGCTGGAAAACACGTTTCGGCACGTAAACATAGCGCTGGTGAATGAACTCGCAATTTTTGCTAACCAGCTGGGCGTCAACGTCTGGGATTCGATAGACGCCGCTGCGACGAAGCCGTTCGGTTTTATGAAATTTACTCCAGGGCCCGGGGTGGGTGGCCATTGCCTGCCGGTCGATCCAAGCTATTTGTCCTGGCAAGTACGGAGAACTTTGGGACAAACGTTTCGGTTCGTTGAGCTCGCAAATGATGTCAACGACCATATGCCGGACTACGTGGTCCAGCGTTCCATCGAGGTGCTCAACGACCAGTCGAAGTCGCTCCGTGGGTCGCGTGTGCTCCTCGCGGGAGTGTCATATAAGAAAAATACTGGCGACAACCGAGAAGCTCCAGCCGCGAGAATCATCGAGTTGTTGACAGGCTATGGCGCGCGCGTGGTGGCCACGGACCCTCACGTGCCAGAAGCCCAATGGCCAAAAGGCATAGAGCGTGTGAGCCTTAGCCCCGATGAAGTCGCAGCCTCGGATCTGGTTATCCTCGTTACCGATCACGACGCCTTCGACTACCCAATGCTCGCGAAAAACGCAAAAACTGTTCTTGACACCCGCAACCGAGTTAAAAAATCCTCAGAAACTGTGTACACTCTCTAACGGTCCCGATAGTTTCGCGAGCATTTCAAACATTCCCGCCCAGGACGGCGTGCACAGATTTTGCGTTCCACCTGAACGAAAAACGTAGTATCGAATACACCGCTGTTCCCGTTGAGGGCATCAGCCATCGCACAGCGACATCCTCAGAGTACTAAGACGTCCGTTTTCGATGAGGATCTTTGTTCCGTGTGCCCTCCTGAGACCGCGCCCGATTGCGCTCAGCTCGATCAAACCAAAGGTCAGATTCTGGTAGTTACAGTATCCGCGCGAGGGTTCGAATCACGCGTCTAAGGTGGAGGCCTCACCAGGTTGCCTTCGGTGCTCGCATCATGGTCACTATCAAAGGCGCTAGAGCTATTCGGTGCTCATCGTTACGCAGGCCCTGCCCGCGTTAAAGCCACCTCTGATGCAGAGGTACATCAGCGCCAAAAAGTAGATGGCCGGTTTGAAGAGCGAGCTAATCGCGGTGGCCGATGCGAGCAACAGGGCCATGTCTCAAAATCCTGAGCAAATTCTGGAGATCGAATCCGTCGGCGGCAGGCTGATTGCGTCAGCCGCACGGAATTAATTGGTACGGTGCACGAGCATTAGTTGGAATTTTTTCAGTAACTATATGTTCTCGCGGAAGACTCCGGCACAGGCCGACTTAGTCCAGCAGAAGGCCGGGTCAGCGGCGCCGACGCTACAGGGTTTGCTGGGATGTCACAGACCACGCATAAACTCAATCACACGGCGACTTTGAGCCTGTGGACTTTTGTGGTCGATCACGTACCTCCGCCCCAATTGGCCTCGCTCACGCAACCGCGCTGGTTCCTCCGAGAGGATTGAGCCCATCACTTTGGCGACGTCAACCGGCTCTAGAGACTCGATGGGGATGAAGTAGCGAAAATATGACTCGGGGATACCCCGGAGGCGTGTTGACGCTACGGGAACACCCGTAGCCAAAAACTCAAAAAATTTAGATGGAAAAGAATATCGAGTGAAATTGTCACCGGGATCACGCAGATTGATCAGAAGGCGCGCTTGGCAGAGAAGTTCAAACACCCTGGGGCGTGGCTGGAACCCGAAGAAGTGAATTCGTGAATCGAGGGATGCCCGAAGCTCTATCTCTTCATTCATATCTCCCGAACCGATGAGCCAGAGTTCTGCAGCAGGATTCTGAACTCGGGCGAAGCTCTCGAGGAGCAGCGGAATTCCAAACTGTCGGTTGAGAGTACCTGCATGAGCTATAACTGGGCGACTCAGGCTGGGGCCTTCTTGGATCTTTAGGTTTTCGGCGTTGAACATTCCCTCCATGATCAACGAGGGAACTGATTCGATGCCGAGTCCGCGCCGCATCTCGCTGGTGAACAAAATATACGCATCAGCTGAGCGCTCGACTATCGCCGCAATCTTGCGATACGGGTTAATGAGAAGACGCTTGATACTCGACATTCGAGCCACGCGATCCTCTCGATACGTGTACTCGCTCAAATCCGTCAAGGTCATAACGAACTTCGCTCTAAACAACTTAGAGATGATGCGTGAGCCAAGTGTGACTGGCGTGTAATTGCTCAGTTGGAGCACTACATCAGGCGTTCGGCCCGCCAAAGCATTGACAAGACCGAACCAGACAAGGGAGCAGAGAATCGAAAATTCACGGAGCACTGGAATGTTTACATAAGCCAAATATCGGTGATTTAGCCGCCCGCTTCGCTTCCGGTAGATCAGCGGCCCCTCAGGAAACGCGGGCCCGACTACAAAGCTTAGGGATGTAAGAGCTATCTCAGCATCAGTCTCTAGCCGCTCGTGGAGAGCCGATTCGAACATTTGTTGCGCCACAAAATAGGGACCAAGTTTCCTGCTCAAGTTGAGGTAGTCACTTTGCTCAGAAAGCTTACCGAGATATAGGACCGAGAGTGGGCGCATTCACTTAAGCTATAACAGACGAGTTCGGAAAACTAACCCGAAAGACGCCGACTCGTCGCAGCAACTTAGCGAGACGCTTGTCCTTGAAGCCCAGCCGTGGGAGCGAAGCTGCGACGAATTCTGAACTTTGTAGCCTCGGATCTGAAGTAGCCTCGGATCTGACGTAGCCTCATCGCAACTTTCCCTCAAACGCAAACGAACGGAGCCATCATTTTGCCTCCAACGATGATACGGAGTCGCATAGCTACCGACTGCGCTAAAGTTTTCGGTGCCGCGTTGCCGAGCAGTCTGAAATGAATTGAGGCAGCAAATTGAATAAGACTCAAGATACTGCTCTAAATGTTCAGATAGCGGCACCCGGGATTGCGCGAAATGGGCTCCTCTGGATCATCGCGTATCTCCTCATCACGCTTGCGCTCTATGCGTATGGGCCAGTGGCATTCACTCGTCACGCAGTCGGGCAGACGGTCGCGCTTGTTTTCGGTTACATGTCGATGTTTGCCATGGGATATCTATCCATTTCGCAAAAGCCCGGCGCTATCCTTGCTGTTAAGCTCAGGCCAAATACGTCGCTCAGTGTAGTCAAGGGAACCATTCTGCTTGGTCTGCTCGTTTCGCTGGCTAAGTTGACGATATATACCTCTCTAGAAACCCTTTCGGTAAACCGCCTTCTAGGCGCCTTAAGTACCTCGCTCCAAGAACCAGGAACAGCCTATTTTGATTCGTTCGATCAGGCAGCTGTTTCCGGCCCGCTGATCTGGGCTCTCGTTCTCTTGTCCCCCATTTCTTGGTCGGCATTTGCTCTATCTGTTGCGTACTTTGATCGGCTGGGGACCAGTTTTCGAATTGTCATTCTCCTCTTGTTCTTCGCGGAAGCTGCGCGATGGATCCTGAACGGACAGAACAAGGGCGCATTTGACCTTGTCATCATCATTTCAGCCGTCCTTTGGATCAAGATGGGCCAACGCCGTCTGCTGGGGGCTCGATCGGTGCGATCTGCGCATAGCGGCAGGCTCCGACTAACACTGTTAATCTCTGCGTGCTCGCTAGGCGCGCTAATTCTTTTCACGAGGGCCATCTCATCGCGCACCAACAATCTGGCCGCTATACGACTCACCGACGCCGGGCCGCTAATGGATCTCACACCCGCTTGGCTTCAACCGACCCTCATCTCGGTCACTTCATATTTGGGACAGGGCTACAACGCTCTTTCGTACGTCTCGCAGCTCCAATGGGAGCCAACGTTCGGAGTAGGCCACTCCCTATTCTTGAGCTTGCGGCTCGATCAGCTCTTTGGCACGGACATCGTAGACCGCATGTACCAATCGCGGATGTCTGCCTACGGCATCGATCCGTGGGTAAATTGGCACAGTCTGTACGTATGGATTGCAAATGACGTTCACTGGCTCGGTGTCATCCCGATCATGTTCTTGCTAGGACGCTTCAGCGCGCGGGTCGTACTGCGTGCGCTCATCAATGATTCCGCTTCCAACTACGCTCTTCTGGCGCTCACAGCAATCATGCTGGTTTACATACCAGCCAATGCGCAGATATTTCAGGAGCCGACCACTTTCGTAGCGTTTTGGGGTTTGCTCTTGTATCAGATTGTCTTCAAGTCCTCGCGGGCGCCAACCGAGCTCCCTTCCTTGACTGGGGCGGCGGCACTAGGGCCTATCATGCACATTGGCGGCTCTGGCGGCTCCAAAAGTAAAGGTGCCTGACCCGTGAACATCGTCGAAGAACGTCTCACTAGGTCTCGCCGCCTGTGGCGTGGAATTGGTGCGTCCATATTTAGTCGCCTGCTGACTGTTCTCGCTCCTCTCATCACGATCCCTATCGCCCTCGATAGCCTCGGAGCCACCGCGTACGGTGCTTGGGGGGCAGCGCTTTCGCTGACCGCTTTTGCGGGATTTGCGGATCTCGGTCTTGGCGCTGGGCTGATGACTAAGCTTGCTGCCGCTCTCAGCGATCATTCACTGAGTGAAGCCCGCCAACTCGTGAGCACGGCTTACGTCACTCTTTCTGTAATCGTCGGAGTATTTATTGCCGCGCTCTGGTCCTCGGCAATTTGGGTTGATTACGGCCGTCTCGTCGGAAGCAGTACCGGGTCTCGAGAGATCAGCGGGATCGTATTGGTGACGCTGACCGTCTACTTACTTAATATCGTTGTCTCGTTGATTGTCCGCGTTCAGTACGCCGCTCAGCAGATCGCCGTATCCAATTTTTGGCAAGGCGCTGGCAGTATTGCCGGTGTCCTTGCCACGTTCGCGGTCGCCGCAACTGCCGCAGGCCCCTCCCTCTTCATCGCTGTCGCAACGGCAGCCCCCTTGGTTATCGCGACTGCCAATAGCCTGCTTTTCTTCACTTTAGGATCAGGTCGAGAGTACAAGCCGTCGTTAGTCTTGTTTCGTCGCGCTATCGCGCGGTCCCTGCTTCTGATGGGTGGCAAGTTCCTCGCCATTCACACCCTCATTGCCATCTCGACGACCACAGATAGCCTTATCGTGGCGAACACAGCAGGACTTGATGCCGTGCCAGAGTACGCAATTCCTGCTCGCATTTTTTCGGTTATGGCAGTGGCGACCGCGGTCTTGAACGGACCCTTGTGGCCGATTAACGTCGAAGCGATGAAACGAGGGGACCTCGTTTGGGTTGCTGCGACAACGCGTAAAATGGCGATACTCGCAGGTTCACTATCACTGGTACTCGGCGTAATTGGGGTTCTCGCTGGGCCGATAGTGATCAAGGCATGGCTCGACGGCGCTATATCACCCTCAACAATCTTGCTCGCAGGACTTGCTGCAGCGCTCTTGGTTCAGTCTGCGTCATCTCCGTATTTTATGGTGCAGAATGCGGCGGCTGTACTCAAACCCCAGCTCGTAGGGTACGGCCTTTTAACCGTGACCTTCCCGATCAAATGGGCCGTGTCAACGCTGTGGGGCTTTGAGTACATTCCTTATGTTTCAGCTATCGGGTTCATAGTATTTTTGTGGCCTGCAGTCTCAATCGGATATAAGCGTTCAATGCGCCAATCCGGCGCAATTTTACTGGATGTTTAGCTTTTTCGCGCTCCTACGTCCTGAATAGTGCCTCCACCGTGAGTTGCCGTGTTTTTGCGGCTGTGAATGCGCCTGTCCCAAAGTTAGCCATTTGCGCAGCGCGCGAGCGTTAGCTGCCCATGCGGAAGACACAATTAGACGCGACCCACAACCTCGGGCTTCAGGTGGAGCAGTCGTAACTTTGAAACTACGTGAGACGCTCACTCTCCTGAAGTGAGGCAGCGAGTTAGTTACGACGTAGGTGCAAAAATTGAAAGTAGCGAGGTCGGGGCTGGCCACTGAGGGAGTTATTGCACTGCTCGATTATCTCTACAAATTGGCTTTTCTGAAAGGTATACTGGCATGCCTTTTTCGCATCCTGTCAAGTTTCTCTAAAGCGTTATCACTGACGCCCCACAACCCTGCGCTTGGAATGCTCGGAAATCTCGTCTTCGTTGTCTGACGCTGGACTAGCGAACCACCGCAACTATTCTGCCTGCCACGCTTTGCGGCGACCACCTCGTCAAAGCACTAAGCGTTGCCTCGCGGTATTCTCTGACATTCATATCCGGAGCTCTCCGGAGCCAGCTTGCAACAGACTCAGCAATTGCGTCGGGATCAGCTGGGCGGAATTTTCCGGCATTGATATTCAACGTTAGGGCTTCAACTTCGGAACCGTTGCGTAGCGGATTGTCTCCGTACAAAACTGGCACGGCATGCTGCAAGGACTGGACCGCTAGCAAGCCGATCTCCGAAGGTGCCACTACGACGGTTGTCCGCGCAAAGATCTCCTCCAATCGCTTTGCGTCATGGATCGCGCCGAGGACCTCAACTGGGAGCCCTTCTCGACTGACCCGCTCTTGAATATCAACTCGCGCTGCCCCTTCACCAACGATGGTCGCCTTCAGCCTCGGAAACTCCTCCCTCAGGAGAACCAAGGCCTCGAGGAAGGAGTCGATCCGCTTTTCGTGGGAAACTCGCCCAATATAGGTCATACGGATTTCGGCTTCGGGCAACGCCTTCCCGATACCGCGCTCGCCTAACAACCGATAGAACTCGAACTCGCCGAGCTCGCCTAGCGCACTCGTATGCTCTACCGCATTATTTACGATGTGCACTTTAGCAGCTCTCGTCCCCCACGCTGTCGCCCCGATTTGCTCCGACTCTCCGTATACGAGCAAGCCCGTGGCTAGCCGATTCATTACCTCCTGCGCAAATCGCTTTAGGCCGGTTGCAGCAGGCTTGCCGCATTGACCCCATAGGTACGTCCGCTTGCCTGTCATCGCTCGCAGCAGGAGGACAGCCCAGACTGAAAGCGAAAGCGTTGCAGGTGCGACTATGACTGAGTCGTATTCCGAACGCAGCGCTAGGCGGACGACGCCTGGATTTACGGATATGCTCCCCAATCGTCTCGTGGGTAAGGCTGCGAGCGCCGGGAAATTCGATTCCGTTAAGCTGGTGATCCCGGCGCGGCCTCTCACTCCGGCCACGAAATGGAAATTTGCATCCGATACCGTCTCCAGGCTCTCAAGAATGCTCTGACGATACGTAGGAAAGAATGGGTAGAAAACAAGAACGCTCGGCGCGCGGGTCACAGAGTGATTCCCTTCCTTATTCCCGATCGATCGTGGTGCGTCGCAGCGGTTGAACGAATAAAGCTCACGGCACGTCGCGAAGTATCCCTAATTTGATAATCAGCCGGAACATCAGCAGGTCCATCTTCTCGGAATTGCTGGAGAGCCATAGCGACCGCCCCTAGAACACTTTCGGGCTCAACACCACAAGTGATCGTCACGCCTGTATCGATTGCCTCCGGACGCTCAATCGCGTCGCGGAGCGACACCGAAGGGAAACCCAGCAGCGAGGCTTCTTCGCTGATAGTCCCGCTATCGGAAAGTACAAGCTTCGCCTCCTGCTGGAGACGAACATAATCATTGAACCCGAAAGGAGCGTGGAAGACGAGTTTGCGCTTGAGTTCGGTTGGCTGTCCCTCAAGTCTCTTTCGAGTGCGCGGGTGAGTGGAGACCAGCACGGGCAGATCATATTTCGAGGCGAGCTGCCCCAATGCCTCGAGGACCGACTCCAGCCGAGCCGGATTGTCGACATTTTCTTCTCGGTGAAGGCTCACTAAAAAATACTTTTGCTCCTGCAGCCCCTGATTGTCAAGAATCGCGCTCGCGGCGATTGCTTCGGCGTTGCCTTCAAGGACCTCGCGCATAGGGGAACCGGTGAGAAGGATACGAGACGGATGGAGACCCTCGGCCAACAAGTTGCGGCGTGCATGTTCGGTATAAACGAGGTTGTAGTCGGCAACGTGGTCAACCAGCCGACGATTGGTTTCTTCCGGCACGTTCTCATCAAACGAGCGGTTACCTGCTTCCATGTGGTACACCGGGACCTTCATCCGCTTGGCCATGACCGCAGCTATACAACTGTTTGTATCCCCCAAAACCACCATCGCATCCGGCTTCTCCTCCAGCAGAACTGCTTCGACCTTTTGAAGGATAGAGCCGAGTACCGCTCCCAGCGACGACGTATCCGCGTTGAGAAAGTGATCAGGCTTTCGCAAGCCGAGGTCTTCGAAGAACACCTCGTTGAGCTCGTAGTCGTAGTTTTGGCCCGTGTGCACGACTACATGATCGGTGTACTTGTCGAGTCTCTTGATGGTTGCGGCCAGCCGAATTATCTCAGGGCGCGTGCCGACGACTGTTACTACTTTCAAACGGTCACTCATGTCTACACTGCCTCTGCAATCGTGTCGGGCGACTTCGGATCAAAGATATCGTTCGCCCAAAAGGACGTGTAAAGCACGTCTGATCCAGTGTTCGTAATCTTGTGCGACCACATTGTCGGCATATCTACTGCCGCAGGCTCGTCACCGGTGACCTCGAATTCGAAGACCTCGTCGGTGAAGAGCTTACGGAGTGAAATTGTCGCGGAGCCCGAAAGGACCGTAAAACGCTCAATCTTGCGGCGGTGAAAATGATCACCGCGGCTAATGCCAGGAACGGTAGTAGAGAACGATGACTGACCACAGCCGCCGTGGGACCTGATGATCTCGAAGAACGAACCACGCGCATCCGCATGACGCGTCAAACGCACGGGGGTCTGTTGCGGAAAAGTGTAAGACCGGTACGTGTTAAAGAGATCGCGGTCGAACTTTGCCACAACATCTGGAATTTCTCCAGTCGCATACAACTCCGCAAAACCGCGGAGCCGTGCAAGAAGTCCCGCCACAGTTTCCTGCACCTCAAGCTCAGGCTGATGCTCCAACGTGACGTTACCCACCAGAAGATCGGCTGCGTCCTGGGCATGCAGAAGGGTGAGTTCCTTGTCGTTCTCCACGTTCGGTGTCTCACCGCCCGCCAACAAATGACTGAATGTTGAGGTGACGGCGTTGTAGAAGGGCCGACCGTGTTCACCAAAGAGGTTCGGGAGTGTCACGTCGTAAAAAGTTGAGCCCACCGCCTCCGCGGCAGCTCGTAGAACGTCTGCTGCAGCAGACTTCGCGTCGCCGTAAACACTTCCGTTGCCTGCTTGCGTGGAGTTCGCAAACACAACTACGGGCGGTGGTTGATCTGCTCGGCGCAGAGAATCAGCCACTTGAGCGGCAAATAGAGCGTTTCCGTCTTCGACCTCACCATCAGTGCCTCGATTCACTCCAGCGATGTGAACGAGTCGTTGGGAACCAGAGATTGCTGCATCAGAAGGCGCGGCCTGAAAGTCTGCACCAACCGCGATACGAGCTGTTGCATGACCGCTCTCGAGCAGGGCCGCACGTGTGTGCCACCCGAGAAATCCGTTCGAACCAGTTAGCGCGACATGAGCCATGGGTTAGCC
>Ga0307486_1003320_pt1 | contig 10521 bp, 12 predicted proteins | sample CBIW02metaG_FD_203663 | JGI IMG/M metagenome (GOLD analysis project Ga0307486, IMG submission 203663) | Sea-ice brine microbial communities from Beaufort Sea near Barrow, Alaska, United States - CBIW 0.2 | ecosystem: Environmental > Aquatic > Marine > Coastal | place: USA: Alaska | collected... | reverse complement strand
CATAAGCGAGACCCTCACATGAGGTGACACCACCAAACCGTCATAAAACTCATTGCTAATCGCGCCGTCACACTCTCTACTCGCCCCGTAGCCTTCGAGCCCCAAGTGGAAGCCAATCAGTGTTGCCGTAGCCTCAGCACCTGTCTTAGGCTCACGCCATTGCAGGCTGTCTTCGGCGAACTCACGCGCCACATGCCCCCAACGAGCGGACATCCCGGCTACAAGGACACACGACCACGCCTCGATCGCCGCCAACGCAAACTGAGAGTCAATCGACCAAAACGACGCACGCCGCGCACCCTCAAGACGACCAATCGCCCGCGACGCGTCAGACAACGCCGCAAGCACCGCCGGACTCCACTGGACTTTCAAGTCCCACGGCAATGTAGGCACTACGGCGCGGCAGGAAGGCGCAAGCTCCCCATCCAAGGGGCTCGGCGACATCTCAATACTTCGACCCATCTTGTCTCCCTCCTACCAAGAAGGTATCCACCAGGTGCGACATCGACTCTCAGGCGAAGTGCTCTGCGTGCCAAGGGCGAGGTCAACTCATCTAGGCTTCGATCCCGCATTGAACTAAGGAAGTCGTCGCGTCACGGAATCACATCGCGGCGCTGCTGAGCCTCGTCGTCGTCGTAGGTCACTCGTCGCAGGAAGCCTCAGGACACCGCCAAAGCAATCTGCGGGGTCGGCGGAGGTTGCAGAGTTACTCAATCACCGTCTCGCCGGCGCGAAAGAATCTCAATCTTTCCTCTGGGCGACCCTCGGGAGCGTGAACCTCGCGGAATTGAGGCTCGAGGGGACACTGAAGCGAGTTTGTCGACCGAACGGTATCCAAGATCCCAAGTCATCTTGGTAAGGAAACTACTAATTGGATCAAGGTCGATGTCGGCAAAGACGACTTGCGGCGATCGGTGGGCACCATCAGTGGGCCCCGTCGGCATATTCCGCATGAAACACTCGCTGCCATGGATGACCTCTGTCGCCCTACTGACCGCATATGCTACGCGCTCTTCATGCATCGTTCTTCGCGATACTCCTGTTAAAGACCACCCGCCGCGATCCGCCCCAGCAGCTCCTCTCGAGTACTTGACACGGTGACCTCGCGCACCATGCTGCGAATGTGCTAAAGCCGCGCAGCGCCCTCCCTCTGGTGGGCACGATGGACACTGCGTGTCCCTTGCGAAGAAGTCACAATTCGCAAGATGCTCACCCAGCAATCCAGTGGCGTCCGGTACATCTGCGCAAACTTCCTTCACGATGTAACGTACAGCTTCGTCTACATACTTCACTGAGCCCGTTGCTTTCCCGCCCCAGTACTCGCTCGACCTCACTTCGACCTCGGCGACAACGATATTGCCCCAACCCATCTTGTCGCCCCATGCGTCCGTCGCACGAGCCCGACTCATGACGTCAGCAATATCCGTGGCGGTAGGCCTGCCAGCCTCGTTCGGCACTCTGATCAGTCCGTGAAGGTGCATTGCTCCACGCCGCTGCGCTTCAGTCGAGACGAAGTACGTCGATTTCTGCCATCGATACCCAACCCGACGCATCGTTTGTGTGAGGAGTCCCGGAAGCGAGTAATTGAATCGGAATTGGTCCTCGTACCGATACTCATCCATCGACACAGGCACCCCCACCAGGTGCCCATCGGCACTCGTATGGCGTCGCCCGCAGCTACACACCGAGCCTTGATCGGAGAAATCGTCTCCCAATTCGACCCAAGAGCCTGACCTCGGCACAGAGTGGGTCGCGCCATGAGAGGGCTGCGTCGCGGTGAAGAAGAAGTACCTGTCCCCACTTGCGGCATCGGCTATTCCGTCAAGCCCGATGGTTGAGACGTCGAAGTAGTAAGTGCGGGCACAAGACTCACACAGGGTGCCGATACGTGAATTGCACTTCACACGCACAGTGACACCGTCCACAACAACCGGAAACCGGCGCTGGCATCCTCCTGTGTCGCCAATGGTTTGCCTCTGCATGGCAGTCCTCACTCACCCGAGCTAGATCAACGTCAACAGTGTTCGACATCCCTGTTATGGCCTACGATCAGGACGTTGGATTATGTTGGTAATGGGCGCACGGATTGATCGATTAGCCCAGGCTTCAAACACCTCGGCGGCGCGTCAATAGCCGGCTTGGGCCGCTCCACGAGCAAACCCTCTGGCGTAGGTCAGTCACGCCCGAGTCGAGGCGTGCGCCTCCTCGTCACGTGGCGCGGGTTCCGCTTTAGCGAGGCAAGGGCCCAGTAACTCTGCAAAAGCACTCGACTCCATGCTGAACTGCCTCGACATGATCCGCGCCTAGTTTTCTAGTAACGGGAGTCAAGCCACTCCTGTAAATCAACGCGTCGGTAGAGGACCTTCCGACCAACCTTCATTCCTCGCGGCCCGACACCTCTCAACCGCCAATCGTGAACGGTGCTCTGAGTCGTTCTACAGAGCGCCGCAACTTCTTCCGTGGTCAGCAGATCATTTGCCACTGCTCGCCCTCCTCTTTTTGATGAAAATCTACGAGTTTCGTAATTAGAACCGTACTTGACTCAATCGCCACTGTCAACGGTTTTTCGTATGAATTCGTAATTTCTCGTAAATTGTGCGAGGGTAGTCGTATGATGGAGAACTCGAAAGTACGTCCGATCGACAATGTTGAGCGGAACCTCGCAGCACGCGTGGCCTACGAGCGGGAGCAGCGAGCTTGGTCCTACGACACGCTCTCCCGGGAACTCAAGCGCGTCGGGTGCGCAATGGCCATAAGTTCACTAAACGGTATTGAGAAGGGCGAGCCACCGCGTCGTGTGCGAGTGAACGAGCTCTATGCATTCGCGAAGGTGTTCAACCTGCCGATCGACGACCTTGTCGCACCACCAAGTTCGTATCGGCTCGCTCGGCTTGGCGAGCAACTCGACCAGTACCTTGCGACAGTCCGTAGCCTAATCCGCACTCGAGCCGACGCGAGGGTTATTGAACTCTCCCTGTTGTCGACTGCGAGAGCGCTGCCGACGGCCGATATCGCAAAGTTGGTCGAGATCTGGGCAAGTAACGAATGGTTCGACCCCCCGTTCACGGAGGAACTCAGCGCCTTCTTGGAAGGGACCAGCGACCAATCCCCCTTCAAGGAGGCCATCACCGGCGCTGCGGTTGAGATACCGGGCCAGCCAAGTCTCCTGGAATAAAGTTCCTCCAGCGAGAGGAGTCACCAGGGGGGACCCTCGAACCGCCGACGGCACTCGAAATAGAATGAGCAGGGGGCATCAAAGTGGCCAGCATCCGGAAACTCAAAGACTCAGGACGCTATCAAGTCCGCTGGCGTTCACCCGACGGCAAGCAAACTAGCGAAACCTTCGCACGCAAGACCGACGCGAATGCATGCAAGTCTCGTGTTGAAACGCAACTAGCCCAGAACGACTATGTCGATCCACGTCGTGGACGCGTCGTAGTAGCGGACTTGACCACTCAATGGCTGAACGACCCTAGCTGGGCACCAACAACAAAAGCTCGGGCCTCGTCAATACTGAGGAAGTACATTCTGCCGCGATGGGGTCGCACTCGACTCGATCAGGTTTCGCATGAAGACGTCCAAGAGTGGGTCAACGACCTCACGATGCAGCCAGCCCGGCCCAGCTCGAAGGAGAAGATTTCGCCGTACCATCATGCGCCGCGTGCGCTTCCAAGAATGCGCCGGGACGGCACCGCCTGTCCGCCGCTTTCACAAACACCTGCCCGGCGTGCGCGTCTCCGCTGGGCCGCTGAACGTCAACACCAAACGTCGCGGCATCTAGGGCTCCGCCACATTCCTGGCAGAAGTTCGCACCCTCAACAACTGGTTTCCCGCACTTAGGACAAAATTTCATATTGTGAGACTAGCAACTAGCTGCCGGTTTCGCGGATAGATCTATACACGCGAGCCGATGTCGCTGAATATGTGGCGACTATCAAACACGAACGCGACGCTCGTCACGCCGAAGAACCCACCAGCCCTCCCCGAGACAATGCTGCCATTGCTCCTCACCCATGACATTCGCGATGGCACGCAAACACCACACGCCGCCTGGCACAGGGCCGGACGGGGTGCGGTTGGGGAGAGGTGCTACCAGGCAGTGATCCATTCGGACGTGCGGGGGTCGTAAACGATGACGTGAGACGTATTGGTTTTCGAATCATGCGTCCTGGCTGTGATGACGCTGACCTCGCCAGGACTGAGCGCGCGCGCCTTCCGCATTAGGCGCATACCCGCTGTCATGGACGTACGCCCATGCTTCCTCCCACGTCTTGAAGGTTCGAGGCGTCTCTCCGGCGGCAGGAACGCCATTCCCGGAGCGCATGTCCAAGAAGTTCAGTGTGACGGGACTGCCCGGCTCTTCGACGATCGCGATCTTGTAGCCGCCCCGACCAAAGTTCCCCTCGTTCTCCATGGTTGAGGAGTCTCGATTCGCCGCGACAGTCTCGTCCACGATGTCGGTCGCGAGCGACTTAGGAGCCTTCGTCTGCCCACGGAAACCCAACGGCATGGACTCGGTACCCTCATACCGCTCGCCGTTGATGTACTGAACGGTCACCGCCGGCGTCATAGTGTCTTCGTAGTCGAACCCCTTGGTATTTGACGATCCCGTCACCGCGCGCACCCCCAGGTCCCACTGCTTAGGAGCAAGGTCGAAGATCCACTGCTCCGCAGCACCCTGCGGGGTGTCCGAAAACACCTAGTTCGGGTCCGTCTGTGACGGGAACGTGATGCCTGCAGGCACCGCGAGGTAGTTGTCAGTCGCGACCCAGTCCTGCGCACCAGCCTCAGGCGAGGGAGCAACAGTCGACTCTGCGGTCGGCTCAATCGTCTGCTCGATGGTCGGACCTACGGACCCGGTCGGGTCAGGAGAGGGCGTCGGCGAACACGAGCACAACCCCAGAATCGCGGCCGCGCCGACGACGCCGGCCACCACCTGCTGTCGGTTCAAAGCTGCCACTTCATACTCTCCCATCAGGTTCGATCCCACGCTTCGGGCAATTCGGGTCTGCCTTTGTGCGACTTCGGTGCCGTATTCAGTAACGCAGCCGAGCGCGCGGTGCTCCTCGTCGCCCCGCACGGAGCGATCGTGTGCGAATAGTGAAACTTCGCACCGAGACACAGTTGCGGGTCACGGCACTCTATCGTCCAAGTTGGCACTCTAGGTCGTGTCACACCGTCTGGATACTGTGCAAGGGATGGCTACGCAAGCAGTTTAGATACTTGGCCTTGGCTTCGTTTCACAATTGACGCTTGTCAGATTTGGGGAGGGACCAGCGATGAGGGCGACGACGCAAGAACTCCTCGGCGGATTGCTTTCTACGCGCTTTGATGCGTTTGGGTGCGAACGTCGCGGCATCCATCTCGACGATCAGGAACGTGTCGAATGCGTCCCGTGCACGGTCGAGTCAGCCACACCTGTTAGATCCGACGTCTCGGTCGCTTTCAATGATGATCGCGGTGGGATTGCCGAACTCGCTCTGCCGCCATCGGGGCCATGGCCTCACACCCGGTACTTCAAGGCAGGGGTCGGGCTACACCGAACCGACGGACCAGCCATTGAGTCCGATGAAATTCGTGCGTGGTTCGTCGATGGCGTATGCCATCGCACGGATGGGCCCGCACTGGAATGGAACGACGGGCACTTCGCTTGGTTCCAAGAGGGACGCCTGCATCGCGACCGGGGGGTCGCTGTCGATAACGCGGACGCGACCGAGTACCGCGCGTACGGACGACTTCACCGGGAAGACGGTCCCGCGCGAATCGAGAAGCCCGACGGTGCCGGCTACCACCGCTACGGGCCGGGCCCACGGATCAGCTGGCACCTCCGCGGCACGAGCCTGGTGCGTGCGGATGTTTGGGCTCAGTGGGCTGCAGCGCAAACCCCTATCGAGGTGCATAACTCGCCTGCACTCGAGTTCCTAGATATGACGACGAACGATCCCGACCAGGACGCACCGTTTGGCACCATCTTCGACTACAACGTCGACCTCGCACTTGTCATGAACCCCAACATCGAGTGGCCCGAAGAGTCGACAATTGCCACCGAGACAGATTCAGACGACCAGGATGAGGCAGCCCCGAAGCTTACGGCCGACCCAGAGCACCTTCTTGCCCCCCACCGGCTCTTGCCTGCAGCGGCACTGCGACGTGAGTTGACGTACGACGCACCAAGTTTTCGCCGGCGCATCGCAGAGGGCGAAAGGTTGGGATCATTGCGCAAGGTTGATACTCGATTGAATGATAGGTGGAACGCCTGGCCAGGCGCACGGGGTTCACTTCGAGTCGACCACATGGTTTCCGCGGATCTCGAACTCGACCGCGACATGATTGATTTTGGACTCCCTTTGTTCAAACTGCATCGGGTGCTGAATGAACGGCGCATACCCGAGAAAGTCGCCAACAATCAGACGTTGACTCCCCCAGAGCGCCGCTATTGGCTCGCGCATAGTGCCCATGAGTACGCTCGCACGCTCGCTCTCAGCCTTCCCCAGGGCCACGAGTTTCCCGTCGTCGCTGACCGACTCACACCTGATGTGACCATTTCGTGCGCCATCGAACGCGGCTTTGAGTTCGCAGCTCAGGCCATTGCTGCCGGCGTGGACGACATTGTTGCTAAGAGTTGGGCCACGGTCATTATCACCGCCGCCGGATACAAGCGGATCGCATTCAAGTGGGGCGTCGAGCCAGCCCAGGAGTACGACCGTGACCTTGTGGTCCCCGCAACAACGCGCACCAGCGACTACTACGCACGAGCCCTCGAAGACCTGCGAGTACGCAGCGACGCCACCCGGTTCATGGACCTCGCGAGCCGCTGCTACAGGCTCTCCTCCGGGGCCGCACTCACCGACGGATAAAACGAGGCCGCCGAGACACTCGGGGACCTCAGCCGCATCGGCCGCACCGAATAGTCTGCGGACCCCCACACCTTGCCGGTCAACGCCACCACACCGTGCTCAACAAGCATGCGTACCGCCGTGTTGACCGTGCGCGTCGAGAACCCGGTCAGTGCCTCTAGGTTCTGACGGGTGACCGACGGCAGCCCGTATACGGCACTGAACACATATGTCACACTCGGTCGCGCCTCACGGAGCCACGCGTTCTGCTTGGACGCGATGTACCACTTCAAGCCGTACTTCACCGCCTCAACCTCGAATGCCGCGCAGACCGCTGCGCGCTCCACTGCTCGCAACGCACACACCACCCCTGCGTTGATCAGGTCGTGATCGTCCTCGCCTTCGACGGCCAGTGCGCCGACCACCTTTGCCCAATCATCGGGGAAGTCGACGAACCCCAAGCTGATAGGGACAAACGCATCAGCCCCATGAGCGGACTGCAGGAGCCAGGGGAATAGCGTTCTCGCGGCCACTCCTACCTCGGGCGATTCAGGACAGCTCGCGGCGATGTACATCATGGTCAGGACGCAACGAAGCAGCGAGGAATCGGAACTCGACGACGACTCTAGCCATGTAGACAGACCTTGCCAGAGAGAATCCCGAACACGAGGCGAGACAACAACGCCGTCAAAGTATTCGTTAGCAATTACGCCCTCGCATTCTCTGCTGGCACCGAACCCTTCGAGCCGTAGGTGGAAACCCAGCACAGTTGCAGCAGTCTCAGCGCCAGTTGAAGGTGGACCCCACCGAAGGTCCTTTTCAGCGAACTCGCGCGCCACGTGCACCCAACGCGCTTTCATGCCCGCCGCCAGGACACACGACCACGCCTCGATAGACGCCAACGCGAACTGCGAGTCAATTGCAAAGTGGGTCGCACGCCGCGCACCCTCGAGACGCCCAATCGCACGTGAGGCATCCGACAACGCCGCAAGCACCTCGGGGCTCCATTCAATGCTCAGGTCCCACGGCAATGTCGGCATGACGGAGCGACCCGGAAGGCCAAGCTCCGCATCCAACGGACTCGGCGACATCTCAAAAACTCGACCCATGTTGTTTGCCTCCTGCCATGAAGGTATCCACGAGGTACGACACTGCTTCCAGCGTTAGTAGTCGCGCCACGGAAGGTTAGTCGTCGCGACGACCGAGCAGGCCGCGCAGAGTCGGGTGCGTGACGCCGATGCGCCTAAGGAGTTCATGCGCGAGAAGAAGTGACCTCGCCATCTCACAGCGCAGGGCCTCACGCGCAACCTTCGCCTCGTCGCGTGCAGCATTCCATCGTGCGACAGCGGTACCGAGTGCAGCCCTGTCGTCAGCCTCTACTGGCTATCTAGCCACCGCTCACGCACAAAACATGGGTGGATTCGAGCACAACAATAGAGAATCTCTCCGCTTCAAATTCACGGTCCTCGGCAGTCTCCCCGGCGATTGAACCCACGTCTGCCTCCTCCTAGCGGGCGGGCTGGCTGGCTGGCTGCGGACGAGAGCCCAAGCGGGGACTCCCCCTCGATCAGGACACCGACCACTCCTTAACCGGTGACGTTGCCCAGCAGTGAGGACTCCGACGCCGCATTCCTCCAAGCACGAGAGGCATACAAGCGATGAGCATCCTCACCTCATCCCATCAGGAGCACGCCGCTACGTCTACGCGACCGTGTCTCTGGCCGCGAATGAGACACCGCTACCATCCAGCGAGAACATCTACTAGGCCACACCGTGCGCGCGCCTCTCTCCGTTCGCTGCGCCTCACTGGCGGCACTTGCCCTCTCCACGTAGTCGCCCGCGAGACCCGACGCCGTCTCTCTACGATGCGCACCTGGTCGGGCATAGAAAAGCCCTAGGCACCCCACGTCACTGTGTTGGTTGCCGGGGGCTTTTTGCGCTCTAGGTGTAGCCGCAGTAGCGGCGAACGGGCGCAACAACCTACGGGCGCGCACCTACCCGAAGTCACCGACAGGCACCAGAAGTGCGTCAACGTCTTCGGCGCGCAACCGGTATGCGCTACGCCTCCGTTTTGTGAGGCGCAACGCAGGGAGGTCACCCGAGCTGATGTATTCACGGATCGTCGTATGGTGTACCCGCAACCGATCCGCTGCTTCTTGAATTGTGAGGTATTCCTGCGCGCCCGAAGGAGCCAGAAGCCCGTCTTTTCGTGTATCCATTTGTGAGCTTGTATGTGGCAGGCTACACGAGAAAAAGGGCCCTATTTGCTGTCACGATTTGGGTGGCTCGGAGGATCTTTCAGCCATCTCGGAGAGTGCCGCCGCGAGCGTGTCTTGACGCTTATCTACGACGTGCTGATACCGCATTGCGGCCGCGCTCGTCGAGTGCCCAAGACGGTCCATCACTTCAGCGAGTGAGCCGCCCGCTTCTGTCGCCCACGTGGCTCCGGTGTGCCTCAGGTCGTGGAACCTCATCGACGGCATGTCCGCGGCCTTCTTCGTCTTCTTCCACGCTCGTCGCAGAGAGTCAGGGTGGAGCCTCGTTACGCCGTCGCGCCCCGTCAGAAGGATCGCCTCAGGGCCGTCGGGAACATGGACCTCTAAATGGGCACGCACTGCGGGCATCAAGTGCGGAGGGACGACTACCGGCCGCTTCCTGCCCGTCTTGGTCGTGCCAACGATCGCGCCCCCAAGCCACACCACCGCCCTGTCTACATGCAATAGTCCCCGCTCGGTATCCACGTCCTTGCGTCGCAGTTCGAGGATCTCGCCTCGGCGAAGCGCGCACCAAGCCGTAAGGTTGACTGCGATAGAAAGACGGGCCGGCATTCCTGCGGCGAGCACAGTCACTTGGTCGGGCGTAGCCACCTCAATATCAACCAGCGTCGGCGTGGAACCTGCACCTCGAACCCTGCAGGGATTGGCGGACACAAATTCATCATCCACGGCTGTGTTCATGATGGTCCGGAGCAACGAATAGGCGTGGGCTCTGGCCGTGGGCTTGTCGGGGGCGAGAGTTGAGTACCAGGCGCGTACAAGTGCGGGCGACACCGACGACACGGGCAACTCTCCAAAGGTGGGCACGATGTGATTGCGCAGCAGGCGTCCATACTCATCCTTCGTGCGCGGCTTGAGTTTCCGTGTCTCGAGCCAGACGCGCGTGTACTCGTCGACCGTCACGACCCGTTGCTCGGTCTCGCTACCTGGTCGCACCCAGTCACCACGCTCGAGTGCGTCTTCTTGCTGCTGCAGCCACGCGGTTGCCCGCGCGCGGGTCGAATACGTTCTCGGCGCGTTCACGCGCTTGGGAGATCCGCTGGGGGTGAGAGCACCCGACGGGTCAGGGAAACTCGCCTGAAATCTGCCACTCGGCAATTCCTTTGCACTACCAAACTGTCTGCTGCCCCGACTGCGTGCCATGTGAGCCCCCAAATCGCGTGCTACGAACGTGCTACGAGTGACCATACTCCACCGCAACCCAGCGCAATGAACCGCAACGCGCGTACTGCAGTTTCGCACACAATCGAGCAGAAATCCCTGGCTCGTGTCGGGTGCCGACGGTTCCGCCCACAGGATTCGAACCTGTACCGCAAGGCTCCAAAGGCCTGCATGCTGCCGTTACACTAGGGCGGATCTAGGGCCCAAGGCCCCCACGGCGTACAGTCTGCCAGGATTCACGGCACACT
>Ga0307486_1003317_pt1 | contig 10527 bp, 10 predicted proteins | sample CBIW02metaG_FD_203663 | JGI IMG/M metagenome (GOLD analysis project Ga0307486, IMG submission 203663) | Sea-ice brine microbial communities from Beaufort Sea near Barrow, Alaska, United States - CBIW 0.2 | ecosystem: Environmental > Aquatic > Marine > Coastal | place: USA: Alaska | collected... | reverse complement strand
AGGCGGCATTGATGACATCCCTGCTCGCCGGCACGACCGGTATCAGATCACCAGGTTCGGCTTTGTTATAGCCGCAAGCCACGAAAGGGGCTAACCACCACATGGATCTTTTTGCTTTCTTTGGCACACTGTTGTGGCCAATCAAGTGGGTGATCGAGGCAATCCTCGTTGCGTTCCACACTCTTCTTGAAGCGTTGGGGATGAATCCCGACGCCGGTCTCACTTGGGTGCTCTCGATCGTCGGTCTCGTACTTGTCGTGCGCGCCGCGTTGATTCCCGTCTTTGTGCGCCAGATTAAGAGCCAGCGCCGCATGATGGAGGTCGCTCCTCAGCTCAAGAAGATTCAGGACAAGTACAAGGGTAAGAAAGACCAGTTCTCCCGTGAGGCCATGTCTCGCGAAACGATGGAGATGTATAAGAAGGCCGGCACAAACCCGTTCAGCTCGTGTCTTCCGCTCCTTCTTCAGATGCCGATCTTCTTCGGACTCTTCTCGGTGTTACGAGAGGCGCAATTGGAGGGCAATGCCGCCGGAGTTGGCTTGCTTAACGCTGACTTGTCGGAATCCTTCGGAACCTCCTCGCTCTTCGGTATCGCTCCCCTACACCTAGCCATCAGTACTGCCGAAGGCAACGTTCCCGTAATCATCACCGCCGTGATCATGGTCATTCTGATGACCGGTTCACAGTTCATTACCCAGCTTCAGATCATGTCGAAGAACCAGTCGGCTGAGATGAAGGCAAGCCCCATGTACCGCCAGCAGCGAATCATGCTGTACATGCTCCCGCTCGTGTTCGCCTTCTCGGGTTTCACTTTCCCGCTTGGCGTTATGTTCTACTGGCTCGTCTCGAACTTCTGGACCATGGGTCAGCAGTTCCTCGTGATCCGCAACATGCCAACGCCTGGCAGCGAAGCAGCTCTCGCCCGTGAGGCTCGGCTGGCAAAACGCAACCAGCGCAAGGGAATCATCGAGGAAGCTCCGGATTCCGAGACGATCGTGGTTGACGAACCCAAGAACCCGCAGCGAGATCAGCCCGTAAACAAGAACCGTGCAAAGAAGAAGAAGCAGGGAAAAAAGAAATGACGAACGTTTCTGACACAGACGCCGCCGCAGAGACCGCTCCTGTGGATGACCAAGAAGATCGCACCGCAGACCAGCTTGAAGAAGAGGGCGACATTGCGGCCGACTATATCGAGGAGCTCCTTGATATAGCAGACCTCGATGGTGACATTGAGATCGACGCTCGTGCTGGTCGTGCTTATGTTTCCGTCACGTCGAGCGAAGATACGAACCTTCGTCTTCTGTCACGTCCCGAAACTGTGACCGCGCTTCAGGAAATCACGCGCATCGCGGTTCAGAACAAGACCGGAGTTTTCTCACGACTCATTCTTGACATCGGTGGCTCACGTGAGGCTCGCGCTGCGGAACTTTCCAAGCTTGTTGATACCGCGGTTGAGCGTATCGAGGCGGGTGCCGATTCTGCGTCGCTCCCGCCAATGTCGTCATACGAGCGCAAGCTCGTCCATGATGTTGTTGCCGAGCGTGGTTTTGTGTCGCAGTCCAGTGGCGAGGGCCGTGATCGGCATACCGTCATAACCCGTGCCTAGTTTCACGTGAAACATTGACCGAGGAGCTGGTGTTGGAGCCTGAGCCTGAGATTGCGGCGCAGCTGTTCGGCGACCGGATCGATCTCGCGCGTCAGTACACCGAGAGCCTTGCTCGTCGCGGTGAAGAGCTCGGGCTGATCGGCCCACTCGAAGTTCCACGATTGTGGACACGACACATCGTTAACTGTGTTCTGGTCGCTCCCCTGCTGCGACCCGGCCTCGTTGGTGATATCGGAAGTGGCGCCGGCCTTCCGGGGCTAGTTCTTGCGATTGCCCGTCCGGATGTTCAATTTGTTCTCATTGAACCGATGGAGCGTCGAGTGGATTGGCTCACGGCAGAATCCGAGCGGCTAGGGCTTGAGAACGTGATCGTTGATCGTTCTCGTTCTCAGGATGCTCCCTACGCCGAAGCGTTAACTCAAATGACCGCGCGCGCCGTGACAGCGCTTTCTAAGCTAATTCCGGCGACGGAGCATTTGCTCTCCCCCGGCGGCGAGATGGTGTTCATGAAGGGTGCGCGGATTAATGAAGAGATCGAGGCCGCTGCGAAGGTGATCCGCAAGGCGCGCCTACGCGACGTTGAGTCTCTCGTGCTTGGCGAAGGAATTACCCCAGAGATCACGAGAGTCTTTCGGGCTAGAGTGGACTAATTCGGCGATCCGATCGACCGCCATACTCCCCCTTATGTGCCATCAGAAAGAAAGTTTCACGTGAAACATCCGGAAAGCGAAGTCAACGAACAAAAGAAGTCGTTCGATGAAACCACGCCGCTAGCGCGGGAAATTGCGGATCTGACACGTCGCCGCCAGGCAGTCGCCGCGGCATCGCTCCCGCTGCCAGATAAGCCTCGTGTCTTTACGGTGGCCAACCAGAAGGGCGGGGTGGGCAAGACAACCTCGACCGTAAATCTTGCTGCAGCGCTTGCACGCACTGGTGCTCGAGTTCTTGTTATTGACCTTGATCCGCAGGGGAATGCTTCCACCGCGCTGGGGGTAGAACACCGTTCAGAGACTCCCAGTGTTTACGATGTGATTATCAATGATGTGCCCATGGGCGAGGTCATTCAGAAGAGCCCCGAGTTTGAGGCTCTGTACTGTGTACCTGCCACGATCCATTTGGCAGGCGCGGAGATCGAACTCGTGTCTCTCGTCGCTCGAGAGCAGCGACTACGTTCCGCCCTAGAGCAGTTCTTCCAGGATTCTCCTGACTCCTACCACTACGTGTTCATTGACTGTCCACCCTCGTTGGGCCTCCTCACAATCAATGCATTCGTTGCTGCCCAGGAAGTTCTCATTCCGATTCAGTGCGAGTACTACGCGCTTGAAGGTCTTAGCCAACTCCTCAACAACATCAAGCTCATCGAGCGTCACCTCAACCCGACTCTTCGGGTCTCCACGATTCTGATGACGATGTACGATTCCCGCACAAATCTCGCCAATCAGGTTGTGGATGACGTGCGCGAGCACTTCCCCAAGCAGGTCTTGACCACTGTGATTCCTCGCTCCGTGAGGATCTCAGAGGCACCGAGCTACGGGCAGAGTGTTATTAGCTATGATCAGAACTCACCCGGCTCACTTTCGTACTTGGAAGCTGCCGCGGAGATTGCACACCGAGGAGCACCCACATAATGGCAGCACCAAAACGCACCGGCCTTGGCCGGGGTATCGGCGCTCTAATTCCGGCTAACGACGACAACGAAGAGCGTCCTGTCGACATTTTCTTTCCCGGAGGTGACATCTCGACCGAGAGGCTTCGTTCCGTGCCGGGTGCTCGACTCGCCAGTCTCTCCCCCCTGGACATCGTTCCCAACGCACGTCAGCCGCGTACCGAGTTTCGCCAAGAGGAACTCTCTGAGCTGGTTGTTTCCATCCGCGAGATCGGTGTTCTTCAGCCCATCGTCGTGCGGCCGCGTGCTGATGCTGCTGAGGGAGAACCTCAGTACGAACTGATCATGGGCGAGCGCCGGCTGCGCGCGAGCAAGCAATTGGGGCTCGCGACGATCCCCGCGGTAATCAAGAGCACCGCCGATGAAGACATGCTGCGCGATGCTCTTTTGGAGAACCTTCACCGCGCTAACCTCAATCCTCTGGAAGAAGCCTCCGCGTATCAACAGCTTCTTTCTGACTTTGGCATCACTCAAGAGCAGTTGGCTGAACGAATTGGCCGTTCGCGGCCGCAAATCACCAACACTTTGCGCCTTTTACGCCTTCCAGAAAGCATTCAGCGCCGCGTAGCCGCTGGTGTTCTCACCGCGGGACACGCTCGTGCGCTCCTATCGCTTCCTGACGACGCCGGAATGGAGCGTTTGGCGGAAAAGATCGTTAACGAGGAGCTTTCAGTGCGTGCAGCTGAGGCTGCAGCGGGATCGATCTCCACAAAACCAGCACGAGTGAAGCCATCCCGGGGCAAGAAGCAAGGTCACCTCGACGAAATCGCCGAGCGCCTCGCGGATCGACTCAACACTCGGGTCAAGGTAACGCTGGGGGCGACTAAGGGCCAAGTTGTTATTGACTTCGCAACCGTCGGCGATTTGAATCGAATTCTCGAGGAGCTTGGCGACACCGGCTTCAGCCGCTAGACCGCGTAGTTCCCACGCAGGGAACATCACGCTGACCCCCACACTCCCCTAGTGCGGGTGAACTAGGCGACACCTACCGGTGTACCGTTCCCGAAGTGGGTCGGATGATCCCTTGGTTCGTCTGCGCACGAATTCCGCAAGGACAATTCACCGAGCTAACGTGCGTGTGAATACGGGCAACCGGCGGCTGATGTCAACTAGGACGGCCAGACTGGCACGGGAGCTTGAGCCCGAGTGAGACAAGGATTCTCCTTGTGGTTCTGATCACGCGATTGTGTCGACTTCCGCACGTGTGACTGCTCTCGACAGACTCGGCATAAGGGTGCGCGACAGGAGAGGGATATCCGTGGCCGACGCACTCCCCCATGACGCGCGATCCCAGATACCAGGCCTGGAGGCTTGAGGGTCGATGACGCTTTCCCAATTTTGTCGCAGTTCGTCTCAATGCGCAGCGCGCCACCGAACCCAAGCCTGCTGTGACGCTCCCCTACAAGCGACTACTGAGTACGGTGCGCTCTACGTCTAGAACCGAATGTTCCACGTGAAACATTGGGGCGGCCGGCGGGTGGCAAGTGCCCTGTGACAAGTTTCGGGGGCGTTGGCTACGAGTAGAGACAGTCAATGTTTCACGTGGAACATTGTGAGAAGGGATCGACGATTCTGGGCTAGCTGCGCACTGCTGATCACGACCATAGGGCCAGGGCGTGACTTGGAGCGTATTAGGTCGGGCCCATCAGAACGCCCGCGCGGCGCATTCGCGGGGAACTGCTGCCGACGTAGATCTGCGGAACAAGCGAACCTGTCTGGAACCAGCCACGCAGATCGAGATATGTGGAGGGCGAGAATGATTGACGGCGAGCGACGCTGAACCTAATCGACGCAGGGACGGAAACAGATGCCCGGAAGGAGCGTTGGCCCGCCGCCAGCAGAACGTTGTTTCTCGCTAGTTCTCGATCGCGGCGTCTGCGAGAGCCGCGTACACCCAGCCAAGGTCATGGCCGGCGGCGACGAGAGCCTGCGGATAAATAGACGTCTCTGTAAGTCCGGGAAGCACGTTTGCCTCGAGGAACCAAGGAGTTCCCGCGCCATCGACAATCATGTCGACCCGGGAGAGGTGACGAAGGCCCAACGCAGAATGTGCGGCCAATGCGGATTCCGCGGCACGGTCAGCGTCTACTGAGGAAATTCGAGCGGGTGCATAAAAACGGGTTTGACCAGCATTATAGCGAGCCTCGAAAGTGTAGCCACCGGCTACAGGATCGATTTCCACCGGCGGAAGAGCGACAGGTCCCATTCCGCTGTCGAGTATGCCGATCGAGATTTCTACGCCTGTGATCCGCTGTTCAATGAGCGCGACGTCGCAATAGTTGTAGGCGTTAACCATTGCGCTCGGAAGATCGGATCGGTCAGCGACTATCGAGACACCCTGAGCCGATCCTCCCTGTGCTGGCTTCACGACTAGTTCGCCGGAGAGCTCGTCGGCGAGCTCATCCAGGATGCTGTGTGCGCCCAGCTCACGGAACGAATCCCGAGAAAGAGCGATCGAGAGAGGAGTGCGCACTCCTACCCGCGAAACGAGAGCCTTAGCCGTGGGCTTGTCCCACGCTAGACGCGCAGCGTCCGCGCGTGAGCCTACGTACGGAATTCCGATGAGATCGAGCAAACCTCGTAGGGCGCCATCTTCTCCGCTGGCGCCGTGAAGTGCAGGCCAGACAACATCAGGCTTGCTGTCTCGGAGGTAGGGCAACAGGCTCGCGTCAGGGTCGCGAAGTTCGACATCCTTGCCCTGAGCAAGAAGGCCGTCAGCGACGCGTCGGCCTGATCGCAATGACACATCGCGTTCATGTGAAATTCCGCCGGCCAGAACGAGTACGCGGGTGGGTGAAGCGTTCATGGTGTCCTAGCTGAGGTTGGCAGGCGGGTTGATCATTGTCGGTGCTGGCGGCGCCACAGTGAGCGGTGCCGTCTGAGAGAACGTGTTGAGAAGTTCGAGTTCTCCGTTAATAACCGTAGAGAGTCGGCGAATGCCCTCCCTGATGAAGTCAGGGGTCGGGTAGCAGAATGACAGCCGCATATTGCTTCGCCCATTTCCGTCGGCGAAGAAGGCCGTTCCTGGCGTATAAGCGACAAGTTCCTTGACCGCGCGGGGCAGCATCGCCTTAGAGTCGAGGTTATTTGGCAACGTCACCCAAATATAGAAGCCGCCGTTGGGGACGGTCCACTCCAAGTCGGGGACGTAGTCGTCTAGGGCGCCGAGCATGGCATCACGGCGTTCGCGATAGACACCGCGGAAGGTGTCGATCTGACCCTTCCAGTCAGCGACGCTCATGTACTCGCTAATGATGTTCTGGGTAAACGAGCTCGGCGAAAGCACCGCAGCCTCATTCGCTAAAATGAGTTTTTCTCTTATGGCGTGCGGTGCGAGCACCCAGCCAACCCGAAAACCCGGAGCAAGGGTCTTTGAGAACGTGCCGAGGTAGATCACACCGTCTTCTTCGACCGAGCGCATTGCGTGCGGTGGCGGGCCATCAAAATACAACAACCCGTACGGGTTATCTTCGAGCACCAGGATGCCGTTTTCGCGCGCAATTTCTAGTACTTCGAGTCGACGCTCCCAGCTGAGAGTCACGCCGGCGGGGTTGCTGAAGGTCGGCACCGTGTAGAGGAACTTGATTGTTTTACCTGCGGCGCGAAGAGAAGAAATATGGGCGCGAAGCGAATCGGGAACGAGGCCGAAATCATCCATTTCGACGTGCGTGATCTCAGCCTGGAACGACTTGAAAACCACCATCGCAGTGACATAGCTTGGGCCTTCCGCGATCACTACGTCGCCCGGATTGATGAAAAGCTTCGTCACGAGCTCGAGAGCGTGCTGAGAGCCTGTGGTGACCACGACATCATCCACACTTGCCCGGATTCCTTCAAGCGCCATCACTTCAAGGATTTGCTCCCGAAGTGCAGGTAACCCTTGCCCAGAGCCATACTGGAGAGCCGCGGGGCCCCGATCTCTCATCACGCGATCGATGGACTCAGTGATCAGGTCCTGAGGCAGCGCAGAGACGTAGGGCATGCCACCAGCGAGCGACACAACTTCGGGGCGTGAGGCCACGGCAAATAACGCTCGCACTTCGGAGGCCGCGAGCCCAGAGGCGCGGTCTGCATAGTGGTCGAACCACTGGTCGAGGTTATTCGGCTGTGTTGTCATGCTTAATCCCGTTCGGTTGACTTTAAACAATAGGCGTTTGCGGGTGGCGAGCTGAAACTGAGCGATGATTAACCCGGGAGCCTCGGCGAGTCTGACAAGCAATCAGTCCAGCAGTTCGCTCCGAACCACTTCCCCAGCACCACGTAATCAGGAAATTGAGGAACACAGTGAACGCTCGCACCGAATGGACCGAATCGGATCTCGGAGACCGCTCGGGCACAGTCGCCATTGTCACCGGCGCGAACTCGGGGCTTGGGTTCGAAACCAGCCGTGCACTATTGGCGGCCGGTGCGACCGTTATCCTGACCGCTCGCAGTGTCGAGAAGGCTGCTGCAGCAAAAAGGGCCATCCTCGACGAGCTTGGTGATGTGCCCATCGAGACAATGCTCCTCGATCTCGCCGACTTGGAGTCAATCAGGAGATTCAGTGACGAGTTTCACGGGAAACATACGCGCCTTGACATATTAGTCAACAACGCCGGAATTATGATGACGGATGCACAATTGACGATCGATGGCTTCGAATCGCAGCTGGGAACCAACCATCTGGGCCATTTCGCGCTTACTGGCCGCCTCATCGACCTCATAGAGTCAACTCCGGGGGCCCGCGTCGTGACCTTGTCGAGCCTGGCGCATCGCTGGGACTTCATGGAGTTCGGCAATCTGATGTTCCAGAACGGCTCGTATACTCCCCGAGCGGCATATGGGCGCTCTAAGCTGGCGAACCTTCTCTTCGCCTACGAACTCCAACGCCGCTTCGAGACCGCAGGAGTCGACGCTCTCTCTGTTGCCGCACATCCGGGCGCAGCAGGTACTGGGCTAGCGGATCATCTGCTCAATCGCTGGTTTCTGCGCCCCCTGAAACCTCTTCTGTTCCTGGCTCTCCAAACGTCACGGCAGGGTGCCCGCTCTACGCTGCGAGCGGCAACTGATGTGAGTGCATCCGGGGGAGACTATTTCGGACCAGGTGGACGTAACGAGCACCGGGGCGCTCCGGTGCGGGTTGAATCAAGTGCGGCCTCGCACTCTGAGAGCGACGCGCTGAAACTGTGGAGCGAATCCGAGCGTCTAACCGGGGTTAACTACGAAAGCCTCCGCACACCCACCGAATAGTGGATGCCGGAGGCTTTCGGCTGAGGACTTGCTTTACGCGAGGAACTCAGCGAGGTCTGATTCAATCGCAGGCTTCGGCTTGGCACCGATAACGGTCTTGACGACCTCGCCGCCGCGGAAGACCTTCATCGCGGGGATCGACGTGATCTGGTACTTCATCGCCATCTGAGGGTTGTCATCAACGTTGAGCTTCACGATTTTGATCTTGTCAGCGTGCTCGCTGGCGATCTGGTCGAGGATCGGGCTGACCGCGCGACACGGGCCACACCACTCAGCCCAGAAGTCCACCATGATGGTGTCCTTCGAGTTGATGACGAGCTCTTCAAAGTTGGCGTCGGTTACTTCTGTTGCTGAAGACAATTTTTGTTCCTTTTGTTCGATGAGTTCGTTAGACGGTGGCAGCTACGGGAGCTGTCGATTCTGTGTGCTGGATTGCTCCGGCGACAAGCTCGCGAGGCAGCGAGGCGAGGTAATGTTCCGCGTCGAGCGCGGCAACCGTGCCAGAGCCGGCAGCCGTAACTGCCTGGCGGTAGGTGGGGTCGATGACATCGCCAGCGGCAAAAACGCCGGTGATGTTGGTGCGGGAGGAACGACCATCCACGGCAACTGTTCCGTCAGGGTTGATGTCGAGCTGACCGTGCACCAGGTGGGTACGAGGGTCGGCGCCGATAGCAATGAACAGGCCGCTCACTTCGAGGTGGGACTCTGTGCCATCGACGGTGTCGATTAGTTCGACGCCGTCCACGAGATCGGAACCACTTATGCCGGTTACAGCCTTGTTCCACAGGAATTCAATCTTGGGATCGCTGAACGCGCGGTCCTGCATTGCCTTCGAGGCACGCAGTTCATCCTTGCGGTGAATGACATAAACCTTGTCGGCAAACTTAGTGAGGAACGTTGCCTCTTCCATCGCGGAGTCTCCCCCACCGACGACAGCAATCGTCTTCTTGCGGAAGAAGAATCCGTCGCAGGTTGCGCACCAAGAGACGCCGTAGCCGCTCAAGCGGTCCTCATGCGGAACGCCAAGCTTGCGGTAGGCGGAACCAGTCGCAAACACAACGGTGAGAGCTTCATGCACGTCACCATTGCCGAGAGTAACTTTTTTGATCTCGCCGTCAAGCTGCAAGTCAGTGACATCGTCAAGCACGATCTCAGTGCCAAAACGCTCCGCCTGCTTTTGCATCTCGACCATGAGATCTGGGCCCTGAATGCCGTCAGCAAACCCGGGATAGTTCTCGACGTCGGTGGTCTTCATTAGCTCGCCACCCGCTTCGACAGAACTGGCAATCACCAGCGGCGCGAGATTTGCGCGTGCCGCATAGATCGCAGCGGTGTATCCGGCCGGACCGGAACCGATGATGATAATTTGGCGCACTTTTCGAGTCTCCTTGTGATTGTGATTACCCGTTCCAACACATCCTAGCTACGGAGTATTCCGACCGACGGTGGCGTGCAGGTTAACACTCAAGAGTTCGTAGACCGCTCACTCTTCGTTCGACTAGCGACGAGTGAGGCGAGCAGCAATCGGCCTGACAAAGGCAAAGAACTCATCGTTCTTCGTGAGGGCAAGCACGGTGGCATAGACCGCGAGCATGACCGTACCCGTCAGCGCGATCGAAGCGAAGCCACCTGCGAAGCCGGAGACCACGAACGAGCCTTCACCGAATCCCCCGAGCAGCATCAGGATTCCGTAGCCGACTCCAGCGGCCGGCACCATGGCAGCGGCGAACCACAGAAGGCGGCGCAGCAACGGAAGCAGCTCGAAGCCCGGCACGCGCTTACGGATCACGAAGAGGGCAACTGTGGTCTGAACCGTGCCGGAGATCGTGATCGCCGTCGCGAGACCCATTGCAATCCGCTCTACGGGGAGCGTAGAGACGAAGAGAGCGCCAGAAATGTAGAGAACCACTTGGAAGCTCTGCAGGAAGAACGGGGTGCGGGTGTCTTCGAAGGAATAGAACACGCGCTGCAGCACGTACATCATGCTGAACGGCACGAGACCGACCAGATAGATCATGAGCACGCC
>Ga0307486_1003315_pt1 | contig 10540 bp, 7 predicted proteins | sample CBIW02metaG_FD_203663 | JGI IMG/M metagenome (GOLD analysis project Ga0307486, IMG submission 203663) | Sea-ice brine microbial communities from Beaufort Sea near Barrow, Alaska, United States - CBIW 0.2 | ecosystem: Environmental > Aquatic > Marine > Coastal | place: USA: Alaska | collected... | reverse complement strand
ATCCCGATCATATTCCAGTTTAGTCGGCCGTTTTCTATATCTTTTTTTATGTCTGGAAATTGGTTAAGTATTTGCTCTCCTTTCGCTTGTTTACTGGAAGTGCAAGCCATTAAACCTGCCTCAATTTCTAGGGAATTACCTTTAATAACTTTTTCAATGTCAGTTAAATAGTTTTTATTCAAAAATGGCCCCACAAAACGCCATAGTTCTGGTGATACCTGTCGGTTAGCTGCCCAACGTTCATGAGCAAAATCGACTAACATCCTTGCCAACTCCGGATTTGCGCGCTTATCCCCTCCATAAATCCTATACAAAGGTCGCTGCATAAATACTGCTTTAAGGATCATCTGGTTCCAGGCATCTTCGTTCAAATAGTCATAGGGAAAAGGATTATGCAGGGCAATAGCATCAAAAACATCCGTTATGTTCGTTCGTAGTCCCTCTGTAGCTCGTTTAGTCAAAAATTCCGGATAAGGAAGCAGCAATAGAGAGGCATGTAAAGTTACTTGCTCCTCCATATCAGCCGTTTCAAAAAGCTTGGTCAAAGTTGCCATATAGCTTTCTGCATCTTCAACAGGCAGCATTAACAGCAAATAGGTGCGAACACATTGGAGTAGGTTCCAGCGTTCGGGCTGAAATCCTTTCCGCAACAAATCTGCTTTAGATAATTCCTCTTCCGTAAGACACAGGGTTTTTTTACTGATAAAGCGTGGAGCGGAGCTAAATGCAAGATAGAATGCACGTAACTGGAAATTATTTTGGAGTTTTTTTTCTTGTTGGTTTATCCATTCCAGCTCTTTCTTATTGACCTGTGCTTTGATTATTCTTTTAAGAAAGGCAGTTACCCGCAAAATGTCTACCTGATAGGTCATAAAACTTTTTATCAAATATAAAGATTATTTTTAAAATTTTTGAGTTCATAGAGATTTATCAGAAAAAAAGCTTATCCAACGGAAAATTTATACTCAATTTTTAGGAGCTTTGCGATGGGTAAAACTATAATTCATAATGGTAAAAAAGAATCGGAGGTAAGCAATATTATATTCAACAAGTAAAATATTGTTTTGAAATTCTTTCATGCTATCCGGTTTCTTCCAGTTTGAATATTGCCAAAATCCTTCCAATGCTTATCCCAGAATCTCATATCTTTGAATCATGCCAGTATAAGTCAGGTTAGAAACTAATCCTTATAAATTGAAATAATTGATATCTCAATTCCATTATATTGCGAAATAGTTTATAGTTAAAGCTGCGGTTATAATAAGTAAGCCGAAAAATTCCCTTGTTTGTTCAATATAAGGTTTGTTCGCCTTCATACTTTCTACAAGACTAGGTTTTCTATATTTAACAATCCAGTCTTTTACTCCATCTTCAATAAAAAAAAGACGAATCGCATACAACAAATAAAACGCCATAGCCACGAGGTACACTATAGGAAAATATATATGAAATACAGCTAAACCGCAACAAATCGAGGCAACTAAATATATACTTACCCATAACCAGGCATCATTATCATTTAAATTTACATAAGCAAATGCAGCAAAAGCAAGACAAAAGAATATGTTTAAAATAATCAACAGCATAAATTTTAACTATTAAATGTGAGTGTTTTAAATTTCAGAATAAGGTGTTGGGTGAAGGAAATAAATGTTACTGCGAGAAACATTTATTTGATATTTTTTCATGGACTTCATTTTTTCCCAATCAGGATGTTCAATAAAGGCTTTCCAATGGGCTTCACGGGAAGCTTTATCCTTAAAAGCAGTCAAGTACATCAGATTAGGCATATTATGTCCTGCTATAACTTCGCCAAAAAAGACGGGGTTAAATTTGAGGTCTGTAAAAATATTAATTTCGCCCTTATTAAACATATCTACCTTGTTCTTAAATAATTTTTCTGTAGAACTCTCGTAGCTGCGAAGTTCATAAATTCTTTCTTCCGGGGCATTTGTCAGATTGGTTTCCCGGAAATGAGGCATGCCCTCGAATGCCTGCAATAAAATGGTTTCAATTCTTTCATAAGGAGGATTGTCGTGAGATGCGTCCATATAATCTTTTCCTACAATTATGTAATTCTTATCTTTTCCCAGGATCTTTGGGGTCTTTATAAATTGTTCTATAGACTCATAAGGAGTTAAGACATATATTCTTTTTCCAAAGAGCGAATCTTCTTCTAAGGGTTTAAATACGCCGACTTTTTTCACTCCTGCCCGATGAATGGCAGGTATATAAGCGGTTTTTAAAAAGGAGTCTACCTGATCTTCCTGTTGCTTAGTATCAATGTGATAAATTTTTATTTCATAGATATCCCTGTTCTTATTCTGAGAATATCCATTTGAAAAAGAAATAAAAATAATGAGCAATAGGCAAAGGCTCAAGAAGTTTTTGTTCGGGTAATTCATAATAATCTAAATTAATTAAAATAAGGATGCAAATACTCTTTTTCACAAGAAATATTGATATACCAAAACTGGCTATCTTCAATCCAATGAAATGCCCGTGGAGCATTATACTCTTTATCGGTAAACAATAATTCCACTTCAATAGCCTTTTGATATTCTTCCAGGGTTCCTTGAGCATTTGCTGAAAATAAACCTAAAAAAAATATGGAGAAAACACAATATTATTTTGCTCGCTTGGATATTATTAATTGCAAAATAGGGATTACCTAAACATCTTTCCTTTCAGATATTAGCATATCCTGATATTTTATTATATGACTGTCCGTTACTTGTAAGAGCAGGGAAAAATAGCCAATAACGAAAGTTATTTATCTACCGGAGCATAATCCACAACAAAAACATCTTCAACAATCCCCATTTCTCCCAACATCTCTCCAAATTTCTGATGTTCTGGATGAGGCAAATAAACATCTCTGCTTTCAGCATCTTCAAAAGTGAACATGTATATATGGGTAAAGCCGATATTTTTGTTTTCCGGACTATTATTAACACCATGCTCAAATGCAACAATCCCCGGAATTTTATTTTGAAGATCGCTTAAAGTATTGGTTACTTTCTCTATTTGAACAGCTGTAGCGGTAGGATTATATTTGAATATTACTATATGTCGCATTTGTTCTTCTTTTGAATTTTGACATCCTGAAAAAATCAGGATGAGGGCTAAAACGACTAATATCGCTCTAATATTTATAATTCTTTTCATCCTCAGGAAATTAATCATTGGAAAAAGTGAAATCAGGCAAACGAATAATTTCACCGCCTTTCATAGCTGACTCATGAGCCAAAATTCCTACGCAGGTAATATTTGCTGATTGTGTTGCATTGGGATAGGGTTGCCGGCTTTCTACCAGCGAACTTACAAACTCATGAACAAGGTGCGGATGTGAACCTCCATGTCCCGCTCCCTGTACAAACGACAAATGCTGATTATCATCTGAATCGTAAACCCCGGCCGTGGTGAAATTCTGGATCTCTTTCGGCAATAAATGTGCATAATCAGGGATTTTCACCCTGGAAGGCTGCTCTCCAGTATGTACCACGCTGTCTTCGTGTTCAATCTGTGTCCATTCGAAGGATTTTTTGGAGCCATATACGTCAAAACTTTCCCGGTATTGACGGGCAGTATTAAAAAGTGATCGTGTCACTTCAGCCGACAGATCTGAATCTTTATATTTGATGTGGCAGGTTTCTACAGCAAAAGGAGAATTGTATTTAGGGATGAGCTCTTCATCTATTCTTCCGGAACCAAAACAGGAAACATATTCCGCTTCGGCTTTTGGCAGGGTAAGCACCGGCCCCACACAATGGGTGGCGTAATGCATTGGTGGCAATCCTTCCCAATAGCCTGGCCAACCAGCCATCTCCTGTTGATGAGAAGCCCTTAGAAACTGGATTTTTCCCAGCTTCCCTTTTTCATACATTTCCTTTACAAAAAGAAATTCACGGCTATACACCACAGTTTCCATCATCATATAGGTCAGGCCCGTTTCCCTTACAGCCTTCACAATTTGCCGGCATTCTTCTACTGTTGTTGCCATGGGAACCGTACAGGCAACGTGTTTTCCTGCACTTAACGCTGCGAGAGACTGCTCAGCATGGTTATTAATAGGGGTATTAATGTGAACTGCATCAACTTCAGGGTCCTTCAGCAGCTCACTATAATCTGTATATCTTTTTTCTATTGAGAAAGCGTCTCCGATTTCATCCACCTTGCTTTGGGTGCGTTGACATATGGCGTACATATTTGCATTGGGGTGTTTCTGATAGATAGGTATAAATTCTGCACCGAAACCCAGTCCCACAATGGCTATATTTATTTTTTTCTGACTCATATATGTATATTTTTTAATAATTACTATTAACCCTAGGACCTTTCTAACTCTATCAAAATTATTTGACTAATTTGTGTCCTTTGTCCAATCTTTTAAAAACCTGAAGCCCTCACGTGCAAATTCATCCTGATCCGGAACCAATGGCTTCCAGATACATACCGCTCCGGCAAGTTCCTTTGCCTCTGGAGTAAAACTCTCAATAGATACTACTCCCTTATAACCAATAGCCTCTAGTCCGCGTTTATACGCATCCCACCTTGTTTGTCCGGTCCCCGGAGTACCTCTGTAATTCTCAGAAACCTGCATGTGAATAAGTTTATCACCTGCAAGCAGAATTGCTTTTTCAATGTTCGGCTCTTCAATATTCATATGGAATGAATCCAGTAGCACCTTTGCAGCCGGATGGTTGATATCGTCTATCAGCCTCATTACATCCTCTGCAGTATTAACCAAATCGGACTCAAAGCGATTGAGAGGTTCCAGAGCTAGCTCCAGCCCCTTCGCACTTGCCAGTTCACATACTTTCCCAAGATTGTTTACCGCCCTTTCCCATTCCCTATTCTTTTGTTCAGGAGAAACAAGCCTGGCTTTACCCACTGCGGAATACATGGGACCCGCAAAGAAATCCGCACCTAAACCATTGCAAATATTTAGGCAAGACTCTATATACTCAAAACTTTCCTTATGATAAGCAGGATCATCATTGGTGAAATCCCGTCCTGGACCAAAAGCACCACAAACCGTTGCCTTCAGGCCAAGCTCATCGAGAGCTTCTTTCACTTTCTTTACGTCGATTAAATTAGGGTCCTCCACGGGGATCTCCACTACATCATATCCAAATTCTTTAATTTTGGGAAAAAGTTTAATTGTTTCAGTATTGAACGGGGATGTCCATAACCAGGTACTCACACCTATTTTTATATCCATATCAATTTTTCAGTATTCATATATTCAGGAACAAATTTACTGCTCCAACTCAATCTTCATTATAGCTTTCAAGTTAATATTTTCTCCGGGATTGCTAAAGTATTTATTGCCAAAGTAATTATCCCCTACCCTTCATCCTTCTGGCATATACCTACCTTACAATAAGCACTCCATTCATCAATCTCCAGTGACCAGGAACGGTACATATAAAAGGATATTTACCCGGTTTGGTTGGAGCATTGAACACTAGAGTTTCCCTACCCTCCGGATCTACCAATTTAGTGGCTATAATTACCTCCTTCATTTTTGGCACATAGTTCTGCTCAGCTCCTTTTGCATCGCGCGCCAAAGCATCTGCTGCGGCTCCTACTTTTTCAAGCGTTCCGGATTGTATTAGGACAAAATTATGTTGCATAAAATCTGGATTTGTAAAATGGAGGGTGACCTGCTGACCGGCTTTTACTGAAATTGATTCTTTATCGAACTTCATTTCATGTTCCACTACATTTAAATTAATGGTTACTGCCTCCGAAGCCGGGTTGGTTTTAGGTGCAGGAGAAGTTTTTTCGGCTATTGGTTTTTCGATAGTTCCTACCACAGATCCGGCAGAAGGTTTACCCAATTCCAGTATCCCATTACGATTTAAATTTCCTTTAAACCTGAAGTCATCCGGATGGTTTCCTACTTTATTATCATCGTCCTCGTTAGCAACCCTTATACGTTTGGGTGATAGTGTCTTTGTAAATAATGACGGAGCCTTCCCCTTTGCAGTTTGCTTATTATTGACATCAACACTCATTGCCCCATCCGTGGAGAGGCGAGCTACAACATCAAATTCCCCCCCTGGAAGTGGATCACTTGAAACTGCGGTATAGGATTTCCCATCTTGTTTTACTACCCAGTGTAACTGATTATCCAATACATACAAACTATATCCAGTATTGCCATCTCCCTGGGCAACCACCAGGCCTTCCAATCCATCGTCTTCTGAAGGGCTCATAGTAACTCTTATAGTAAGTTTTTTTTCAGCTACATCCGGTGGGAATAAGATAGGGCTCCGCCTGTCTAAAGTATACTTCTCTTCATTCATACTTTTTATCAGGCGTTCAGGAAGCGTTAGAAGAGAGTCTGCCCTGGAAGTATTAATATTTTCAGGGGCAGCTTCCAAAAAGCTATCCTCATAAGCAAGGGCAGCTGCAAAAAATGCCTGTGGCAGATACTCATCATCAGCATTCTCAGGTTTCCTACTTGCTTCAAACAATAATTTGCCCGCCTCAGAAGATCCCGGAATATCCGCAACCGCCAGAACTGCAGCCATACGTGTCCTCAAATCCGGATCGTTCAATAAATCGGCTTTCAAAATAGCAGATAATGTTTCCTGGTCTTTTGGTAATACCTTAATGGCATTTTTTCTCACGCCAGAAGCCGGATGAGATAAGGCTTTTGTGACCACCTCCAAAGCTTCTTTGTTTGATCCCTTTAATTCTCCTAATCCATCAAGGGTCCATAAAGCATGTACAGCGGGACTGTTAAGGCCTATTTCATCTACACTTTGGTCATTAATTATTGAGTAGAGTTCTGGAATAACAGCTTTATTACCTGATTCAACTATTAAACGCTGGGCAGTAGTACGCCAGAACATATTATCGTTTTTTAACCCTGCAATCAGCGCTTCGGTATCATTAGCATTAAGCTCCATAGGCTTATAAGGTTTCGCTCCCTTATAAACAACACGGTAAATTCGTCCATGCCCCCTGTCCCGTAAAGGATTGATATACGCATTACCCTCTCCGCTCTCGAATCCCCGGGGAGTAGGATTATGCTGAATAATAAAGTTGTACCAGTCGGCTACCCAAACGGCCCCATCGGGCCCTACCTCAGCGTGAACAGGAGAAAACCACTCATCGGAGCTCGCTAAAAGATTAAAACCATTCTCTTCGGTATAACCAGCCCCACTTTTCTTAAGAACGGCATTGTGCAATACACGCCCTGTAGGTTCAGCCACAAACCCTACCTTGTTCCAGTAAGACTTTGGATAATTTCTGGCCGTATACAAATTATGACCAGCTGCCGCTGTATAACCACCATGCCAATCTACCTGCCTTAAATAAGGAGTTACATGAGGCATATCGTAATGGGTATCTATCCTGTAAACTGTATTACCAGACCCTCCAATCACAGGCCTATTTACATACTCATTAGACATAGCTAAATATGCACTATGTAACCCATTGGCAGTAGAGATGAATACATCAAACTCCTCGGAAAAACCTAATCCCCACGTATTATTGGATGTTCTTCCCAGGTACTCCAAATTTTCCCCATCCGGATCAAAGCGATATACCCCCTGGCTAAATGAGAGGTCCTTACCGCTTACTGTTCCATTAAAACCAGAATAACCTACAACTCCCCACATCTTATTGTCAAGACCATATTTTAAATTCGATGGACCCGCATGGGTATCTCTTTTACCCCATCCTGTTATTATTTTTTCTCTTACATCGGCTTTGTCATCACCGTTTGTATCTTTCAGAAAAAGGAAATGAGGTGCCATTGCAACAATTACCCCCCCATTTGCAAATGTCAAACTGGTGGGAATATTTAAACCCTCAGCAAAAACAGTAACCTTATCTGCTTTCCCATCACCATTGGTATCTTCCAGGATCTTTATCCTGTCATTACCTTCTCCCTCCTGGTCACGCACCTCGTTGGGATAATCTACTGTTTCAATAACAAATAAGCGACCTTTTTCATCCCAGGCCATGGCTATAGGGTTGATGATATCGGGTTCAGAAGCAAAAAGCTGAAGCTCAAAATCAACAGGTACCTGTATCAGCTTTTGTGACTGCTCTGGTGACAAAGCGTGCTGGAACTTAGGAGCGGGATCCCTTTGCTCATAATTTGGAATCTCAGCATCTTCAAAGGTAGGAACCGGAATATCAAATCTGGCAAGCCTGTCTTTGGCCTTGTCGCTCACCGCCCATAGCACTCCATTTGCAACAAGCTTATGAAAGCCCGGATTCTGCCAGGTTCTTTCATCGTGGCCATAAGCCGTATAGAATACTTTTCCTTCACCTTGTTTTCTGACCCAGGTCCAGGGTTCACGATGCCCGTTTTCCACACGTTGCATCAAAACGGTCATATCCGGGTTTATTTTTGAATGGACATAAGTTTCATCCCAGGTCTCAAATTCAGATAATCCTTTCATTATAGGATGATCTGGCTTTATAATTTCGGCTGTGAAATCACCCGTTTTATGAGATTTGAATTGGGCTCCGACGGTGCTTATGTACCAATCTGAATTTTGGAACATAAATGAGGCGCTGTGGATAGGGATCAAACCTTTTCCCCCCTCAACAAAAGCTTTCATTGCAGCTTCCTCGTCCGGTGCCAGTTTAACCTGATTGCCATAAATCATTAGTCCATCGTATTTATTTAGGTTTAACAAGTTAAGATCCTTAGTGTCTTCTGTATAGGTAATGTTTATCCCTCTTTGAAATAAAGGCATTGCCAACATGGGAACAAATTTTTCAGAATTATGATGTTCACTATCGTGTCCTAGAAAAAGAATTTCAATTCGACCTGGCAGCTCTGAATTCGCTTGTATTCTACTTTTTTTTATGTTGCCCCCGCAACCAATTAAGAATAAACCAATAACTCCTATGAATAAATGAATGGGTAACAACTTTTTCATGTTTTTATGTTTTTATATTTTTTATCAATACTGTCCATTAAAAAATTCTAAATGTTCTTTGATATTACTGATAATCTATACGTTACAAGCCCCATAGGCGCGTGACGATTTGAATTGATTAGGTTTAGCCTCTAAAAGTTGGCTAACATGAATCAAGGAAAATACGTTTTCTCTCAATTGACGGGATATTTACCCCAACGGGTTTTCGATGGATTTGTGAAAAATCATAATGGAAACAAGTATGTGAAACATTTCACTTGCTGGAACCAACTGCTTTGTATGTTATTCGATCAGCTTACCAATCGTGAAAGCCTTCGGGACCTAATCGTTGCCCTGGATCCATACAAAGAGGTAGAAGCTGCATCCTTGAGAATAGTAATATTGTCAATTTCAGCAGGATTCATTGCACTGATATCTCCTGAAATGGGAAAGCCATCAACCACATATAAGGGGTCACTGCCTCCTGTAACAGATAATTGGCCACGGATTTTAATTGACATTCCCTGTCCCGGCTTACCAGTTGCTTCAGTAATTTGAATACCGGTCAAACGCCCTTGTAGTTGTTGTGTTACCTGGGAAACTGGTTGATCTTGCAATCCTTCTAATTCTATTGATTGAAGGGATCCTGTAACTTCCCTTTTCAACTGGCTCCCATATCCAACAACTACAACTTGGTCCAAAGCTTCTTGATCCATTTGCAGCATGATATCTATTGTTTTCTGACTATTAATGGGTATTTCCTGTCTTTGATAACCTATAAAACTGATTTCAAGAATTGCATCTTGATCAATAATTTCAATGGAATAATTTCCATTGAAATCAGTTTGGGTTCCTTTATTGGTGCCTTTTATTGAAACATTAGCGCCGGGAACAGGACCATTCACATCTGTTACCTTACCTGATACTGTTACCTGTGAGTAAGTAAAACCAAAAGATAACATGGCAACCGACATCAGTGAGAAGAACAATAATTTTTTTAATAATTTTGATCTCATAATTTTAGTTTTAATTAGTAAAATATTAACATTCCAAACTTATCAGTTAATTTTCAGGTAAGCGTCCTGTACTATACTGCTTTTCAAAAATTCCCATCCTTATCTTTAATTCTTTTCCCAAAGTAGCTGTCCCAATAAATTAACTACTTACGGATTTAAGGTGTTGTATGAAACTTTGCAGGATAGTACAGGATATAGTAATAAAAAATAGACCATACTTTTAAAAAAGTAACTTAATCAATTAATAATTAGGAAAACATCCATTTCATTTTAAAAATTAATCGAAAAAGAATCCATTCTAAAATAGAGAGTAATGAAAAAACATATATTTCCAATTGTAATTTTAGTCGTGATAGGCTTCAGTAATAAGGTTTTCTCTCAAAACATTCAAAATGGGCAAGAATCTAAAGATGCCATATGGCCACAAATTACGAACACGGCTAAACCATGGACTCGCTGGTGGTGGATGGGAAATGCTGTTGATGAAAAAAATATCTATGGGGAACTGGAACTTTTTAAGGATGCCGGGATGGGAGGAGTAGAGATTACACCAATATATGGAGTAAAAGGACAAGAAAATTCCTTTATCGATTTTCTTTCACCACGTTGGATGGAAATACTTAAATA
>Ga0307486_1003314_pt1 | contig 10541 bp, 15 predicted proteins | sample CBIW02metaG_FD_203663 | JGI IMG/M metagenome (GOLD analysis project Ga0307486, IMG submission 203663) | Sea-ice brine microbial communities from Beaufort Sea near Barrow, Alaska, United States - CBIW 0.2 | ecosystem: Environmental > Aquatic > Marine > Coastal | place: USA: Alaska | collected... | reverse complement strand
ATTCCGTTGAGCATTTTATTACAAGATGAATCAGTATAAAATGGTGTTATGAATAGCGATTTGAAAAAGATATATATACGTCTAAACACTCTTAATGATTCGCTTCTTCCCGACGCTACTAATCGAAACGCAACTATTCGGGATAATTCTTGGAATATCTTTAATACTAGTCTTCAAGAACTAGTACAGCTTACTCAGGACGATCATTACCGCGCATTAAGGATAGATCCTATTAATCATGGCTCCCAGCCATTTGTATTAGTATCTAACTACAGCAGTAAGGTTTATCAAGCAGTTAACTATCTTTACGAAATGGAGAAAGACACAGGTTTGCGTGATGTTTATACTCCCCAGAAGCCAAGAGTGAGGGATGGTAACGGCGTATCTCAGACATCAATACTGACTCAAGCTCAGGACAACGTTCAGTCGCAAGTAACAGAAGTGAATGTCGAGTTTAATCAGACTTTGACGTATATGACTGAAGTCATTGTTGAGGCACGAGCTAACTATCCAGAGGGAAGTAAGGAGAGGGCATTTCTCGATAAGTTAAAAAGTGGAATCTCAACTGCAAAGTCTACTGCTGATTTGATAAAGATGATTATGGCATTGGCGATACAGCTAGGTATTACTACTGAGGTATTAGGTCAGATTTTCAAGTAGTCCAGTATAAGCATATGATTGGACGTGCGACTTATTATCAGATAGATAACATTAAAATCCAATAGTTTTGGTTATAGATTTATATAGACTTTTTCTTACTCTTGCTAGATAATCGCCGCAGTAAGGCTTTAATCCCTCCAACTACAGCTATCACGAGACACACGAGACCACCCACGGAAAGTCCAGCACCAATCGCTCTGCCTCCGCTAGCTCCACCTAGATATAGCAGCACTAAGGCAAGTACAAACAGTATTCCTGGTCCGAGTTTTTTATTCATATACGCTCCTATTTCTTAGTATTAAGTTTTTCGTGTAACGATCTAAGGGCTTCTACTTCGCTTATCGCTGCGAGATTGCCTTTTTGTGCAGCAGCGACAATGCCATTTTGAGGATTAAGCCGAGAAATCATACTGCCGAAGAGCAGATATCCCGCCACAATCAATGAAGCCATACTTTGATAAGGTGTACCCCGTATAAGTAAAACTATACCTACAAGAATTAATGCGAAAGCAATGAGCGAAAGTCCTCTCGACATTCCTGGTGCTGCAAACGGAAAACGCAAATATGCATGGTATTTTTTCTAGACCAGTTTTTCGTCTGAATCTAGGTGAATAGTGCCTTTAAGTTCCGGTGCTTTGCTATATATAATATATAGAGCGTATACGACGTAGAGACCTGGAAATACGAGCAATATCCACACAACCTCAGGGTTAAATGCGACGATAGCCGATATAATTAATGTTACTATTCCTGCAAGCATTACATAACACTCCTTCTTAAGTTAAAAAGACAACCACTTTAGACTTTCGTAGTATAGCAAAACATACCCATTTTGGCTTAAGCTCTATCTATTTTGCGTTCTAAGCGAGAAGATGCGCTACGGCCCGTCTCGAACATTTAAACGCAACAGTTGCTTAACTTGTAGGGTGTAATAAATAAAAAAATTTACACCCTTAAAATCAGTGATTTTTATAGATTGATGCACAAACAAAAAGACCCCGAAGAGTCTTTAGTGAATAATTTTGGTGGGTCCTAGAGGATTCGAACCTCTCACCTCCTCAACGTCAATGAGGCGCTCTAGCCAAATGAGCTAAGGACCCAGGCTTTATAAGGATACCAAAATAGGGGTGGCGACGCAACAATATGGTATCATAATACATGGACGACGACGTAACCTAACCAATTACTGAGTTCCGTGGGAAGTGATAACGTACGTAACGTCATCTCACAAGTGCCTGCCCGAGGAATATCGAGCGCAGGAAGTCCGGTGGAACCACCCGCTTATAAGGGTCCGAGACATGCGATATATAGATTTGAACTTTGTTTGAAGCTAATCATCGCATGTTTTTTATTTATCAAAAAAAGGAGCACAGCAATGAACGACGAACAACTACACGCAATGCGACACAGCCTGGCGCATATTACCGCAGCTGCGGTCCAACGACTCTGGCCTGAGGCAAAATTTGGAGTCGGTCCGGTGGTCGACAACGGTTTTTACTATGATATCGACTTGGGCGAAACCAAGATATCTGAAGCAAACTTTCCTAAAATCGAAAAGTCGATGCGCGGGATTATCGACTACGGTGACGATTTTGAACGAATCGAGATGCCAATCGATCAGGCGATTAGTTGGGCGAAAGAGAACCACCAGCCCTACAAAGAAGAACTCTTAAACGACCTTAAGCGTTCTGGCACGACGGTCGCCAAAGATCTTGATGTTAATGAGCTTGGCTTGGCGACAGATGGCGAATCGGCCGTCGAGAACGTATCGTTTTACAAGAATGGTAACTTTGTCGATTTGTGCCGTGGTCCACACGTGGCTAATACCAAAGACGTCGGCGCCTTTAAACTGCTACGGGTCGCTGGCGCCTATTGGCGTGGTAAAGAAACTAATCCTCAAATGCAGCGTTTGTATGGGGTGGCCTTTGCAACGCAAGAAGAACTTGATCAGCATTTGGAGATGCTTGAACAGGCAAAGCTACGCGATCACCGTCGTCTTGGGAAAGAACTTGATATTTATACTATGTCGCAGCTAGTTGGGGCTGGTTTGCCACTATTTACCCCACGAGGTACGGTACTGCGCGATATCTTCGCTCAGTATTCAAATCAGCTACGCCAAGGTTACGGCTTTGAAAAAGTTTGGACACCACACATTACAAAGCAGGATTTGTATGAGACTTCGGGACATTGGGCTAAGTTTGGCGACGAGTTGTTTTTAGTTACCAGCCAAGAAACTGATGACAAAATGGCGTTAAAACCTATGAATTGTCCTCACCATACTCAAATCTACGCCAGCCGACCACGTAGTTACCGCGACTTACCGGTTCGCTTCCTTGAAACAACCACAGATTACCGCGACGAAAAGACGGGTGAACTCGGTGGGTTAAGCCGTGTCCGTTCGCTAACCCAGGATGATAGTCATGTTTTTTGTCGGAGCGATCAGATTGAAGTAGAGATTAATAACCTGTTGCTGAGTGCCCGTGAATTATACAGTTCAATTAATATGCCGCTGCGTGTGCGATTATCGTATCGCGATAGTAGTGACGCCTACTTGGGTGAGCAGTTGCTTTGGGAATCAGCGCAGGCACAACTGAAAGCCGCAGTGATTGCCAACGAACTCGAATACTTCGAACAAGACGGTGAAGCGGCTTTTTACGGTCCGAAAATCGACTTTATGGCGACCGACGCCATTGGGCGTGAGCACCAAGTCGCCACCATCCAACTCGATTTCGTTCAGCCTGGTCGTTTTGGGCTCGTCTATACCGACAATGAAGGTAATCCGCAAACGCCTGTGATGATTCACTGTGCGTTGCTTGGTTCAATTGAGCGTTTCTTGAGCGTCCTGATTGAGCATACTGCTGGTTGGTTTCCGTTTTGGGCAGCCCCCGAACAGATTCGTATCCTGACCATCAACGATACATTGTCTGATTATGTTGAAGATATAAAAGCAGTTTTGGACGGCATAGTGCTTATGAAGCCTGTTAAGTATAACGAACTTCGCTATACGGTTGATGATCGTAATGAATCACTCGGTAAAAAAATCCGTGAAGCAACGACCTGGAAGATTCCAGTTCAACTGATTGTCGGACAACAAGACAAAGACGCTCGTGAAGTCAGCGTTCGTACTCAATCTGGTGAAGAAAAAGTTGCACTTGATCAACTTAGTACGTATTTGCTGGGTTTATAGAAGAATGACAAGCGGCACCATCAAGCTGATAATCGCAATCGATATTGATGATGTCTTATTTCCGTTTGTTAGTAGTGTCGTCGATCATCACAATAGCATCAAGGGGACGAGTCTCGTTGCCGAGGACTTTCTAAGTTTTAATTTCCGAGAATATTGGGGAGGTAGCGAAGAGGAGTCTATGCAGATGATCGACAGTTTTTTGTCTAAGAATGTCTTGCATTTACAACCTATGTCTGGTGCTAGGCACGCGCTTAACAGGCTAAAGCAAGACTTCACGATTATTCTTGTGACTGCCCGTAACGGTGAATATCAGCTGGAAACTAATAGATGGTTACAAAAGCATTTTATTGGTCTGTTCGATTCGATAGTATTTGCTGGCAATCCTCAGGATGGGCGGGTCTTTCGCACGAAAGGCGAAATATGCCAAGAGATTGGCGCAGTTTTGCTAATCGACGATCATCCAAAGAATATTTTGTCTGTAATAGAGCGGGGGATAGACGGTGTTTTGTTTGGTGAAAAGCCATGGTCGGTGATGAACGAGCTACCCGCCGCATTTGTTACGCATTGTAAAGATTGGGCTGAAGTTGAAAGGTATATATATGGCGACTGGCAACCAAAACAACTTTCGAGGTAGAGTATGTGATTTGATGGCACAGGTTCCTTCGGGCAGGGTTACCACCTACGGTGATCTGGCGGCTTTGGCTGGGCAGGCCCACGCGGCCCGAGTAGTTGGCGGAATTGCACATTATGGTGATCTAGATTTACCATGGCACCGACTGGTTAATAGATTCGGGGGATTAGCGTCAGGTTTTTATGGGGGCAGAGAAGTTCAGGAGCGGCTCTTGAAACAAGAAGGTATTAAGTGTGTAAACTATATTGTAGAAAATTTTGAGGATATTCGATGGCAACCAAACCTGTAGTACTGCCGCTCGTTGTTATTGTTGGCCCAACTGCCAGCGGTAAGACGTCGCTGGCTATTGAGCTTGCGTCCACACATAATGGCGAGATTATCTGTGCTGATTCTCGCACTATTTATAAGTATATGGATATTGGCACTGCCAAGCCTAGCAAGGCAGATCAAGCGTTAGTGCCACATTGGGGTCTCGACTTAATCGAACCTGGAGACTATTTTTCGGCAGCAGATTTTAAAAAATATGCCATTCAAAAAATAGCAGAGATTCGAGCGCGCGGCCATGTTCCATTTCTGACAGGAGGTACAGGTCTTTATATTGATGCGGTGCTGTTTGACTACCAATTTGGCGAAAAAGGTGATGACAAAAAGAGGCAGAAATTACAACAAATGACACTTGAGCAATTATATGACTATTGCAAAAATAACAACGTGCAATTACCCGAAAACTATAAGAATAAGCGCTATGTTATACGTGCTATCGAGAGTAAAGGTAGTCTTCCTCAAAAACGGGTGAATCCGCTCGAACAGAGTGTTATTGTAGGAATTGCAACAGATAGACAGGTTTTACGCACCAGAATCGAACAACGAGCCGAACAACTATTTGAGGATAGGGTGGCCAACGAAGCAAAAATATTGGGCAAAAAGTACGGGTGGGATAGCGAGGCAATGAAGTCAAATATCTATCCATTGCTGCATTTATACCTGGAGCAGACGATGTCGCTGGATGATGTAAAAAATAAGTTTATCACTCTTGATTGGCGACTTGCTAAGCGTCAGATGACTTGGTTACGACGTAATACTTTTATTCACTGGGAATCACTTGAAGGTGCAAAAAAGTACCTAATCGACCAGCTCGCTATCTATCAGTAACCGTGATATTATTAGAACACGAAAGTTATCAGAGGGACGCAGCATGATTGACGCACTATTTGGTTCAAAAACACGAGTGAAGTTGCTTCACCTTTTTCTGAATAATCCAGGCCAATCTTTTTACGTACGAGAAATAACCAGAAAGATTGACGAACAAATTAATTCAGTCCGTCGAGAACTCTCCAATATGCTAGAAGTCGGTATTATCACTAGCGACAGCGCAGACAATAAGCTTTATTATCAGGTTAATCAACGATATGAATACTATGTACCGCTTCGAGCGATCTTTGGTGATGGCTTGATTGAGGCAAATGTCGTACCTGCCACGTCCGATGAGCTATCGAATGAGCTCAGTACGACGATTCGTACGATTCCTGGTTTGACGCTGGCAATTCTTTCCGGTGTTCTGGTGCGTGGATCGACCAGTTCGGTTGACGTCGTGCTCGTTGGCGCGGTACCGCACGCAAAAGTAGCGGCGGCAGTTAAAATCATAGAGAAGCTCGAGGGTCGTGATATTAACTATAGCGTGCTATCATATGATGAGTTCTATTATCGATTAAGTGTTCGAGATAGGTTTATTACTGAAATTCTGAACGGTAAGCATAGTATTGTTATCGACAGAGATAATGTCCTGAGTCAGAAATAGAGGAGATCTAAAGACATGTTTGACATTGAATATAAAGGCGCAAATACCGTAGTCATAGTTACGAAGAAGGCAACCTTAGTGGCTGACCCAAGGTTATCGGTCGCAGGGCTAAAGGACGTAAACATTAAAGGGGCAGTCGAGCTTGCGACTGAGGCGCGTTTTGCTACGAATGGACAAGACGCCAGGATCTTGATTGAAGGTCCAGGTGAATATGGTGTCGCTGATTTTGATATTCTCGGTATTGGCGCTCAGCGTCATCTAGATACAGAAGGCCAAGAACTGCTCGGAACGATGTATCGCATTGAGTTTGGTGATGTCCGTATTGGTTTGTTGGGAAATATTTACGAAAAACTCAGTGACGATAGGCTTGAAGAGCTGGGTGTCTTGGATATCCTGATTCTTCCAGTGGGTGGAAACGGATATACGCTTGACGCGACTGGTGCGGCTAATCTCGTGCGGAGGATTAACCCAAAAGTGGTTATTCCTGTTCATTATGCTGATAGTTCTCTTGCGTATGAAGTCCATCAGGATGACCTCGAGCTCTTTGTTAAAGAGCTCGGCGCTCCAGTTGAAACTGTTCCAAAGTACAAAGTTAAGGGTTTGGCTACACTTCCCGCTACGCTCACTGTCGTTGAAATTACTCGAAGTTAACGATAGGGTCTTGTGGCAATAAAATAACCTCTTATGATAAGAGGTTATTTTATTGTACTAAAGGCATGTACTTAGGCGATGATACCCTTTTTCTTAAGCGTACGAATAGCTTGAGTGCAAAGAATCATTGTAATCTTCTGTCCATCAAGCTCAAAAGTCTTCTTTTGAAGATTTGGCTTAAAAACGCGCTTTGTACGACGCAAAGAGAAGCTCACATTGTGGCCAAATTGTTTGCCTTTTCCGGTTAGTTCACAGCGTGCTGCCATAATGTTTAATTCCAGTTATTTTTAACAATCTTTGCCAGTATAGCGTTTTTTTCCTGTTGCGTCAAGATACCACCCCGATGATAGTCGAAATAGTGGAGAGACTGGTATAATAAGTTCTAATGAATATCGATATTTTGTACATAATCATTGTTATAGTTGTGATTTTATTATCAATGACACTTCATGAGGCGATGCACGCTTTCGTGGGGTATTGGTTAGGCGACGACACAGCAAAAGCGCAGGGAAGACTAACACTCAATCCTATCAAGCACATTGACCCGTTTATGACGATCCTTCTGCCGATTATGTTAGCAATTTCTGGGCTGCCAATTTTTGGTGGTGCTAAGCCGGTACCGTTTAATCCTCAAAACGTACGATGGGGCGAATGGGGCGCGGCGCTTGTTGCCCTCGCTGGGCCATTAACGAATTTCGTATTAGCGTTTGTGATATTTGGTATTAGGCAGGTTGCGGCACTGCCCGAAGGTAGCATTTGGTACGGAGTAGCGTCTATTGCGATACTTGTGAATCTTGGCTTCTTTGTTTTTAATATGATTCCGTTGCCGCCTTTGGACGGGTCGCGTGTACTATATGCTCTGGCACCGGAGTTTGTTAGGCGGGGGATGGAGACGATTGAACGCTACGGTATTATAGTCGTATTTGCCGTCATATTACTCGCAGGTCCCTCACTGGGAACCTTTATGGGTGCTGTTATTAACTTCTTTCTGACGGGCTTTAGCCACATCTTCCTCAGCTGACAATGTTATAATAAAGGTGTCCCGGGATGAGCCTAGGCGCGAATGATTTTCCTGAACATCATATAGATAGGGAACTTAAATGATTCATTTCCTTGGAAGTGTTTTGAGAGAACCCACCTTGCTTTACCGCGGGAATATCTAGCGTCGACAGTGGTATCTCGGGACTTTTTTGTTGCGAAGAATAGGGTGGTTTTGTCATTAGGGTAATGATCGTAAAAGCATTACAGGAATGATAAACTATGAGTAGAGAAATGATTCAAGTATAGAAAGACTATCGCACCAATGAAACAAAGAGTTGTTGTTCAGGCTATTATTCGAAATGGTGATAAGATATTACTTTTGCGTCGCTCGCAGGGACGGCCGGCAATAGTGGGTAAGTATGAATTACCTGGTGGTACGTTGGATTACGACGAACAGCCCGTGGACGCCCTTAAACGGCATATTCAGGGTGAGACGGGCCTTTTGGTTGAGGGTGATATATGGCCACGTAACGTTGTTTCTATGGTTGACCGCGAAGAAGGGGACGTACAGCATATTCTCGTTTCCTATGACGTAACAGGTTTGGCTGCCTATGAACCAGTTAATTTGGGTCGGAGCTATGATCGACATGAGTGGAAAGGGTTGTCGGAAATACAACGTGACGATCTACGCGACAGTGCGCAACTACTGTTGGGCCTGTATAGCCAAACTGGAATGTCTGCAAATGCTAACTCTGACACTCAGTCTAGTGATGTAAAAAATACCGAGGAATTACCCTACGTATGTATTTATTCTGACGGTGGATCTCGTGGCAATCCCGGTCCTTCTGCTGCGGCTTTTGTTATTATGGATATCCAGCAGGGTGTTTTGGACCAGGGCGGTACTTACTTGGGTATAACGACTAACAACCAGGCCGAGTATCACGGTGTTCAACTTGGGCTTGAGCGTGCGCTTGAGCTTGGTATAAGAACATTAGAGTTTCGCATCGATAGCTTACTGGTTGTTAATCAGCTAAAAGGCATATACAAGATAAAGAACCGAGAGCTATGGCCAATCAATGAGAGGATTCGTACGCTCATTGATAAGTTCGATAAGGTGGTTTTTACTCATGTGCCACGCGAACGGAATCAACAGGCTGATCTATTGGTTAACAAACTTTTGGACGAACATCAAAATGATCTAGCGGTAGTTTGATATACTGAGAGACAGGCAGTTCATTAGGTGATCGCTTGTACTTCGCGTACAAGAGGAAAGTCCGGGCAGCATAGGGTATGGCAGTCGCTAACGGCGACCGGAGGTAACTCTAGGGAAAGTGCCACAGAAACGAAACTACCCAATTTATTGGGCAAAGATGAAACGAGTGAGGTAAGAGCTCACAGCATTCCATGGTGACATGGCGTGGAGGTAAACCCTGCCAGCTGCAAGGAGACCTGCATTGAAGGGCGTCCCGTCCGCAGATCGATATCCGCTTGATCGTATAGGCAACTGTACGGCTAGATAGATGATCATCCTCGACAGAACCCGGCTTATCGATGTACTGCCTACTAAAATAATCGCTCTCCTTTCGGAAAGCGATTATTTTTTAGTGTAAGGTGTAAATAGATTCGGGAAGTCTAGATTTTTGTTGACTTAACGATAGCGGCGAAAGCTTTTGGCTCGCTGACGGCTAGTTCCGATAATACTTTACGATCAAGCTCGATGTTTGAAGCTTTTAGGCCGGCAATGAATTTGCCGTACGTTGTGCCGAGTTCACGGGCAGCAGCGTTAATCCTGGTAATCCAGAGACCACGAAGGTCGCGTTTGCGGTTGCGACGGTCGCGATATGCATATTGCAATGCGCGGACAACGGCTTGTTTAGCAAGACGATATGACCTTGTGCGGTTGTGTTGCATACCTTTGGCTAATTTTAAGATCTTTTTGTGCTTTGCACGTGCTGTGACGCCTCTTTTTACTCGCATAATTAAATTCCTAACGCTCGCTTGACGTTTTTAGCCATTGCACCTGTAACAAATGCAGTGGTATTAATATTTCGTTTACGGCTCTTGCTCTTTTTGGCAAGCATGTGGCCGCCAAATGCACGGCGGCGTGTCAGTTTACCAGTACTGGTAACTTTGATACGCTTGGCAGTTCCTTTATGGGTCTTTAACTTTGGCATTATTTACTCCTTACTACTATGCTCAGATTGCGACCGGCCATCTGAGGCTTTTGCTCAAGTATTGCATCTTCTTCAAGTTGAGCAACGATTCGATCAATCATAACGTACCCTAGTTCTTGGTGGGCCATCTCGCGTCCACGGAAGAAAATAAGAATTTTCACTTTATGTCCGACGGCCAGGAATTCGCGGATCTTGCGAAGCTTGATTTCGAGGTCATTTGCGCCAATTTTGAGCCCCATGCGCATTTGCTTTAACTCCACGGTTTTGGCATTTTTGCGACTCTTTTGTAACTCTTTCATCTTCTGGTATTGATATTTACCCCAGTCGACAACTTTCACTACGGGTGGATCGGCGTTAGGTGAGATTTCAACGAGGTCAACTCCTGCGTCTTCAGCTACTTTAAGTGCTTCACTTCGACTAAGGATTCCAAGTTGGTCTCCGTCTGGTCCGATGACACGTA
>Ga0307486_1003311_pt1 | contig 10545 bp, 7 predicted proteins | sample CBIW02metaG_FD_203663 | JGI IMG/M metagenome (GOLD analysis project Ga0307486, IMG submission 203663) | Sea-ice brine microbial communities from Beaufort Sea near Barrow, Alaska, United States - CBIW 0.2 | ecosystem: Environmental > Aquatic > Marine > Coastal | place: USA: Alaska | collected... | reverse complement strand
TTCAACTTAAAATATGAAAAAGGTGAAATTCCGCCATTCAACCTCACGCTTTCTGTTATTATCAGTAGTGTTTTTGCTTTCGTTTTCCGCACTTAGTTTCTCTCAGGAGAAACAAGCTTCGCCAAATGCCGCGCAGCCTGCTGCAGAAGCTACTGATGCTCCTGGCTCAGCTCTAGGGGATCCTGCAAACGGAAAATCTTTGTTTAATTCGCTTTGTGCTGCTTGCCATAAGCCTTATTCCAAATCTATTGGACCAGCATTAAACGGTGTGACCGAAAGGCAAAGCGTAGAGTGGATCAAATCCTGGGTTCATAATTCTTCGGCCGTAATTGCTTCAGGAGATGCCGCAGCTTTAGCCATTTTTGAAGAATTCAACAAAATGCCTATGCCTGCATTCCCGCAATTAACAGATGCGGAAATTGGAGATATCCTGGCCTATGTTGAAACACCCAAGCCGGAACCACAAGTAGCTGCTGGTCCTGTTGCCCAGGCTGGAGGTACTTCGAAAGGTGGGATTCCAAGTAATATTATCCTGGGAATTTTGGCATTTGTGCTATTAATGCTTTTGGTAATATTATTTCTTGTAAATAAAACACTCACAAAATTTGCGGTCTCAAGTGGGGTAGAAATACCTAAAAAAGAAAAAAGAACACCTCTCTGGAAGTCTTTTGTACAAAATCAATTCTTGGTATTGGTCACCGCGATATTTTTATTGCTTGGGAGTGCTTATTTTATATATGGTTTTTTTATGCAAGTTGGGGTAGATCAGGGATATCAGCCTATTCAGCCTATTCATTTTTCTCATTTAATTCACTCTGGTGACAATCAGGTTGATTGTAAATATTGCCATTCCTCAGCCAGAACTTCAAAACAATCCGGTATTCCTTCATTGAATGTATGTATGAACTGCCATAAGTCTATTGGGGAAGTAGCGGGAGCAACAGCAACCGAAGAATACTCAAAAGAATTTTACGATAAGGAAATTGCCAAGTTATATGATGCAGTAGGTTGGGATCCTGCTACACTCACTTATACCGGAGAAACCAAACCTGTAAAATGGGTAAGGATTCACAACCTGCCAGACTTTGCATACTTTAATCACTCCCAACACGTAACTGTAGCCGGGGTTGCCTGTCAGACCTGCCACGGTCCTGTTCAGGAAATGGAAATTGTATCTCAAAATGCTCCATTAACAATGGGTTGGTGTATTAATTGTCACCGTAAAACCAAGGTGGATATGGCTGGAAATGATTATTACGAAAAGATCCATGAAGAGCTGTCTAAAAAATATGGTGTTGAAGATTTGACAGCCGCCCAATTGGGTGGACTGGAATGTGCAAAATGCCACTATTAATAGAAAAAATGTATTTCCTGCAAATGCGGGTATTTAATTACGAAGTTAATATCTAGATATATATGTCATCAAACAAGAAATACTGGAAAAGTGTTGAAGAACTGGATGAAAACAGTTCTATTGTTGAGAGACTCCAGCAAAAAGAATTTGTAGAGGAAATTCCAACTGATGAATTTCTGGGGGATGAGGAATCCTTGAGTAACTCAGGAACTACCCGACGCGATTTCTTGAAATATGTTGGTTTTACAACTGCAGCTGCCTCTCTTGCCGCCTGTGAGGGTCCGGTAATTAAATCTATTCCTTATGTAGTACAGCCAGAAAGGATTGTACCAGGAGTAGCAAACTTCTACGCAACTACAATTGCAGATGGGTTCGATTTTGCGAGTGTTTTGGTTAAAACGCGTGAAGGACGTCCTATTAAAATTGAGAACAATATTCTTTCCACTTCAAAGGCAGGAGTAAATGCAAGGGTACACGCTTCAGTACTTTCCCTATATGATGGAAAGCGCATAAAACGCCCAATGGCAAACGGACAAAATGTTTCCTGGGAAGGATTTCATAAGCAGGTTGGCGATGCATTAAGTAGTGTTCAGGGAGAAATAGTTCTTTTGACACAAACCTTTGCCAGTCCTTCTACAACAAGGTTGATCAATGAGTTTTCAGCAAAATTTGGGAATGTGCGCCACGTAGTGTACGATACAGTTTCTGAAGATGCTGCCCTAAATGCTTTTGAAGCCAAATTTGGAACAAGGGCTTTAGCTAATTACGATTTCTCTAAAGCTGAAACAATAGTTTCTATTGGTGCCGATTTCTTGGGAGATTGGAACGGTGGTGGTTTTGATGCGGGATACGCAAAAAGTCGGATTCCCGTGAATGGAGAAATGTCACGACATATCCAGTTTGAAGCTAATATGTCCCTGACCGGTGCGAATGCCGATAAACGAATCCCTGTAACACCGTCTCAACAAAAAGCGGCATTAGCAGCATTATATGGTTATATAGCGGGAGGTGCTTCAACAAGTAGTCTTCCTGGAAATTTAGATGATGCCGTGGTTAAAGCGGTTAGTCAATTAAGAAAATCTGGAAGTAAAGCTGTGGTTGTAACAGGTTTGCCAGATACAGATGCGCAATCACTTGTCCTGGCTATCAACCAGGCATTGGGAAGCCAGGTGATGGATACAGATAATCCACGTATGATTCGACAGGGGAGTGCTCAGGCCGTTTCAAAATTGGTTCAGGATATCAAGAATGGAAGTGTAGGAGCTTTATTGATTGCCGGGGTAAATCCTGCATATAGCTTGCCTAACTCCAAAGAATTTATTGAGGCTCTTAAAGGTGTTGACGTTTCCATAGCCTTTTCAATGAAGGAAGATGAAACTGCAAAACTCTGTAAATTTATTGCCGCAACTCCACATTATTTGGAAAGCTGGGGTGATGTTCAATTCACCAAAAATAATTTCAGCTTGATGCAGCCTACCATCAGACCGTTATTTGATACTAGGCAATTTCAGGACTGTTTGTTGAAATGGAACGGGAACAGTACTACATATTACGATTATATAAAAGAAACATGGAACGGGTCTCTAGGGGTTGGTTCCTGGAATGATGCTCTTCACGATGGAATTTTTGAAGGAACTGTTCCTGGTGTTGCAGCTGTTCTTGCTTCCGAAACTGCCACAGCGGTAGATAACAGTACCTCAGCCCAAAACCTTAGTCAGGTAGGGAAAACCGAAGGATATGAGCTTGTTCTCTACACCAAAGTTTCTATGGGAGATGGCCAACAAGCCAATAACCCATGGTTGCAGGAAATGCCGGATCCTATTACAAGATCGTCCTGGGATAACTATGTTGCCATTTCCAAAGCGGATGCAGAGTCTCTAGGTTTAATAAATGAGAATGTGGCAAATGGTGCGCTTAACGGAAGTTATGTCAACCTTAAAATGGATGGGGTAGTTGTAGAAAATGTACCTGTTATTATCCAGCCGGGACAGGCTAAAGGATCCCTTGGACTTGCATTGGGATACGGGAAAAAAGAAGGAATAAAAGAAGAAATGCAGGTAGGTGTTAATGCCTTCCCGCTTTATAAAGATTTTAAATCGGTTCAAAACGTTTCTCTGGAGAAAGCTTCAGGAATGCACGAATTTGCCTGTGTTCAATTGCAAAACACATTGATGGGCCGGGGCGATATCATCAAGGAAACTACCCTTGAAATTTTTAATACTAAAGAGGTAGAGGAATGGAACAAGGTTCCCGAGGTTTCTTTAAATCATATGGAAACCCCCGTAACCTCTCCGGAAGTTGATCTTTGGCAATCATTTGACCGGGAAGTAGGACACCACTTTAATTTGTCTATAGATTTAAATGCCTGTACGGGATGTGGAGCCTGTATTATTGCCTGCCATTCTGAAAACAATGTGCCAGTTGTTGGTAAAGAAGAAATTAGAAAATCGCGTGATATGCACTGGTTGCGTATTGACCGTTATTATTCTTCTGAGGACACTTTTACCCATGATGTCGATAAAAAAGATGATATTTCAGGACTAAGTGAATCACTTTCTCAATTTGGGGAATTAGAGAATCCGGGAGATAATCCACAAGTAGTATTTCAACCGGTAATGTGCCAACATTGTAACCATGCGCCTTGTGAAACCGTATGCCCTGTTGCTGCAACTTCTCATTCACGCCAGGGTCAAAACATGATGGTTTACAACCGTTGTGTGGGAACAAGGTATTGTGCAAATAACTGTCCTTATAAGGTACGTCGTTTCAACTGGTTTAAATACGCTGGGAACGATGAGTTTGATTATCACATGAATGACGATTTGGGCCGAATGGTGTTAAATCCCGATGTTACCGTGAGGTCAAGAGGGGTTATGGAAAAATGTTCTATGTGTATTCAAAAAACGCAAAAAACCATTTTAGATGCCAAGCGCGATGGCAGGGTAATAGAAGATGGGGAATTCCATACAGCTTGTTCTGCAGCCTGTGATAAAGGTGCTATGGTTTTTGGTGATATTAACGATAAGGAAGCTAAGATCGTTAAAATGAAGGACGATGAAAGAATGTATCACTTATTGGAATCTGTTGGTACCAAACCTAATGTGTTTTATCATACCAAGATCAGGAATATTTCAGAAGCATAATAAAAATAAACATTTAAAGAATCAATTAAAAAGGATATGTCTCATTACGAAGCACCAATACGAAAGCCTTTAGTTACCGGAGATAAAACCTATCACGATGTAACCATAGATGTGGCTGCACCTGTTGAGGGTAAAGCAAATAAGTCCTGGTGGATAGTTTTTTCTATCGCACTTGTCGCTTTTCTCTGGGGTTTAGGCTGTATAATTTATACCGTTTCCACGGGTATTGGAACCTGGGGACTCAACAAAACCGTGGGCTGGGCCTGGGATATTACCAACTTTGTTTGGTGGGTAGGTATCGGGCATGCCGGAACGCTTATTTCAGCGGTATTGCTGTTGTTCCGCCAAAAGTGGAGAATGGCGATCAACCGTTCTGCGGAGGCTATGACCATCTTCTCTGTAATCCAGGCTGGATTGTTTCCAATTATCCACATGGGGCGTCCATGGTTGGCATATTGGGTACTTCCTATTCCCAATCAATTTGGTTCCCTTTGGGTGAATTTCAACTCGCCACTGCTTTGGGACGTATTTGCAATTTCCACATATTTATCTGTTTCCCTGGTGTTTTGGTGGACAGGTTTACTTCCGGATTTTGCTATGATCCGTGACAGGGCAGTAAAACCTTTTCAGAAAAAGATCTACGGAATTTTAAGTTTTGGATGGAGCGGAAGGGCCAAGGACTGGCAACGTATGGAAGAAGTGTCATTGGTATTGGCTGGTTTGGCAACTCCACTTGTACTTTCGGTTCATACAATTGTATCCTTTGACTTTGCTACTGCCGTTATACCGGGTTGGCATACAACTATTTTTCCCCCATATTTTGTTGCTGGAGCTGTATTTTCTGGATTTGCAATGGTGAATACTCTTCTTATAATTATGCGGAAGGTATCCAATCTGGAAAACTATATTACCATTCAGCATATAGAATTGATGAACATTGTAATTATGATCACTGGTTCCATAGTGGGATGTGCTTATATTACAGAACTCTTTGTAGCTTGGTACTCCGGGGTGGAATATGAACAATATGCATTTTTGAACAGGGCGACCGGACCTTATTGGTGGGCTTACTGGTCGATGATGACCTGTAACGTTTTCTCTCCTCAGTTCATGTGGTTTAAGAAATTGCGTACCAGCATTATGTTCTCTTTCTTTATATCGGTTGTGGTAAACATAGGAATGTGGTTTGAGCGATTTGTTATCATAGTAACCTCATTGCACCGTGATTATTTGCCTTCTTCCTGGACAATGTTTTCCCCTACTTTTGTAGATATAGGGATATTTATTGGAACAGTGGGATTCTTCTTTGTGCTGTTCTTGTTGTATGCCAGGACATTCCCTGTAATTGCACAAGCCGAAATAAAAACGATCTTAAAAGGATCCGGAGCAGGATATAAGCAGTTACGGGCAGAGAAAGGTGACGATGTAGATCACCGCAATAAAATTTAATAATAATAGAAACAAGGATGGCATCAAAAGTTATACACGCTATTTATACCGATGACGATTTGCTGTTGCAAGCGGTAAAACAAGTTCGTGAGGCCCGTTATCATATTGCTGAAATTTACACACCCTTTCCCGTACACGGGTTGGACAAAGCAATGGGATTGGCTCCCACAAGAATCGCAATTGCCTCCTTCCTTTATGGAGTGGTGGGATTAGGAGTAGCTATCCTGATGATGGATTATATGATGATTGTAGATTGGCCTCAGGATATTGGCGGAAAACCCAGTTTTAGTTTTCTACAGAACCTTCCTGCATTTGTGCCAATTATTTTTGAATTAACCGTGTTTTTTGCCGCTCACTTAATGGTGATCACTTTTTATATGAGAAGTAAATTATGGCCTTTTAAAACCGCAGAAAATCCAGATGTAAGGACTACAGACGACCATTTCCTTATGGAAATAGATGTAGCAAACCACGATTTAGATAGCCTTACCAGCTTCCTTAAAGAAACTGGAGCACTCGAGATCAATTTAATAGATATTAAATAAAAATAATGAAAAGTCTATTTTATAAATCCATAGTATTACTGCTTGTTGCATTTTCCACTACAGCTTGCTTTAATAAGACCAGTCCGAATTACCAGTATTTCCCGGATATGTATTTCCCTGTTTCTTATGAAGCTTATGGAGAATATGGTGTATTTGTCAATCAGCAGGAAGCGAGATTACCGGTAGAGGGTACAATCTCTCGCGGCTGGAAACCGTATGAATATGAAAATTCAGTTGAAGGTTATCAAATGGCCAAGGCTCAATTGACTAATCCATTGCCATATACTGAAGAAAATCTCGACACCGGAAAACAGTTATTCGTTATATATTGTTCTGTTTGCCACGGAGAAAAGGGTGATGGAAAAGGAATATTGGTGGATAGGGAAAAGATTCTGGGGGTGCCTCGCTATGATGACATAGGAAGGGCCATTACCGAAGGAAGTGTTTATCACGTGATGTATAATGGTTTAAATACTATGGGGTCTTATGCAGTACAAACCAGTATTAAAGAGCGTTGGCAAATTGACCACTATGTTATGAAACTTAAAGATGCATTGGAGGGTAAACCGGAACGGGAATTTGCAAATGAAACTATAAGTGATACCCTAACGGGTTCAGAAATGAAGGTTGAAGGAAAAGAAGATCTTGTTCCTGCAATTAATGCAGGGCCATCGTCTAATGTTCAGGAATAACTGATTTTCCAGAAATAAGTTGAAGAACGTACAAACTAAAAGTAACTATATTTAGATATATAAATATGTACACGCTATCCAGTAAATTAAAATTAACGGCAATTATTTTTATGATTGTTGGTGCTTTAGGCCTTGTTTATGGTTTTATTGCCGCCCCTTCCACTATTGAAGATGTGAAGGAAATGATGGCCTCAGAAGAAGGACATCATGAATCGGCAGATACCAAAATTGTCGAAGGCGATACGCATTCTACAAATCCCGAACAGGTTGAAGTTGAAAATGGCACCACATCATCTGCCCAGGCAGAAGATCATGGGGATGAACATTACGAGCATTTGCTTCATCAATTGCAAAATAAACCTTGGGCAGCTTTGTACGTCGCCGCGTTTTTCTTCTTTATGATCTCTTTGGGAGTATTGGCTTTTTACGCCTTACAATATGCTTCCCAGGCCGGATGGTCTCCTGTATTGTTCAGGGTTATGGAAAGCATCACTGCATATTTGTTGCCGGGGGGGATTATCATGTTTGTGATCTTGCTCCTTTCAGGACTTCATTTCAATCATTTATTTACCTGGATGGATCCGGAAGTAGTAGCAAATGATGAACTTATTCAAAATAAATCGGTATATCTAAATTTGCCTTTTTTATTAATTCGTGCTGCCTTTTATCTTATTGGCTGGAATGTCTTCAGGTATTTATTGAGAAGAAACTCCTTGCGAATGGATGAAGCTACAGATAACAGGTGGTACAAACAAAATTTCAAACTTTCGGCAGGATTCCTGGTGTTCTTTTTAATTACAGAATCAATGATGTCCTGGGACTGGATTATGAGTTTTGATCCGCACTGGTTTAGTACCTTGTTTGGCTGGTATGTTTTTGCCAGTTTGATTGTTTCTGGGATAACCGTTATTGCCTTGGTAACTATATTTCTTAAATCCAGGGGATATTTGGAAAATGTAAATGATTCGCACATTCATGATCTCGCAAAATATATGTTTGGATTTAGTATTTTTTGGACCTACTTGTGGTTCTCACAATTTATGCTAATTTGGTATGCGAATATTCCGGAAGAGGTCACCTATTTTGTGACCAGGATAGAGGATTATAATTTACCTTTTTTCGGAATGGTAGTAATGAATTTTGTTTTTCCAATTCTCATTCTTATGAACAGTGATTTTAAACGCACAAATTTGTTTGTAATTATGGGGGGGATTATTATTTTACTTGGCCATTATTTAGATATTTTTGTAATGGTAATGCCAGCCACAGTAGGAGAATCATGGTTTATAGGTATTTCCGAAATAAGCGCATTGCTATTGTTTGCCGGGTTATTTATTTTTGTGGTATTCAGCGCCCTTACTAAAGCGCCCTTGCTGCCTAAAGGAAATCCCTATATTAAAGAGAGCAAACATTTTCATTATTAAAAGATTGTTTAAAGAAGAAATAAAAAAATGACTGTATTTTTAGTAATAATAGTAATAGCCCTTTTTGCCGTAACTGTATGGCAAATGTCAAAGATTTTTCAGTTATCAAAGGACAGCAGTGCAGCTTCCTCTCAAATTGCAGATGATAAGGACAACAAAACCCAGGGGATCCTTATGCTTGCCTTCGCGGTTTTTTTCTATCTGTTAATGATTTACTGTTTCTGGTTCTATAGCAAATTTTATCTTCCTGAAGCAGCATCTGAGCACGGTAGTCAGGTGGATACTTTATTGTTCATCTCAATAGGGGTTATTATGTTCGTGCAGGTTATTACCCAGGCACTTCTTTTCTGGTTTTCATATAAATATAAAGGGGTCAAAGGCTATAAAGCCCTCTTTTATGCCGATAACGATAAACTTGAATTTATCTGGACTATTATTCCCGTAATTGTATTATCGGGCTTAATAATTTATGGATTGTTTACCTGGTCAGATATTATGAATATCAATGAAGATGAGGATCCTATGGTGATCGAAATATATGGTCGCCAGTTCAGTTGGACAAGTAGATATGCCGGGGCCGATAATACTTTGGGTTCTGCAAACGTTCGTTTTATTGAAGGTATAAATCAACTTGGATTAGATGAAAGCGATCCCTATGCAGGGGATGATGTTATAACAACCGAACTTCACCTTCCGGTAGGAAAGGCGGTATTATTTAAATTCAGATCTCAGGATGTGCTTCATTCTGCTTTCTTCCCACATTTCAGGGCTCAAATGAATGTGGTGCCCGGAATGATTACCCAGTTTGGGTTTACTCCTTCAATTACTACTGAAGAGATGAGGGCGAGTGAATATATGATCGATAAAGTAAAAACCATAAACGGGATCAGGAAGGAAAAATCAAAAGAGCTCGTTGCAAATGGGGAAGTTGCTTTAGACACCTATGAATTTGATTATTTTTTGTTATGTAATAAGATTTGCGGTCAGGCACACTATAATATGCAAATGAAAATTATAGTAGAAAGCGAAGCGGATTACAAAGCCTGGCTTGAAGGACAACAAACTTTTGGGAAAACCATGGCGGCTCAATAAAAGCCTGAAATTAATACTTCACTTTGATAAGTGGAATTTGCATCAGTTAAAAAGTAAGAAAATTTAAAGTTAAAGATTTAAAAATATGTCAGCAGTAGGACACGCAATTTTAGATGATGCACATGATGATCACGCGCATCATCATAAACAACCCTTTATACAGAAGTACATTTTTAGTACAGACCATAAAATGATTTCCAAACAATACCTGATCACAGGTTTGCTAATGGGAGTTATAGGAATTTTAATGTCCGTACTTTTTCGGATGCAATTGGCATGGCCGGAACAATCCTTTGCTATGTTTGAATTTCTTTTGGGTAAATGGGCACCGAATGGTGTTATGTCCCCTGAAGTTTATTTAGCTCTGGTAACAATTCACGGTACTATAATGGTGTTTTTTGTATTGACGGCCGGACTAAGCGGTACTTTTAGTAACCTGTTAATTCCATTGCAAATTGGGGCCAGGGATATGGCATCAGGATTTTTGAACATGATTTCCTACTGGTTGTTCTTTCTATCCTGCGTAATTATGTTAAGCTCTTTATTTATTGAATCAGGGCCCGCATCTGCCGGATGGACTATTTATCCTCCGTTGAGTGCCTTGCCACAGGCTATAGGAGGTTCAGGATTGGGAATGACACTTTGGTTAACCGCTATGGCTATCTTTATTGCTTCTTCCTTGATGGGATCCCTTAACTACATTGTTACAACTATAAATTTGAGGACCAAAGGAATGTCTATGACAAGACTTCCCTTGACCATCTGGGCATTTTTTGTGACTGCTATTATTGGAGTTGTAACCTTTCCGGTATTGCTTTCTGCTGCTTTACTGCTTATTATGGACAG
>Ga0307486_1003310_pt1 | contig 10547 bp, 10 predicted proteins | sample CBIW02metaG_FD_203663 | JGI IMG/M metagenome (GOLD analysis project Ga0307486, IMG submission 203663) | Sea-ice brine microbial communities from Beaufort Sea near Barrow, Alaska, United States - CBIW 0.2 | ecosystem: Environmental > Aquatic > Marine > Coastal | place: USA: Alaska | collected... | reverse complement strand
ATCCTCAGGAAAGCCTGGATTACCTTTTGTCTATTATGCTTGATACTACTATAAAGAACAATCAAATGGATTTAAGGGAATACAGTATTGATCTACAGAAATATGCTGAGGAAAATTAATTAATTTTCCCGGTCCTGTTTTATGCAATAGGACTCTTATTTGAACTCAGTAAAATTGGGGATCTATTTTAAATAAAGGTGAATGAAAAAGGATGCGAAATCTAAGAAGAAGTCGCGATTGCGTTTGCTGCACCAGTATTATGGTTATACGGGGTTCTACAAATTTGTGGGCAGAAGTGTAGGAAAAGCGATCATTCCCATCGCAATTGTTGTAGGTGCAATTTTCGCTATAGATTTTTACGTGTTAGATCTAAACAAGGCATTGGTCACCTTTACGGAAACCTATTCCCCCACCGGAATTCTGTCTATGTTTTTTGTTTCAGAATCACTCTTAGGCCTGGTCCCTCCAGAGATTTTTATTGCCTGGGCCGGAAAATCGGCATTTCCTATTTTTTACTTATCCCTTTTGGCTTTAGCCTCTTACTTAGGTGGGATCGTTTCATATTTTATTGGGGTTGGCATCACCAAAATTCCCTCAGTTCAAAAACAAATTGAAGTGAACCTCGGAAAATATATTAAAAATACCCGAAAATGGGGTGGTTTTTTAATCATTGTAGGAGCACTCCTCCCCATTCCTTATTCTTTAACCAGCATTGCGGCCGGGGCAATCCGGTTTCCGTTTAAGAGTTATTTAATGTTTGGATTGTTCCGGTTTATCCGGTTTTATCTTTATGCACTGGTAATCTTTGAGATGGTTTAACTCTATAAAAAAACCTAATTACATTTCGCTTACCAGCTTCCGATAAATTTAAAATGGAATAAAAGACAAGGCCTGAATATTTCTAATTCAAGAAATATTCAGGCCTGCTTATTTTTGAGTTTCAGGGAATTATTTGATCTTTAGAAATTTTATCTTAAGTTCCTTTTCTAGTTCCCAGATACGTTTAAGTTCTTTTTGATTCACCAAAACCAATGAGATCCCGGTTTTTCCGGCACGGGCCGTACGACCGCTTCGGTGAGTATAATATTCTATCTGGTCGGGTAGCTGATAATGCACCACAAAGGCCAGATTGTCCACATCTATTCCCCTGGCAGCAACATCTGTGGCGACCAAAAGGCGTAAGGTTTTGTTTTTGAAGGCACGCATGACCTTGTCCCGGTCCTTTTGATGCATATCGCCTTCCAAAAGCCCAACTTCGTAATTTTTTGCCGCCAACTGTTTTGCCAAAAGTTTCGCAGCAGATTTTGTCCTGGTAAAAATAATCCCCCTGTTTTTTCCCTGGGATTTCAGAAAAAGCGCAAGAGTGTCCAGTTTGTTGTTATCATCCCCTGTGACAAATTGATGCTCAATCCCTGTATTTACTGCTTCATCTTTATCTATATTAACGCGAAGCGCATCCTTGGAGACAAAATTGGTAATGATTTCATTTAAATCTGATGGCATCGTGGCAGAAAACAGCCAGATTTTTCTATTGCCTTCGGTGTTTTTTAAAATTACGTTTAATTCATCTTTAAAACCCATACTCAGCATTTCATCCGCCTCATCAAGCACCAGCGTAGTTATTTTTGAAATATCCAATGCCTTTTTGTTCAGCAAATCAATGAGTCTTCCCGGAGTTGCCACAACAATATGGGTAGGCCTTTTTAAACGGGTCATTTGGATATCAATTTTTTCCCCGCCATATACTGCCTCGGTATAAACCGGTTCTGTATATTTTGTGAATTTGAATAACTGTTTGGCTATTTGCTGTCCCAGTTCGCGGGTTGGCGCCAAAATCAATGCCTGGATATACTCTTTTTTGGGATCTATTTTAGACAAAATAGGCAATCCAAAGGCCGCAGTTTTTCCTGTTCCGGTTTGAGCCTGTCCTATAAAGTCGATATTTTCCCGGGACAAAACCGGAATGGCCGCCGTCTGGATTTTAGTAGGGGTAAAAATTCCCAATTCCTTTAGTCCTTTGGCGATCTCTTTGGAAACACCTAATTCAGTAAAACTCATTGCCTTTATTTTTTTAAAAGGCAAAGATACTTTTTTTGTAACAAGCATTTGCCTGTTTATAATTTGGAAATCAAAATCTGATAAAAATAATTATCCAGACAGTCAATCTCTCTAAGCCTAAAATATTTGCTGAATTAAAGATCCTTATAATTAAGATCTTACTTTTTAAGTTAGTATATAAAATAAACCGGCCTGAAAATTATTTCTCAGGCCGGTATATTTTTCTTATAAATTAGGATTATCTATTCTTCTTTTTCGATTTGTGCTACTCTTTTTTCCCATTCCCATGCGCTCTTTAAAGCTTCGTCAAGGCTGTGTTCTGCTTTCCAGTGAAGTACAGAATTCGCTTTATCAGTATCGGCATAGGCGGCTGCAATATCGCCTTCACGCCTATCGACTATTTTATAGGAAAGTTTTTTTCCGGAAACCCGTTCAAATGATTCAATCACTTCCAATACAGAATTTCCTTTTCCTGTACCTAAATTAAAGGTATCGTAATTTTTCTCCAATTTATTTTCCAACAGGCTTTTTAGAGCAATCACATGTGCCCTGGCGAGATCCATAACATGAATATAGTCACGAACGGCAGTACCATCAATTGTTGGATAATCATTGCCAAAAACAGAAAGCATTTCTCTTTTTCCTATAGCAGTTTGTGTAATAAAAGGAATTAAATTTTGTGGGGTCCCAATTGGTAATTCGCCAATTTCACCGCTTGGATGAGCACCAATTGGATTAAAATAACGCAAGGAAATAGCACTTAATTGAGGATAAACCTTACAGGTGTCCTGGATAATTTCCTCTCCTATTTGTTTGGTATTTCCATATGGGGATTCAGCTTTTTTAACAGGTGCATTCTCACTTATTGGCAAGGTATCAGCCTGACCATAAACCGTACAGGAAGAGCTAAAAATAAGATTGGCTTCATCTTTTTGACTGAGTTCCTTTAAAATATAAATTAAACTTGCAAGGTTGTTTTCGTAATACAAAAGCGGATTTTCAACACTTTCTCCCACAGCTTTGGAAGCCGCGAAATGAATTACCCCGATTATTTTTGGATATTTTTCAAAAAATTTCACAACAGCTTCCTCATCCCGCAAATCAATATTTTCAAATTCAGGTGAGATTTGTGTTATTTTCGTGATCCCGCCCAATACATCCAGGGATGAATTCGATAAATTATCTATTATCACCACATCAAAGCCTTGTTCCTGTAAAGCAACAACTGTATGGGAGCCAATAAAACCAAGACCTCCGGTAACTAATATTTTTGATTTCATGAATGTTTTTTCTTATTTGGTGCAAATTAAGAAAAACGCCAAAACTTGCTCTATAAATATAAATAAGTTTGGGTTATTTATAGGTAAATTTTAACATTCCAATATAAACCGGCTTTTCCGTTTAAATCTCGTTTTCCTGCAAAAACTCTTCATATAACATATATATTTGCACAAAATAAAATTTTTATGGACTTCGATGATCAAATCAAAATTTTTAGATGGATAAGTATTTTAGAAGGAATATCATTCTTAAGCTTGTTATTTTTGGCCATGCCTTTAAAGTATATTTTTGGCTTGCCCCAAATGGTCCAAATTGTTGGAATGGCCCATGGAGTTTTATTTATAGCCTATCTCACAGGAACAGCTGTGATGTTCAAGCCACTAGGCTGGTCCATTAAAACCTTATTTATTGCAATTGCCTGTTCGGTGCTGCCTTTTGGTCCTTTTTATGTCGAAAATAAATACCTGAAAGCATGAAAGAGTTGATGGATTTAAAAGACATAACCTGTATTCTTGAAGATTATTTTATCAGCCAGGGAATGAATGTGGTTGTTGCCAGTTATCTCAATTTAGCGATCAATATAAGTATATTGGTATTGCTGGTTTTTCTGCTCAATTACCTGGTAAAAAGATTTGTAGTTGAAACTTTTAAAGCCTTCACCACAAAAACACAAACTACTTTCGACGATTTTTTGGTCAAAAGTAAATTTCCCAAATATATAGGGCAAATCGTCCCTATTGCATTGATATATTATGCAATTCCCTATATCCTGGTGGACCATGAATACAGCCATAAAGTAGTTCTTTTTGTCCTGAATATTTATGTTATCATTCTTATTGTATGGATTTTCCGAAGTTTGTTGCGCACCTCAAAAAATTACCTGAGAACCAAAGATGAATTCAAGGATAAACCAATAGATAGTTATATACAAGTCCTGATGATCTTTGTTTGGGTTGTTGGCATTATGTTCATCTTTTCTGAAATTACAGGAAAATCGGTAATCAATTTTGCCATTTCACTGGGAGCCGCATCAGCTATTTTACTCCTTGTTTTTAAAGATACCATCATGGGCTTTGTGGCCTCCATCCAGGTTTCAGTAAATGATATCGTACGAATTGGAGACTGGATCACTTTCAGTAAATACGGGGCCGATGGAAATGTGACTGAAATAAATCTCGCCACAGTGCGTGTTCAAAACTTCGATAATACTTTTACAACAATTCCCACATATAGTTTAATCTCAGATTCCTTTCAAAACTGGCGTGGAATGGAGGAATCACCGGGTAGACGAATAAAAAGGGCCATTTTCATCAAGCAAAATTCCGTAAAATTTGTTAATCCTGAAGACCTGGAAAAACTGAAAAAAATCTCCCTTATCGCCCCTTACTTAGATCACAGGCAAAAGGAAATCGACAAGTTTAACACCAGCAATAATATCAATAAAGAGTTGCCAATTAATGGAAGGAATCAAACCAATTTAGGTGTCTACAGAAAATATGCTGATGCTTATCTACACAATCACTCGGCCATAAATAATGAATTGTATATGATGGTGCGCCATCTTGCTCCTACCCCACAGGGAATTCCGGTAGAAATTTTATGCTTTAGCAGGGATAAACGCTGGGAAAATTTTGAATATATCGCAGCCGATATTTTTGATCATTTAATCGCAGCTGTACCTTATTTTGATCTGCAGCTTTTCGAATCTCCTTCAGGAGACGATATACAAAAATTTTCTGCCAAATTTATTCCGAAGGAAAATGAATAAATCTTGATTTTTATCGCATTACCCTAACATACAAAAATAGAGCCCTGCTGAAATTAATTTCAGCAGGGCTCTAAACTTTTTAACTGAAGGGAATTCCGTAAATAAAATTACTGGAGCCTGTCCTTTACAAATTCAATTTGAATTTTTCCATGTGGTTTGGGTTTCCCACTAGCATCCAGGCCAACCATTACAATATTCTCTATACTAATTATCGTTTCCCTGGACATTTTATTCCTGACTTCGGATCTCAAAGTAATTGAGGAATTCCCGAATTTGACCACATCAATCCCAATCTCGATAATATCGCCCTGACAAGCTGAACTCGCAAAATTTATCTCGCTCATATATTTTGTAACCACCTTTGGGTTTTCCAATTGAATGATAGAATATAAAGCACATTCCTCGTCAATCCACTCTAAAAGCCGCCCTCCAAACAAAGTACCGTTGGGGTTTAAATCCTGTGGTTTTACCCATTTTCTTGTATGAAATCTCATTTCTTTTATTTTAATTTTTATTTTAACTCTAAGTACTTCAGACTTCTTAAAGTACCGATTGGAAACTCCAATAAATTATAATAGGGAATTTGCCTCAGAAATAATATCACGATGGTCAAAAGCCAGAACCGGCAAATTATTCAGGTTAAACCATTTGACTTCCACAGCATCATCACTTGCCTTAACCTTTGCCTCTGTACCAATTAGCCCGACAAATGCTATCGAGATCGTTCTTCCCCGGGGATCTCTCCCGGGAGTTCCAAATGCGCCTATTTGCTGTAATTTTTCAAGTTTAAGCCCGGTTTCTTCCTCTAATTCCCTTTTAGCTCCTTCCTGCATGGTTTCATCTTCTTCCAAAAATCCCCCGGGCAATGCCCATTGATCACGGAAAGGCTCATTTTTTCGCTTGATCAGTAATACATTTAGAATATCTGCTTTTCTATAAAATATTACTGCATCTACTGTAACTGCTATATTTTGTTTTCTCATATCAATTCAATGTTTCCAGCGTTTTAAATCCGTTTTATGTTTTTAAAATTGGTTGTTCTAATCAAACCGATTGAAATAAATTCGGAAGATGAACCTTGAATTTTTTACTTTCCGGTAAAATAAACTGATCTAAAATTTTAATATTTATTAAAATACACGGTTTTCTTATTTACAAACTCCCGGATCCCATGAAGAGAAAGTTCCCTTCCGTAACCCGAAGTTTTTGTGCCGCCAAAAGGCAATCTTGGGTCGCTCTTTACCAGATCATTTACAAATACGGCTCCGTCTTCAAACTGTGGCACCAACTCTTCCGCATATTTTAAATTATCAGTGAATATAGAAACTCCCAGACCAAAAGCGGAAGAATTTACCAATTCAACAGCTTCTTTTTCACTTTTAAAAATACTGACGGAAATAACCGGACCAAAGGTTTCTTCCTTAAAAACTGGCATTCCCGGGGAAACATCGGCAATTATGGTAGGTTCAAAATAGGTGCCGTTTCGTTTTCCACCCAATAAAATACGGGCTCCGGCTTTAACCGATCTTTCAACTTGTTCTGATAGATCTACAGCTAAATCTTCCCGTGCCAAAACCCCAATATAAGTGTTTTCGTTCAGTGGATTCCCGCTTTTGAGTTCGCTTACCTGCAAAGTGAACAACTCTAAAAATTCTTTTGCAATGGCTTCATGTAAAAGCAGCCTTTTCCCCGCGATGCAACTTTGCCCGGTATTTTGAAATCTCGCCTGCACGCAGGTTTTAACCGTTTTCTCAATATTTGCATCTTTAAAAACAACCAAAGCATTGCTGCCGCCCAATTCCAGGACCGATTTTTTTATTTCTTCACCCGCTACGGAAGCAACGGCACTTCCTGCGGGTTTACTTCCCGTAAGCGTTACCGCTTTAATGCGTTTATCACGGATAACAGCCTCCACCTTATCGCTTCCAATTGGAAGATTTTGAAAACAACTTTCGGGGAAACCTGCTCTTTCAAAAACTTTCTGAATATTATTGGCAGATTGCATCACGTTGCTGGCGTGTTTTAAAACGCATATATTTCCCGCCATTAACGCCGGTGCAGCAAACCTTATAACCTGCCAAAACGGGTAATTCCAGGGCATTACTGCCAGGACCACACCAATTGGTTCGTATGAAACATAACTTTTGTGAGCATCGGTTTTAATAATTTCGCGGGCCAATTGTTTTTCGGCATTTTCAGCATAATATTCACATACCCAGGCACATTTTTCAATTTCGGCAATAGATTGTGAAATGGGTTTCCCCATTTCCCTGGTAATGGTCTCGGCGTATTCAATTTTATTGTTTCTAAGTTCAATAGCAGCATGCAACATCAGTTCAGCCCGATAATTAAAATCGGTTTTTTTCCAACTTTCAAAACGGTGATTGGCAGCGTCCAGAGCATTGTCTATCTCTATTTTCGTAAATTCTTTTACACTTCCAATTTCTTCTCCGGTATATGGATTTATTGAAATAATCATATAATTAAATATTGTTTTTCTAAAGGTAAAGAGAAGCCCACAAAGTGGGGAACGATTAAGAGGATTTTAACTGATGAAAATTTTGTTTATAACTAGTTTAAAAGTTGAATATCAATGGTAAATTATTGTTTGATTATTTCATTAAATTTAAGAAACTCTACAATTATGAACCAACGTGATTTAAACTTGCTTCGGCTAAGACCTGAAATTCCTTCAGCAAGAGTTTCAGAAAACATGTGCAGTGATGAGCAGTTTCAAAACAAAACACTGCGCCCCATTGCAAAGCTTCAAAACGATTTATTCGTGGAGGTTTTTAAAAACTACATTCAAAAACACAAAAATGCCTTTTATGGATTCCCGGTTGAAAAGAAGATGGCTTTTATGGAGAATGCCATTCAAAGGGATATCAAGTTCAGAAATAGTTTAAAAGGGATTATGATAGGGCAGTTTACCATTGATGAATATAGAATTTACATCGAAAATTCTTCGGCCTTAAACAAGCGGATGATGAATATTGTGAAGGAGCGAATGCTTGGAAATATTCAATTGTTAGAAAACGAGGTAATATACTAAAAGCCAAAGCAGGATTGTTATAGTAAAACTCATATTATGCCTATAAGGATATATTATGTTTGTTTACGCGCGCTCCTGTTTTTGAAATATATTGGTCTACGACCTTAATTAATTAGTATTAAAATTTTGCAAAAAATTATTTCAAATGCAAAGGGATAATTATATTTAAGTTAAAATCAAGATAATGATACAAACTAGGAAAGAACTTTTCAATAAATGCCTTAATAAAATTAATGGGCAGATTGAAAAATATCGAGAAAGCATGAAGGGGGTGAAAGAATCCATGGATGCCAACGATGTGCATACAGATTACGATGAAGAAGGTAGCAAAGGAGAGTTATTGGTAGCTTTTGAGAAATATGCGCAATATTTGGATAACGCCCAAAAGATAAAAGAAACTCTAAGTAAAGTGGATGCCGAACATTATACAGAGCAAATAAAATTTGGCAGCGTGGTGGAAACCAATAAACAAAACTATTTTATTGCAGCTGCTTTAGGAGAAATAAAAATGGACGATGGAGGTATGATTTATGTAATATCCACCGAGGCACCCATTTATGAACAACTAAAAGGTAAAAAAGCCGGGGACACCTTCAAACTTAACAATGAGGATGTAAAAATATTAAAAGTCCATTAAAATTATTCCGGATATTCTACCCTTAAATGAAAAATGTTTTTCAGCTTTTGTTTCAGTACCTTTTTGATGAGTTGAATTTCCTTCAAGGTAATATCTGCATTTAAAAATTGACCATCATCCATTTGTTTATTGATAATTTTTTCGATAAAAACATCAATTTTTCCGGAGGTGGGTTCTTTCAAACTTTTACTTGCGGCTTCAACACTATCGCACATCATTAAGATTGCGGTTTCCCTGCTGAAAGGAATTGGCCCCGGATATCTAAAATCTACTGAAGATGCACTTTCGTCAATTTCCTTTTCTTTCATATAAAAGAAATAAACGGTAGTGGTGCCGTGGTGGGTTCTTATAAAATCAATTACCCTATCGGGAAGGTTGTTTTTCCTGGCAACTTCAATCCCTTTTATAACATGCCCAATAATAATTTCTGCACTTTCTTTTGGAGAAAGTTCGTCATGAGAATTTACCGAGCTTGATTGATTTTCAGAAAAGTAAGTAGGATTTTCCATCTTACCAATATCGTGGTAGAGCGCTCCAACCCTAACCAACATGGCATTTGCTCCAATTTCATTTGCAGAAGCTTCTGCAAGGTTGGCAACATTTAAAGAATGGTGAAAGGTACCCGGAGCCTTTTCGGAAAGTTCTTTCAACAATTTTGAATTGGTATCTGAAAGTTCCAATAGCGACATATCTGAAACCAGGCCGAAAAGTTTTTCATAAATATAAATAATCGGTTGCACAAAAAGTGTGGACAAACCTCCAAGGATAAATGACAGGAACATTTGCATATCCAAATCCTGAATATTCCCTTCCTGAATTACCGTAAAAGCAAAATACACCAAAATATAAACAAAGGTAATTTGACCTACCGAAATAAACAAGCTGGCCCTTTTGTATAATTCGGAAACCGTTAAAATCGTGACTATCCCTGCCGTTATTTGAAGAAACATATACTCGTAACTGTTTGGCACAACAAAACCCAAAATTAAAACCGTAATTACATGAGTAAACAGTCCTAAACGCGAATCAAAAAATGCCTTTAAGGTTAGGGGTAAAATACACAAGGGAACGATGTAAACGTACTTCGGTTCAAATTTTACCACCAAAGTGGTGAGAAATATCATCAATAAAATGTTGAAATATATAAATGTGACTTTAACATTATTATCGTAAATATCCCTTCTGTATTTTCTGATAAAAAGGAGCAGCATCAATAGGGCAAGTCCTACCAGCAAACTATAACCAAAAAGGAGCCAATTATAACTCGAGGCACTCCACACCTGAGACTCAAATTCGGTTTTAAGGGAATCTAATATATCCAGTTTTTTTCCCTCAACAATTTCGCCCCTTGATATAATTATAGTCCCCCGTTCTATGCTCCCACGCGTATAGGAAATGGATTTAAGTTTGTCATCGAGTTCTTTTTGGGTAAGGATATCATCAAAGGTTACATTGGGTTCAATAATATTATAAAAGAGTTCGAGTAGTTCGGGTTCTAAAGATTTAAGATTATTTTGATTTATTTTAGCGGTTAAGAATGGGCGAATTTCATCTTGAGTGAAAATTTTACCATAATCGACTTCAATTGCCACATTCCCCTTTTTTAAATAAACCAACCTGTTGAGCTCTGATCTTCTCCCTTCCTCAAGCACCCCAAATTGATAAAGGGAACTTAAAGTTTCCTCTGCAAAAGCTAAAAGAACCTTTCTTTTCCGGTTTAAAGTACTATCAGAAAATATCTTGTTTATTTG
>Ga0307486_1003305_pt1 | contig 10554 bp, 9 predicted proteins | sample CBIW02metaG_FD_203663 | JGI IMG/M metagenome (GOLD analysis project Ga0307486, IMG submission 203663) | Sea-ice brine microbial communities from Beaufort Sea near Barrow, Alaska, United States - CBIW 0.2 | ecosystem: Environmental > Aquatic > Marine > Coastal | place: USA: Alaska | collected... | reverse complement strand
AAAAATCAAGCATGATTCAGTCTATGACCGGTTTTGGAAAAAGCCTTTTGCAACTTCCATCCAAGAAAATTACAGTAGAAATAAAATCGCTTAACAGCAAAAGCCTGGACCTCAACGCAAGGATCCCCGGACAATATCGGGAAAAGGAATTGCATTTGCGCAATCTAATCGCCAAATCACTCACCCGTGGAAAAGTTGATTTTTCATTATATGTTGAAGTTACCGGCGAAGAAACCACAGCTTCGGTAAATCCTGCAGTGGTTAAAAATTACATCCAGCAATTAAGAGCGATCGTGGATGGGGATGAAACCGAACTCCTGAAAATGGCCGTGCGCATGCCCGATGTCCTGAAAACTGAACGGGAAGAAATTGATGAAACCGAATTTGCCTCTATTGAAGATGCCGTTAATGAAGCTTTGGAGGAAATAAACAAATTCAGGAATGATGAAGGAAGTGCCCTTGAAAAGGACTTAAAATTCCGGGTCGCCAATATTGAAAAGTTACTTGTTGAAATTATTGCCATGGATCCCGAAAGAATTGCGGGAGTCAGGGAACGATTGGCAAAAGGGGTCGCCGATTTGAAAGAAAAAGTAGATGAAAACAGGTTTGAGCAGGAACTGGTTTATTACATTGAAAAGTTTGATATCACCGAGGAAAAAGTGCGTTTGGACAATCACCTCAAATATTTTAAAGAAGCTCTTGACTCCGAAGATTCCAACGGTAGGAAATTAGGCTTTATCTCTCAGGAAATGGGCAGGGAAATCAACACTATTGGCAGCAAATCGAATTTTTTCCCAATGCAGCAATTGGTGGTTCAGATGAAAGATGAACTTGAAAAAATAAAAGAACAACTTTTAAACGTACTTTAAATGAACACCGGTAAACTAATTGTATTCTCGGCACCTTCAGGATCAGGAAAAACTACCATCGTACGACACTTGCTCTCCAAACCGGAGTTGAACTTGGACTTCTCGATCTCGGCAGCTTCCAGACCTCCAAGAGAAGAGGAAGTAGACGGAAAAGATTATTATTTTCTCTCCTTGGAAAATTTCAAGAAGAAGATAAAAAACGATGAGTTTTTAGAATGGGAAGAAGTGTACCGGGATAATTTTTACGGAACACTAAAAACCGAAGTCGATCGGATCTGGGCTTCCGGAAAAAACGTGATATTTGATATAGATGTTGTGGGCGGACTGGATATCAAGCACATTTATCCTGAGAAAACCCTGGCTGTATTTGTAAAACCTCCCAGCATAGAAGAATTAAAGATCCGCTTAAAAAAACGCAAGACTGAATCTGAAGATAAAATAAATATGCGGGTTGCAAAGGCTTCCATAGAACTTGCCACGGCTCCCCAATTTGACTTTATTATTGAAAACAACAACTTACAAAAAGCACTGGAGGAGGCCTATAATTTGGTTTCTGATTTTGTGAATGCAGATAAATAAGGAGAATGAGAAAGAAGATCGGGCTGTACTTTGGGACTTTTAATCCTATTCATATAGGGCACATGATCATTGCCAATTATATGGTGGAATTTTCAGATTTAGATGAAATCTGGATGGTGGTGACCCCGCAAAACCCCTTCAAGAAAAAAAACAGTTTGCTCGATAACAACCACAGGCTGGAATTGGTTTATATCGCCTGTGAAAAATACCCGAAATTAAAGCCCTGTGATGTTGAGTTTAAACTCTCCCAACCCAATTATACCATCAATACCCTTGTGCAATTGGAAGAAAATTATCCAGATCTGGACTTTTCCCTGATAATGGGCGAGGACAATTTAAAGAGTTTTCACAAATGGAAAAACTATGAAGTAATTCTTGAGCGGTTTTTTATATATGTATATCCAAGGGTTTCCAACGGAATTGTGGAAAATCAATTTAAAGATCATCCAAAAATTCACAGGATAGCGGCGCCAGTTGTGGAGATATCTTCCACCTTTATAAGGAAGGCAATTAAGACAGGAAAAAATATTGCACCCATGTTACCGGAAAGGGTCTGGGAATATATTGACAGGATGAATTTTTACAAAGAAAAAACTGTTTAAAAAATCTTTTTGAACATCTTGTTGATTAAATGAACCTACTTTTTTCATGGTGGAACAATAACCTAGCACTTCGACTGCGCTCAATGTAACATTCTCAAATTTTTTAAACAGCTTTTATCATTTTATATTTTCAATGTCGGGATTCGTAGGACTTGTCCCGGGTATATTTTATCAGGATCTTTAAGCATTGGTTTATTGGCTTCAAATATCTCAGGATATTTATTTGCATTGCCATAATGCTCTTTTGCTATTTTACTCAGGGTTTCCCCTCTTTCCACGGTATGAAAAACAGATTCGGGCTCTTCGTTTTCCATAGTTAAATTATCTTCCACCCGGGAAATCCCTTCGACATTGCCAACTACCAAGATTACTTTTTCACGGGTTGATTGTTTATCTGCATGACCGGAGACGATGGCCATATCATCATTAATGGTAATCTTGAGACCTTCAACCTTCAAATTCAGATCATGAATAGTTTCTTCCAGTTTTCGGGCCGCTTTTTCGTTTTCTATGTTTTCTTCATTTTGCCTGTCAACGGCTACTTTTGCAGTAACTCTTTTGGTCTCTTTTCCTGCCCCAAAAACCTTGGCCCCGGCTTCCTTGATAAATTTGAAAATTCCCATTTTATTTATATTAATTACATCTGTAAAGTACGAAATTCATTTTATTCCGATGTTGTTAAAACTATTAAATTTTTGTTAGTTTTTGTTTTAAATCAAAAAAAACAGCGCCACGTATACGATATACACGGCGCTGTTTCACTAAATAACCAACCAAAAAAACTAAACCAAAACCAATAAAAAATCGGCGTTGCATTTTCTTAATATATAACGCCAAAAACCCTTGTTTAATTGTGGACAACAAACATAAAAATCCAAATTATTTACATTTCTTTTAAATTTATGTATTTTTGCGTTGAATAAAAAACATTATGAATAACACTCCCAAATTTGGTGTAATTGGCGGCGGAAGCTGGGCCACGGCTATTGTCAAGATGTTAAGCGAAAATCTTGACGAAATTCAATGGTATATGCGAAGCACTATAGCAGTAGACCATATTAAAACCCATAAACACAACCCTAATTATTTAAGTTCTGTAGAATTTGACGTGAGCAAACTGCGCTTGAGCAATGATATTAATGAAGTTGTAAAGGCATCAGATTATTTGATATTCGCCATTCCTTCTGTTTTTATCAAAAAAGAACTGGAAAAATTAAATGTGCCATTAAAAGATAAAATCCTTTTTTCAGCTGTTAAAGGAATAGTTCCCGAAACCAGTTTAATTGTTGGGGAACATCTGCACAAGGAATTCAATATTAAGGAGGAAAATTTCGGAACCATCTCAGGTCCTTGTCATGCCGAGGAAGTCGCTTTGGAAAGGCTTTCTTACCTCACCATTTCCTGTAAGGATAAAAAAAAGGCGGAAATTGTGGCAAAATATTTAAGCAGCGAATACATTACCTGCAAAACCAGTGATGATGTTACCGGAACAGAATATGCGGCAATGCTCAAAAATATTTATGCCGTTGCGGCAGGAATTGCTCATGGATTGGGTTATGGAGACAACTTCCAAAGTGTATTGATGAGCAATGCAATTCGCGAAATGAAGAAATTCATTAAAAAAGTGGATAAAATGAAGCGTAACATCAATGATTCCGCATATCTGGGGGATCTATTGGTTACAGGATATTCCGTTTTTAGCCGAAACCGGACCTTTGGAAATATGATAGGAAAAGGTTACACTGTAAAAAGCGCCAATATGGAAATGAGCATGGTTGCTGAAGGTTATTATGCCACTAAAGGCGCTTATAAGATGAATAAGGAAAAAGGTGCTAAAATCCCTATTATAAACGCTGTTTATAGTATTTTGTACGAAGACAAAGATCCCAAAAAAGTATTTGAGAAATTAACCGAAAAACTCGATTGATCCACCTGAATTAACAGCCTTTCCCTTAAATTTTAAATTTCAATCTTGGAAATTCCTTCGCCATTCTCAATAATTATATGAATAACTCCATAGTTAAAGGCAGTTTATTGGTTGCTTTAGGGGCTTCCAGTTATGGAATGCTAACCACATTCGTGAAAATGGCTTACGCCGAAGGATTTACCTCCTATGAAATTATTTTTTCACAAATGATCGTAGGTATGATTGGCCTTGTACTTATCAACCTTCTGTTTGTTAAAGGAAAAAGTACGTCCCAATTTGAACCTAAAGCAAAAAGCATCTTAAAATTGATGGCCGCAGGAACTTCCTTAGGCCTTACCAGTACATTTTATTATTTTGCGGTTAAGTACATTCCTGTTTCTATTGGGATCGTACTATTGATGCAAAGCGTTTGGATGGGTGTTTTTTTGGAAGGCATTATCAATAAGAAAAAGCCTTCCGTAAATAAAATCATTGCGGTGATAGTGATCTTGGCTGGAACCGTTCTGGCCACCAATATGTTGTTTAGCAATATCGAACTTGACTGGCGTGGCATAGGCTGGGGAATGCTGGCGGCAATTTCATACACGATTACCATTTACACCTCAAACACGGTTTCCCTGCAGTTGCACTCGCTTAGAAGAAGCCTATGGATGCTTTTGGGCGGCACATTGGTAGTGACAATTATTGCAACTCCTTTTTTAATTGACCAATTCAATTTGGAAATCTTTAAAAAGTGGGGCCTGATCCTGGCTCTTTTTGGAACCATTCTTCCCCCTATTTTATTTACCGCCGGAATGCCTAAAATAAACGTTGGATTGGGAGCTATTATCTCATCTGTAGAACTTCCCGTAGCTGTTATAATGGCCTATTTTTTAATAAATGAAGTGGTAAACCCTTATCAATGGCTGGGCATTGGGATTATTTTAGCTGCGGTAGTGGTGATGAATTTGCCCAAACGAAAAAAAAATCAGAAGTGATTATCAAAGATATATAAGGGTTCTCTGTAATCGTGAAGTTATTAGAAGGACAATTCAGCAATTACAACCATTATTATACTTCTTATTTAACCAGGACCCCCTGTTTTTTGATAACCGGCAAATCCTTTAAAGCAGCTTCATTAATAGAATTTTTCCTGAAGAGAAAGGTTTTTTCGTACATTTTGTTATCTGCAAAATAGGTTACTGAAAACTGGTTGTTGAGGCGCAGGACTTCATCCTGTAAAAACTCAATTTTAGCAAAGGATCTTGCGGGAAGCATTTTTATGGAATGCCGCATGGTAGAAGTGCTTTCCGCTTTATCAAAACCTTTGGTTACAATAAGAACCATTTCAATTGAAGTTTCCCTGTCGTTTATTAAATAAGCGTTCCATTCCATGGATTGAAATTCTTCATTTTTTTCCCTCACCGCCGCCAGGTAAATTCCTTTGGATTCCGGTATTTCAATATCTTTTTTCAAATCAATCCAGTTTATTTATAGGTTTTTAAGAATACAAAAGAAGCATTTAAATATGTTCCAGGAATGTTATTTTATGTAAATGTTTACAAAATCCCCTTTAAATCCGGTTAGTGCCGTTTTAAAAAAATATTGAACTCAAACAATGTTATTTCTGGTTTTTAATCTATTCCCTAAAACACCATTATTGCGAACTGGTTTTTTGAAGAATATATTCATCACTTTAAAACCGTTAAAATTTATAGCCAAAATGTTACCTTGCATACGCAATGAAAACCCAAAGAAAAAATGACTAAAAGGTCCCTTCCCGATTTAAAAACATATGAGTTTGAGGATTTTGCATTTAAGGAATTAATGCAAAACAGGGTCAATAAAGTGTTGATTGTTTGCTCTAACTACGATTATTATATGCTGGAGGAAGACGGAAGAATTGATGAACGCATTTTTAATGAATACACTGCTTTAAACCTGAGATATCCCCCAAGTTTTACACACGCCAATTCTGCCAAAAGAGCAATAGGTATTCTACAAACAGATAAAATAGATCTTGTGATTACCTGGCTGGATATTGGGGATTACAAGGCTTTTGAAACCTCAAAAATAATAAAAGAGGCTTTTCCAACCACGCCAATTGCTGCACTTAGCCTCTATTCCTCTGAATTGAGAAAAAAAGTGTTAAGTGAAAATACGGGTATCATTGATCTTGTTTTTCATTGGAACGGGAATGTTGATATTTTTCTGGCAATCATAAAACTTACCGAGGATAGGATGAATGCGGAAAAGGATATCAATGAAATTGGGGTTAAAGCAATTTTATTGGTCGAGGATTCCTTGAAATTCTATTCAAGATATTTGCCAATTATTTATAAAATTATTTTAAAACAAACGCATTCATTCATGTCCGAGGGTTTAAATGAACATCGAACAATGATGCTTATGAGAGGTCGCCCAAAAATTTTATTGGCGACAAATTACGAAGAAGGCCTTTCCCTTTTTGAAAAATATCAACACCACCTTTTGGGGGTTATTTCTGATGTGGATTATTTTAAAGACGGGAAACGGGATCCTAACGCCGGATTTGAATTCCTGAAATATGTGAGGAGCCTGGAACGCTATTTCCCTTTTCTGATCCAATCTTCCGATAAAAACAATGAACAATATACCCTGGAATTAAAGGGGAAATTTTTACACAAACATTCTGAAATCCTCGGAGAGGAAATTAAAAATTATATAAACAAATACTTTTCCTTTGGCGACTTCGAATTTTGGGATCCAGTACAAATGAAAGTCCTGGCTACGGTAAAAGATTTAAACAGCTTCCAAAAAGCGTTAAATACCGTGAGTTTGGAATCCATAAGTTATCACGCCAAAAGGAGCGAATATTCCAAATGGTTGAGATCAAGGGCACTATTCCCGTTGGCAAACTTATTTAGCAATGTAGAATACGATGATTTTGATGATCTTGAGCAAATAAGGGAATTTTTAATAAGAGCCATAAAAACATACCGCTTATATAGGTCAAGAGGTGTAATTGCAAAATTCAGCAAAAATAAATACGATGAATATTTGGGTTTTGCCAGGATAGGAGAAGGTTCTTTGGGAGGAAAAGGCCTTGGCCTGGCCTTTATCGATTCATTTTTGAAACGTAATAAATTATTTAATAAATACAAGGACGTAAGCATCTCAATTCCACGCACGGTAGTCTTAAGTACAGAGGTATTTGATGATTTTATGGAAAAACATAAATTGATCCGGTTTGTTGCCCAATCTGAGAATAATGATGATGATATAATTTTAAATGAATTTATTTCCAAGCCATTGCCAAAATGGGTAACTGAAGATATCATAGCTTTTTTGAGCATCTCAAAATCACCAATTGCCGTTCGATCTTCCAGTGTTCTTGAAGACTCACATTACCTTCCGTTTGCCGGCGTGTTTGCAACATATATGATTCCAAATACGAACAAGGAAAAAATGTTGGATATGATTTCCAATGCCATTAAATCGGTCATGGCATCTGCGTTTTTTGAACAAAGCAAAGTTTATTTGAAAGCCTCCTCTCATAGCATTGAAGAGGACAAAATGGCGGTTATTTTACAAGAGGTTACCGGAAAACAGTACAATGATGTATACTACCCAAACATATCGGGAGTGGCGCGTTCCATTAATTTTTATCCCATAGGCAGTGAATTGCCCAATGAAGGAATTGCCAATATCGCCTTGGGTTTGGGTGAAATTATTGTTGGCGGAGGGCAAACCCTACGATTTTCACCATATCATCCAAAAAAGATATTGTCACTTTCTTCACCTGATTCCACAAAACGTGAGACACAACAATACTTTTATGGGCTGGATATGGATCCAGACGGCTATAAAGTTTCAACCAGTGAAGCCATTAACAAGAAAAAGATAAGCATTCGGGACGCGGAAAAACATGGATCCTTAAAATTTGTGGCTTCCACCTACGACCTACAAAATAATATGATCAGGCCCGGAGTATTGCAAGACGGGATTCGTGTGATCACTTTTGACAATATATTAAAATACAACAACTTTCCCTTACCCGAAATTTTAAAGGACTTGTTGCGTATTGGACAACGCGAAATGCGAAACCCAATTGAAATAGAATTCGCGGTAAAACTTGACGTGCCACAGGGGCAACCAAAAGAATTCAGCTTTTTACAAATAAGGCCTATTGTTGAAAGCAGGGAAACAATGAGCAAACTTCCCGAGAAGTTTGCTGTTGAGGATACTATCATCTATTCAGAATCGGCGCTGGGGAATGGAAATTATGGGAATATCAGGGACCTTGTTTACGTAAAACCTGAAACCTTTGACGCTGCAAATACATGGAAAATTGCAGCAGCGGTGGAAAGTATCAATAAAAAATTCAGCAAATCTGACGAACAATATATTTTAATAGGGCCCGGCAGGTGGGGCTCCAGTGACCCATGGTTGGGCATCCCCGTGATCTGGCCACAAATTTCGTCGGCCAAAATTATTGTTGAAGCAGGTTTAAAAGATTTTAGGATTGACCCAAGTCAGGGAACACATTTTTTTCAAAATTTAACCTCCTTTAAAGTGGGCTATTTAACAATAAATCCTTTTATAGATGATGGCTTTTTCGATCTAAAATATTTAAATAGCCAACCAGCAGAATATGAAGATGAATATTTAAGACATATACGTTTTGAAGAACCCTTGGAAATAATTATTAACGGGAAAGACAGTAAAGCCGCTATTTTTAAAAAAGAATTTAAGGCTGAAGAGATTCAGGAAACAACCGATGATTTTTTGGGGGATCTCCCTCCTGAGGGTTTTATGTAAGCTGATAACTTATAATTTTACCAATAAAAATGTTTAATTATCTAAACGCGATCTGGTTTTTAAATGTCGAATAATCTCTAAGGGCCGGGTTTTTTTTGATTTGATGATTTTTTGTTGAAAAAAATAGTAAATATTAAAAATATAGGCGCTTTTTTTAAAAAAAATATAATTTAATATGCGTAATTTTGTGTTCAATTATTGAATATTTAATAAATTTTATATACGTTTAAATCAAATATATTATGAATGTAAAGGATATATTAATCAACCTCGAGACCAAACATCCGGGGGAAAAGGAATACTTGCAAGCCGTTCACGAAGTGTTGGAATCTATTCAAACAATTTATGATGAAAACCCTCAGTATGAGGCTGCAAAAATAATTGAACGATTGGTTGAACCTGATCGTATTTTAACTTTTAGGATTTCCTGGGTAGATGATGATGGCGTGGTTCAGGTTAATTTGGGACACAGGGTACAATTTAACAATGCAATTGGGCCATACAAAGGAGGAATCCGTCTGCATCCAAGTGTAAACTTGAGCATTCTTAAATTTCTGGGATTTGAGCAAACATTTAAAAATGCCCTAACAACCTTGCCAATGGGAGGTGCTAAAGGCGGATCCGATTTCAACCCAAAAGGTAAATCAGATGCGGAAATAATGCGTTTTTGCCAGGCTTTTATGTTGGAATTATGGCGTGTAATAGGACCAAGCACCGATGTTCCCGCTGGAGATATTGGAACCGGTGGTAGGGAAATAGGTTTTATGTATGGTATGTACAAGAAATTACGATTTGAAAATACCGGTGTTTTCACGGGTAAAGGTTTAAATTGGGGTGGAAGTTTGATCAGACCGGAAGCTACAGGTTTTGGAGCTACCTATTTCACACACGAAATGCTACAAACCAATAACGACACATTCGTAGGCAAAACAGTTTCTGTTTCTGGTTTTGGCAATGTAGCCTGGGGTGTTGCCCTAAAAGTTACAGAACTTGGGGGCAAAGTAGTCACCCTTTCTGGTCCTGATGGATATATTTATGACGAGCGTGGTTTAGATGCTGAAAAGATTGCCTATTTATTAGAGCTTAGGGCTTCCAATAATGATATTGTTTCTCCTTATGTAAAGGTATTTCCTGAAGCTAAATTTATCCCCGGTAAGAGGCCTTGGGAAGTTCCTGTGGATATCGCGATGCCGAGTGCAATTCAAAACGAACTGGATGGTGAGGATGCGAAATTATTGGTTGCAAACGGCGTTAAATATATTGTTGAAGTTTCCAATATGGGATGTACCCCGGAAGCTGTTGATCTATTTCATAAGCACAAATTGCCGTTTGCCCCGGGTAAAGCAGCAAATGCAGGTGGGGTTGCAGTGTCTGGATTGGAAATGTCCCAAAATGCCATGAAATTAAATTGGACTATTGAAGAAGTAGACGCCAAATTACATCAAATAATGACTTCAATTCATATTGCTTGTTCAAAATACGGAACTCAAGATAATGGATATGTAAACTATGTCAAAGGTGCGAATATTGCCGGATTTATAAAAGTTGCCGATGCTATGTTAGATCAGGGTATTTTATAGTCCTATAAATTATAGGTCTATATCAAAGCGGGTTGTCTAAAATTAGACAACCCGCTTTGTATTTTATTCAGATTTTAAAAATTCAGGTTACATTCTAAATTTTGAATCCGGATTATATTTTTTATAAAGACGATTTAAATTGCTCGAGGAAGCGCACGTCATTTTCGTAAAACATGCGAATATCGCCAATTTGATAAAGCAGCATCGCGATTCGCTCT
>Ga0307486_1003304_pt1 | contig 10561 bp, 7 predicted proteins | sample CBIW02metaG_FD_203663 | JGI IMG/M metagenome (GOLD analysis project Ga0307486, IMG submission 203663) | Sea-ice brine microbial communities from Beaufort Sea near Barrow, Alaska, United States - CBIW 0.2 | ecosystem: Environmental > Aquatic > Marine > Coastal | place: USA: Alaska | collected... | reverse complement strand
TACGGTATTCCGTAACCAAATTGTACATTTCTTCCTGTTTACTCATAATAAATATTATTTTTAGAGCAAAGCTAACAGTAGAAAGTCAGTTAGTCAATATGCGGTTGGTGGGGTGGATACCTTTAAAGGATGGATCAAAATATTCAATACCAAAACTTTATATAGAGTTATACTTTGAAAATGATTCAGGGTTTGCTGAGTTAAAAGGAACCAATAATATTTTGAGCGAAAATTGCCCAGGTGTGAAAATGGTAATTGACTTTAATGAAGAATATAAAGAAGAATATGAAAAATATATTGAAAATCCTTATGCTATAACTACTATACCTTCTGAGTATTATAAGGCTTCTTGGCTCTCATTTGCAAATAAATCAATTACATATAGGAGTATTCCTATTAATTCAACATTAATAGACACAACTGTGATAAGGTTGCAATATGGAACTGATTACTATATGCAGAAAATAATAAATGATCAACTATCGGCTAAAGAAAAATCAGAACTATCGTTGGAATATAGAAAATTAAAGGAATCATTTTCTAATCAAGAAAGTATAAAGACCATTAACGAAAAATTAAGGAAGGATAAAGGTATTATCACTGATAAAAATTTATCTGTTTCAATTGATATATCTGGAAACACAAGTTGGGAAACTAATCTTACGTCATATCTTGATGAAATACCCTATCAATTTATAGGAAAAGGAGAGCAATCAATTTTAAAAATGTTGCTTGCGCTTGACAGGAAAGGAGAACAGACAGATGCGATACTTATAGAGGAGCCTGAAAATCATCTTTCTCATACCAATGTCAATTATTTACTCAAAAAAATACAATCGAAATGTGAAGAAAAACAATTAATAATATCAACCCATAGCCCCTTTGTAGCAAATAAATTAGGTTTGAATAAATTGATATTAATTGGAGTAAATCATAATTACACAAGACTAAAAGATTTAGAAACTACTACTCAAAACTATTTTAAAAAACTATCTGGCTATGATACTCTAAGATTCATTCTATCTAAAAAAGTAATTTTGGTTGAAGGTCCTTCTGATGAACTTATAGTTCAAAAAGCATATATGAAAAATAATGATGGAAAGTTACCGATTGAAGATGGTATAGATATAATAACCGTTAGAGGCCTATCATTTAAACGTTTTTTAGATATTGCCCAAATAACCAAAAATGAAGTTAGAGTTGTAACCGACAATGATGGTAATTACTCTAAAAATATAACCGCAAAATATTCGAATTATACAAGCTTCAATAATATTAATATTTATGCCAGTAGTGATGAAAATTATCCAACCCTAGAACCTCAAGTAAGTAAAGCGAATGATTTAGCTCTTCTCAATTCAATCTTAGATACAAATTACGACACTGAGGATAAACTGCTAAAGTTTATGACTTCCAATAAGACCGATATCGCAATGAAAATTTTTGACTCTGAAATCAATATTTCATTTCCAAAATATATAATTGATGCAATTTCATAATAACGAAGTAATTATTTCATCAGCAGGATCTAGAAAGACAACCTATCTTGTAGAAGAAGCAATATCTGAGAAATCGGAAAATGTTTTAATTCTAGCATATACAATTAAAAATCTGGAACAAATACGCCAATATATCATTGAGAAAAATGGCTTTATTCCTCACAATGTAACTATTCAAAGTTGGCACGCATTCATTCTACAAGATTATATTAGACCATATCAAAAGGTGTTGTATTCTAAAAATCGAATTGAATCTATTTATTATCCTGAAGATCTTCACGAATTCAATAAGAATAGAAGATATATCAAAAAAACTAATACCGGAAAATATTATTTAGTTGGTGGGAAATATATTATATCTGAACATTTATCAGAATTTGGGAGTCTATGCAACATTCTCTCTAGTGGTATGGTTATAAAAAGATTAAGTGAAATATACGAACGAATTTATGTTGACGAATTTCAAGATTTAGCAGGTTATGATTTTGACATTATAGAGCAAATTATGCGGTCCTCCATTGAAACAATTTTAGTTGGAGATTGTCGTCAAGCTACATATTTCACTAATTGTTCACCAAAATATAGTAACTTCAAAGGAGCCAATATCATCAATTTGGTTGAGCATTGGAATAATCAAAATTTATGTTTAATCACAAAAAGAAATGAATGTTATAGATCAAATCAAGAAATTTGTGATTTTTCAGACGCTTTATATCCTGACTTACCTAAAACAATCTCTAAATTCTATTTAACCACAGAGCATAATGGAATCTTTATTGTCCCGAAAAAAGAATTAAAAAATTATATAGATAAATATGAACCCACAATTTTAAGGTATTCCCGAAGCACAAAAGTTGACAATAATACTGCTTTTAATTTTGGCGAAGTAAAAGGCCAAACATTTGATAGAGTTTTAATTTATCCAACAGAACCTATTCGGAAATATTTAAAAGATGGAGACGAAACTAAATTAAAAGGAATTTCTAAATCAAAACTGTATGTTGCAATAACTAGAGCTAGATATAGTGTTACCTTTGTATATGATGGTAAAAAAAATTTACCGGATAAAGAAATGTAGGTAACAACGTTTATAAAACATAGCTAATAAAGGCTTACCAAGAGTTTTTGCTTATTTGCAAAGAAAGCCAAATTTTTAATTTAGCTATATTTAAAACGAAAGGATAAGTATAGAAATTTAAAATCCGGCTCCGGGTTAAACTGAAAAGTCAATGCCTTTTTGCACGTTACGTTTCATAAACAAGACCATTACCTTCACTAAAATGAAAACAACATTTGCAGCAATTGATTTTGAAACAGCAACAAGACATCATATTTGTTCTGTTGGAATTGTAACTTTTGAAAATGGTGAAATTATTGACGAATATCACGCATTAATTCAACCACCAAACAATGAGTACAATTGGCATAATATTCAAGTCCACGGAATTACAGAAAATCACACTAAAAATGTTCCAAATTTCAATGAAATATATCCCGAAATAAAAAAACGTATTTACGGTAAGACTCTTGTTGCTCACAATGAAAGTTTTGATAGAAATGTTTTATCTAAAACAATGAGTGATTATAAAATTGACTACATTGATTTAAACATATCCAACAAATGGGAATGTACATTAAAAATATATCGGGCAAAAGGTTACAATCCTGCAAACTTGAATGCTTGTTGTAAAAAACACGGTATTCAACTTGAACATCATCAGGCACTATCAGATGCTCGTGCCTGTGGTAAACTTTTTTTAATATCGAAACAATAGTGATAATACGAGTGCTTCATTTTCAAGAACCGCAGGAAAACGGCTAATTACCTGGTCCTGGATATATTTAACCTTAAAAACGGCTCTAACCGTGATTATAAAGGCAAATTAAGCCGGGTTACAAATCACCCACCGTGGCCGTTGCGCCAATTACAAGCTTGTGAGAGTAGTTTAAATCCCTAGTTTCGGTTAATCCACCCTGATATTATAGTAATGGCGTTCATCTTATAGGTTTATCCTGAAAATATCTAATAGAAACCTTTACATTAGATGCCATTACCAGTTAGCCAACATTTTTCTTCATTTAAATTATGAATTAGAAAGTACAATTTTACATTTCGGTGAAAAGTTGGAGTGATGGCACCTTTTGAATTAAGGGTGAAAATTGCTGATAGAATAAGAAAATCTAATAAAAATTAGAAAAAATTTTAATGTGTGCAAATAAAATGCACAGTTACGTTCAATCTTTGCGTAGTCAATAGGGAATGACCTTATAGATGCTGGTAGAAGCGCAAAGACCTAACGAGAAACATTTGTACATCACATTAAATTCTTTTTTATGAAAAATTTTATTACGGGTTTAGGAATTCTTGCTGCAATTATTCCTGTGATTATCCAAGTTTTGGAGAATCAGAAGAGTGAAGAAGGTAAAAAATAAGGCTAAACCTTCATCCGTAATTTCTTACGGAAGCTTTTAAAAATTTGGTAGGTTTATCGCCTACCAAATTTTTAAATAAATAAGATACATATTACAACAACTAATGGAAAACATAAAAATATCCAATTTTAGAAAGATTAAAGATACTTGGGATTTAGACCTTGCTCCAATTACTTTTTTTACAGGTAAGAATAATTCAGGGAAATCAAGTGCTTTAAAGGCGTTGATGGTATTGAGTGATTATTGTAATTCGTCAAATCTTTTTGAATTAGATTTTTTAGGAGGTAACTCAAGCAATCATAATATCGAAAATTATTCTAATTGTATCAATTGGAGTAATAATACAAAATCAAATATTTCCTTTGAATTTGAAAGACATGGGCATTTGTTTACTATGAATTTTTCTCCAAATTTAGTTGCTAACCAAGATTGTTTTCAAAGAGGTGTGTTGGAGTCATTATTGATTTTGAATAAAAAAAATGACTCAAAAATTGAATTTAAAAGACAAGGCGGTGAATCATATCAATTGCATTTCGACAATCAATTTTTAAATAGAAAGAATTATTCAAAAGAATCAAATGAAAACAAAAATTTAATTGATGCGAAAAAAGAAATTGAGAAAGAAATAGAAAGTATAAAATTAGAGGCTAAAAGTAAAATAGGAATTGCTAAATCCTTACCTATTGCGTCGCCAGCTCTTCTTTCAATATTGACTTTAAGCGTTCCTATAGTTGGACCAGTGCTTGCTGCAACTGCAGGACTAACAAGTGGTTTTGCTCTAAACAAACTAGATTCCAAAACCAAATTCTCATTAAAACTTAAATTAGAAAAATTAGAAAGTGATTTAAAATTAATAAACAAAAAATTAGAGAATGAGAACGCTAAAACAAACAAAGAGGAAGAGGCCAAGGAGGTGATATTCGGACCCCTGTTTGAAATAAGTGATTTATCATTAAATAATTTAAGCCTTAATAACATTTTTAAGAGAGTTTTGATACCATATCTAAAAGACTATAAAAAGGATTTCGGAAAAATTGATGTAAAGGATGAAACTATAAAGTTAAATGAATTTAGTGATGAGTTGATGGATATATTTCGATTTGAGGTAGATTATTTATCACCTCATAGGTGCAATCAGGAGCGTTTGATTTTGAATGAAGGAACTTCTGCAGATATAAGTAAATTAGCAAAAGAACAGGTTCAGAACAAAATTAAGAAAGGTTCTAGAGCAGATCTATTTATTAAGAAATGGATGGATAAGTTTGATATAGGTATAGATTATGAAATTATATCTGTCCATGGACAAGCAAGTGTAATTAATATTTATGAAGAAGGAAATAAAAAGCCTATCAATATAGCAGATAAAGGCTTTGGAGCAGGGCAAATATTTACAATTCTACTTAAAATTGCACAAAAAATTGACCAACAAAAAAATTATGTGAAAAAGAATTTTTATTTTCCTAGATTTTCTGATTTCAGCCAAGTTATAATTATAGAAGAACCAGAAGCAAACCTTCATCCGGCCTTACAATCAACTCTAGCAGACTTATTCTTTAAAACGTATAAAGAGTTTGGTATAAGATTTATTTTAGAAACTCATTCAGAATATATGATTAGGAAATCCCAATTATTAAGTCTAAAAAGCAATTGGTTTAAATTATATTATTTTGATGTTGATGGTCCTTACGAGATGGAGTATACTGAAAAAGGTGGGTTTTTAAGGGGGTTTGGCAAAGATTTCTTCGACTTAAACGATAATCTAGCCTTAGACTTGGTTTTAAAATCAAACAGTTAATGAAGTCAAGCGTATTCCTCTCGAAAGAATTTTCTGACTATTTAATTAAGAATAGATTTATAAATAATAATGCTGATGGTTTAGAAATTTCAAATGAAAAATTAAATTTTCAAAAAATCTTACAAATAATTCTCAAATCTCACCTCAATTTTGATTATACCACGGAGGAAGTTTTGGATATTATTAAAAAAAATGAAGATCCAATTAAAACCACTTGGTTAAAAAAGATAATTAAAACAGAATTTGATATAAGTTATAATCAGAAAATTGATTACTCAATACCAAACGCAATATTCTTTGAAGGTGATATTGATTGCTCTCATAATTCATCAAAACGGAATATTATGAGTAAAGGTTCTAACTATAGTTTTAAAAATGAATTTTTCAAGAGCCCGTTAAGAACAGTATTTGATATTAAAATGGATTCAAAAGATATTACTAATATTTATCATGAATGTAAAAATATAGTATTAATAGATCCTTATATTTTTGCTCATGATTTCAAAAAGGAAAGGAGTTTAGTTAATTTTCTTGACACTTGTTTTAATTTTAAAAACAAAACAGTAAATAAAAAGTTAACTATTGTAACCGTTTTTCCAACTGGTTTTAGGGATCGTGTAAATAACAATACGATAAATAAGTATATATTAAATTTATCGAATAAACTTAATATGGATAAATCTAAGATAAGTATATTAAGACATTTGGACGAAAATGAATTTCGTAGTAATAGGCATCTAATTACGGACTATGCCTTAATGGATTTGCAGCATATTTTTGATAGAGATGACGGTGTTGTGTCAGGCTTGTATTTGTATAATAATGATGTTGGTAAGAATTTTTCACAGGCAAATGAATTGATTGATAAAATTAGAAATTTAAATAATGAGACTACCGAAAAACATACAAAAGCTCAAGATGATAGTTTGAAACAAAGCAATTTTAAATTTGGTGATATCTTAAACAATCCATTATTCAATTAAACTCGCAGATATATAACCCACTTAAAACATAAATTTACACCATACAACAACAGCAAAATAAATGAGCACCAAAACAAAAAAAGTAGAAGTAGGATTTATATGGCAAATCACAGATGATGTGTTGCGTGATGCCTTTAAGAAAAATGAAATAGGTGATGTTCTGCTTCCTTTTGTAGTAATACGCAGGCTAGATTGTATGCTCGAAAATGTAAACGAGAAAGTCCGCAGAAGCAACAACGATTTTAAGGAAAAAGTTAGCGAAGACAACCTAGACCCAATCCTCAAAAAAGCCTCTGGTGGTTTAACGTATTACAACACCTCAAAGCATACACTTAATTCATTAAAAGACGAGCCGCAATACATAGAAATCAATTTCAATAATTACTTAAATGGTTTTAACCCTGAAGTACGTGATATTTTAGAGAGCTTCCAGTTCGATAAAATTATAGCGAGACTTGTTAAAAATCGTTTGTTGTATGAAATGATTGATGCCATCTGCAAAATAGACTTGCATCAAGATACTATAGACAACCATAGTATGGGTTACGTGTTCGAGGAGTTAATACGAATCTCTAATGAGCAGTCTAACGAAACCGCTGGAGAGCATTTTACACCTCGTGATGTAATTGCGCTAATGAATGCCATCATCTTTACACCAGAAAAAGAGGAGCTTTCAAAACCAGGTATTATACGTACTATTTTTGATCCGGCTTGTGGTACAGGTGGTATGGTTAATTTAGGTAAAAACTATGTGCTAGATGAAATTTGCGAAAATTCTAACCACAAACCCACCATGCTTACGTATGGTCAGGAATTAAACGAACAATCTTGTGCTATAGCAAAGTCTGAAGCATTAATTTCTGGGGAAAATCCTCGTGATGTAAAACACGGTAACTCGTTTACAGATGACCATTTTCAAGGTAAGCAGTTTCATTATATGATGGCAAATCCGCCATATGGAGTCACTTGGAAGAAAGACAAAAACTTTATAGAAAACGAAGCACTTAATCCAGTAGGACGTTTTTATGCAGGAACACCACGATCTAGCGACGGGCAGTTATTGTTCTTACAGCATATGATCTCTAAAATGGACAACACCAACGGTTCCCGAATTGGTGTTGTAACAAACGGTTCTCCATTATTTACAGGAGATGCAGGAAGTGGCGAAAGCGATATACGTAAATGGATTATAGAAAACGATTGGCTGGAGTGTATTGTAGCCTTACCAAAAGATTTGTTTTATAACACAGGTATTAACACTTACATCTGGTTTTTGACCAACAAAAAAGCCGAAAACCGTAAAGGTAAAGTACAGTTGATAAATGGAAATGCCAGCAAAGTAATTGGCACCAATGCTAAAGGTAAAGAACAGTCTGAACATATTTTTGCACGCTCAAACAAAAAGAGTTTAGGTAATAAACGTAACGAATTTACAGAAGCACATATTGAAGCCTTATTAGACTTATACACCAATTTTGAGGAAAGCGAGCATTGCAAAATATTTAATAACGATGATCTTGGCTATTACCAACTCACCATAGAGCAACCCGAATACGATGCCAAAGGTAAAATGAAGATGGTAAAAGGCAACCCAAAACCACACTCTAAAAAACGCGATAAAGAAAACGTACCACTTACAGACGATATAGAAACCTATTTTTCTAAAGAAGTCTTACCACACGTACCGGAAGCGTGGATAGATTACGATAAAACACGTATTGGTTACGACATTAATTTTACCAAATACTTTTACGAGTACAAAGGTTTACAACCAGCTGCAGAAATTAAAGCAGAAATTGTTGACCTTGAAAAAGATATCACGAAGCTATTAAATGATTTGTTGGCCTAATGAAGAAATACAAAAGTTATAAAAAAAGTAATTTATTTAGTGTTTCAGAAATACCTGATCATTGGATTACTTTACGAATGAAAAATATTGGAAACTTATACGGAGGATTAAGTGGAAAAAAAGGTGATGATTTTGGAAAAGAAAATTCTGTTTTCAATAAATATTATGTTCCATTTAAAAATATTGCTAATAATAATGTTATTAATCCTGAAGTTTTAGATAAAGTAGAAATATTTGAAAATGAATCTCAAAATGAAGTTTTAAAAGGTGATTTATTATTTTTAATGAGTTCTGAAAATTATGAAGATATAGGAAAAACTGCCTTAGTAAAATTTCTTCCTAAAAGCACTTATTTAAATAGTTTTTGCAAAGGTTTTAGAGTTGATAACTCTGAAATAAATTCTACTTTTTTAAACTATTTATTGCAAGCTGACGAATTTAGAAAGTCTCTTTCAATTGAAGCAAAAGGATTTACAAGAATAAATTTACAAATTGGAAAAATCACTAATCTAGGTGTTTGTGCACCAAAATATATTGAGGAGCAAAAAAAAATAGCCAATTACCTAGACCACAAAACAGCAATTATTGATGCTTTAATAGAAAAAAAGGAGCAATTAATAAAAAAACTACAAGCACAACGACAAGCCATAATTAACGAATCTGTTACCAAAGGGCTTAACCCAAATGCCAAAATGAAAAATTCTGGTATTGAGTGGTTGGGTGAGATTCCAGAACATTGGGAAGCGAAACGCTTAAAATTTATTTTTAATATCCAAAAAAGAATAGCTGGCGTGTTAGGTTATGACATTCTTTCTGTTACACAAAGAGGTCTAAAGGTTAAGGATATTTCTAACTATAAAGGACAATTCTCAATGAATTACTCAAAATATCAGATTGTTTACGAAGGAGATTTTGTAATGAATCATATGGATTTATTAACAGGTTATATTGATATTTCGAAACAAACAGGAGTAACAAGTCCAGACTATCGTGTTTTCGAACTTATAGATAAAGAGTGTAATTCAGCATACTTTTTATACTTATGCCAGTTATGTTATAAAGAAAAAATCTTTTATTCCCATGGCCAAGGAGTTTCTCAATTAGGAAGATGGCGTTTACAAGCAAAGGAATTTAATAATATGACCTTTCCATTTCCTTCCTTTGAGGAGCAGACAGAAATAGCAGACTATATTGATTTAAATACTGAAAATATGGATAAAGTCATCCTTGAATCCCAAGTGAGTATTAAAAAACTAAAATCCTACCGTCAATCCATTATTAGCGAAGCAGTAACCGGTAAAATAGATGTAAGAGATTGGCAAGCACCTACTAAAAACTAACAACCAACTATGGCAGAAAGTCAAAATATAGAGTGGAAAGAATCTTGGCGAGACGAGTACCTTAAATGGGTGTGTGGTTTTGCAAATGCACAAGGTGGCTCCTTATATATTGGCATAGATGATAGTGGCATTGTAAAAGGCATTAAAAATGCTAAAAAACTATTAGAAGATTTACCAAACCAAATACGCGATGTTTTAGGCTTAATGGTAGCGGTGAACTTGCATTCAAAAGATGAACTAGAGTATCTAGAAATTGTTGTTGAGCAATATCCGTTTCCTATAAGTTTAAGAGGTAAATATTATTATCGTTCTGGCAGTACGTTACAAGAATTAAAAGGATCAGCCTTAACTAAATTTTTGTTAGAACGCCAAGGAAAAAAATGGGATGCAGTGCCTGTTCCCAATATTTCAGTTGAAGATTTTAAAGCCAATACTTTTGATGTTTTTAGAGCCAAAGCAGAAAAAAGTAATCGTCTAGAAGTAGAAGATTTACAAGGCACCAATCAAGAATTATTAGAAAGTCTAAACCTGTATGCAGACAACGAAAAAATGCTAAAAAGGGCTGCTGTCTTGTTGTTCCATCCTAACCCAGAAAAATACATTACAGGTTCATATATTAAAATTGGCTTTTTTGAAACTGATGACGATTTAAAATACCAAGA
>Ga0307486_1003302_pt1 | contig 10561 bp, 9 predicted proteins | sample CBIW02metaG_FD_203663 | JGI IMG/M metagenome (GOLD analysis project Ga0307486, IMG submission 203663) | Sea-ice brine microbial communities from Beaufort Sea near Barrow, Alaska, United States - CBIW 0.2 | ecosystem: Environmental > Aquatic > Marine > Coastal | place: USA: Alaska | collected... | reverse complement strand
AAATTAATTGATTTTAAATTGATGTGAAGGACCGATATTCATTGCAATACCGGTCCTTTTATATTATAATTTTTCAGCACTAAATCACCGATTTAATTTCTGAATTCATATTTTTTAATACAAGGAGTTTCAAGGTTAATTTAATCAGATCTAAAAAATTTATTTGTTCCAAAATTAAAATCCTCTTTGTACCTTGTTTTTCTCATATATTGCCGACTTCAGAAAAATTTAATTTATGGACATACCTATTCTTAAAGACATCGTTATAATTTTAGGCCTGTCGATTTTTATCATTTTGCTATTTCAAAAAATAAAGGTGCCTTCCCTTTTAGGATTCCTTATTGCCGGAATTATAGCGGGACCATATGCATTCAATTTAATAAGCTCCCAGCATGATGTCGAATTACTTTCTGAAATCGGCATTATTTTCCTGCTTTTTATTATTGGGATCGAACTTTCTTTAAAAGGTTTGGCTTCCATTAAAAACACCATTCTTTTAGGTGGTGGAATGCAGGTAGGCGGAACCATCTTATTTACCGCCTTAATATCATATTATTTAGGTTTGCCACTTAATACCTCAATTTTTTTAGGCTTCCTTTTTTCTTTGAGCAGCACCGCCATAGTTTTAAAGTTATTGCAGGAAAAAGGTGAAGTTGCATCCCCACACGGGCGTATGGCTGTAGCTATTCTAATTTTCCAGGATTTGGTGGTAGTCCCTATGATGCTGCTCACTCCCCTACTTGCAGGACAATCAGATAATATTTTGGAAACGCTGGGAATCCTTCTTATAAAAATTGTAGGCGTAGGAATTGTCATTTTTTTGCTGGCAGTATATGTTGTTCCAAGAGTTTTTAAAATGGTTGTAAAAACCAAAAACAGGGAACTTTTCATTTTGACTACCATTGTCTTTTGTTTTTCCATTGCCTGGCTCACTTCTTCTGTAGGGCTATCATTGGCATTAGGAGCCTTTTTTGCAGGACTTATAATATCAGAATCAGATTACAGCCACCACGCGACAGCTAATGTGCTTCCATTTAGGGAAATATTTGTCAGTTTCTTTTTTATCTCAGTAGGTTCCATGTTAAATTTAAATTTCTTCTTTAACAATATTTTATTGATCCTTCTCCTGGTAATCGGGGTTATTCTTTTAAAAATGTCAGTTATTGTGTTAACTGTTTTTATCCTTAAATATCCGGCCCGTATTGTGTTTATGACGGTTTTTGCGTTGTTTCAGGTGGGGGAATTCTCTTTATTGCTGTCAACTGTAGGAGTGGAAAGTGGGTTATTGCCTGATAATATATATCAGTACTTTCTGGCCATATCAATTATTACGATGGGACTTACCCCGTTTTTAATGAATTATTCCACACAGATTACCCGTTTTATTTTAAAACTGCCCATCCCTGCTGCAGTGAGAAACAGACTGAATAATGTTAAAAAATCCAATGATTCCGGGAATAAACCTATAGAAGAATTGAAGGATCATTTGGTAATTGTGGGTTACGGGATTAACGGTAAAAACATTTCCAAAGCAGCCAAAAGCGCTAATATTCCTTATGTAATTGTAGATCTGGAGCCGGAAGCTTTTCATGCCGCCAAAAATTCAATGGAACCAATTGTCTTTGGAGATGCTTCAAATCCCGTGATCCTAAAGCACATTCATGTTCAGGAAGCCCGGGTTGTGGTTATCGCCATTTCTGATCCCGATGCAACAAAAAAAATTATTAATGAGATTCGGGAATTCACGGAAACTGCCTGCATTATTGTTAGAACCCGATATGTAAAGGAAATTGAAGAAAACCTGCGTATTGGAGCCGATGAGGTTATTCCCGAAGAGTTTGAAACTTCAATTGAAATTTTTAGCAGGGTACTCAGAAAATACCTGGTACCTCACGGCGAAATTCAGGCCTTCATCAATAGCATTCGATCCTCAGATTATGACATGCTAACCAGCCTTAAAAAAGGACCACATACCCCCTCTTATCAGCATTTACAAATCCCTAATAAAGAAATTGTAACATTAAGTGTAAAACAGGGTTCCAATTCTGTAGTGGAGAAAACCATTCAGCATTCCGGAATCGGAAAGAATTATGGGGTTACCGTATTGGCAATTAAGAGAAATAATCACTATTTAACTGAAATTTCTCCGGAAACCGTAATCAAGCAGGGAGACTTATTGTATCTCTTTGGGAATCCAACAAATATTAATAATCTCAATAAGATACTTTCGCTGTAAACAAGTCCTTATCATCAATTTATTTAATAACTTTAACCTTTAAACACGCAACTTCTAAACAAGAAGTGATGCAAAAATCAATCATTTAAATTCAAACTTATGAAATTAAAATTAGTAGCATTTTTTGCTGTAATTGCCCTGGTATTTACCGCCTGTGGAGAAAGCACCACTGCAGTGGAATCGGGAACTTATCAGGGAACAATAAAGAAAGTAAACCCTGAAAAAACCGAAATTTATGTGACCACCGAAGATGATAAAACCTTGGAACTTTACTTTATGGATGAAACTTCCTTAACCAGAAATGGAGAAACGGTTCAATTTTCTGAACTTATGGAAGGACAAAAAGTTCAAGTTGAAGTTGAAAAAGTTGGGAAACGATTAAATCCGGTTTCAGTAAGCATATTGGAATAAACATGGAGCAATTACCAGATTTTTGGCGAACAGAGGTGTACCATCCTCTGTTCGCTCATTTTCCCATAGCCTTACTGCTTATGGGCACCTTCTTTAAAATTTTCGCATTATGGGGAAAAGGAAAATTCCTGGCTGCCCCCGGAACTATTTTATTGACCACAGGAACAATTGGCGGATGGATAACCATCTATACAGGGAATCTTGCCGATGGCTTTGTGGCAAGAACTCTATGTGATCCAACTGTTTTAAAAGACCATGAAAATGCCGGTTATATCATGGTATGGATATTTACATGCGCTCTTTTAATTGATCTATTATACCTTTTCGATTTTGTAAAGTTAAAAAAGCGACTTGTCAATTTTTTGGTGGTACTTATTTTAATAATTGGCTCCGTTTATTTGGCTTATGTGGGGCATTTAGGAGCTACATTGGTCTATCAGCAAGCCGCAGGAGTTCATATCCCTTCAGAAAACTGTGCAGAATTTAATTAAAAAATATCCATAAAAACCATTTCTCTTTTCTCTATTCTCTCTTTTCTATTCTCTATTTTTTTCCTATTTTTCAGTTTAATAATTTAACATCACCAAAATTTTTCTAAATGAAACACTTTTCCCTATTCTTAATTTCCCTATTCTCTTTTTCCGTAATGGCTCAAAAAATTGAGTTACCGGTAGATACTATGGTAGTTACCAATCATTCGGTAAATATCAAAGGTAAAAATATCAGTTATACCGCTCAGGCCGGCACTCAACCGGTTTGGAATGAATCTGGCATTCCTGTGGCCAGTCTGTTTTACACCTATTACAAAAGAAGCGACATCAAAAACACCGAAAACCGACCATTAGTGATCTCGTTTAACGGAGGTCCGGGCTCTGCTTCCGTATGGATGCACATTGCCTATACCGGACCAAGAATATTAAAAATCGACAATGAAGGTTTCCCCGTGCAACCTTATGGAGTTAAGGAAAACCCACATTCCATTTTAGATGTGGCCGATATTGTGTATGTAAACCCTGTAAATACGGGATATTCAAGGCTTATCGATAAGGAAAAAGACAATATAGACCGAAAAAATTTCTTCGGAACCAATGCCGATATAAAATATTTGGCCGAATGGGTCAACACTTTTGTAACCCGCAATAACCGATGGTTGTCACCAAAATACCTGATAGGCGAAAGCTATGGAACAAACAGGGTTTCTGGCCTGGCCCTGGAACTGCAAAACAGCCAATGGATGTACCTAAACGGGGTAATCCTGGTTTCCCCAACTGAAATTGGCATAGAACGCGACGGACCTGTGGAAATTGCCAACAGATTGCCGTATTTCGCCGCTGCCGCCTGGTATCATAAAAGATTATCGCCTGCTTTCCAAAATAAAGATCTGGACGAACTTCTGCCCGAGGTTGAAAATTTTACCATCAATTCCCTGCTCCCCGTTTTGATGAAAGGCGGATTTATTGCTGAAGACAAAAAACAGGAGATCGCCGCAAAAATGGCGCTGTATTCCGGGATCCCGGAAAAGGTAATTCTTCAGAATAATCTCACTGTCCCTTTTCGCTATTTCTGGAAAGAGTTAATGAGAGATAAAGGTGGATATACCATTGGCCGTTTGGATTCCAGGTATTTGGGAATCGACTCAAAAACTTCGGGAGATTCCCCAGATTATAATGCAGAGCTGACCTCCTGGTTGCATTCATTTACTCCTGCGATTAATTATTACCTTCAGGAAGAGTTAAAATTCAAAACCGATATCAAATACTATATGTTTGGCCCGGTTCATCCCTGGGACAGAAGCGGCGATAATACCGGTGAGAATTTACGTCAGGCAATGGCCCAAAACCCCAATCTGGATGTGATGATCCAATCTGGTTATTTTGATGGAGCTACCACATATTTCAATGCAAAATATACAATGTGGCAACTGGATCCAAGCGGAAAAATGAAGGACAGATTAAGCTTTAAAGGCTACCGAAGCGGACATATGATGTATTTGCGAAGCGAAGATCTTAAAAATGCAAATGATGACATCAGGAACTTCATCGAAAAATCTTTGCCGAAAGAAGGCGATTCCGCAAAATATTAGATAATTCCTCCCCACCCTGGCAGGGTGTATATACACCCTGCCAGGGTGGGGAGGAATTCCATTCTACTGTAACAAAAATTCCTTTAGATATGAATAATTCCCAATCTCTTTTGCCTGTTTCTCTTTTTTAATGATTGTTTGAATAGACTCAGGAATTTTCAGTTTCTTCCCTATAACATTTTCAACGGTTTCCAGAAATTTTACGGGATGAGCCGTTTCCAGAAAAGTCCCGTGATATTCAGGATTTTCCTTTAAAAAGGATTTTAATCCCAAATATCCAACCGCTCCGTGAGGATCCATAATATATCCGGTAATTTCATAGACTTCTTTAATGGCACCCTTTGTCGCTTCATCATCAAAACTAAAAGAGGATAAATGCTCTTTCAGATCCCCGAATTCATTCTGAAAAAGTTCCTGGATCCTGATAAAATTACTCGGGTTTCCAACATCCATTGCGTTTGAGATAGTTTGAACGCTTGGTTTTGGTTCATATTTTTCGGTTTTGAGATATCTTCCCACCACATCGTTCACATTGCTGGAAGCCACAAAATGGCTAATAGGCAATCCCATCTTTTTCGCCAACAAACCGGCGCAAATATTCCCGAAATTTCCGCTGGGAACTGAAAAAACCAACTTTCTCTTTTCTTCGGCTAATTGCTGATACGCAAAAAAGTAATAGAACATTTGTGGCAACCAGCGCGCAACATTTATTGAATTGGCTGAAGTCAACTGCATTTTTTGCTGCAGCTCCTTATCCAGAAAAGCCTGTTTCACCATCTCCTGGCAATCGTCGAAAGTACCGGTTACTTCTAAGGCCGTTATATTTTGACCCAGGGTTGTAAGCTGTTTTTCCTGAATTTCGCTCACTTTCCCTTTCGGATAAAGAATTACGACCTCTATCCCCTCAACTCCAAGGAAACCATTGGCCACAGCACCACCCGTATCGCCAGATGTTGCCACAAGCACTGTAACTTTTCCTAAATTTCCTTTTTTGATAAAATACCCAAGGCTTCCCGCCATAAATTTTGCGCCAACATCTTTAAAAGCCAATGTGGGACCGTGGAATAATTCCAGAACGCTGATGTTCTCATTCAATTTTACCAATGGAAAATCAAAATCGAGGGTGGTTTGAATAATTTTCTTTAACTCTGCTTCAGGGATCTCATTTCCTATGAAGTTTTTTATGACTTCAAAAGCGATTTCGGTTTTTGACAAGGATTTGATCTCTTCAAAAAATGAAGCCGGCAACTTTTTTATTTCCTTCGGAAAATACAAGCCTTTATCTGGCGCCAATCCTTTTAGGACGGCATTTTCAAAAGTTGAAGTCTGAGCTTTATCGTTTAAACTAAAATATTCCATTATAAAATTTTTATTCCGTCAGTATTTATTTTTGAAAGGTGCAGATCAAAATCTATCCCTTTTTCCTGGTAAAACAGCTGCATGGCTTCTTTTACCTTTTCTGCTGATCTTTGGCCTTTACACATTGCATAAACCGAAGGTCCTGATCCGGAAATACCAAAACCCAGTGCTCCTTTTTCAATTGCGATCCCTTTCAGATCATCAAAGAACGGGATCAAAATTGAACGGACAGGTTCTATAATTTCATCCTTCAAACTTCTCCCGAGAAGTCCATAATCTTCCGTATAAAGCGCGCTGACAAAAGCGCCAAGATTTCCCCATTGGCTTACTGCTTTTTTCAGGCTCACATTTAGTTTTATGAGCGCTCTTGAATCTTTTGTTTTTACCTCGATCAAGGGATGTAAAACCACCATTCTCAACTCCGGAGGGCAAGGAAGTTTTATAATTTCCAAAGGATTGTAACTTTTTACCAGGCAAAACCCACCCAATAATGCCGGAGCTACATTATCGGCATGTGCGTTCCCGCTTGCCAGGCGCTCCCCTTCCATTGCAAATGGAATTAGTTCTTTTAACGTGAAAGGTTCACCCAGCAATTTATTTACGGCAAAAACAGCTCCCGCAGAACTTGCCGCACTGCTGCCAATTCCACTTCCAGCTTTTATTTTTTTGTGAATTTCAATATCAAATCCCTGATCTGTCCCCAATTTTTCCAATAAAGCCTTTACAGCGACGCCCGCAACATTTTTTTCAGTTTCTAAAGGCAACTTTTGACCTGTTATTTTGGTGATCCTAATTTGGTTGAGATCATTTTTCTGAAGTGACATTTTGTCCCCTACATTATCAAGGCAACAGCCTAAAACGTCGAATCCGCAGGAAAGGTTAGCCACGGTGGCCGGGGCAAAAATTCTTAGTTCTTCCATTTCCTATTTTTTTCCTATTCGAATCACATCGGCAAAAATCCCGGAGGCAGTAACATCGGCACCGGCACCGGCTCCTTTTACCACCAGTGGCTGCACACTGTATCTATTTGTAAAAAATGATACGATGTTGTCACTTCCGCTTAAATTATAAAAAGGATGTTCCTGGCCAACCTGTTGCAAGCCAACTTTTGCCTTCCCATTTTCCAACTGTGCCACGTATTTTAATTGGGTCTTATTTTTAGTAGCGCTTTGGTACAATTCCTTAAATTCAGCTTCGCCTTTCTTTAAAAGTTCAAAAAATGCATCATTGGTAGTTGTCTTTAAACTCTCCTCAGATAAAAAACTTTCATTTTCAATATCTTCCAATTCCATTTTAATTCCGGCTTCTCGGGCTAAAATCAGGATCTTTCGGGACACATCAATTCCGCTTAGATCAATTTTAGGATCGGGTTCAGTATAACCTTCTTTCATCGCTCTTTCAACAATTTTATAGAAAGGCTCGCTGGAATCGTAATTATTAAAAACGAAATTTAAACTTCCAGAAAGTACTGCTTGTATTTTTTGGATCCTGTCACCGGAAGCTACCAGATTTTTCAAGGTATCTATAATAGGAAGGCCTGCCCCTACATTTGTTTCATATAAGAAAGATGCGCCATATTCCCGGGTGAGATCCTGAAGTTTTTGATAATTGACAAATTCATCGGCACAGGCAATTTTGTTGCAGGTAACCACTGAAATGGAATTTCCCAAATATTCCTTGTACCAGGCTGAAATCGCCGCGCTCGCAGTATTGTCTACAAAAATGCTATTTCTCAGGTTGAGATTCTTGACTTTTTCAAAAAATCCGTTCTGATCGGCTTTTTCCCCATTTTCCAGGCTTTCCTTCCAATTTTCCAGGTCAATCCCATTTTCATCAAAACACATTTTCCGGGAATTTGAAAGTCCCATCACCCGCACTTTGAGTCGGAGTTTTTCAAGCAAATAATTTTCCTGATGTTTTAACTGGGCGATTAGTTTCCCACCCACGTTTCCTACCCCGGTGATAAAAAGGTTGAGTTCCTTTGAAGGAACCTCAAAAAACTGTTCATGTAGCGTGTTCAATGCTTTTTTAACATCTTTCTTGGCGATAACGGTAGAAATATTACGCTCCGACGATCCCTGGGCAATGGCCCTGATGTTGATATTGTTGTTGCCAAGGGTACTGAACATTTTTCCGCTCAAGCCGTGATGACTTTTCATTCTATCCCCCACCAATGCCACAATTGCAACATTATCTTCAATTTCTACAGGTTTAATTTTTTTGTTTTGGATCTCTATTTCAAAAGCTTCATCCAGGGCTTCTTTGGCCGCAAGAGCTTCATCATCTTTAACCGCAATACAAATACTGTGTTCAGAAGATGCCTGAGTGATCAATACCACATTGATGTTTTCCTGGAACAAAATATCAAAAAACCGTTTGGAAAATCCTGATATACCTACCATTCCGCTCCCTTCAATATTCAATAATTTGATGGAATCGATATGGGTGATCCCGGTTACCCATCTAAAATTTTCCTTAGTGGATCTGGAAATTATGGTTCCTGTTTCTTCCGGTTTAAAGCTGTTTTTTATATGAATTTCGATATGTTTATCCAATAAAGGCTGAAGCGTGGGCGGATAAAGGACCTTCGCGCCAAAATGAGAAAGTTCCATCGCTTCTTCGTATGAAATATTTTTTAGTGGATATGCATGAGGAACTATACTTGGGTTTGCGGTGTACATCCCATCAACATCGGTATAGATCATCACTTTTTCTGCATTTAAAGCTCCTGCAAATATTGCAGCGGTAAAATCTGAACCTCCGCGACCAAGTGTACTGGGAACTCCCTGCTCATTTTTGGCTATAAAACCGGGTACCACGACTAAACTGGCACTATTTTCAGCAAAATACCTTTGTATGTTCTCGTTGGTTTTTTCATAATTTACCTGGATCCTTTCATTGGTATTTTTACTGACAATCAATTCCCTTGAATCTGCAAATTTTGAATTTACCCCTATATTTTTAAAATATTCAGCAATAATAAGTGATGATAAAATTTCGCCGAAACTGGACACTACATGTTTGGTTTTATTGGAGAGTTCGTTGAGAAGATAAACTCCTTCATAAAGGGTTTCCAATCGGTTAAATTCTGTTTTAACCTTGCTCAAAATGGCGCTTTGGGCTTTAACAGGAATTAATTTCCTGACAGCTTCAAGGTGTCTTTTCTCATTTTTTTCGAAAATCTCCTTATAGCTTAGATCTTCATGCGAGGCGAGTTCAGCCATATAAAGAAGATCGTTGGTAACACCTCCAAATGCTGAAAAAACGGCAATTGTAGAATCCTTGTTCACCGCCGTTTGTACAATCTCTGCAACTAATTTTATTCTATCTGGAGTTGCTACTGATGAACCTCCGAATTTTAAAATATTCATGACTTTATCTCTTAGTGTAATTTAAAAATTTAAGAATTGTTTAATGCATTCTAGATGCGGGGACGGAAGTTTTAAATTGAATACCCCATAGGGGTACGGGTAATCATGGTAGAGATCATAATAATTGCCACTAATCCAGAAGAAGTGATACATCTATTATTAATAAATAATTCTCTATTTCTCATAATTAACTTAAAACTGATGGTAAAAGTATAGAATATTACCTGCAAAAAAAACAAAAGTTTAAGTTTAACCTAAGAAATGTGAATTTAGTTTAATAAGGCTAAAAAATTATGCTAATTACAATTTAAACAGGCAAATTCTGTTTTTCTATCAAAGTTAAAAAACCCCGGAAGCCCAAAACAGGTTGGCTGGGTTAAAATAAAAGCAATAATATCCTACAGGTTCTGTTTTAGAAGTTTGTGGAGGTAAGAATGATTTTTTTTAGTGCAACTTTGAGTCTTAGAGACTCCTATATAACTAATTGTAACTTGTTGATTTTCAGAACTCATCATTTTACCAAAGTTATTTTTATTTGAAGTTTTAGAACTACATCTACCGAGTACTTGGTGGCTAAAAATACAGGCTTTTATACTTTATGCAATTATTGCCTCGAAGACACAAAAGCACATCTCCAAAATCCCGTTAGGGATGTGATGTAGGTAGAAAAATCAATAAGACAAAAACAAGAATCCCGCTAGGGATGAGATATAATCGTGAATTAAAAACATAAACCTGAAAATTTAAATGTTTCCCGTAATATTTCGTCCCTAACGGGACATTTTTCTATCAATTTTCAATTATGCTACCAATATTCCATCCCTAACGGGATTCCTATTCCTAAGGTTAAAATTTAAAAACTCAAGATTAAAAAGATGAATTCATCAGCATAAAAAAAGGTCTCAAGCCAGAGCGTAAATGAAAAAAACGAAAACGAAAATTTGATTAATTATTAAATCGCACTGTAAATGAGTTTCTGCATTAATGAAGTGTAGAAAATGAAATTGCCGGACTCTGCGACCTTTGCGGTAAAAAAAAAGGATGTTTCCTTTGTACAACTTTGAGACTTAGATCCTCCAATATAACTAATTGTAACTTGTT
>Ga0307486_1003301_pt1 | contig 10563 bp, 10 predicted proteins | sample CBIW02metaG_FD_203663 | JGI IMG/M metagenome (GOLD analysis project Ga0307486, IMG submission 203663) | Sea-ice brine microbial communities from Beaufort Sea near Barrow, Alaska, United States - CBIW 0.2 | ecosystem: Environmental > Aquatic > Marine > Coastal | place: USA: Alaska | collected... | reverse complement strand
CGAAGACCGGCACGGCGCCGATGCGCGTCGCGGCTTCGGCCGTCGCGATGAACGTGTTGACGGGGATGATGACCTCATCGCCGGGACCGACGCCGACGGCGCGTAGCGCGAGCTCGACGGCGTCGGTTCCGTTCGCCACCCCGACACAGTGATCGACGCCGATGTACGCGGCGTACTCGCGTTCAAACGCTGAAACCTCAGGTCCTCCGACGAACGAGGCGGCCCTGAACTGCGCCTGCCAGGTGGGGAGCACCTCGTCGGCGATCTCCGCCTGCTGGGCGGCCAGATCGATGAACGGTACCTTCATAGTCGCGCTCCCTCGAGACGGCGGGCCGGAACGCCCGCCCACCTTTCTTCCGACGTCATTTTCGTGGCCATCACGACGCCCGCGAGGTGGGCACACGCCGGCCGTCGGCGGCCGCGGCCAGGCGGCGCGCGGGCACTCCGGCCCAGGACTCATGGTCCGGAACGTCCTGCAGCAAGACGGACCCCATGCCCAGTACCGCCCCGTGGCCGATTCTGACCCGTTCCCGCACGCTGGCGTTCATGCCCAGATAGGCTCCCGAACCCACGTGCACGTCCCCTCCGACGGCCACGCCGGCGCACAGCGTGGCGAACGCCCCCACTCGGTTTCCGTGCGTGAGTGTCACGTGGGGCATCACCACGACGTGATCGCCGAGGTGCACGTCAGTGGTGAGCACGGCGCCGGCGAGCAGGATGCTGCCTGCCCCGACTCGGCAGGAGTCGGGGACGTCGACCGAGCCGTGGACGACGCGGGCGTAGCGCCCGGACGTTACACCGAGGCCGCCGAGACGGTCTACGAGTGCGGCACGATCGGCACCGCGTCCGACACAGCAAACAATCTCGGCGGACGGGTGGTTCGTCACCTCAGACAAACCGCCGATGATCCGCGCGCCGTCGATCACCGTGCCCCACCGTGCCGAGTCGTCATCGACGAACATCACCGTGCGCGGGTCGGATTGGGTGCGCAACAGACTCAAAACTTCTCGGGCCAGACCGCTTGCCCCGACCAGGAGCAACTCAGGCATGCGAGACCGCGTTCTCCAGCTGCAGCACCGCGATGACCCGCTCCTGCTCGTCCCCGGTGAGTTGGTGATAGATGGGCAGGATGAGCGTGTTGTCGTTGAGGCCTTCGGTCACCGAGAGGGATGCGGTGCCGCCGTCGTGACCGAGGTACGCCGGTTGCCGGTGCGCGGCCATGATTCCCCGCCGCGCGGAAATGTCGGCAACCGCCAGACGTTCCAGCAACTGCTCACGATCGAGCGAGTATTCCGGGCCGACCTCGATCCAGAACGACTGGAAGTTCGTGGTACCCCACGTCGGATCGGCGACGGCACGCAGGCCCGGGATCCCGGCCAGCGCTGCCGCGTATGCGGCCGCGATCTCACGGCGTCGCTCCACAATGGCGGGCAGCCGGCCCAGCTGCACGATGCCGACGGCGGCCTGCAGGTCGGTCATCCGAAAATTGAAGCCGATCTCGCGATACTCCTCGGGCGGAGCGAGAACGGAGGAGTGCCGATCTGTGGCTGAGACGCTCATGGAATGTTCGCGCAACTGGCGCGCACGCGCCGCCCACTCCGGCCGGGACGTGGTGAGCATGCCGCCCTCGCCCGTTGTGAGCAATTTTCGCGGGTGGAAGGACCAGGCGGAGAGCTCGGCACCCGCGCCGACGGGGCGCCCGCGATAGGTTGACCCGGCGGCGCACGCCGCGTCCTCGATGACGACGATTCCGAGGGGGTCGCAGAGCGCGCGAACGGGGTCGAGATCGACCGGCACACCGCCCTGATCGACGACGATCACGGCGCGAGTGTCCGGGGTGAGCGCGACTCGGATGGTGTCGGCGGTCACGTTGCCGGTCACCTCATCCACGTCGGCAAAGACAGCGCGCGCTCCCACATACGACGCCGCATTGGCAGTCGCAATGAAGGAAAATGATGGGAGCACGACATCGTCGCCGACGCCGATACCGGCAACGACGAGGGCCAGATGCAGGGCCGTCGTGCAATTTGAGGTGGCGACCGCAAACGGAACCTCCATGGTCTCGGCGAACAACTGCTCGAAGGCAGCCACCCGCGGGCCCTGGGCGACCCAGCCGGACTCAATCACGGCCGTGACGGCTTCGACTTCCTCAGCGCCCATCCAGGGCTTCATCACGTTGATCCGGGTCATGAGGGAACACCGACGAAGCGCTCGGCGGCAATCTGCTCCCGCAGAGGCGACCACCACTGCACGAGCTGTTCCAGCCCCCGTTCCAGTGAAGTTTCGGCCACGAAGCCCAGATCCAACCGCGCAGCCTCGATGTCGGCGAGTCGCCGCACGACGCCATTGACCGGACGGTCGGGACCGTGCTCCACGTCGAGTGTCGATCCCATGACCCGCAGGAGCGCCCGGGCGAGTTCCAGGAGGCTGGTTTCCTCGCCTCGTGCGACGTTGTAGACGCCCTCACGTATGTCGCTCGCGGCCGCGAGTACGTTCGCGCGCGCGATGTCCGTCGTGTACACGAAGTCCATGGTCTGTGTGCCGTCGCCGAAAATCAACGGCGGTTTGCCGTCGGCAATGCGCTCCATCCAGCGCACGAGCACCTCGGTGTAGAGGCCGTGCACGTCCATGCGGGGTCCATACACGTTGAAGTAGCGCAGCAGAACGTAGTCGGTTCCGTACATTGCGCGAAAACTGCGCATCATGCCCTCATTGAATGACTTGGCCGCGCCGTAGAAGGTGTCGTTGTTGTGGTGATGGTGGCGTTCATCGATCGGGAAGTGCTCGGCCATGCCGTACACGGATGCGCTCGACGCGGCGATCACCTTGCTCACGCCGTGTTCCTGCGCCGCCTCGTAGACGTTGAATGTTCCGTCGACGAGAACTTCCAACGCCAACCGAGGCTCTTCCGCACACTGCGTGATGCGAATGGCGGCCTGGTGGAAGACCAGGTCCTTGCCCCTCGTCACGTCGTGCACGAGGTCACGGTCTCGAATGTCACCCTCCACGAGGGCGACCCGGCCCGTGGCGAGCGCCGGGGTCAGGTTGCTGCGACGACCGCGCACGAGATTGTCGAGGACATCCACATGCGCCACCCCTGCGTCGAGAAGCTGGTCAACGAGGGTGGACCCGATCGTTCCGGCTCCGCCGGTGACCAGGACACGAGCGCCCTGCAGGGCGGTCATCGGACAACCTCCGCGAGATCGACATCCGTCGGTGGTCCGCCACCGGCGGCACCCTCGACGGCAGCGAGCAAACCATGGTCGGCCAGGCTGCGGCTCGCCGCTTCCAGTACGGACAACACGCGCAGGCCCGCCTCGCCGTCGGTGCGCGGTGCGCGGTGGTCGCGGATGCTTTCCGCGAATTCCGCCGCCATTGCGCCGAGTGCCTCACGTTCCGGCAGTGCCGGAGACCAGGTATCGCCGAGCCGGTACGAGACCATGGATGCGGCGGCGTCTGCGCCGTCGATGGCCTGCTGGGTGAGGTCGACACCGCGGTCGTACACGCTGAGTCGCTGCTGCGGGTTCAGGTCGTCCCACACCAGGGTGCGCAGAGTGCCGCCGATCACCATCTGTCGGATCTTCGTGGGGCTCAACCAGTTCACGTGCACGTGTGCGATCGCATCGTTTCGCAGCGGGATCGTCAGGTAGCCGATGCAGGCCTTTCCCGCGCTGAGCGGATCCGCGCCCTGTGCCGAGACTGCCTCGGGACGGAGCCCGCCGGGCAGCACGAAGTCGATGATCGACAGGTCGTGGGGTGCGAGGTCCCAGAATACGTTGACGTCGGGCTGGACGAGGCCCAGGTTGATGCGGACCGAGTCGATGAACAGGATGTCGCCAAGCGCACCCTCGGCAATGAGATCGCGAATTTTGAGAACGGCAGGGGTGTAGCAGTAGGTGTGGTCTGCCATCAGGGTGAGGCCGCGTTCCGCCGCCTCACGGACCATCTCGGCGCCGTGTTCCCGGCTGTCGGCGAGCGGCTTCTCCACGAGAACATGCTTGCCGGCACGCAGGGCAGCCAGCACGACGGCGTGGTGCGTGCGGGCCGGGGTCGCGATGGCCACGGCGTCAAGGTCGCGCCGCTCGAGAAGTGCTGCAACGTCGCTGTACGCGGCGACGTTGGCACCGGTGCGCCCGGCGAGCGCCTGGGCACGCGGGCCGTCCAGGTCACAGATGGCGACGAGTTCCCAGTCAGAGCTCGAGCTGAAGTTGCGGGCCAGGTTCGGTCCCCAATAGCCTGCCCCAATCACGGCAACTCGCAGCCGATCCGGTGTGTTCGATGCCGTCATTACCGTACCTTTGTTCCATGTCCGAGCCTGTTTCCAGGGCCAAATGAGATCGAATGTTCTTTCTCGGGCAGCGCATGCACCCACGAATAAGCGGGTCACGGCGTCGCTCGCCGCGCCGATGACAGGCAATGAGGCTGCCTCACGTCCAAAACTGTGACACAGCAATCCCCCGGTTCGCGTCCCCCCAACATGGGCAGTTCTGCGTGAAAACGGTCGTTCGGACGAGATTTACCCCCAGAGGGGGTGAGATTTACCCCCAGAGGGGGTGTGCACTCACGACGGGTGATTCACCGGGGTGTCAGGCACGGGCTCCGGCATCTCGCGCTGGTAGTCCCTGCAGATCGATCCCGCCGAACCGGTGAGCATGCCGGCGCCCCGCGCCGCGGTGCGAAGCCCTCGGGCGCGCTGCGTGACCTGCCCGGTAAGCAGACCGAAGCCGAAGCGTGCGCCGCCGCCGCCGACGCGGGCGAGGCCCCGCAGAACGAGGGAAGCACCCACCGTGACGCGCTGAACCGAGCGAGTTCCGTCGAGGTGTACGCGGCTGCAGGTGTTGCCGACCCGAAAGGCGCGGCGCAGCACCCAGTCCCTGGTGAGGCGTTCCGCCGGCACCACGTCGATCACGACTGCTTCGTCACACCAGACCATGCTCCCGCCGCGCTCGTGGAGTTGGCGGGTGAAAAGAGAGTCGGAGCCGTCGCTTGGTTCGAACCGTTCGTCGAAACGCACCCCGAGTCGGCGTACCTGCTCGACGTCGAGGAGCAGGTTGCTGGTCGCGGCCAGCGAAACCCGCGTTCCCGTGGGCAGGCGCCGTCGCTCGAAGAAGCGGCCGGCGCGAATCCACTCGCTGGGTTCCGTGTCGTAGCGGGAGACCACAGGCCCCGCCACGGCGGTGGGGCGCGACGCTTGATAGGTCTCGAGCAACAGCGTCAGCCAGTGGGCCGTGGGGCGTTTGTCGTCGTCGATGAAGATCAAGAGATCGAAACTGGATGCCCGTGCGAGGGCCAGATTTCTCGCCGCGGCGGTTCCTGGGGTCGCTTCGTGCGCGTATCGCACCAGCCCACCGGCCTCGAACTGCTCGACGATGTCGCGTGCGCCGCCCTGTGGGTCGCCGTCGACGACGACGACCTCGCCGGGGGCCGAGTCTTCGGCGGATTGGCTCGGCAGGGTGGCGAGTTGATCGACCAGCTCCGGCAGGAGCTCCCGCAAGTCGTCCGTCCGTTGATGGGTCACCACGGCGATAAGCACTCGTGGCACCGTGCCGCTCAGGGACATGCCGCTGCCCGACTCGCGAGCTTGCCGAGGGCCCCCAGGGAGCGCTCGGTCAATCGCATGAAAGTACAAGCACCCACGGCTGGCCCCGGTTCGCGTCAGGGCGGGGACCCTAGGGTGGCCACCGCTCCTGTGGCGAGCCTACTGAGCACGTGGTCGAATCGCTGCCCCCAAATCGGGAATCAGGCGTGGTCCGCGAAGCGGTCCGTGGCGACGATGATCGCGTCGAGGATACCCGGCTGGTCAAACGCGTGGCCGGCATCCGGGATCATGCGAAAGTCTGCTTCCGGCCAGTTCTTGTGCAGATCCCAGGCCGTGAACGCGGGCGTGCACATGTCGTAGCGCCCCTGGATGATGACACCGGGAATATCGGCGAGGCGGCCCGCGTCCCGAATGAGCTGGTTCGGCTCAAACCAGCCCCCATTCGCAAAGAAGTGGTTCTCGATGCGGGCGAAGGCCACCGCGAACGCGGGCTCGGAGAAGTGCGCAATCTTGTCCGGCTCCTGCAGGAGGGTGATGGTCGACGATTCCCAGGTGGACCAGGCGATTCCGGCGCGTTCACGCACGAACTCGTCCGGATCGTGCAGCATGCGCCCGTAGGCCGCGATCAGGTGGCCGCGCTCATTTTCGGGAACCGGTGCCAGGAAGGCCTCCCACAGGTCGGGGTAGATCGCCGCGGCGCCACCCTCGTAAAACCAATCGAGTTCCATCGGACGCAGCGTGAAGATTCCCCGCAAAACCAGCTCCGTGACCGCGGCGGGGTGGGTTTCGGAGTACGCGAGCCCGAGCGTGCTGCCCCAGGAACCGCCGCAGACGAGCCAGCGTTCAATCCCGAGGTGCTTGCGCAGCTTCTCCAGATCGTCCACGAGATGCCACGTCGTGTTCGTGCTCAGGTCGGCATCAGGCGCGCTCGCGTGCGGGGTGCTGCGTCCGCAGCCCCGCTGGTCGAAGAGAATGATCCGGTACCGGGCCGGATCGAAGACCCGGCGCTGCGGAGCACTGCTCGCTCCGCCCGGGCCGCCGTGCAGGTAGACGGCGGGCTTACCATCCGGGTTGCCGGACGCCTCCCAATACATCGTCTGTCCATCGCCCACGTCGAGCATGCCGGTTTCGTAGGGTTCGATTTCGGGGTAGAAGGTACGCATGCTGTGAGCCTATTCCCCGTGCCGGTCGCGGAGAAGTCAGCCGCCGACGAGGCCCAGCTCATAGGCGAGGATCACGGCCTGCACCCGGTCCCGCAGCCCGAGCTTCTGCAAGATGCGGCCGACGTGGGTCTTCACGGTCGACTCCGACAGGCTATAACGCACCGCGAGCTCCGGGTTCGAGAGTCCCTCGGCGATGGCGAGGAACACCTCGCGTTCGCGCGACGTGAGCGTCACGAGGCGGCCGCTCCCCTCGACCTCCCCCGGATCGGCGGGGAGCCGAGAGCCGAACAGGTCGAGCATCCGCTGGGTCACCCGAGGGGAGACGGATGCCTCCCCCGATGCCACGGAACGGATAGCGGCTATCAGCTCCCCCGGTTCGGTGTTCTTGAGCAGGAAACCGCTCGCACCGGCTCGAAGCCCGCCGAAGGCGTACTCGTCGAGGTCGAACGTGGTCAGTACGATCACCCGGGTGTTCGGATTCGCCGCGACGATCTGCCGGGTGGCCTCGATCCCGTCCATGCCGGGCATCCGCACGTCCATGAGGACCACATCGGGTGCTTCGCGAGCGGCGAGAACGAGGGCCTCCGTACCGTTGCCGGCCTCCCCGACCACCCGGAGGTCGTCTTCGGCCTCGAGCACCATGCGAAAGCCCACCCGCAGCAGCGACTGATCGTCGACGAGCAGGATTCGGATGCTCACGCCTTCTCCTCCGGATCAAAAACCATGGTCCCCGTGACGCGCCAGCCGCGGTTGGCCGCCGGGCCGGCCTCGAGTGTGCCTCCGTACAGGGCCACGCGTTCCTGAAGGCCGATGATTCCCCGCCCGGATCCCTGGGAGGGCGCGGGGGAATGCCGCAGGCCGTTGTCGGCGACGACCACCTCCACACGCTCTGACGTGGCCACGATCCGCACGGTGACGATCGTCGGGCTATCCGAGTAACGCAGTACGTTCGTCAGCGATTCCTGCACGATCCGATAAATCGTGAGTTGCACTCCGGCGTTGTTCGGCCCGCGTCCGTTCTGCTCCAGTCGGATTGGCAGCTTGGCCGAGCGGAAGGATTCGACGAGTTCGACGAGCTGTTCGGTGCCGGGCTGGGGCGCGAGGGGCGCCGGCACTGCGGCGGGTTCACGCCGGTCGCGCCCACCCTGACGACCCGCAGCCCCCGTTTCGGGATCTTCGGTGAGCACGCCGAGAAGTCGACGCATCTCGTGCATCGAACTGCGCCCGGCAGCGGCGACCTCGAGCATGGCCTCCCTGGAGCGCTCGGGATTTTTCGGCGCGATGGCATGGGCGCCATCGGCGAGGGCAACCATGACCGACAGGCTGTGCGCGACGATATCGTGCATTTCCCGAGCGATGCGCGCCCGTTCGGACACTCGCGCCAGCTGCGCCTGCTGGTCTCGTTCGGCGGCGAGCTGAGCGGCGAGATCGACGAGCGCCGCCACGTATCGCTTGCCATTGCCCACGTTGACGCCGATCAAGGTTGCGGCCAACATCATGATCGCGACCTGACTCGCGACGGCGGCCCAGGGCAGGAGGGAGACGCCGTCGTTGATCCACGCGGACAGCCCGCCGAGCAGCGCGGAAGCGCCGAATCCGACCCAGGCGGTCGGCACATCTCGGTACACGGCCACGGCATACAGCGCCAGGAGCACGGGCAGCACCTGGCCCTGTCCATAATCGGCAAAACCCGCCACCATGCCCAGGGCGGCGATCGCGAGCACCAGTCGGGGCGCGCGTCGCCGGAAGAGCAGTGCGACAGTGACCGCAGTCACGATGAGCGCACCCCGCAGGAGCATCCCCTGCGGGACACCCGCGCCCAGGATCGAATCCACGGTCAGGGCTATCGCCATCGGCACGAAGTAGACGCCCGCCAGGAGGATATCGGCCAGGCGTGGGTGTCGGGCCCAGAAACGTCGGATGAGGCCGGGCGGGGTGGGCAGACGCAAGTCTCCCCCGGGTGGATTGTTCCGCCCGGGGGAGAGATGTGCAGTCGTCATGACGCTAATTTTACGCCGCTGACAAGGGACGTGCCGAGTTAGGCGTCGCGCTTCCTGAGCAGAACGGCGGCGAGACCCCCCGCGGCGACGATCCAGCCGAGGACGACAAGCAGACCCTGCCAGGGGTCCATGGTCGTCGTGGTCGAGAACAGCGCGGTCCCGGCATTTGAGAGCAGGTACGGGGACGCATCCGTTGCCCACTGCGCGGGAACCATGGAGAGAACGATCGGCAGCAGCAGGAGCGCACCCAGCACCGCGGCAATACCGCCGGCGGCGCTGCGCAGGATCGTGCCGATGCCGAGCGCGAACACGGCGACGAGGCCGAGGTAGAGCGAAGCTCCCAGCAGCGCGAGAAGGACGGTCGGGCCGAACAGGCTCACGCTCAGACCCTCGCCCGCCAGCATCGGAGCCGCGACCAGAAATGATCCGACGGTGCTGACGATACCCACCGCGAAGGTGCACGCGAACAGCACGACGGCCTTGGCCGCGAGGGCACCCAGTCGGCGCGGAACCGCCGTCAGGGTGGATTTGATCATGCCTGTGGAATATTCCCCGCTGATGACGAGCACGCCGAGCACGGCCACGATCAGCTGACCGAAGAAGATCCCGAACGTGGCGGCCTGCAGAACGATCCCGGCCTGTTCGGCGGCGGGAAGCACGCTGAGGTCGGTCGCCCCTCCCATGCTGTCCAACTGCAGGGTTGTGGCCCAGGCCATGACCGCGGCCATGCCGAGGGACACGACCACGACCAGGGACAGCGACCACACGGTGGAGCGCACGCTCCAGAGCTTGATCCACTCGGAACGGATCAGGGCGGCGAAGCTGAGGCCGGGTCCGGAGGACACGGAGGGCGTGTCGGTGCGGGCGGGGTCGGTGGGGTGGGTCAGGGTGGTCATCGTGCCGCCTCCTGCAGTGCCGGTGTTTCCGATTCGTTGGTCGAGGACAAACCGCCGGTGCGGTATTCCACCTCGTCCTGGGTGAGGGACATGTACGCCTCTTCGAGGGATGCACTCACGGGGGTGAGTTCGTGCAGAACGATCCCGGCGCGCGCAGCCTGGTCCCCGATCTCCACGGCGGTCACGCCGACAATCTCCAGCAGGCCCTGCTCGATGCTGGTGACCGTGACATCCGGCTGGGCGAGAAGGTTCGCGAGACCGGACGAGTCGGGCGTGCGGACGCGTACGGTGCTTCGATTGGCCGAGGCGATGATGTCTGCCACCGGGGCATCGGCTATCACCCGTCCGCGGCCGAGCACGATCAGGTGGTCGGCGGTGAGGGCCATCTCGCTCATGAGGTGCGAGGAGAGGAGAACGGTGCGTCCCTCGCCAGCCAGCTGGCGGGTGAGCCGTCGCACCCACTGCACACCCTCCGGGTCGAGACCGTTGACGGGCTCGTCGAGGATCAGGGTGGCGGGGTCGCCGAGAAGCGCGGCGGCGATGCCGAGGCGTTGGCCCATGCCGAGGGAGAAGCCGCCGACGCGCTTGCGGGCAACGGATTCGAGGCCGGTGAGCGCGATGACCTCATCGACACGACTGGCCGGGATGCGGTGCGTTGCGGCCAGCGCCCGTAGGTGGTTGTAGGCGCTGCGGCCGGTGTGCACGGCCTTCGCGTCGAGCAGCACGCCTACCTCGCGGAGGGGAGCCTTGTGCTCGCGGTATGCCTTGCCGTTGACGATGACGGAACCCGAGGTGGGCTTGTCGAGCCCGACGATCATGCGCATCGTGGTGGACTTGCCGGCGCCGTTGGGCCCGAGAAAGCCGGTTACCTTACCCGGCTCGACGGTGAAGTCGGCCGAGTCGACGGCGGTCTTGCTGCCGTAGCGCTTGGTCAGGGACTGTGCCTGAATCATCCGTTGCCTCTT
>Ga0307486_1003298_pt1 | contig 10574 bp, 10 predicted proteins | sample CBIW02metaG_FD_203663 | JGI IMG/M metagenome (GOLD analysis project Ga0307486, IMG submission 203663) | Sea-ice brine microbial communities from Beaufort Sea near Barrow, Alaska, United States - CBIW 0.2 | ecosystem: Environmental > Aquatic > Marine > Coastal | place: USA: Alaska | collected... | reverse complement strand
TCGCTGCCAGGAATGCTGATGGCTGCGGCGCGACTCAACCTCGCCTCCGTCTTCCTCTACGCCGGGTCAATCGCTCCTGGCTGGGTCAAGCTCAGTGACGGCACCGAAAAAGACATCACGATTATTGATTCCTTCGAGGCCGTTGGTGCCGTGACGGCTGGCCGGATGAGCGAAGCCGACGCTAAGCGCATCGAATGTGCTTTCGCTCCCGGCGAGGGTGCCTGCGGCGGTATGTACACGGCAAACACGATGGCGAGCGTCGCGGAAGCGCTGGGAATGAGCCTTCCGGGCTCGGCGAGCCCCGCATCCGCTGATCGCCGTCGCGACTACTTTGCGCACCGCTCCGGCGAAGCCGTCGTCAACCTGCTGCGCCTAGGCATCACCTCGCGCGACATCATGACGAAGAAGGCGTTCGAGAACGCAATCACCATTGCGATGGCGCTCGGTGGTTCGACCAACGTTGTGCTGCACATTTTGGCGATCGCGAGCGAGGCTGAAGTCGAAATCACTCTCGATGACTTCAACCGCATCGGTGACAAGGTTCCCCATTTGGGCGACCTCAAGCCGTTCGGCCAGTACGTCATGAACGACGTTGACCGTCACGGCGGGCTGCCAGTGCTCATGAAGGCGCTCCTCGAAGAAGGTCTCATCCACGGCGACGCGCTGACGGTGACGGGCAAAACTGTCGCTGAGAACCTCGCCGAGATGGACATTGATCCTCTTGATGGCAAGGTTCTTCGCAAGTTCGACAATCCCATCCACCCCACCGGTGGCCTCACGATTCTTAAGGGTTCGTTGGCTCCTGAGGGCGCTGTCGTGAAGACGGCAGGTTTCGACGTTGCTGAGTTCGTGGGACCCGCCCGTGTGTTTGAACGCGAGCGTGAAGCACTGGATGCTCTCACCGCTGGCACGATCGAAGCCGGTTCGGTTGTCGTCATCCGCTACGAGGGTCCCAAGGGCGGGCCGGGTATGCGCGAGATGTTGGCGATCACGGCGGCCATCAAGGGCGCTGGACTCGGCAAAGATGTACTACTCTTAACGGACGGACGATTCTCAGGCGGCACAACCGGACTGTGCATCGGCCACATAGCTCCCGAAGCAGTAGACGCAGGTCCTATTGCCTTCGTGCGCGATGGTGATCTGATACGGGTCGATATCGCAGCTCGCTCGCTCGACTTACTTGTCGACTCCGCTGAGCTCGAAGCCCGCCGAAAAGGCTGGGCCCCCCTACCTCCGCGCTACACGCGAGGTGTTCTGTCCAAGTATTCGAAGCTTGTGCAGTCCGCCGCTCGCGGCGCGGTCACCAGTTAGCGCCACGCTCACCATTGAAACTTAAAGGATTAGTACATGTCCTCTGACCCCGTACCGCGGCCCAAGAGCACTACACCGGAGATCTTGACCGGTTCTGGTGCGATTCTTCGCAGTCTGGAAAAGTTAGGTGTGAAGGACGTCTTCGGTTTGCCCGGCGGCGCAATCATGCCCTTCTATGACGAACTCATGGCATCCACTGCTATTCGTCACATTCTGGTCCGCCACGAGCAGGGTGCTGGTCATGCTGCTGAAGGCTACGCGTCGTCTTCAGGAAAGCTCGGCGTCTGCATCGCAACGTCGGGTCCTGGTGCGACAAATCTGGTAACAGCAATTGCGGATGCCCACATGGACTCTGTGCCGCTGCTCGCGATCACCGGCCAAGTGTTTTCGACCTCAATGGGCACTGATGCTTTTCAAGAGGTCGACATTTCGGGAATCACGATGCCGATTACAAAGCATTCGTTCCTCGTAACTAAAGCAGAAGACATCCCTGCGACGCTGGCGGCGGCCTACCACATCGCCACTACGGGCCGACCTGGTCCGGTGCTGGTTGACGTTACTAAGGACTGCCAGCAGGGTTCCGCACCATTCATTTGGCCGCCCAAGGTCGACCTGCCCGGCTACCGCCCGGTCATGAAGGCTCACGGCAAGCAGGTTCAGGCTGCCGCGCAAATGCTGGCAGAAGCTGAGCGCCCCGTCTTCTATGTCGGTGGTGGCGTTGTGCGCTCTGGCGCTTCGGCAGAACTGCTCGAGCTTGCGACGCTGGTGGGTGCGCCCATCGTGACGACGCTGATGGCTCGCGGTGCGTTCCCCGACTCGAACGAATTGAACCTCGGGATGCCCGGAATGCACGGCGCCGTGCCCGCAGTTCTGGCGATCCAGGAGTCCGACCTTCTCATCTCTCTCGGTGCTCGCTTTGACGACCGCGTAACGGGCAAGCCGAGCGAATTTGCTCCACTCGCCAAGGTCGTCCACGTCGACATCGACCCTGCCGAAATCGGGAAAATTCGTGCGGTAGAAGTCCCCATCGTTGGTGACGCGAAAGACGTCATCGTCGACCTCACGGCAGCATTTGCCGAAGCGAGTAAGACAACGACGCCCGACTACACCGCATGGTGGGAGCGGCTGAATTCGCTGCGCAACCAGTTCCCTCTCGGGTTCACAGAGCCTGACGACGGGCTGCTCTCGCCGCAATATGTAATCCAGCGCGTCGGTGAGCTCACCGGCCCCGAGGGCATATTTGCCGCGGGCGTAGGCCAGCACCAAATGTGGTCTGCCCAGTTCATCAAGCACGAACGCCCCAACTCGTGGCTCAACTCTGGTGGTGCCGGAACCATGGGTTACGGCCTTCCCGCCGCAATGGGTGCCAAAGTTGCGAACCCCGATCGCCCCGTCTGGGCGATTGACGGCGATGGATGCTTCCAGATGACTAACCAGGAGCTTGCCACCTGCACGATCAACAAGATTCCGATCAAGGTTGCGATCATCAACAACTCGAGTCTGGGAATGGTGCGCCAGTGGCAGACGCTGTTCTATGACGGACGCCACTCGTTCACCGATCTCAACACCGGTCACGACACCGAGATGATCCCTGACTTTGTGAAGCTGGGGGAGGCCTACGGTTGCCTCGCTATCCGTGTCACAAAGAAAGAAGAAATTGACCCGGCCATCAAGCTCGCCCTCGAGACCAATGATCGCCCCGTCGTGATCGACTTCGTTGTGAGTCGAGATGCCATGGTGTGGCCAATGGTTCCCCAGGGTGTCGGAAATTCAAGCGTGCAGTATGCCCGCGACCATGCCCCAGAGTGGGAAGAGGAGTAGAGCGATGAGTCACGTACTTTCTCTGCTGGTAGAAGACAAACCAGGTCTGCTCACTCGCGTCGCAGGACTATTTGCACGCCGCGGGTTCAACATCCAGTCACTTGCTGTTGGCTCAAGCGAAATCGAAGGCCTCTCGCGTATCACCGTTGTGGTGGATGTCGAAGAGCTACCGCTCGAACAGGTAACCAAGCAGCTCAACAAGCTCATCAACGTCATCAAGATCGTTGAGCTTGACCCCGACCAGTCGGTGAATCGCGAGCACCTTCTCATCAAGGTGCGCGTCGACAACACGACGCGTTCACAAATTCTCGAAGCGGTAAACCTGTTCCGTGCCCGCGTGGTTGATGTCGCATCCGATGCGCTCATCATTGAGACCACTGGCGATTCGGGCAAGATTCAAGCATTCTTGCGAGTGCTGGAACCCTACGGGATCAAAGAAATTGCTCAGAGTGGACTGCTGGCTATGGGCCGCGGTTCGAAGAGCATCACCGACCGAGTTTTCAAGAACTAACAGAACAATCAACTAAGGAGAATCACTACTGTGACCGAGATCTTTTACGACGACAACGCTGACCTCGCACTCATCCAAGCCAAGAAGGTTGCTGTCATTGGTTATGGCTCGCAAGGGCACGCCCACGCACTGAACCTGCGCGACTCTGGCGTTCAGGTCAAGGTTGGCCTCAAGGAGGGCTCGAAGAGCATCGCAAAGGCAACTGACGCCGGCTTCGAGGTGCTTACCAGCGCCGAAGCAGCCAAATGGGCTGACGTTGTCGTGATCCTTGCTCCCGACCAGCACCAGCGGGGCCTCTACGCCGACGACATCAAGGACAACCTGGTCGCAGGCGACACCCTCGTCTTCGGACACGGCTTCAACATCCGCTTCGGATACATCGATGCTCCCGCAGATGTCGACGTCATCCTCGTAGCTCCCAAGGGCCCTGGCCACACGGTCCGTCGCGAGTACGAAGCAGGACGCGGAGTCCCCGTGATCGTTGCGGTCGAAAACGACGCAACCGGCAATGCTTGGGACCTCGCGTGGTCGTACTCGAAGGCCATCGGAGGCCTCCGTGCCGGCGGCATCAAGACAACATTCACCGAAGAGACCGAGACCGACCTGTTCGGTGAGCAGGCTGTTCTCTGTGGTGGAACCTCGCAGCTCGTTCAGTACGGCTTCGAGACCCTCATTGAGGCTGGCTACCAGCCGCAGATCGCCTACTTCGAGGTTCTTCACGAGCTCAAGCTCATCGTTGACCTCATGTGGGAGGGCGGCATCGCTAAGCAGCGTTGGAGCGTTTCTGACACTGCTGAGTACGGCGACTATGTTTCCGGCCCCCGCGTCATCGACGCTTCGGTCAAGGACAACATGAAGGCCGTTCTCGCGGACATCCAGTCTGGTGCTTTCGCTGACCGGTTCATCAAGGACCAGGATGCTGGCGGACCCGAGTTCCTCGAACTGCGTGCCAAGGGACAGAACCACCCCATCGAAGCAACCGGCAAGGAGCTACGTGCTCTCTTCGCTTGGAAGCAGCAAGACTCCGACTACACCGATGGTTCAGCTGCGCGCTAACTTTCGCTAGTCATATCAACGGCCGTTCCGCCTTCGCGGGGCGGCCGTTGTGCGTTTGGCGCGGTGTCGCGGTCCGGCCAGCGCAGCGTAGGTTCGGCCTTGGGCACGGGGCCGGGGGTTCCTGTTCCCGCCCAGATGGAGATGGCCAATAACTGTTCGGCTCGTGACCCGATGAATGCGGTGGCGACGAGTGGCGCATAGAGGGCGCCCAAGTAGCTAGAGGCGAGTAGAAGGTTCAGGTTCTTACCCCAGGGCAGCGCGGCGACCGCTGGAGCGAGCCCGAGCAGAAGCCATAGTGGATGCACGACGATGCCCAGCGCGACGGAAGAGACAATCGCGAGCACCCCGAGGCTCAGTTGCGCGATGATTATCGCGCCGAGCTTTCTGGCATGACGGACGTATCGTTCCACGCTGACGGACGCCCACATCACGCGGGCGCGCAATTGGTGCATCCCACTATCGATGAGCGAAACGCGGAAATCCTCGTCCGCTGTCCGCCTTAGTTCTAGGCGCTGGTCGGCAGGGGCGAGCCCTGCCCGATAGGCGAGCTCATCGTGCAGAATCGCAGACAGGGTTTGTTTACCGAAGCTGGCAATCAGGCCCCAGAGGAACGGGGGCACTGAGGCGAAATCGGTGCTGTTTCCCTCGCCAGGAGGCAACGAGAGGTCGTGCGCGGGAATCGACAGCACCCGATCACTGTCACGGGGGTCGCGCCAACAAAATGTTTCCGCGACCTGAAAATCTCGGCCAAGACGATAAATGAGCGGCAGGCTGCGCAGTTCGCCACCCTCGCGATTTGTGAACGGCACGGGGAGCTCCTTCATCGATCCTGTGTCTGCAGACTAGTCTGTCCGAGTGACAACGAATATGCAGCAACGTGCCCCGGAGCCCACGCTTGACTCGGGCACCGCAGCCCGCGTGTTTGGTGTACTGCGGCTAATGGTTGCCGCACTCGTCCTTGCCAGTATTGCGACTCAAGTAATCGAAGAGTCGATCAACCACGACTTTGTGGCGCAAGAATACTTCAGCTACTTCACTATCCAGTCGAGTCTGATCAACGTCGTGATTCTCGCGCTGAGCGGGCTGGTGGCACTGCGCCGCGAACCCGAGGGTGCGCTCTTGGGTGTGCTTCGGGCATCCGTCGTCACGTATGCGGTTGTGACCTCTGGGGTGTACAACGTGTTGCTTCGCGGGCTGCCTGACGACGGCTATATGGGCTCGCACTGGCCTAATGAAGTGATTCACGTGTGGGTGCCGCTGTTTTTGCTTGTCGACTGGCTGCTTGCACCATCGCGACCGGTGCTTCGGATGCGCGACGTGCGAATTGTGCTCATCTTCCCCCTTGCGTGGTTGGCGTTCACTTTCGTGCGAGGACCGCTTGACAGATGGTTCCCTTACCCGTTCTTGGATCCGAACGGACCGGGCGGTTGGGGCGGCGTCGCGAGTTATGCGTTCTTCATCTCCGCGCTCATTGTCGGCATTGCGATTGCGCTCATCGCGGTCAGTCGTGCTCGCTGGGCTAACACTGAGCGACTCTGGGTGGCGCGTCGTAACTAGCTAGCCGGTTGGCCATTCTTCGTCGGTCGAGTAGCCGTACAATTCGCGGTAATCAGACAACGCCCTGATCGCGGTCGCACCAGCGGCTCGGGTGTAGTGTTCCTCTGAAAACTCGCCGCTGAGCGCGTCGTAGCGCGTCGTTCGGTTGACCAGCGGTTTGCCAATCTGGGCGGCAATTTTGATCGCTTCACTGGTGACGATCGATGCGATTACAGCAACCGCGCCAGGAAAAATGCCGTGGGCGCGATTCGTATCGACGGCGGCGCGCTCGGGTGGAGTTGGATAAAGGTCCCGAAAACCAGCACCTCGGGCGGGCCAAGAAACGCCGACCTCACCGCCAAACTCGCTCGCCCAGCCCCACACCATGGGGATTCCGGCGATCTCTGCGGCATCCGCAGCCAAATAGTGGGTGGGATAGTTGTCGCTGCCATCCACAACAACGTCAAAGTCGGCAAAGAGGTCCAGCGCGTTTTTGGGCGTCAGTTTTTGTTCAAGGGCCACAACGGTGGTGGCGGGGCTGAGATCTGCGACGCGGGCGACAGCAGAAGCAACTTTCTTGTGGCCGACATCCAACAGCCCGTGAATGTATTGGCGATGCAAATTGCTGAGCTCAACACGGTCGTCGTCGATTATGCCAACGGTGCCAACCCCTGCCGCAGCGAGCGCCGGTATCGCGGTGCTGCCTACACCGCCCGCGCCGATCACGAGCACGCGTGCGCGAGCCAAGTTGTTTTGCGCCTGCTCGCCGAATTTGGTTAGTGCGAGCTGGCGGCTGAACCGCTGATCCATGAATTGATTGTTCCACCGCCGACCTGATAGTTCCGACTGAATGAGGCTCGACTAACCGCTCTGCCCGTGAACTGGGGTCCCTCTGAGCGGGGCGGCTACTCTTCCTGAGCAGATGCTGGTAACGGCACGGTCGTCGTCGTGTGGCGAGGACCGATGACCGCGGTCACTATCGCAGTCGCGATGAGTGCGGCTGCGGCAACAAGCAGCGACGCGGCGGTCGCTTCGACGAAGGCAGCACGAGCTGCGGTGGTAATTGCATCCGCTGCCGGACCCAACGCAGAGATCATGGGTGACTGTGTGAACGCGATCGACTCTTGCACTTTTTCGGCGATGTCGGCGGGCAACTGCGTTGTCGAGTCGGCGACGGCGTTGCGGTACACGGCGGCCAAAATTCCGCCGAGTACGGCGATGCCGAGTGCGCTGCCAAACTCGCGTGCCACATCGTTAACGGCTGATGCGACGCCCTGTTTCTCGCGAGGCAATGACTGGGTAATGGCGGTGGTAGATGGCGTCCCTGCCAGTCCCATTCCTGCGGCGAATATCACGAGTCCCGAAACAAAGTGCGTGTAGTTGAAGTCGACGGTGAGCAGCGACATGATTCCGAATCCGATTGCCATGAGCACGAGCCCGGCGGGTGCGACTTTTCGATATCCCACGCGTGCGGCAATGGTGGGCGAGATGCGTGCGAGGGGAATCAATGCCAAAGGCATCGGAAGCATGTAGACGGCGGCCATAAGCGGGCTCAGGTCAACGACGAACTGTAGGTACTGCAGCATCGTGAAGAAGAAGCCGAAGGCTGCAAAGAACTGGATCAGGATGGTGAGGCTGCCGGCAGAGAATCCGCGAAGAGTGAAGAGTCGCGGGTCGAGCAGAGGGTCGGGGTGGTGTCGCTCCCACAGGCCAAAAGCGACGAGCGCCACGAGCCCGACTCCGAGAATCGTGAATGGGAGCGCCTCTTCGGCTGAAGTGTCGGCAATCTCGATGATTCCGTAAACAAGGGCGCTGACCGTGATGAGCGAGAGTATGGCGCCGATGGTGTCGAATCGACCAGCGTCGGGGTCTCGGCTCGGCGGTACGACAAGAATCGCCCCGATGAGTCCGAGGATGGCGAGCGTGACGTTGAGCCAGAAGAACGAATGCCAATCGAAGAACTCAAGCAGCAACCCGGTGCCGAATAATCCGAGCACGGCACCGCTGCCGGCGACGCCAACCCACACGCCGATCGCTTTAGGGCGTTCTGCGTCGGGAAAGCTTGTCGTGATCACGGAGAGCGTTGTCGGCATGATTCCGGCGGCGCCGATTCCCATCGCAGCACGCAGCGCGATGAGCGACCCAGCATCTGTTGTGAATGCGGCGCCCGCGGCCCCGACGCCGAAAATGATGAGGCCGGTGACGAGGATTCCTTTGCGCCCGAGCCGATCGCCGATAGCGCCTGCCGCAAGCAGCAGCCCGGCGAATACGACCGTGTAGGCATCGATAATCCAGGTGAGTTCGGTTTGAGTTGCGCCGAAATCGCGGGCGAGGCTTGGCAGGGCGACGTTGAGCCCGCTCACCGCCGAAACGACGGTCATAAGAGACAGGGCAACGGTGACAAGAATCAGTCGACGGCGCCGGGGGCTGAGTTCAGCGTGCACACCGTGAACCCTGTGAAGCGTTGAGGCGGTGTGCGGTGCGGGCGGGTTGGTCATAATATTTCCCTCTGGTGAATTAATTCCCCATGTGATGAAATAATACGGATGCGGTCACCTTTCTGCAAGATCGCAGAATATTCGAGGCGAGGTGGCGCACATGGCAACTCACAATTCACCGAAACGAGCAGGACGTCGACCAGGAGCAAGTTCTGGGGGCAGCGGTGCGCGCGAGGAAATCGAGACTGTAGCTCGGCAACAGTTTGCCGAGCTGGGATATGAGCGAGTGAGCGTGCGCGGTGTGGCGCGCGAAGCGGGGGTCGACCCTAAGCTCATCCACCACTATTTCGGTGGAAAGGAGTCGTTGTTTGCCGCTGTCGTTGAGCTGCCGCTAACGCCAGGCGATGTGATTTCGGAGCTTCGCATGCCGAGCGATGAATCATTAGGGCGCCGCCTCGCGCGGATTGTCATTCGGCTGCAGGGCAACGCTCTCGCCCGCATGACGATGTTGGGAGTCATCCGTGCGGCGACAAGCCAGCCGCTCGCGGCCGAACGGATTAGGGCAATTCTGACCACGCGGTTGCTGGTTCCTGTTGCCCGCGAGCTTCACCTTGACCAACCTGATTTGAGGGCAGCGCTCGTCGGCAGTCAAGTTGTCGGTCTCATGATGGCGCGCTACGTGGTGAAGCTTCCCGCGTTGGCGCAGGCGAGCGATGAGGACATCATCGAACTGCTTGGCGCTTCCCTCGACGCCGTTCTTGGCGGCGAGATTAGTTCTCGGGAAGCGACTGCTTAGGTAGGAAGTTCATCGTCACTCCGTCGCCTTGAAGCACAAGACTGCCGCCGGTCGGTATCGCGACGGTCACACGATCGAGGGCAGCGAAGTAGCGGCTCTCGAACTCGGTGAGGGCGTCATCGATGCAGGCGCGTTCGGTGTGGGCCAAATCTTTGACGGTGAGCTCAGTGGGTTCGCCGTCAAGTGACGCCGAATAGTTGTTGCACGACGATTGCCCAATGAGGCTGTCACCGGAGATCATCAGCGTCACTGTGGTGTCGACGGTCATTGCGCCCGACGCATCAATTCCATCGAGGAAAATCCAGTCGCCATCGATTCCTTCAATGGGGATCGGGTCGCCGGGAGTTTCTTCACCCAAGCCGGGGCCGCGGTCGATAGGTGGCTCGACGGGGCCGACCCCTGATGTCGGCCCAGCACACGCGCTGAGGGCAAGCAGGCTGATAGCGAGAAGTGGCGCAATCTTCATGAGCACAAGTTTTGTGGGCATTGTGTCCTCCTACCTATGTAGACGCCGAAATGCTTGGTTTCGTTGGGTGCCGTCAGAAAATATTTCGAGATTGTTTGGAGGGAAGTTCGCTTCGAGCTACAGCGCAGCGAGCAGGCACAACGCAATGAGCAGCATTTGGACGAAGTAGCGTGGCCAGAATGGGGTAGCCACACGCCCGAAGCGTTCCGGATGTTCGGCCGCATAGGCATTCGCGGGGAACACGGCAACCAGAAAGAGCACGAGGGCAATTCCTGCAACAAAGCGGGTAGGCTCCCACAGCAATCCAAGGCCGCCAGCGACTTCGCAGAGACCGGTGAAGGCCACGAATACGGCCGGAGAAAGCATCCATGTTTGGCGAAGTGCTGGCGGGATCATGGCCGCCATCGTGCGCGCAGGAGCGGCAACAAAGTGGCTGACGCCCATCGCGATGAAGGCGAGCGCGAGGGCGATTCGCAACACCCACTGGGCGATTTCGGCGGCATCCATCATGGGTTCATCGTCGCATTGAGTTGTCACATGGCAACGGCGGCTTCCCGTCGCCACTAAAGTTGCAGTAGTTGTGTACTCAAGCAGCCTTCGCTGTGTCAGCGCGAAGTCCCCGCGAATTAAAGGACCAGA
>Ga0307486_1003296_pt1 | contig 10578 bp, 8 predicted proteins | sample CBIW02metaG_FD_203663 | JGI IMG/M metagenome (GOLD analysis project Ga0307486, IMG submission 203663) | Sea-ice brine microbial communities from Beaufort Sea near Barrow, Alaska, United States - CBIW 0.2 | ecosystem: Environmental > Aquatic > Marine > Coastal | place: USA: Alaska | collected... | reverse complement strand
CACCTTCGGCCATATGAAGTCCCGACCGGGCCCCAACTATTACGCGTTCCTCGGAGTTTTCAAGGGTGAGCCAGAATTTTCAGACAACACTAAATGGGTACATCGACGAGTAGCGGACACTATTCACGTCGACGGTAACGGCTGGTTCAGCTTTGAGCCCACAATTGTTCGCGGTGTCCTAAACGACCAGATCGCCGAGACTGCAGACGCTGACCCGAAGTTGACTTCTGCGATCCAAAAGGACTTCGACTTAGGTGTGTTCCGCGTCGAGGATCGCACCGGAACGGCGAAGATACGCGGGAGCGCCCAGCGTGTCTTCTCGAAGGCCGTGAAAGCCAACTATGGCGGGGAATGCGCCGTGACAGGCATCAGCACACGCGAGTTTTTGGTGGCATCCCATATCGTTCCATGGAGCGATGACGAGAACATTCGGACCGACCCCAGCAACGGCATTTGCCTGTCGACCTTTGTCGATCGCGCCTTTGACGCGGGCTTCCTCGAAATACGCCCGAACGGCCGGACCTCTGTCCGCTGGGACAAAGTCAATAACGACCCGATCCTCAAAGCCGAGCTGAGAAAAATCGATGACGTCGAACTAGCTAGGCCAGCTTCGAGTCCTCCTGATCCCGTCAAGCTGGATCGGCGAATCGAGCTCGGATATTGAACAGCGAAGTTGCCGGTCGCGCACGTGCTCGCGGGTGGCCCGTGAGTTCGGATTGGAGAGCACTATGGAATTTCTGACACTCCGTGACCTCAGGATTTTCTTCATGCGCGAAGGAAAACTGGCGGGTTCTGTCGTCGATTGGTCGGTCGAGAGCGAGCCCGAAATAGTAAAAACGCATCTTGAGCTCCTCACAAGAGAACTTCGAGATGATCTCGCAGCTGTGACAGAGGAGGAGCAGACTTCATTGTTCGGAGTCTTCATTGCGGCTGCACGGAAATGTAGTAACGGCGCACTTGTTAAAGCGGGCCTCAGAGATTTGGAAATTTCCGAAGTGCTCCGCCGGATATCCAGTTTGAACGGCGTATCTCGCAATGCGCACATTCAGGACTTCGCGAATAGAGAAACAAAGAAGAATGAATGCACTGCGCGGAAGGCGGCCATGAACCTAGAGACAAGGCGCTGGACACGCGAACAGGCAGCGCTTGCGTTGCGGGAGGAAATACGCGCGCACGCCAGCACAAGAGCGATGGAGTTCGTCAAACGCACCCATACCAATCGAGATGAGCCTGTGTCGTTCGATGACCTCCTCCATCTCTACCGAGAATTAGGGAGACTCGCAGGCCCGATGCAGGTGCTTGAGGAGGATAGTGGCGCGGGCGCCGTCGCCCAAGCGATCCGAGTCATCACCGTGGCGTACATGCAGCGAATGACCGAAGAACGCAGGTTCGACAATTCGGGCGCAAAGTTCGTCACACTTGCATGGAGCGACCTCTCGGCAGAGCTCCAAGCGAACATGCTCGACCAGGTAGAACTAGCTCGGGACCAATATCTTGAAGACTTCCCGTTAGGCACCCCGCTCCCCCTCGGCGATGACGAACGCAAGGAAGAAGAGGAGAGGCGAGCCGCGCAACGGGTGCTAGCGATACAGAGGGCGAGCTTGGCCATTGAAGAACTCGTTGCGCCGCTTACTGAGCGTTGGTTGATTTTAACGGCAGCTCTCGCGGAGAGAGAACAGAAATTAAGGAGCAAACGTGCGGAGACTGGGTTCGCTGCACCGGTGGCTCAGCCTTACGGTGTGTCGCCCCGTGGCGCCGAATTATGGGTTGCTGATGCCATGCGATCGCTTGGAGCTCATGACGCAACGGTCACTCAGCAGTCTCAAGACGGCGGGGTCGACGTCGTGACTAGCCGTTTTGCAGTGAGTGTTAAACACTACACAGGAGCCGTACCGGTCGAAGAAATACGCGAAATCTTTGGGGTTGCAATCACCCTCAACAAGACCCCCGTGCTATGGACTTCCGGGTCTCTCACAAAAGCGGCTCTCGAGTTCGCTGAATTAGGACCCGTTGCAGTAGTTCAATACAAGGTCGAGGAGGCGACGTGGATCGGCCTAAACGCCACCGGGCAAGGACTCATCGACGGAGGGGCTGGACCTGATTTGTAAGCCCAGAAACCTCTATTCGATTCTTAACACGGCTCTTGCTGACCAGCGGAAAATAATGAGGACTCCGTTCTCGGGGCATCCTTCGATCACAAGCTTCCGTTCGCTCGAAACCCTATAACTTCTCACCAATGGCAAGTTTCCTAGCGAGCTAGTTGTCGAGTCGGTGAGATCGGACGTTGGCGATGCTGTTCAGGCTGGTGCCCTCGAGCCGATTCCAGAGCGTCACAGGACAAGAACCTTGCGCTCCACTCCCGATGGTGTCTTGACACTAAATTCTCCCCAAACCAGAACGGCCACCTAGGTCAAGTTTGATTTTGCCTGGCGCCCGCCCTGTACGCTTCGGGTCATGGAGCAGCTGCCGCCCGGTGCACACTCGGACCCAATTGTCGTCCCGGCACCGGCTGATGAACAAGAACGCGGAGCATGGCGAGCGGTGGCATCGTTCCGCAAGCTCGATGGCGAGGAAGTGCAGTGGGAGCTTCACGCGTGGGGGAAAACCGAGGATGCCGCGCGTCAAGCTGCGATCGCGGGGATTGATCAGGAGCGCGGAACACAGGTGCAGACGATGGGCTTTGACACACAGGCTGTGCGAAAGTACATCGCGGCCGCGAGTCACATGCACGACCTTCGCCAATCCTTGTCTGCTATCGACGCTGCGGCAAGCGCAGACAATGCGGATGCTCGACGCCACCTCCTAGTGCAAGCAGTGAGCATCTATGGACGCACGTGGGGGTCGAACGTACGAGACGACTTGGCTAACTATGTCCAATTCTCCCCAGACGACTCCGAGCTGACCGAAAGCATTCGTATTCTCCGTAATCGATTCGCGGTGCACTCTGAGAACACGATGACTGTAACGGTGCCACTTTTCGATTTGGAACGGCTGTCAGGCGGTTCAGTCGAGCTCTTGAAGATTCATAGCATGACGTTCGAGCAGCCGTTGCCACGCGACTTCGTTGAACGAGTTCGCGAGATGCTAGACAGCTTAATCGGCCGGCTTACAGAAGCCTTAGTGGTTTTGAAGCGACCGATCTTCGAGGAGGCGACCGACGCGATGCTCGTTACATTATTCCAGCACCCCGAACTCATCCAAATGAGGGCTGTAAGCGCGGATGCTTGGTCGCCGGACGATCGGCGACCACCGTTTCCGTCCTCTCGGTTCCGAGATGTGCACATTCTCCCAGGCGGTGAGGGGGCGACCAGCGCGACGGTGACGTGATGGTTCGTACACGTCGGGCTAATGGGTCACCTAGCGTTAGTTCTTGTGCTTCGCATTTCTCTCGAAGCGGCCGGACTGACTCGTAACCGAAGTGTCTCGAAACGCATGGGTTACGAGGCGTCTCGCCGGTCATGCTCTCGTAGGCCTCGGACGCTGTATATCTGCTCCATTTAGCGAAATATTCCGCTGAGGAACGAAGCTGCCTAATCGGTTGTAGATGAAGCCGATGGTTGCCCCATCCATCCGCGGACCCACTGATGGATGGGGGCAGAAACAGCATGGGCGCTTGGGGACGATTCGTTACCGGCGCTACTTGGCGGCTAACTTCATGCTGAGTTCGTCGCCTTCTTCCTCAGTAACGATTCCGACGAGCTCGGCTATCTTCACGACAATGTCTTCCATTGGCTCTTCGGTAGTACTAAATCCACCACGCGACGCGAGTGTGGGGGTGACTTGATCAAGCTCCTCGAACGTCACACCGTGCATGACAGGCACTAGGAGGCTTCGGCGCAGCAAAGCGCTCAGCTCATTGCTCGCAATGCTTCGATCGGTGCGCAGCTTGTCGAGCATGGCGGGCGTCACCAGCACGATGCCCATCCGCGAACTCACCAGCCCCCGATCGATAGCTACTCGCATGTCCGTGCCGGGTCGGAGACTCACCTCGCTGAACCACACCGATACGTCTTTTCCGAGGAGCAACTCGTAGACGTCGTTGGCAGCCGCATGACGGTCGGGCCAGGCGTGACATAGGAACACGTCGTTCGCCTGAGCTCGTGTGACGGTTGCTGCGCGGACCGGCTCAAGGTCGCGCACCTGCTGTTGCGTGTACGAGACGGTCGACGAGCTCGGCTGCCAGGCCGGGCGGGCGGCGCTGCGTCCGCCGCCCGCGTTACTGCCCGACAGTCTTCCGCTCCTACGCACAGGCGCGGCCGGCGTCGAGTAAGACGGGTACGGTCGAGGCGGCGAGTAAGAACGCCCATAGCCGGACGAGCACGCAGGGCAATTCGCGCGCCCACTCGCAGTGCGGTGGCCTTCTCTCGGAGCTGTGCATTGAGCCATGTTTCGATGTTAGCGATGACCTACGACACCGAGTGGAACAATAGCCAACCGCTACCCATTGGCCGATGGGCTACGACTCGCTTAAGTTACGAGACGCCTCTGAGGTCACTCAAGGTCAGTAAAGACATCCGTGCCGCACGCCGAACCCATCCAAGCGGAGAAATAGTACCGGCTTGGATTCCCCAAGTGACCACGAGACGGCTTGATGGTTGCAACATTGCTGCGAGATCGGGAGTTTGGGCGAAACGGCAAATCAGTAGCGGCACGGGCGCGGCTTCGCTATCGGCGGGGAAGCGCTCGGTGATCGACCGCATATCGGTCAGTGGCGGACCGCGTTAGGCCGGGCGTGATGCAGCAAAAACTAGTTGGGCGAAGATGGTCCATGTCGGATGTAGTCGACAATTTCGTCCGCCCGATCCTGTGACAGGGCTCGCACAGCCTGCAAACCGTCTTCCATGAAGTCGTCGGCGGCAAAGTAACGAACGAAAAAGTGCTCGTCCTCGACGTGCCAAAACCGACCGTTGCCGCGCGCATCAACCTCCGAGACGAATAGGGCTGTGGCCGCATCGCCGAGGTGATGGAACTGGGCGAATGTCGGATCGAGCAGCAGGTGATGCTCTTCCGAAACGACAATCATGTGCCCGGCTTCACGTTGGAACGGAGTGCCGCCCTCAAATTCGCCGCCTATTTCGACCGATCCGTAGCGCCGAAGGAACTGCTCGCCGAAAGCACGTCCCTGTACGCCAGTCGCTGTGGTCTGCCCGGTGGTGGTTGCGGCGAACATCGAGACGGGCCGGGCATCGAGCTCGTAGCCGAGCCGGGATCCAACCTCGAGGGTGAGTGCAGCAGCTTCCACACAATGTGGCCCACGGTAGGTACCTGCGATTAGACGTGTCGCTCGTTCCAGCTCTGTAAGTGATCCATCCACCATTTGATTATGCCCGCAATACCGAATGGCATCTTTCCCTGGCGAACAAACAGACCGCCTGGGTCACAGCAATGCTCTGCCTTCCGTACTCGCCAAGCGCGCGCTATTCCGCGGGTTTGGCGCGAAATCGAAGAACGTCGAGTTCGTCTTGGTCATCCTCGGGCTCCGCGTAAACGAGTACCGCAACTCCGGTCGCAACAACATTCTGAATGCGCCAGTTGTGGTCCCAGCGGACCTCGATGGTCACATCGACGAACAGACTCGAGAAGTCAACGGTTTCACGCGTCGCCCCCACCTCGCCCGGCGAAACTTCTCGGTAGGTCAGAACATCGCCAAAGATTGTGCCGAAGACCCTCAGCTCGGCAAGACCGAGCCGCTCGTCACCCTCGGCCTCAACGCGTAAATCATCGACCTCAGCAATATCCACTTGTGTGATGAAGAGCGAGGACAGTTTGTCCTCTCTAGTTCGACCAAAATAATCCCCGTCGATGTAAACGGCGACACCATGGTTCCGGAACGAAAGGGCTTCGCCGTCGTCGCCGACCCTATCGTTCAAGAACCCGGGTAGATCCTCCGAAAGACGGAGGGCGAGGTCATCAGTCGCGGGCACAAACGTCCGCAACACGCTGAGTAGGCCACCCGCGCCACTTGCGAAACGTATATTCTCCCGCCTAGCGTTCTTCCGGAGTTGCTTGTCGTTTGTGACGAGGACGACGGCGCTATCCGCGCGGTCGGATTCGTGTTCAACACACGCCAGCACTATTGCATCCGATGCCCCCGTCTTGATGCCGCTCTTGGCCTCGCCGGAACCGATTTGAAGGACTTGGTCGCGCACCGCCGTTCGCCACACCATCTCTTCGGGCCGCCAGATACGGACATCTTGCGGTAAAGCCGCTTCGATCCGTTCGACCAGTTCCTGGATAGACGGAGCGGCGTCGATTCTCGGACGCGTCAGGACACCTGCGTCAACGCGATACCTCCTAATCTCCTCTTCGAGAGCAACGTGCGCCGAGAGCGCATGCTCCGCCCACTCCCAGACAACGACCTCAGGAATGACAATGGACGCGCCGAGGCCTGCCACGTTCATCAGTGCATCAAGAGCGGAGCGGGAGAACTGCCCGTGGGGGAGGGCGTTCGTGTCGAGGACTATGACCGTCATTGGGCCATGCTATCGACCGCCGCGGAACGGGGATCCGCATAGGGCTTCTAGAACTATCTGCGATAGTCGCCACCTAACTGCGTCTCGTAACCCTAGAGATTCGAGACGTCTTGTCGGTGCCTCCCCGCCATTCCCACTTACTCCTGATTTTCCGCGGCTCGTAAATCAGAATGAGTTCTCATAACTATGTGTACCGACCATCTGTTTAAATCAGCAGACACATCAACAGTTATGAGGCACATTGATCCACACCACGGAACTGATCGGCTATGCCCCAGTATCAACGCGAACGCAGTCGACCGAGCGCCATGACCGCAGTACTACCGAGCAGTAGGTTGGTTTTACCCCTCGCGCAACCCTGCCCGCGCCACCACACCCTCCGCGTGCCGCAGGATGGGCCCGTCGACCATGCGGCCTTCGAAGCTGAAGACGCCGGGCTGCGATTCCGCGGCAGCGAGAAGTACCCTGGCTGACGCGATTTGCTCGACCGTGGGCGCATAACTTTCGCGCACAACCGCCACTTGAGAGGGATGAATGCAGGCCGTCGCCGTGAACCCGAGCGCGGCAGCATCCCGAGCCTCAGCACTGAGACCCACCGTGTCCGCAATATCGAGATGCACCGCATCAACCACAGCCTTCGAAAAAGCCCCAGCCGCCAACAACACCGACGACCGCGCATGCAACGCAACACCACGGTACGGGCCATCATCGACACGCGACGAAGTTCCGCCGAGCGACGCCACCAAATCTTCGGCACCCCACATGAGAGCAACGACGCAATCAAGCGCAGCCAAGCTCGTAGCCGCGAGCACACCACGCGCCGTCTCGCACAGGGCGATCACGTCGAGCTCTGTGAGCGCATCGAAGTCGGCAACTGACTCCGCTTTCGCAAGCATCACCGTGCGGTACTCCGTCTGTTCGAGAGCTTCGAGGTCGCTGTCGTGATCCTGAGTACCCGCCGGATTGATCCGCACAATCGTGCGTGCCGGATCCATCGGATTCGCAATCAGCGCCTCGCGCGCCGCCGCCTTATCGACACTGGCAACAGCATCCTCAAGGTCAATGATGATGGCATCCGCGCGTTCAAGAGCTTTCGCATAACGGTCAGGACGGTCAGCCGGAACAAACAGAATCGACGGGCCTAAAGTGAAGCTCACGGTGCGTTCTCCTCAGTCCAAACCATCACCGAGCGGGTCGCCACAGCAACCACCACCCCATCCTGATTCTTAGCGGTGTGACGCAACGAGATGATTCCCTGGCCGGGACGCGACTTCGACAGCCGCTTCTCCAACACCTCGCTCTCGGAATACATCGTGTCGCCGTGATACAGCGGATGCGGAAAACTGACCTCAGTGAAGCCCAGGTTCGCCACAATCGTGCCCTGCGTCAGCTGAGCAACGGATGCACCCACCATCGTCGAGAGCGTAAACATCGAGTTCACCAACCGCTGCCCGAAAGGCTGCTGCTCCGACCAGGCCGCATCCAAGTGCAGCGACTGGGTGTTCATCGTCATCGTCGTGAAGAGCACATTGTCAGCTTCCGTGACGGTGCGACCTGGCGCGTGCAGATACACCGCGCCCTGCTCGAACTCATCGAACCAGAGACCGCGCTGCTGAATCCGTTTGCCGGTCATAAGGTCGCGAATCCCAACTCTCGGGCGATGACCATCAACTGAACCTCGGTCGTACCTTCACCCAGTTCGAGCACCTTGGAGTCGCGGTAGTGACGAGCGACCGGGTTCTCATTGAGGAAGCCATAGCCGCCAAAGATTTGTGTTGCGTCCCGAGCGTTATCCATGGCCGCCTCGCTGCTGATCATTTTCGCCAAGCTCGCCTCCATCTTGAAAGGAACTCCGGCAACCAGTTTGCGGGCTGCATCGTAGGTTGCCAAGCGTGCCGAGTGAACTCGTGCCTGCATCCGCGCAATTTTGAATGCAATGTGCTGGTTCGAACCGATCGAACGGCCAAAGACGTGGCGCTCGTTGGCGTAACGAATCGACTCCTCGAGGCAACCCTGGGCGGCACCCGTGCAGAGTGCCGAGAAAGCCACACGGCCCTCATCGAGCGTTTCGATGAAGTTCGCGAAACCACGACCGCGCTCCCCCAACAGGTTCGCTTCCGGCACGCGCACATTGTCGAACGACAGCGGATGCGTGTCCGACGTGTGCCAGCCGACCTTGTCGTACGGCGGGTGGACAGTGAATCCAGGCGTGCCATTGGGAACCAATATGGCGCTCAGTTCGGGCTTGCCGTTGTCGCGGTGCCCCGTCACTGCCGTCACCGTCACAACCTTCGTGATCTCGCTGCCCGAGTTCGTGATGAACTGCTTGGTGCCGTTGATGGCCCATTCGCCATCGACGAGTTCTGCAGTCGTCTTGGTTCCTGCGGCATCAGAACCGGCATCCGCTTCAGTGAGTCCGAAACCAGCCAGTGCTTCACCACGCGCGAGCATGGGCACCCACTGCTGCTTCTGCTCTTCAGTGCCCTGTTTGAAGATGGGCATTGCGCCAAGGCCAATGCCAGCTTCGAGCGTGACAGCAATCGACTGGTCGACCCGCGCCAGTTGTTCGATGGCGAGGCACAGCGAAACATAGTCCTTGCCCTGGCCACCAAATTCCTTGGGGAACGGCAGACCAAAGAGTCCCATTTCACCCATTTGCGCGATGATTCCATAGGGCAACTCCCGCTTCGTGTCGTACTCGTACGCCGCAGGGGCAACAACGGTGTCCGCGAAGTCGCGAACCTCAGCCTGCAGCTTCAGCTGCTCATCGGTGAGGCCAAGGTGGGTGACTTCGGAACCGGTAGCGTCGTGACTCATGGGGTTTCTCCTTCAGTGCTCGCTTGTGGCGAATCGATTCGGGCAACAACCTGGTCTCGTGTGACCAGATCGCCAGGCTTCAAGCTGATGTCGACAACCCCATCGAGGGTCGCAACGACAGGGTGTTCCATCTTCATGGCTTCAATAGTGATCACCGTTTGGCCGGCGGTCACGCTGTCTCCGTTGGCAACCGCAACGGCGACGACGGTGCCGGGCATCGGCGACCGCAGCTCGGGGTCAATGACGCCGGCGACACGGGCTAGCGTGGCGCGGTGGGCAGCCAGTGATTCGGCGCGGCTCTGGGAGGTCAGCGACCACGAGGTGCCCTCATGGGCGATCCACACGGTCGCGCCATTGGCCGTGTGCTTACTTGCGGCATCGTGCGTGCTCTCGTTGGCAATCGCGAGCGGGATGTTTAACCTCCCCCACTCGATACCGGTGCTCGTCAGCCGTGCCGGGGTGGTTTCCCCCGCAACGGTGACGGTGGCATCGTTCGGTGGGCCGGAAACCAACACCTCGTGCACAACATCCGCACACTCGAGGCGGTAGCGGGCAGGTCGATGCTGACCGACACGCCAACCGCTTGGTTGCTTCCAGGGTGAGCCCGGCATCCAGTGTTCGGAATGGATGCTCAGGGCCGCCGCTGCGAGCACGGCGGGGCTGGGCGCGGCGAATTCGATCTCGGCAAGAGCCCACTCGATGAGGCCCGTATCGAGCTCCCCGGCACGCACGTCGTCGCGAGCGAGGAGCGCGCGCAGAAACTCAATGTTGGTGGTGACACCCAGAATCACGGTGTTTGCCAGTGCGCGGTCGAGCGCGTCGATGGCTTCGGCACGCGTGGCACCGTGGGCGATAACTTTGGCGAGCATCGGGTCGTAGTTGGCGGAAACCGTGCCGCCCTCCACGAGCGAACTGTCGACGCGCGCCGAGTCGGCTTCGTGCAGCGCGACGATCCTGCCAGCGGAGGGCAAGAAGTCGTTGGCCGGGTCTTCGGAGTAAATACGGGCTTCAATCGCGTGACCCGAAAGGTTCGGAGTCTCCACGGTCAGCTTCTCGCCGGCAGCAATGCGTACTTGCCACTCCACGAGGTCGATGCCGGTGACCATTTCGGTGACCGGATGCTCCACTTGCAGCCGAGTGTTCATCTCCATAAAGAAGAACTCATCCGGCGCATTATCGGAGACAAGAAACTCAACAGTTCCTGCACCGACGTAGTCGACGCTGCGTGCCACCTCGCAGGCGGCCTCGCCGATGCGTTGGCGAGTGGCCTCATCCAGCAGAGGTGACG
>Ga0307486_1003295_pt1 | contig 10578 bp, 12 predicted proteins | sample CBIW02metaG_FD_203663 | JGI IMG/M metagenome (GOLD analysis project Ga0307486, IMG submission 203663) | Sea-ice brine microbial communities from Beaufort Sea near Barrow, Alaska, United States - CBIW 0.2 | ecosystem: Environmental > Aquatic > Marine > Coastal | place: USA: Alaska | collected... | reverse complement strand
ACAGCGTTGAAGGCTGATATTTACTTTGCTCAGCCTTATCATTCTTGGGAGCGTGGAACGAATGAGAATACCAATGGGTTAATTCGTCAGTTTCTACCGAAGTCAATGCGTCTGGATAACCTATGCATGCACTTAGTTCAGTCGATTGAAGACAGTTTAAATAATCGACCTAGAAAGGTGCTAGGGTTTAGAACGCCTCTTGAGGTAAAATCTAGCTTCGGGTGCGTTGCACTTCAATGTTGAATCCAAGTATTATTAAATGATAGTAATATCTTAATATTATCAATCAACATTCATTATTAAGTCTAAGTAATAGAGGTGGCGTTATGACCGTTCGTATTTATGTGAGAGCCAGTACTAAGGATCAAGATGCGACCCGCGCATTGGCTGATTTGGTGGCTTTAAGTACCAGCTATGATGATAACTACATGGATACGTTGAGCACTTCAGTGGTACGAAACTCGATAGACCAGTATTAGCTAAGCTGCTAAAGAACGCTGAGCAAGACGATATTTTACTGGTTGAAAGCGTGGATAGACTCAGTCGTCTCTCACAAGATGACTTTGCAATCCTAAAGCAGCGTATCAAAGATAAGGGCTTACGATTGGTAGTGGCTGACCTGCCTACCACGCATACGGTAAGTAAAGGCATGACAGGTGAGATCCTAAGAGTGGTTAACGATATGCTAATCGATTTGTTGGCAACGATGGCAAAGCTTGATAACGATAAGCGTAGGGAGCGTATCAAGCAGGGATTAGAGCGCAGTGGCTATAAACCAACGGGTAAGAAGCCGAACCTAGCAAAGCATAACCGTATTAGAGAGTTAGCCAGTCAAAATAACATGACTAAAGACGAGATCGCAAAAGCTTGTGGGGTTGGCGTGGCGACCGTTTATCGGGTGATAAGGGAGAGATAGGTAACCCTCCCAAACTTAAGGCGCCTAATAAATATAATTTAAGCGGCCTGATTGGTTAAAGCACGACTGCCGGCGTTACACATTACACAAAGTACGCTAAGAAAAATGTATATCACTTGAAAAGCAAACGTATATACACTATAGTAGTGTTTCACTCATCGAATAAAAGAGCTAAACATGTCTGATTTGAGCAAGAAAGACCTTAAAAAACTGGCTAACAAAATTGCCAAAAAAGCAGTCAAGCAAGCTGGCGTTACCAGCAAAAAATCGAAAACTGTTAAAAAAGCCGCCAAAGCAGCATATAAGCCGCTACGTAATGGCAAAAATGGTAAAGCCGCTCGCGCCGCAACAAAAGTTGCGAAAAAAGCAGCCTAATCGCTGAAAAATATTGAAATCACTGCTTGTGGTGGATGCACCATAGGCAGTATCATACGTTCCGCATTTTAAGGTCAGCCTGCGCATGAACGACATCAGCAAAAAAAAAATCAAACCAAAAAAAGAAGCCCAACTGGTGATTCGACTGAACCATGAACTGCGTGATGAGTTTATTGAAGCCTGCCAACATGTCGATAGTAGCGCGTCGCGAGAGTTACGCCGCTTTATGAAGCGCTTTATTACTCGCTATAAAAATGGCGAATTAGACGATTGACTGGTAATCACCACACCCAAATTTTAACCCTTCGACTCTTTCAAACTCCCTGATATTATCCGTCACCAAAATCAGCGCCCGACTGCATGCATGCGCTACATACAATATGTGAATCATTCACTCCAATCGCTGTACCTTTACCCTCTAACTTTTCCCGAATATCATCATATTGACTGGACGCAGCATAGTCATACTTCTGTATTACCAGCCATGATATGAAAAAAGCCAAATCAATCGTAAGCCTTCGATCCAACCTCAAACGATATCCATATGACAGCGATAATCTTACGCTTCTTTGTATCTTCCTACGTCCTGAATACTTACCTTCTGCCTTAGCACAAGCAATACCTTGCATCTGACGGTTACGGCGATCTTCATAATCCCTTCTAGCAATAGCAGCGAGCATATCGAGCATCATCGAGTTAATGGCCTGCAATACACTGCTCATAAATTCAGTGCTGCTTTCAGATTGAAGCGCCATATATGAGGTAGGTAGCTCTTTTGATACGATAGATAGCTTTTTCTCTGATAGCATTCTTTTGAGAGTATCCCAATCATCTTGGTTCAAACGCGCTAAGCGAGCAATTTGCTCAACTAAGATAACATCGCCCTTATGAGCATCTTCAATCAGCTGAATAAGCTTGGGTCGCACCAAGATAGCTCCTGATTCGTTTTCTACATAGAAGGCAATCTTGTGGCCATGATCGTTGGCAAATGCTATGAGTTCGCTTTTGGCACGCTTAGCGTCTTGTTCTTTAGTTGACGCTCGTAGATACGCTCTGATAAACATAAACACCTAAAATAGTCTGTTAATAGGTTTGAAGGGTGAAATAACTGGTTCTCTTGGGGTATACCCATAGTTTGGGGATAGTTATTAAATAGGTTTGTAAGCTTGCATACTACACAGTGGCAATTAACGTAAACACGTCCGTAGTGAATGTGCCGTCCGCCTGTATATTATAATAACTTTTCACTTCCTGACCAATCTGCTGTTGCAGTTCGTGTATAGCAGCGACATAGGGCTCCGGTGTACGCATACGGGTTATCCAGCTGTTAAATTCTAACTTAAGTTTATGGGTTTGTGTCTGACTGATATTAAAACCTGCTTGATCGAACATCTGTTGCCATTCGCTGTTTGAGTAATCGCGCACATGGCTGTTATCACGTAGCATTTCTATCGTCTGCAAAAAGGTATCACATAGCGGACTTTCAGGTGCCATGATATCTATCATCATTACCTTACCATTAGGCTTGCATACGCGGCGCATTTCGCGTAACGCGAGGGGAACATCCTGCCAATGGTGTGCAGAAAAACGACTAATGACTACATCGAAATGATTGTCAGTAAAAGGTAAGGACTCTGCGATGCCTTTAACGGTTGTAATATTATCTAAGTTTTTTTGCTTAGCCGAATCTGCGACAATCTTTAACATATCATCAGATAAGTCATAAGCAGTAACTTGTTGAGCAAAGGGTGCAGTATAAAAACTAATATGCCCAGCGCCACTACCTAAATCTAGTACGCAAGGACTATCAAATTGTTGCACTAAATTTTCCACCTCACTAAATTCCTGCCCAAAAGCATGCACACTACTGGTTAAATACATTTTAGCTTGTGACCCAAATTGCTCGTTTACCAAATGATTATGAGTTTTAACTTCAATGCTTGATTGTGCTTTATTTGTGGTATTCATAATACACTGCTCCTATAAGATAGTTTATTTTAAAGACAGTTAAAGAATTAGGTGGAACTCTGTTAATTATCTAATAGACATTAACTGCTAGAACAAATACCAAGATATAGGATACTTATTGGAATGAATATTGATATTTTTAGACTATATTAATAACCAATAGTTTCCAATAAAGTCTGAGTTTAAGATAATTTGTTGATAGTGTTGTTAAAATTATATATCCAAAACCTAAAAATCCCTAAAAAATTAGGGACAAAGCCTACAGGTTGGTGCCTGTATAGCGCACCGATCATAAGTTAATACGTATTGTTAGAAATTTAGCACTCTCAAAGCTTAACGGTTACTTTCACTCGGACATACCTTTACCTGTATGGGTATATTCTCTGCCTAAAGCATGAAATTTTCTCTGTAATTCATCGAAATCTTGCATTCGATTAAGCCCAAAGCACTCTATTACTACAGGTGAACGGGTTAGAGGATTATTCAAAGTATTTAAAAAGTCATTCATTCGATAATCACTTTCAGGATTGATCATCTTCCTACCTGTTTCCTTGTCAATTATTAAGTAATTTTCTATATCGACATCTTTATTATCCAGCACAGATACCATTTGGTTAACTGGAATATCTGGGTTTTGCGCTGCCATGTTATCGTTTAAGTAGTTAACGCACTTATTTAGCAATTCAAGTAAATTTTTATCTGAAAGGAACGCTTTAAGCTGATATTCAGCTTTAGCGGTTACATAAGGCATCCCCTGTTTTCCATTTCTTGGTAAATACTGTTCAGGAAGTAGCGCTGCCTCAGATGGGTTGCCCTCACCAAATTTGTAAGATAATTGAGTGCCATTAAAATCCATAGTTTTATCAGACCAATCAGTCTTTGGCTGAAATTGCTTGCGAGGGAAAGTTCTCTCTATTATTTGACTGTTAGCGCCTTCAATATTTGTGCTAGTAGCTTCTGCTACATTTTCTGATAGCTGTTGATCAGTATTTAAACTATGAGTTGATAGATTGTCTGTACGCTTCAACCAAAGGAGCGAGGCTAGTAATAGCAGACCAATAAAAAAACATACGACAACGATGAATCTATTCATGGATTTCCAACTTAAAAACAAACAACATCATAAACACTAATTAAATTAACTAGTCGTAACAATTATAGGAATAGACATTATTGTAGAACCCTTGTAGCTTATTTTTACTTGATACAGTGCTGACCAAACTCAAATTCACAATATGGCTTGATAACCCAGTTAAAAATTATTAAGCCAAGTTCATCTAGTACACTACGATGTACACTGACATCATCCGCAGACCTGCATACGTTGAAAAATGAGAGTAATAGATTATCTTTCAAGTCCTCACTAGGGAACCGAACCAGTGAAGGAGCCTGATTGGTTCGGTGTAGGTATATCTTAATATGATAATACCTTTATGGCATTTAGTTTAGTTGGTTCATACTTTTGTCTATCAGAGTAGAGTGGTCAATTTTAAATATTGGATACACATCAATAATAGTCAGTCTTTTAGCGTATAAATCCTGATAATTCAGATATTCTATAATGATCTGATTTTCATATATCATGACCCTCATCGCTCCTCCTTCATATATCTTAAATATTAATGCTTCATCTTGATATATATAAGCAGATATTGAGTTCTGCGTATCACTGATAGAAAAAACCATTTTTTTATTTTGTGTATCAATGAATGTGGACTCTAGCAAACCATCATTATCTATATGACTCTCGCATCCAAACATCTGGACCGCCCCAGGATTGTCGGAGGCTCAACATTCTGAGAGAATACGACAATAAAAAAACAAAACTACGCCATTTGATCTTTATCTAAAGGCATCACAACGTCATATAAAAATCGATTTAATGCAGTAAGGCCTGATAATAACCATTATGTTGCATTCATAATCGCTTTTCTGCAAAATATTTTGAGTATTTGAGTAAAATCTGGTTTTTTTAATAATATGATGTGGCAATCGCACCAAGCAATTTAAAACAAGATCAATATGTCAGCTTTCATATGTACGTTTTAGAAGGTATGCATGGACACATATCAAAGCATCCCTTTACTTTTCCCTAATATCTGTACAGATTTGAGTACATATATAGTATATACTAGTGTGGTAATTAACCTACAATGATAGGCCATATAACTAACATAATTAAACGCGGAGTAACTATTATGGACGTTGTGAACTACACTGATTTTAGAAAGAGCTTAGCAAAATATATCGATAAGGTAGATACCGATAAAGGCCCGATATTAATTACAAGACAAAATGCTAAACCGACGGTATTGATGAGTTTAGAAGAGTTTAACTCGTATGAGGAAACACTGCATCTGTTAAGCAGCCCTACCAATGCCAAGCGTCTAAGACGCTCTATTGCTGATGCTAAAGCTGGTCGCCTGATTAAACGTGAGATTGATACCAAGGACGCGCCCCTTACTTTTAATGATGAGGTAGACGCTTGATACTATCTTGGACGGAAGATGCGTGGGAGGACTATGAATACTGGCAAAAAACCAGTAAAGACAAAGTCAAACAGATCGGTAAGCTGATCAAAGCCATCAAACGTGACCCATTTGAGGGTATTGGCAAACCTGAACCGCTCAAACATGACCTTGCAGGCTACTGGTCTCGTCGTATTGATCAAGAGCATAGACTAGTTTATGAAGTTCAAAATGACGCTATTATTATCGTCCAATGCCGTTATCACTATTAAGTAAGGATATGACAGCTTAAAAAAAGCGCCTGATTTATAAATCAGGCGCTTTTTTATAGTGATAGGTGTATATTTACTGCCCATAAGCAATCAACTGACGCGAGTACCTAGCCAGGACTTGTATTTCAGAATAGCTATGGTCAAATTTTAAGAGACTTGCGAGGATGTACCGCTTCTTAGTACCGCGTGCAAAACCTTGCATCTGACGAATACGGCGGTCTTCATAGTGAACCACCCCAGTATTGTCAGAAACTTAACGTCTTGTGGGGATGTACTAAGTGCTAACTTCGAAATAATTGAAATGCTTACGCTAAATGACGACAAGAAAAGCCTAGTTTGTATGACAAAAAAATACCTCTGGGAGTCAACTCCCAGAGGTATTTTTTTGTTTAGTCCTGCAATATGATTCTGGTAAAATCTTTAGGTGCCGTCATAATCCATTGGCTCAAGTACTTTAAATCGTTTTAGGAGTGTCACTGTGTGTCTAAGGTTTCCTAGGTAAATTTGGGCAACTTGAGGTTTGGTAAATTCTAACGTACGGATTAAAACCACCTAGCTAGCCGGATATCCCCTTGCCTTACCGTTTACAGGTTTGGGTTCACAATAATTTTCACTGCTGATTCATTGTTATGAATTAAAGTCTCAAAGCCTTTAGCAATTAAATTATCCAATTTGATACGTTGAGTAATAAAGGGCTCAAGGTTCACTAAGCCATCTTCGACCAATCTGATGGTTTCTTGATGATTGTTTACATAACCAATAGTCCCACGTACATCGAGCTCCTTCATGACTACGCTATGTACATTTACGGAAGCTGGGTGGCTCCAGATAGAGACAATCACAACCACGCCAGTAGGTTTAGTAAGTTCAACCAGTGAGTCCAATACCTTATTGACGCTGGTGCATTCAAAGGCCATGTCCACACCGCGGTTATCTGTAAGCTTCATGACTTCTTCAGGCAAATCTATTTCAGTCGGATCTAAAATGTAATCGGCAACCTCACTTTCTTTAGCCTTCTCTTTGCGCTTGGCACTCAATTCAGTGAGAATGACGGTAATACCTTTGGCTTTTAAAACGGCAGCCAATAACAATCCAATCGGACCACCACCACCGACCAAAGCGACATCACCTGCTTTGGCACCACTGCGCACAAAAGCATGATAGCCAACGGCTAACGGTTCAATCAAGGCTGCTTGATCTAATGGGATTTTATTAGAGATAGGATGTACCCAGCGACGCTTGACCGCAATTTTTTCAGACAAACCACCACCGCGACCACCAAGACCAATGAAGTTCATATCTTTTGATAAGTGATAATTCTCACCAGGCGCGGTAGACACATCATCGGCAATAATATATGGTTCAACCACGACATGCTGACCAACCTCAATATCATCAACACCCTCACCGATAGCATAAACGACCCCTGAGAATTCATGACCCATAGTGATTGGGGCAGACTCTCCTGAGATGGGGTGAGGATGACCGCAAGGGGGGATAAAAATAGGACCTTCCATAAACTCATGCAAGTCAGTACCACAGATGCCACACCAAGCGACATCGATTCCAACGGTACCCGACTCTACAGTAGGCTCTGGAATATCTTCAATACGAATATCGCCTTTGTCATAAAAACGTGCCGCTTTCATATAAATCTCCTTTGATTGTCATTAGAAAAAAATATTGGATGGTGCATCAAAAATTATGCTGGCATCAAACGTAGCCATAATAGACGATTGTAAATATTTGGCTGAGCAGATACAACGTAGGCCTAGATGCCCTAACCTCAAAATCATTATCCACTGCCAAAGCACGATTGCAACCGTGAGCTACACACATATAAGCCTAAGAGAACCATATCAGATTTATGGCATTAAAAGGGCATAACATGGCAGTCAATTTGTAGCAGAAGTTGTCAGAAAGATAGCAGACAACAATCGTAACTTGAGCGCAACTGTTAAGCAGCTCGGAATAGAGATGCAAACGTTATCTAATTGGCAGAGTAAAGCGAATGAAGGCAAGCTCAAAGGCTATGAGCAATATGACCCACAATTATCAACTGGTGTAGGATGTCAATTTCGTAAAAATGAGATGAGCTCTATTTCATAGCTGGTACTGCACCCAGAAGAGTCAGGTTTTTTCAGCATGCCCTTTACTATCAAGTCATTGAACCAACCCGACTTTATCGGAGGTTAATTTACCTGAGTCAGGCAGAAATTACTAACAAGGTAGGATTGAGTCTCCGACAATCATGAGGATATTCAGATTTAATCGTACTGACATAATTAACCTATATGCTTTTTGATAAAAAAACTTAGTACAACCTTACTTAAAGCCTTAGTTGAAGCGACTTATATCGCTTGAAAGGAAAATTACAGATCATATCTTTACATACAATAGACTAAACTCTCAATCAATCGGACTAAACCATGAGTCAGACTAAAAACTTCTCGAGCAAAATTCTCACAACAGCCATAAGTACCTCAATTCTTGCAGCCGTTGTCAGTGGTTGTAGTACGATACAACAAGCGCCAGTACAAACGCAGACGCCGGTCATGGCAACTAACCAAATATTGAATGAGACAATTGCTACATACCAGCAAGGTATGAGCCTACCTTATTCGCCTTTACTACAGATAAAACTTGCAAAGTCAGGGGAAGTGATTGAAATACGCAATGGTGGCTATGGCTCTGACGCGGTAGCACATCCGACCAACCTAATGCAGTTTTATGCCTTGACAGATCGCGGACCCAATGCCAATAGTGAAGGCGCTTTGGGTGAAGGAAAAATGTTCCCAACACCAGATTATACTCCGCGTATTGGCTTATTTGAGCTGACCCAAGCAGGAAAAATAATCAAAATTAAAGATATTTTACTCAAAGATACGTCAGGCAAACCAATTTCTGGTCTGCCTAATCAGGCTAATTTTGGCGGCACAGGTGAGACGCCTTATGACGTATCGGGCAATCCTATTTTGGTCGATAGCACTAAGCCCTTTAATAAAACCACCAATCCAACAAAAACCGATAACTTTGGTCTAGACGGCGAAGGTTTAGTCGCTCTCAAAGACGGTACATTCTGGGTAAGTGATGAATACGGCCCACATATCGTTCATTTTGATGCCACAGGTAAAGAAATCGGTCGTATTAATGCTTTTGCTGACGATGCGCGCAACAATTTAATCGTGAATCAAAAACAAGTTCTACTACCTGCTGAGTTTGCCAACCGACGGGCTAACCGTGGCATGGAAGGGCTGACGATAACGCCAAATGAGACCATGCTGGTCGGTATCATGCAATCTACTATGGACAACCCGACTAAAGCAGTACGTAAGCAGGACATCACTCGTATCGTGACGATTAATCTACAAACGGGTAAAGTGTCACAGTATCTGTATAAGCAAGAGAAAGCTCAAAACTCAAACTCAGGTATTGTGGCTCTAGATAATAATAACTTCTTGGTCATTGAGCGTGACGGTGATTTTGAGTTACAAAAATCGGGCTCACAAAAGCATATCTATAAAATCTCACTAGACGGTGCGACGGATTTAGAAAACATTAAAGAAACTAAGAATGTTCAGCAAAACGATAAGCTGGGTCTAATGCTTTCTGGCAAAACTGTAGAGCAGTATCTGCTTGATATGACTGCGCTCAATAAAAATTCTGGCTGGGATACTCTGATCAAATCAGGTATTCAACCTGTGAGCAAAAAACTGGTATTAGACGCCGTAAAAGCCTTTAACTATCCGCATGACAAACTAGAGGGTATGTGGTTAATGGGTGATGGTCGTCTTGGTTTGCTTAATGATGATGATTTTGCCACTTGGTCAACCGATGGTGTGCTCGAGCAAAAGCAGTTGGATAAAACCAAAACCAACATAGACAGTAATCGTCTGTACATCGCCACTGGTGTGGAATATTGAACCTTCATTTGACTCCGTACTGAGTTACTTTGGATAAGTTAAAACAGATCAAAACACTGCCGAGCATAGTGTTTTGGTCTTTTTTAATGTTCGTTGTTCGTTGTTCGTTAAGTTCATTCTAGATACTGGACTACCTGTTAGGCATATGGCGTATAGTCAGTTTAATATAAAATCTATACGGCCCCCACTTTTTATACCTACCTCTCAACCAGCTTTTCCTCGATCATCTCAGTTAATAGCTCAGTGACCGTTTTTCGGCTTTCAAGCGCGTACCGTTTGAGGGCAATGTGTTTATCCTCATCTAGATTAAAATTCACTCTTACTGTCTTTTTGGGACTATCCGTTACATCTGACAAAGCCAAATTAGCAAGTTTACATAAAGAGTTTGCTACAGTTATCAGTGTTAGTGACTTTGACCCCTGCTATCAAATCTGTAAAAATTAGATTGGGAGATTTTAATTAATTTACCTGATGATAGAATCATAATTTATGTCATGGACTTTAAAAGTGAGAATGTATGGTTATGTGCCTTGGATTCAACATTGAAGTGCAACGCACCCGAAGCTAGATTTTACCTCAAGAGGCGTTCTAAACCCTAGCACCTTTCTAGGTCGATTATTTAAACTGTCTTCAATCGACTGAACTAAGTGCCTGCA
>Ga0307486_1003293_pt1 | contig 10584 bp, 10 predicted proteins | sample CBIW02metaG_FD_203663 | JGI IMG/M metagenome (GOLD analysis project Ga0307486, IMG submission 203663) | Sea-ice brine microbial communities from Beaufort Sea near Barrow, Alaska, United States - CBIW 0.2 | ecosystem: Environmental > Aquatic > Marine > Coastal | place: USA: Alaska | collected... | reverse complement strand
CTGGCTCTCACGGCTTTACACAGAACACAGCCTAGATATAATGCACCCCGCGCCGGTATAGCTCAGCTGGTAGAGCAACTGACTTGTAATCAGTAGGTCCCGAGTTCGACTCTTGGTGCCGGCACCATACAAATCAAGGGCTGCAGCGATGCTGCAGTTTTTGACACCGCATTCAGATGTTCCCGAGGTACAGTTTCAGTACAGTCGTACTGATCGCCACCTCGGAGAGCAGCATGGCAACAATCGTAAAAACCCCCTCTGGTACTTGGAAAGCCCTCATCCGAAAGCACGGATGGCCTACCACCTCTAAGACATTTCGTACCAAGCGCGACGCCGCTGATTGGTCAAGGCGAGTAGAGGATGAGATGGTGCGTGGCGTTTACATTCAGCGCACCGCTTCTGAACGAATGACTCTTGAGCAGGCCCTCCAACGTTACCTCTCAGAAGTCAGCCCTACCAAAGCGCCTAAAACCCTTTTAAGCGAACAAGGCAGTGCGAAAAACCTCGTCCGTAGGCTTGGAGGTTATTCGTTAGCAGCACTGTCTGCAGAGCTAATCTCTGGGTACCGCGATCAGCGTCTTTCTGAGATGACGCGACGAAATACGCCTGTAAGCAACAATTCAGTCCGTCTCGAGCTCGCCTTGCTCAGCCATATGTTCAACGTCTGTATCAGAGAATGGGGCGTTGGCCTTCCGTTCAATCCTGTCTTAAATGTGCGAAAGCCTTCGGCTGGTAGGGGGCGGGATAGACGTCTGAGGCCTGACGAGGAAAGACGTCTTTATTCTGCTGTTGACGCCCATTCGAACCCGTTTCTTGGGTATATCGTCCGTGTCGCTATTGAGACTGGTATGCGGTCCAGCGAGGTCACCGGTCTCCGACGGTCTCAGGTAGACATTCGGCGCAGAATTATCACATTGAGCTCGACAAAGAATGGAGAGCCTCGTGTGGTGCCGCTTAGTATGGCCGCGACTGCAGTTCTTAGGCAGGCGCTCAACCACCCCTTTCGGCCCATCGACACTGATCTGATCTTTTTTGGTGAGCCGGGCGCCGACGGGCGCCGACGGCCTTATGCGTTCAATAAAACCTGGCAGCAAATTAGAAACCGTCTAGGTATGCGTGATCTGCGTTTTCATGACCTCCGGCATGAGGCGGTCAGTCGCCTGGTGGAGATCGGCCTGTCGGATCAAGAGGTGTCCGCAGTTAGCGGCCATAAAAGCATGCAGATGGTGAAGCGATACACCCACCTCCGAGCAGAGGACCTTGTGGAGCGGATTGATTTGCTGCGTGACCAGCGTCAAATCTAGAGGAATCCCGGCATCTTTCGAATGCGAAAGATCTTATTTTGTGTTTTTTTTGCGAGGAGGCCCCAAAAAGGGCCGAAAAAGGGGCACTGCTTCGCACTATTAGAGAAACCCATAGAATATTGGAGTTTCACGATGGTGAAAGATGGCGAAGCAGCCAAGAAAATCGAAGAGCAGCTAATTGAAGCCTATGGGTTGTTGCTCACTCGTAAGCAGCTTGCTGACGTTCTGCAGCGAAAGATTGGAGGTCTTAATTGGGAATTGGGCCGCCATGATAGCGAGTTGAAGCACGCGCTCGGTCCAGCAACCTTAAAGATAGGCAGGCGCAGTTATTATCGAGCAGCAGACCTAGCTTTAATCCTATCGCGGGCATCATCTTAAACTGATGGCGGCGGATAATTTGGCAATAGTTAAGGCCGGCGCTCGCCCTGGCGAGAGCTGGAAAGATGCTCATGAACGGCTCGTTGCCAAGGAAAAGAGGTTAGAGCTAAAGCAGGGGGCTTCGGCTCCCCCCGGTACTTTTATACTGGCTAATCATAAGCACGCCTATGACGTTCGAGCTTTAATGGATCTATCTTTGTTTCGTCTTTCAAAAAAGAACAAGCAGGGTTGGGAGTCTCTTTGTATCGAATTGCCAGGTGGAGACGCGACTCTGAATTCTGGATCTGAGGGCATGCTGACCGCTTGGGATTACGATCTTGTGATATTGGTGGTTACTTATCTGGTCGGTTCAATGAACCGATATCGTAAGGGCGCTGGACCACTGCCTAGCCGATCCTTTCGCGTTCATGTGTCGGACCTTCTCACGTTCTCTCACCGACCTAGGGGGGGCGACCAGAAGAATAAGCTCAAAGATGTCTGCCGGCGAATTAATAATACGACAATAGACCTTCGCAGAGTGCGTAGAAAGCACCTGAAGCAACCTCTAAGCGTGTTTGAAATCGTAGAGCCCATTGAGCGATGTTTGATAGAAAAAAGCTTATCAGGCGCCGTTGAGACTATCTTGATAACCATATCTAACTGTTTTTACGAGAAGGCACACGGCAATGATCTTGACGTGCTTACCTTGGATAATAGTTATTTTCAGATTTCCTCCTCTTTAGCGAGATTTGTCTACAGACTAGCGCGTCTTACCGCAGCGAAAACCAGCTCAAAATGGTCATTCGAAAAGCTATATAAGCGAAGTGGGAGTGCCTCAGATGATAGAGAGTTCAACCGTATGCTTAGAAATTTAATCAGGCGGGACGACCTACCGCAGTATTTTCTTAGAGAAGAGAAGGGCGTCAACGGCCAGCCGATTTTGTTCATGTCGAATCGGACGGCAACGTCTTGTGGATAACCTGCCTCCCGATCTGGCGGCTTTCGTTTTTTGCCCACAGGGGATGTTTATTACCCTCCTAAACACGGTTATTGCCCACATTCTTAGTTTTTTACCCACATAAAATTCGCGCAAACTATTGATATGTAGTTGTTTTTTAGCCGCTGAAATTCCTAAATCTCTTTGTATTTTTGAATTTCATTATAAAGACGGGCAGATTATTTTCTCAGCCGAGAGACCGCTCTTGACCAGAAGCCGCCGGAGATAAATGACCTATAACGACCCAAAGCCTGAATTCGGAAGACAGCAACTAGTGACGATTTGATAGTGGTTGTGGTCGGCCTGGCGTGATCAATGAGATCGCTCTTAATCCCTCGCGCCGATTTTTCATTGGAAGGCAGTGAGGTGAAGCCGCTAGCGGCACTGGCATCAGTATCCAATCCTCAAGCCACAGCCACGCCGGAGAAGCTAGCAACTTAGTTTTTCATACTTTTTTCGGAGCTTCATCTGGCAAGACCTGGTCCCACGGAGGCACGGCTCATCGTCTGGTGCGCTTCCCGGGTAGTTGTGGTGGGCATCTGAGACCTCGCTTATGGCGGGGGATTTATCACCTGGTTTGGTGTCTGGGGTTAGTTGACCACTACACATAACGCTAGTCGGCTCAGACATGCCACCTCGCATAGAGGAAACGGTGCCGGGTTTGCTCTCGAAGAGATCATGCTTATCTGGCACGATGAAGATGATGATGGTTGCCTTTTCCGCATGAAAACTTGGTAGCCGCCTGTTGCGGAAAACTTTCTAGCAGCTGCGTATTTGGAACCGGATTACGATGCGATCAGACTCGGGTCGCTGGAGGGTAACTGCTTATTTTCGATAATATGGCATCTTTAAATTGAGCTAGTGATCTTTATGGGTAGACGCCAGAGGCTGTATCAAGAATTTTTCATTGGTTTCGCTTTAGGGTTCGCACCTACTTTCATTGTCTATTGGTCAGGTGGCGTTAAGTTGCTTGATGCTGCGGTTAAGTCTCAGATGCCAACTGAGACAGTACTCTTGTACCTATTCACCTTGCCGCTGCCTTATCTTTTAGCAGTTCTCTTCGACCGCTTTATTTGGAAGAGAAACGAGCTGATGAAAGCTCGTTCTGCTTTCTGGCGATCCACGTGGACAGAAGTCGGAACGGCGGTGCATTCTCTGTGGCGAGCATTGACAGGGCTCTTCTTTGCTATCGCTGTTATTTGGTGGTGGTATGAGCCGGAAACATTTCAGCTATCGGAGGCTAGTTTCTTCATCGTCTATGGGTTCGCATTATTGGCACAGTGCTGGTTCTTTTCTCTAGGAAGAAGCTTGCTTGAAGGACGTATACGCAATATGTCCTGAGCCAGTTCTAAACGTTTCGACAGCTGCCAGAGACGGATAAAAAACCTCCATAAAAACAGAACACTATCGCTGAGAAAGTTGAGCAGGCGAGATTAGTCAACAATCCATTGTTGCAAATTCTAGCTCTACGCATCTGTCAAAGCCTTAGCTTCAGGTTCGTTGGTGTCACTGCGAGTCACAATCATATTCCCGAAGCGACGGTGGCTCTATCAGAACGAAGGCACCCCAGTTATTGCGGCGAGCGGCTCATCCTCGACGATAAAATATCTCTCTATTTCTGGCAGAATCAAAACACCCAGCGTGTAATTGAATTCATTGCCTTCGATGACGAAGGCATACTCTTTGATTACAGCCTCCGCAGATTCTCGTGGAAACCAAACATTTGCAGAAACGAGGCCAGACTGTCCATCCCTTGATCGTGCTACGTGGTTAAAAATTGACTTAGTTGGCACCTCAATAGTTTCTTTGCGGGTTGCGAAATAAGCGCCTGATCGAAATGCCCGCTCATTCGAGCAAGACCAGTCAAGAAAGCCGTCCTTGACTGAGAGGACTATCACACGGCCAGGGGCTACTTCTCGCCATTTCAACGCAGCCGCTGTGACAGAAACGCCGTAACGGTCTGCGCAGTGGCGAAGCAAGTCTATTGAAAATGCCTGCCCTTCTGTCTGTGCCCTGAAATCGTCGAGCGGCATAAGCAAATACGATGCAAAGGTATCCGCTTCGACCTCGATCTTGCGCCCATCGAGATCCCATGAGTGCATGTCTTGATTCGAGCAGTCGAAGCGCGACTGACGTTCGCGGTGAAGCAAATAGTGGCCAAACTCGTGGGCAATGGTGAAGCGGATTCTGCCCTCTGAAGAGACGTCTTCGTTAACGCCTATCATCCATCCATCACCCTTCGGGCTCTTGGCCAGCATGCCCTCGAATGAGGGTAATGAGACTGGCTTTATATCCAAAATCCTCTCATCAGGGCAGGTCTGCGACGACCATTCAAGCGCTAGAGATCTCACATCGACCGGGAATCGGTCGACACCTAGTACTTTCTCTAAAACTCGAGATATATCGATCGCCTTACTCTTAGGGGTAATGGGCATACTAAATCAGCTCCACCAATCGTCGACCATTTTCCGAAGTCGCTCTTTGTCTTTATCGTCCAGCCCTTGGTACTTGCGGAAAAATGCTTTGTCCGTCTCTGCTGCCAAATCTGGGGAGGCTGTCCCTAACAACGCCTCTGGCGTCAGCTTTAGCGCCGTTGCGATTTTTGTCACCTTGTCTAAGGACGGGTTCGGCTTGTCTCGATTTTCTAGTTCCCACAAGTAGCTTTTGCTCGACTCGCTAAGGACTGCCAGCTGCTCAAGGGACATGCTTAGTTCCCGCCTCCTAGCGCTAATTCTTTCTCCAAGAGGTGATGCCACTTTTAACTCCTTCTATTTTGGTCAGCCAATATACCACTACACCGAACATAATCGTACCTGTTGACAGGAAAATTATGCGGAGCTATGGTGGATCAGCGTTCGTTACCACCGAACGAATTAGTATCCTCATGGAGAACACATAATGAATACCGACTTACCTTTAGAACCATTGAATCCGCAACACATCAAGCGTTCCGCCATTGTAAAACTCAATGGCGAACCTGTATCCATCCGAGACTGGACACCCACCGTCCGCCAAATTTTGAGTGCATCCGGCCTGCAGCCTGTTACAGAGTTCGTGCTTTTGAGATGGCCTGAACATGGGCCGACTGAAGAGCTAGGTCTCGACGAGACCATTACGTTGCCTCGCAGTGGGGCTCCAACGGAGTTTCTGGCGATGAAAGCGGATGCGGTTTTCTACTTCATATTGAACGATGAACGCTTTGTCTGGGCGGGCTCTTTGACCGCCCAGGACGTTCGCAAAGTAGGTCGCGTGCCAGTAACCAGTGAATTGTGGCTTGAGCGGCGCGACGAGTCAGATACGAAATTAGAGGCTGAAGATGCTGTTGATCTCCTGGCCCGTGGGGTTGAGCGCCTATACACCCGCCAGCGCAAATGGAAACTGGATGTGCACGGTGTACTAGTGGAGTCGCCTGAAACGGAGATCATCGTTCGCGATGCGCTGATTTTGGCAGGTATCGATCCAGACCTGGGTTGGATTATTCGCCTGAAGGTGCGTGGCGAACCCAAACGCGAAGTCGGCTTGGCGGACAGCATCGACTTGACGAAGCCGGGCCTTGAGCGTCTACAGCTCCTCTCTGACACTATCAACAATGGTGAAATCGTTTGCTCCGTGCGGCGAGACTTTGCCTTACTTACAAAAGACGAGCATTACTTGGACGCTCGAGGCCTATTCTGGGAAACCATCGATGATGGAAGGCGCTGGTTGTTGCTACGAGATTTCCCCGTACCACTGGGATATATCCAAACAAGAACCTGCGTCGCCATAGAAATCCCCCAGAACTATCCTGCGGCGGAAATCGACATGTTCTACTGCTGCCCTCATCTCGAATTGGGAACCGGCGTGAAAATACCCCAAACAGAATGTCGGCAGGTGGTAAACGGGCTCGAGTTTCAACGCTGGTCTCGCCATAGAAATCCTGGGCAATGGTCACCGACTCGAGACTCAGTGCTATCTCATATCGGGCTGATAGAGGAGTCTATTGCTAGGGAGCTAGAGCGATGAGCGCCGGTCCAACTTTGATATTGACAGGCGCGCTACATGTGCGCCTTCAAAAACATCTTCTTCCATCCGACGGATTGGAAGCGGCGGCAGTCTTACTCTGCAAGCGCATACGATCTGAAAAAAGTCTGAAGCTACTTTGCACGGACGCCGTCTTCGTTCCGTATAGCCAATGCACTCGAGTTCGCGATTACATTGAGTGGCCTGGAAACAGCCTTCTAGAGGCAGTGGATCTAGCCGAGCCTGATGACCTATCGCTTGTCCTGATCCATTCCCATCCAGGAGGACTCTACGGTTTCTCCATTGCGGACTTGGAATCTGAGGACCGAATCATTCCCCAGGTGTTTTCCAATTTTGGACCAGCGGATCAATCCGATGTGGTTCATGGAACCGCTATCATGGTACCGGGTGGGGCAATCAAAGCCCGGGTTTATGACCATAAGCATCAGATGACTCCGATAAATCTAGTGGCAGTATATGGAGACGATATCCGGCTGTTTTGGCACGATGACAATCAACCATCGGAACGCCCAATAGCTTTTTCATCACACATGCGGTCTGAATTAGGCAGGCTTACTGCGGCAGTGGTTGGGTATTCAGGCACTGGTAGCATTGTCGCAGAACAGCTCGCTCGTATTGGGTTCGAGGGTTTGGTAGTAGTGGACTACGACCACGTCGAAAATCGGAACCTGAATAGGATCCTCAACTCCACCGCTGCTGATGCATCGGAAGGTCAGTTAAAAGTGAACGTACTGCGTAGAGCCGCAGCTACCTTCAGGCCTGACATGCACCTGAAATGCGTATCTACTTCAATCGCTACAAGGGAAGCAATTCTTGCGGTTGCAGAGGCTGACATCCTTTTCTGTTGCGTGGATAGCGAAGAAGGCCGCTTTATCTGCGATTCAATTGGCGCCGCTCTCATGATGCCGCTGTTTGATGTTGGGGTAGTCATTCCAACGCGCAGGGATCAAGACGGCAGGCCCGTGATTCTAGATATTCATGGACGAATCGACTACGTGCAACCAGGTGGATCGACCCTACTCGACCGTAAGGTATACTCCTCAGACTCTCTAAGAGCTGAAGAGTTAGCAAAACGTAATCCTGCAGCTTACTCAGAACAGGTGAAGGCTGGTTATATGCCTGGCAGTCTAGAGCAAGCTCCGTCCGTGATTACTGTGAACATGCAAGCTGCCAGCATGGTGGTTCAGGAACTGATTGCCAGGCTCTACCCATACCGATTGGATGGGAATGCCAAGTGTGCTCGAACCATGTTTAGTTTGGCCGAAAGGGAGTACGAATACTTCGCAGAAACTGATTTTAAAACACAAGAGTCACCAACGCTGGGAATAGGCCTGGACGAACCTCTGCTCGGCTTGGCCTCACTCGGGATCAAACAATGACTTGGTTGACTCGAGCCTGGCGAGCGTTTTGTGAGGCCTCGTCCGGCTGGTTTAGACCGAGGCTTCAGACTTATCGAGTAGAAGGCGACATTCTTCCCGCTCGGATTCGCCCTAATCAGCTGATCCATTTGGTAGATGACGGGGAAAGCTGGTCAGCAGGATTCATTTGTCCATGCGGCTGCGGAGACGTCCTTGAACTACCTTTGATCCAAAGCGCTAGGCAAAGATGGACAATTTCTGTGGATGGCAAAGGTAAACCTACTTTGCACCCATCCATCTGGAGAGCTACAGGGTGTCGCTCCCACTTCTGGATTAGAAATGGGCAGATTCACTGGTGCAGTGTGGCAGCTTAGGACATGAGGGGATCTGATGGACGGACACAATTTCGAAAGGTTAAAGGCCCACATCTTGAAGCATTCCGTGTCGGAAGACTTCGAGGTTGCACGTAGGGAATGGAGCCTGGTTGCAATCGAGGTAACCGAGGAATTCGACCAATGCCCCTGTGGCCAAGACATAAAAGAACACTGTTATATCAGGAACCACCTAAACGGTAATCAAACTTATGTCGGCAACGTCTGTATCAACCGCTTCCTAAAGATCAATACCGGCAACCTGTTTGAGGGACTGAAACGAATCGCAGGAGACCTCAAAGCAAATGCAAATCACGACTTGATCGAACATGCGTGGAAGATGGGATATTTATACGGAGAAAAGGAATACAGCTTTCTCCTTCAAACTATGCGTACCCGAAAGCTGTCACCCAACCAGTTAGCATGGAAAGAGAAAATTAATCGCCGGATAGTCCTGCAAACGGTGGTCAAGAGTCGCACTCATCGGCAATGAATCTCGAGGCAGACCGATTAGTGCCTAACTTTACTAGCTGGAAATATTTCGACTTTCGACTAGAGGTTAAACCTGAGTTCGCTTTGGTTTGTATCCCAACCCACCGACCACTTTTGGCCGATAGCCGGCCATCGCAACAGGCAGGTGTCGGCCAAAAGCAGACGCTCAAAGCTATCTAGAAATCTGAGGGCGATTCTCCGTTGATAAACCCTTTTCGGGCTGTGCGCCTATTGCCTGGTCCCCGGCGGAGTGTCATCTTGAAGTCAAAGGCCCCTAATGGAGTAGCGTATGAAAACGGAACAAAGCACCACGAAGTCAGATAGCGACACAATTTCATTCCTGCGCGACGGAAACTCTGTAAAGCTAAAGTTCGAGTCTGGCCAGCAAGCGATTTGGGCTACCACCCAGAACATGGCAGACTTATTCGAAACAACGGCTGATAACGTAGCGTTGCACCTTAAAAATATCTTTGCTGTTGGCGAGCTTGAAGAGAAAGCAGCTACCGAGGATTTCTCGATAGCTCGAAGAGAAGGTGGACGCTTTGTTGAGCGTTCGATAAAGCACTACAACATGGACGCGATCCTGTCAGTGGGATATCGCGTCAACGCGAAGAACGCCGTTGCTTTCAGACAATGGGCTACACAGACACTTCGTACTTTCATTGAGCAGGGCTATGTAATCAATGAAAAGGCGCTTCGGGAGTCTCCCGACAAGCTCAACAAGCTGGCCGCAGCGGTACGGGCGCTAAGGTCAGAGGAAAAGCAGGTATACGCCAAAGTCAGAGAATGCTTCAAGATCTGCTCATCCGATTACGACTCTAATTCGAGGGTTGTCAGAAGCTTCTACGCTCTTCTGCAAGATAAATTTCACCACGCAGTTACAGGAATGACTAGCTCCAAGCTGGTGCTTGATCGAGCAGACCACCGGGTTGAGTCGATGGGTATGCAAGCATCACACGGTGGCAATCCCACACTTGAAGAAGCAAAGATTGGGAAAAACTACCTCCATAGCGATGAGCTTTATCGCCTCCACCTTCTCTCCGAGCAATTCATGCTTTATGCGGAGAGCACTGCTCTCACGAAGAAGGTGATGACAATGGACTCGCTCCACCAGAAGCTGGATCAGCTTCTGATATTCAACGACTACCCAGTATTCAGTGGGTACGAAGATTTCATCAAGGATGAAGCGTTAAGCCACGCCAGACAAGAACTGGGCTTGTACAAGAAACGCAAAAAGATTGAAGCTTTAGGATATGAATATAATGAAGAAGCCCTGGCTGCAGGGGAATACGACGATCTGCTGATCGAAGAATGACAGTGGTCCGCTCTTCTCCGAAAAAAAGGCGATACGTACCAACCATTTGTCTTTCCAAAATCGACTACCAGCTCATAGCTCTTTATTGCTTGAGACACATGATTGGGTTTGATGTGTCACTTGTGATCCGTGCTATCAGATCTGAAGCGGGTCCTTGCTCATCGATCCCTGCGAATTGGTCATTGCTCACTCCAGTAGCCGAGCTAGACTCCCGTTCCCGCCAACACTTTGGGTAGGAGGTCAGTGTAGTGGTCTAATGAAACCGGACACCCATTTAGGCGAGAATGCTCGCCAGATCGAGGTGTCAGATGACTAAGCAACGCCGTATCTTTTCCGTTGAATTCAAACGCGAGGCTGCTGACCTCGTGCT
>Ga0307486_1003292_pt1 | contig 10585 bp, 6 predicted proteins | sample CBIW02metaG_FD_203663 | JGI IMG/M metagenome (GOLD analysis project Ga0307486, IMG submission 203663) | Sea-ice brine microbial communities from Beaufort Sea near Barrow, Alaska, United States - CBIW 0.2 | ecosystem: Environmental > Aquatic > Marine > Coastal | place: USA: Alaska | collected... | reverse complement strand
TGTGCCGCCGACGTCCATCTGCAGGATTTGGCGGTCATGTCCGAGCAGGCTGTGCATGCCCAGGATGCAATCGACAACCTGCACATATCCCGCGAATCGAATCCACCAACTTGTGCATCTTGCACTAGTGAGTCCGAAGAACCTCGTTCACACTGACCGAGGACTACGGCAAAATTCAGCGATAGTGTCATGGATCACTGATGACAGTGCAATGCGAAGGTGATGACTTGAACTATTTCCCGTGGATACTGGCCAGACGCTTTGCGGATGCTCCCGCCGTGCGCGACCGGGAGGCCGCCCTGACCTTCGGTCAGCTGGATGCCCGCGTTGCGGCGGTGTCAACGCAGTTCGCGGCAGCGGGTATCGGGCCAGGCGATGTGATCGCCGTCATGCTGCCGAACCGCGTGGAGCTCGTGATCTCGCTGTTCGCCGCGTGGCGACTCGGCGCGGTCGTCACGCCGGTCAATCCGGCTTTCACAACCACCGAGGCCACCCATCAGATCATCGATGCCAGGGCCGCCCTCGTGGTCAATGTCACGGGGGAACCCTCGCGTCCGGAGATCCCTACGCTTGCTGTGGGCGATCTGGCGGTCGAGCCCGTCGGCCCGGTCGGGGAGCCGGCACCGATCGCACCGACGGACCTGGCCCTGCTGATCTACACCAGCGGCTCCACAGGTCATCCCAAGGGCGTCATGATCACGCACGCCAACACCGATGCCATGACCGCGACGATCGGTCAGGCCGTTGATCTGACGTCCGCCGATCATTGCCTGCTGGTGTTGCCGCTGTTCCACGCAAATGCCCTGATGGTGAGCCTGCTGGCGACCTTGCGCGTCGGCGGACAGCTGACGATCGCCGGATCATTCTCGGCCTCGACGTTCTTCGACCTGGTCGAACGCTTCCGCCCGACGTACTTCTCGGCGGTCCCGACCATCTACGCGCTGCTGGTCACCCAGTTCGACGAGCGCCGCCCGGACCTGTCGTCTCTGCGGTTCGCCGTGTGTGGCGCCGCACCGGCCACCCGCGAGCTGCTGGCGGCGGTCGAGGAGAGATTCGGCGTCCCGATCCTGGAAGGCTACGGACTCACTGAAGGCACCTGTGCCTCCACCTTGAATCCGCTGCACGGGCCGCGCAAGGTCGGCACCGTCGGCATGCCATTGCAGGGCCAGCGGCTGCGCATCGTCGACGAGGATCTGCAGGACGTGCCTGCCGGAGAGGCCGGCGAGGTGCTGATCACCGGCGACATCGTGATGGCAGGATATCTCGGCAACCCGGAAGCCACCGAGTCCACGATCGTCGACGGGTGGCTGCGCACCGGGGACGTCGGGCGCCTCGACGAGGACGGCTACCTGATCCTGGTCGATCGGATCAAGGACATGATCATCCGCGGTGGAGAGAATCTGTACCCCAAGGAGATCGAGAACGCCATCGGCAGCCTGCCCGGCGTGCTGGAAGTCGCCGTGGTCGGCAAGCCTCACGACGTCCTCGGCGAGGTGCCGGTGGCCTTCGTCGTGCCCTACCCCGACGCCGACCTGGTCGCCGAGGACGTGATCGCCCATGCGGCGAACCAGCTGACCCGGGTCAAGGTTCCCACCGAGGTGACGATTCTGCGTGAGCTGCCGAAGAACCCCGTCGGCAAGATCGACAAACCCGCCCTACGAATCAAGGAGTAATCATGGGATTCAAGCAAGGCGACCTTCCTCCCGTCGATCCGGCCAAGTTCGGCTCGATGCCGACGATGGATCGGATGAAGCTGCTCTGTCAGCACTGGATCGACTACGGATTCGGTGCGCCGAAGATCTTCCACAGCTTCTACATCGTGAAGGGGATCTTCTTCTTCATCGGTGGCTGGTTGGTCATCGGCCTGACGACACCGGGCCTGCCGATGTGGGAGCTGAGTGCTTGGTGGGGTGAGCTCATCGTCTTGCAGAAGGCGATGCTCTGGGTGGTCCTATGGTCGGCCACCGGCTTTAACGAATCATGGGGACCGCTGGCGTTCAAGTTCGCGCCCCTGACCGCTGGATACCGCTACTGGGTCCGCACGGGAACACTGCGGCTCCCACCATGGCCGGGCAAGATTCCTCTCACGAAGGGCGACGAACGCAAAGCTGTCGATGTTTGGCTCTACCTTGCAATGTTGGGAGTACTCGCGCTGGGCCTGGTGATGCCGGGCCACGCCACCGCCGCCGCCTATAGTGAGGCTGGTTTGCTCCCGATGTGGCCGTTCGTTGCTTTCGTGGTGTTGCAGATCCTCTTGGGATTGCGAGACAAAGTCACGTTCCTGGCTTCTCGGCCCGAACAATACTCGGTGGCACTACTGGCCTTCGGCGTTCTGACGACGTATGCCGATGGAGTCATCGACATGGTCGTTGTCGTAAAAATCTCGATGTTCGCGATTTGGTGGGGTGCCTTCATCTCGAAGCTCGGTCCCCATTTCACGCCCGCCGTTCAAACGATGTTGACCAATGCGCCACTCAACACGTCGAAGAAATTTAGGCGCTCGCTATACCGCAATGCGCCCGAGGACATGATGCCCTCGAAGTTGGCCTGGGTCTTTGCCCATGTGCTCGGCACGCTCGTGGAATTCACGTTGCCACTGATCATCTTGTTCTCCAACAACTGGGTGATCACCGTCCTAGCTGTCATCGGGTTCATGATCTTCCACTTGTTCATCTATTCGATGTTTGCGCTGGCCATGCCTCAAGAGTGGAATCTGTTCTTCGTGTTCTACGCGCCATTCGTGTTCCTCGGCTTCTTCAACGGTGACGGCTACGCACTCACCGACGCCTCCAGCGTATGGATCGTGATCGGTGCAGCCGTTCTGACGTTGACCGGTCCGCTCGTCGGCAACTTCCGCCCCGACAAGATCTCGTTCCTGATCGCCATGCGGCAGTACTCCGGCAACTGGGCATCGGCGATGATGGCCTTCCGGATCAACGGGGCTGAGTCGAAGCTCGACAATCCGAACTTCGTGACGTCGAGCCCGAGTCAGCGCCATCAGCTGTACTCGTTGTTCGGGCCGGAGGTGGCCGAGCTCTTCCTCCAGAAGACGGCTGCCTTCCGCCTCACCCAGAGTCAGGGGCGTGGACAGATGTCGCTCATGATGAACCATCTCGATGACCTCGACAACTATCAGTTCCGTGAGGGCGAAATGATGTGCACACAGTTCGTGGGCTGGCAGTTCGGCGATGGACATCTCTTCAACGAATTCACGATCGCCGCCATACAGAAGCGATGCAACTTCGCGCCCGGCGAATGGGTGACGGTGTGGACCGAGTCACAGCCGCTGCACAAGAAGACCTTGGAGTACAAGGTCATCGACGCAGCGTTGGGCGTGGTGGAGCGCGGCCACTACGTGGTCGCCGACGCGGTCGCTCAGCAGCCGTGGCTGCCCGATGGTCCGATCGACTACACGGTGACCTGGCAGAAGCCCGGGTATGAACCCCGGGTCTTCGCGTCGGATGAAACCATCGAAACACCGGTCGGCTAGCTCGATGCCGACCGCCATCGTGGTGGGCAGCGGCCCGAATGGTCTGGCCGCTGCCCTCACCCTGGCCGCCGGCGGAGTCGACGTCACGGTGCTCGAGGCGTCCGACTCCATCGGCGGCGGTACCCGCTCCGGGGAGGTGACGCTGCCGGGCTTGGTGCATGACATCTGTTCGGGATTCCATCCGTTGGCGGTCGACACTGCCTTCAGCCGGGCCTTCGACCTCGGTGCCCACGGGCTGACCTGGGCTCACGCACCGGTGGAGTACGCCCACCCGCTCGACGGTGGTGCTGGCGCAGCGGTCTGGCGTTCGGTCGATCAGACCGCACAGCACCTGGGCAGGGATGAGCGGAGCTATCGCCGGTTGTTCCGGGCTCTGGACCGGCGGTTCGATCGAGTCGCGAAGGAGTTCCTGCAGCCGATGGTGCACCTTCCGCGGCACCCGCTGGCGCTGGCCCACTTCGGCGCTTACGCCGTGCAACCGGCGGCCTTGCTGGCCAAGCGTTGGCGCACTCCCGAGGCACAAGCACTCTTTGCGGGCGTGGCCGCCCATGCATTCCGGCCCTTGGGCTCGCCTATGTCGTCGGCGATCGGTGTCGCCCTGGGCACAGCCGCGCACACCTTCGGCTGGCCCGTGGCCGTCGGTGGTTCGGCACGCATCGCCGAGGCGATGGCTCAAGCGTTGGTCGAGCGCGGTGGGCGGATCGAAACGGGTGTCAAGGTCGACTCCTACGACGAACTGGACCACCCCGACATCGTCATGCTGGACACCGCTCCGGCAGCGGCTGTCGGAATCCTCGGCTCCCGCCTGCCCGGCCGGGTGGCTCGGGCCTATCGGCGTTTCCGGCATGGTCCGGGCGCGTTCCAGGTCTCTGTGGCCGTCGAGGGAGGCATCCCGTGGACCTATGAGCCCGCTCGCAGGGCCGGGACCGTTCACGTGGGTGGCACGTTCGAGCAGATCGCTGTGGCGGAACGTCAGATCTGGCGAGGCCAGATGCCGCAGCGCCCATTCATCCTGGTGGGGCAGCAATCGGTGGCCGATCCACAACGCGCCGTCGACGACGTGCATCCGGTGGACATGTACGCGCATGTGCCCGCGGGGTGGTCCGGCGACGCGACCCAGGTCATGATCGACCAGATCGAGCAGCTGGCGCCCGGGTTCAGATCGCGGATCCGGGCCGTCGAGTCCCGCACCACCGGGCAGATCGCCGCCCACAATCCGAACTATGTCGCCGGCGACATCATCACGGGAGCCAACACCCCGCGCCAGCTGGTGTTTCGGCCGCGGGTCGCGATCGACCCGTACGCCACCGGGGTGCCGGGAGTGTTCTTGTGCTCGGCTGCCACGCCCCCCGGGGCCGGCGCGCACGGGATGGCCGGCTGGCATGCTGCACACTCCGCGCTGACGCACCTGAGGGCCTAGGCTCTGTGGGCATGGACCCAGCCCGACCGCGCAGCATGTTCACCGAGTACGCGCACGGCACGCAAGACATCGCTGCCTGGACGCAACTCTTAGGCGTCAAGCTGCTCGACAACATCGACGAGATCATTGACGGCATGAACCGTGCCATCGAGGATGCCATCGACGAGCTGGATCAGGAGTTTGTCCGTACTCCCTTGCACGCGAGCGTCGCCAACAATGTCGAAGTCATCGTCAGCATGTTGATCGAGCAGCGTGACGTCGCTGAGCTGCCACCCATGCCCGCGGCCACCCAGTACGCGGTCACACTCGCCCAGAACAGTGTGCCGGGTGCAGCGCTGCGCCGTGCCTACCACATTGGTTCCGATCACCTGCTGGCTCACATGTTCGACATCGTGCAGGACCTGGACTGCGATTCGGCCGAGAAGCTGCGCCTCTTCCACTACCTGGCGGGCTGGACCTACAAGTACATCGATTCGATCACCCACACCGTGATGACCGCCTACGAACAGGAGCTGCGCACCTCCAAGGCCACATTCGCGCAGACTGCCTCTGAGTATGTCGATCGGGTGCTCGACGACCACGACATCGATCAGACCGAGTTCCGTGCGGCCACAGGCTACGAGCTCGACCAGGTACACGTGGGCGGCCTGCTGTGGATCGCCGACACCGGCCCGGCCGCCGACCAGACGGAGATCCTCACCACGCTCGCTCTCCGCATCGGCGAACGCATCAGTAGCAGTGCAGTCCCGCTGGTGACCGCCATCGACCGCACCTCCGTACGGGTGTGGTTCAGCCGCAAGAACTCGCTGAAACCGATCACCACCGATCAGATCACGGCAACCGTCAGCACAGTGGCCGGGGCACGGATGGCACTCGGATCACCGGCCCGGGGCGCAGCGGGATTTCGTGTCACCTTGGCGCAGGCCGACCAGATCACGATCATTCCGCGGACCTCGACGGCCGACGGCATCCCCGTGGTGTCACACTCAGACGAAGCGATCCCGGTCATCGCACTCACCGCCGCCGACATCGCGTCAACGCAGAGCTGGGTCCATGAGGTGCTGGGCAAGCTGGCGGTCTCCACTGAGTCGGCGGGGCGCCAGAGGGCCACCCTGCTGGCCTATTTCCAGTTGTCGGGCAATATCACCGAAACGGCGAAGCAGCTGGTCATGCATCGCAACTCGGTGAAGTACCGACTCGACCGGGCAGAGGCCGACCTCGGTCATCCGGTCCAAGAACGGACCCTGGAAACCTGGATCGCGTTGCGCACCTGTCAGGTGCTGGGCACCCGCGTGCTCACTCCCGCGGGGGAATGAGCGATGCGGGCGGAGTGGCCTTGACCCAATACCGTTAAGTTAAGACTACTTTGGTGTAGTTTGGGGGTATGCCCCGTTCTGGATGGAAGAAGCCTGAGTCGGATCGTCGTTTGTCGGATTTGGTGTCGGTGGGTTTGGTGACGCGGGTGTTTCCTGCTGATGTGGTCGATCGGGTGATCGCTGATGCTGGGCGAACGCAGCAACGGAGTAGGTCGTTGCCTGCGCGGGTGGTGGCCTATTTTTCGATTGGTATGGCCTTGTATTCCGAGGGCTCGTATGAGGACGTGTTCGCCCAGTTGGCCGATGGTTTGTCCTGGTCGCAGGGATGGTCGCAGTCGTGGTTGCCGCCGTCGGAGTCGGCGATCTTCCAGGCACGGGCACGGCTTGGTTTTGAGCCGGTACGGGATCTCTTCGCCGAGGTCGCAGTTCCTTTGGCGCAGTCGGACACGCGGGGCTCGTGGCTGGCTGGCAAACGGTTGGTGGCCATCGATGGGACATGTCTCGACGTTGCCGACACGCCCGCGAACGCAGACTTCTTTGGCCGTCCTGGCTCGAGTCGTGGCGAGCAGTCCGCGTTTCCCCAGGCGCGGATGGTGGGCTTGGCCGAATGCGGCACGCACGCAATTTTTGACGCCGAAATCGATGGATGCAAGACGTCTGAGATTGAGATAGCTCGCAGGCTGATCGCCAGACTCACACCGGGAATGCTGGTTTTGGCCGATCGTGGCTTCTACGGTTTCCGTTTATGGGCCCAGGCCGCTGCCACGGGTGCGGATTTGCTGTGGCGGGTGAAAACCAACCTGAAGCCGACGCACATCCAGACTCTGCCTGACGGCTCGTGGTTGGCCCAAATCAGGCCAACATCGGGGCCACATCGCTCCACAACCGAACCATTACAGGTTCGTGTCATCGACTACACGATCGATGACGGCCGCGACGATCCCCAGGAGTATCGACTGCTGAGCACGATCCTGGATCCCGATCAGGCCAGTGCCGAAGACCTCGCCATCGCCTACGCGCAGCGGTGGGAGATTGAGAATGCGTTCGATGAGTTGAAAACGCACCAGCGTGGGCCACGCATGGTGCTGCGATCCAAGTCTCCTGACCTCGTCCTGCAGGAAATTTGGGGACACTTGTGCTGCCATTACGCGATACGCACTCTCATGGCCGACACCGCCGCCCACAGCGGCCACGACCCCGACAGGGTCTCATTCGTCGCCGCCCTGCGCATCGCCCGCCGATCCATCGCGCAGGGCGCTTTTCCCCCCTCACGACCCCGAGGGGCTGAGGAGGATCTGGCAATGCGCCATCAATAAACTCATCCATCGTCTCAAACCTGAACGACGAAGACGATCGAACCCACGGGTCGTCAAACGCAAAATCCTCAAATGGGCCGCGAAACGATCCCACCACACGAATTGGCCTCAACCCACCGGACCACCCAAAGCAACCGCCCTAACCCTAACTTAACGATATTGAGGCTAAGCGCGGCAGTACTGGCTGGCATAGACGCCCCCGACGGGGATCTTCATCTGAGTGAACGCCGCACCGACGGTGCGAGCTTGCTCAAAGCCCTCTTCGCTGAGAGCGCGCTGGGTCTGGCAGTCGTCGAGGTCGGCCTGGTCGGCGTAGTCCTCCTCTGTCAGCCCGTGGCACATGAAGATGACGTAACGGCCCGCCTTCAGGCTCCTGCGCAAATCTGCACCGCTCAACTTGTCCTCGAAGGCTGGCTTCTCGTCGGCAGGTGCGTCATCTGAATACGTGCCGGGGTCGCTCTTGGCGCTCGTCGTCTCAGACTCGTCTGAGGTGGAGCCCGAACCGCATGCCGTCAGTACACCCATGCTCGGAATCGCCGCCACAATCATCGCGGACCTGCATCGTCGTGGCATTGACAGTTCGGCAAGCTGCTGGAGCGGTTGTCACCTACGCGGCAGCAGTTTTTGAGTAGTGCATCGCAGGGGGCCAGCCCACATGCTGCGCGCCCACCGCTAGGTGGTCTGAGGTTTGCCCGACCTGCTCGGTTTCATGCCGTCGAGCTGTCGCGTCGTGATCGTCATGACCTGCGACCGCCGCTGAGCAGGGTTCCGATCGCGCGCTCCCCGGACCCGTACAGGCGGTGATAGAGCAGCCCGATCAGGACCGAGGCGATCATGGCAAGGATCGGAAACCGGTCCTCCAGGTGCGGATACACCTGCCACTGCGTGAGGTAGATCGCCAGGGATGCAGCCGCGATCACGGCCACCGCGGGTGACAACCAGCGAGGCAGCCGCACGGAGGGTACCCAGATCAGGGCCAGGGCTCCGGTCACCACGATCGCCTCACGCAGCGGCTCGCCGAAGAATCCGGGGACGGCCACAAGTACGCAACCGGACACGATCAGCCGCTGCAGTCTGCTGCTGGCTGCCCACGTCGCCCAGCCGAGTGCAAAGCACCACAGCACGATCGACACCGTGTAGCGCTCGGTGGGACCGGCCTCGATCCCCACTTGGGCGAAGCGCAGGACGAGTGTGGCGGCAACCGTGACCATCGCCGTGCCGAAGGGTGCTCGACGGATGCATCTGTCGACCCACGGCAGGCAGATCAGGGTCAGGACGCCCAGCTGCATCCAGATGATGGCCTCGAGGAACCAGAATTGCCACTGGACGGTCCATCGGTCGCTGCCCAACAGCCCATTGAGCATCAGCACGGTGGGCAGCGTGTACATGCCGCTGACCAGTGCCACGCCGCCGATCCACAGCATGCTGGGCACGGCGACGTGGGCCACCGAGGCCAGACCGCGTCGTAACTTCGTTCCGGCACTCTCGCGGGAAGGCTTGAACCGGAACAGGTTGAAGCCCACGACAACTAGCAGCAGGTGAGCGCCCCCGGGGAACGGCCACACATTGGCATGCGTGCCCAGGATGAGCAGGATGGCCACCGCACGAAGGACGATGGACGTCTCGACCCGCACGGTGCGGGTGGCATCGGTCGTGACGGAGCTGTCGACCAGCGTCCGGATTGGTATCTGATGCCAGTCCGGTGGCAGATCCAGGCCCAGCTCAGACAGCCGAACCGAGACCTCGACATAGGACAGGGAGTCACCGCGCAACGACTGGAAACTGTCGTCGATCGTGGCATCAGGACGAGCGAGCAGATGTGCGATCAGGGCGCGGACCGACTCGCGATCGACGGATTCGCCCCTGACATCTTCGTCGAGCACGCGCATGTGGGCGGCGCGCTCGCGCAGCGCGGCGTAGTCGACCTTGCCGGTCGGCGTCCGCGGCTGCTCGTGGACGTCGATGACGTCCACGACGTGGGCCGGCAGACGGCAATGGCCCACCACCGCATTCAGAACCGCGGCACACCGAGCTTCCCTCTGCACGAAGACCTGCAGGCGGTCGTTCTCGGCCACGCAGGATCCGCTGACGCACACTTCGGCCAAGGCACACTCCACTGCGTCAAGATCGATCCGCAGGCCGTACAGCTTGGCCACACGGCTGCGCCGCCCTACCCATTCGTACAGCCCGTCAGGGCCCAGCCGAGCAAGGTCGCCGGTACGCAGCTCGTCGATCTGTGGGCCGTGGACCAAATCATTGGGGCAGTGGGCGTAGCCCATCATGACGTTGGGTCCGCTGTAGACCAGTTCGCCCACCTGGGGGTCCCAGCCCGATGATTCGGGCACTGGAACCAGTCTCAGTGATCCGCCTGGGATCGCACGCCCCAGCGCGGACGGGTGGGACTGCACCTGGTGGGGCGGAACATAGGCCATGCGGGCCGTGGCCTCGGTCTGTCCGTACATCGGGACCAGATCCCAGCCGCGCTCGCGACCAAGCGTGGCGTATCTCAGCATCGACTCTCGGCCCAGTCGCCCGCCCGCCACCGTGACCTGTCGCAGCGTGGGGTGCTGCTGGGCGGCGAAATCGACGCCGTCCAACAGGTCGAAGGTGTACGGCACGCCGGCGAATGAGGTCGCCTTCGCGGCGTCGAACAGATGCCACAGGCACGGGTCGACGACCGATAGCTCGGTGGCGACGACGCTGGCGCCCGCCATCAGGTGGCTGTTGACCACCGAGAGTCCGTAGCAGTAGTGCAGCGGCAACGTGGTCACGGCGCGATCGTCGGGCCTGAGCTGAAGATACTGCGCGATGGCGGCGGCATTGGACACGATGTTCTCAACGGACAGGCGCACCAGCTTCGGTGAACCGGTCGACCCGGACGTGGAAAGCAGGAGAGCCAGATCGGGGTGCAGGTCATGGCGCGACTGCGTGCGACGCACCACGAGCCCGCCCGCCGTTGAGCTCACGACATCCGGATCGTAGGCGTCGATGATCGAAGCGGCGGCCGACTCGTCATCACCGGGCACCAGCATGACCACATGAC
>Ga0307486_1003289_pt1 | contig 10597 bp, 10 predicted proteins | sample CBIW02metaG_FD_203663 | JGI IMG/M metagenome (GOLD analysis project Ga0307486, IMG submission 203663) | Sea-ice brine microbial communities from Beaufort Sea near Barrow, Alaska, United States - CBIW 0.2 | ecosystem: Environmental > Aquatic > Marine > Coastal | place: USA: Alaska | collected... | reverse complement strand
CAAGATCTCACTCATCGAACGCGGCACCATTCGCGACACCCGATTCCTGCACCGCTACCGGGCCTGGCTCAACGAAAACCAACCCCACCAAATCGCAGCTTGACAACTATAGGAGCATCAAATTCCGCTTGGTCGCTCATTGTTCACCCCATGTTGCGAGGCGTTCCCGAATCATCTGGTCGATGCGTGCTTGCTGTTCCGCGGAAAGCCTGGCGGCGACGCTCGTCGCTGTGATGGGTTCACCGTCAGGCCCGATGTAGTCGCTCTCAATGGTCATTGTTGGAGCCCCTTTGCTCGTGGTCTTCACGGATGGATGCAGTGCCATCGGTCACTCATCGCTGAGGTTGTTCGGATCAAGCACGTATGCGATCGGGACTGCATCGCTTGGCGGTGCGGGAAGCAATGTCAGAGGCCGCTCCTAGACTGTTCGAAACAGAGGGCGGGAGTGGTGGTTATGAATTTGGATGCTTCGGTACACTTCCCAGAGACTCGTGAGGGCGTCGATCCTCAGTTGTGGGGGAAACTTGACGCGGAAAACGGGCGATACCCACTGTTGTGTCACCTTCTGGACACTTCTGCTGCGGCGCTGGAGCTTTGGGACAAATGGCTGCGCCCTGGTCTGCGGCACCTGATCACGGCAGCTGTATCGCCAGGGGATGAGAATCGTGCACGCGCTCTCGTCGCGAGCGTCGCCGGGCTTCATGATGTCGGAAAAGCCAACAGGGTCTTTCAGGGCCAGCTTTATAACCGAAGAGGTGCGGCAAACGTCGCAGGTATCGTGAACGAGCTCGCACAGTCCGGATACGACTTCACGCTTCCAAATAGCGGCATTGAGGGTGGTATTCCCGTGCCACCGCAGTACACGACCGTTCTGCGTCGACACGAAGCAGTGGGTCTCTTCGTCACGTCCGGAGATTGGCCAGACGCCCATGATGCTGTCTGTGGTTCGTGGGTCGGGGCAGTTGTCGGCGGACATCATGGGTACTACCACCCTCGCTTTGGAGCTGCAGGCAAACTGGCGAGGACTTCGCCGACCGTCGGTTATCTGAAAGGGCTTACGGCAGGTGCCTGGGGAGTACAACAAGACGCCCTCGTTGATGCTGTCCTAGTGGCGAACGGGACGACCCGCCAGGAGCTGCAACGCCCGTTGAGTGGCGATAAGAGCACGACGGCGATATTACTGATGACGGGTTTGGTCATGCTGGCCGACTGGCTTGCATCGGACGTCAAATCTGTCGCTCATGGACAGTCGCTGTCCCTCGACCCGGTTGCACTCCCGGCGGACTGGGTGAATGCACGCCGCGCCTATTTCCAGGCTTCTGTCCCTAGAACGCTGGGCGTTTATCGGGATTTGGAGGATCCGCTGCACTCCATCATGGGTGAGTTCGCAAGCCAACTGTCGCCCTTGCAGCAGGTCTCTCAAAGCATCGGACGTGGGCTGTGGATCGCGACGGAGACCACCGGGTCCGGTAAAACGGAGGCTGCGATGCTACGTCACGCCGCCGTTCCCGGCGAGGGAATCCTGTTCGCTTTGCCCACCAGGGCCACGACGGATGCCATGTTCGAGCGCATGAGCGGGTATTTCTCGGCGTCACATAATGCTGCGGCACTGTTGCACGGTCATCGCAGCTTGAATAGTTTCTACACCAATGCTGCGCAGGCCGAGAAGGGACTGCATGCCACCTCGTGGTTGGCCGACACTCGGAATGCGTTGTTCGCCCCGGTGAGCGTGGGAACCTGCGATCAGGTGCTGTTGGGTGGGCTTCGCCAGAAAAACACGCCGGTGCGTCTGCTCGCGTTGGCCAACAGGCATGTGGTCATCGATGAGGTGCACACGTTCGATCACTACCAGGCAAAGCTGCTGGAGGAGATGCTGGCGTGGTGGGGTGACACCGATACCCGAGTTACTCTGTTGTCCGCTTCTCTGCCGGGGGCGGTGACCCGGCGATATGCTCAGGCGTATCGAGGCGCAGAGATTGAGGTGACACCTCAGTATCCAGGCCACTTGTCCGTTTCGGCATCGGTGGCCGCAAGTTGGAAGGTGCCCTCGCAGCGCAGTTACGAGCTGCAGGTCCGCGTGCACCCAGTGGTGGCTTCTGGCCTTCTTGATGAACATGTCAGTCGAGTTTTGGATTACCGGCGTCAGTCGCCGAATGCGCGGATCGCCGTGGTCGTCAACCAGGTTTCTCGTGCCTTAGAGGTGGGTCGGCGCCTGACAGAGTCCGGGCATCGGGTTATCGTCTTGCATTCGCGTATGGCCGCAGGGCACCGCACCGAAATCACTCGTGAGCTTCACGACGTTGCGGGGAAGGGCAGCAGTGCACGAGGCGTGATCGTGGTCGGTACGCAGGTCATCGAGTCGTCCCTTGACTTGGATTTCGATCACATGGTTTCTGATTTGGCCCCCGCTCCATCGTTGATCCAGCGCGCGGGGCGGCTCTGGCGATCGACTCCCGTTGTGGACGGCGTGTGGGGCCCGCATCGGTTTACCCGACCGACGAGTGCTCCCACCTTCGATGTGCTCATGGCGACGGATGCGACGGGGGCATTGGATCGGGTCTCGTCCTTGCCGTACCTCCCTGGAGAGTTGCAGCGCACTGCTGATGCTCTGCGCGAGGTCGGCGTGAATGTGCGTATCCCCGATGACGTACAGCACCTCGTAGATACGGCCTCGTTCAATGCCCGTGAGCCGGATCTGGATGATGCTTTCGGTGAGTTGGAACTGATCGCCGCCGGCACGAAGCTTCGGGACGCTGACGACGTTGTTGTTCCCTTTCATCATGACCACGGGCAGGATCGCATCCTGGGCAGGGAAACAACACAGTTGCAATTGTCGACGGTGACCGAACGCGACGAGCTTGCGGAGCACTACACGCGGCACATTGAGCGGCCGACGGTGGACTGTTTCATCGTGAGCGTTGACGGACCGTCCAAATGGATGTGGCGCGGCCGGCCTGAGGCAGCACTACATTCTCGAGATCCCAACGTGATGAGAGCAGTTCTTGCCCTCACGTTCCCCCTTTCTCCCGGCGCAGTGGGCGAGCGAACTGGGGTGGAAGAGATTGCGGGTTTTGACCTCGATGATGAAGCAGAGATGCGCCGACGCGGCCCGATGCAACGGAACTTGATTCCCGTGCGTTTGCGGGACGGCGCTGTTTACGACGATGTATTGGGGGTGCGGTTTCGATGACGACGACAGTTTCGGTGGACGGCGATGTGGATGCGGGCAGTGGTGTGCCGAGTCCAATGGGCAACATCCGTCAGTTGGCGTGGTTGCCCGTTATTGACGGTTCGGGGCGCCGCCTCGTGGGGTTGGATGAGCTGTTCACCCAGGCTCATCTCATTGAGCGCATTGATGTTCGAGCGCCGATCGAGAAGGCAGGAGTGCTGCGTTTCCTCACGACGGTCACCGCACTCATCGCCCGGGCGCAAGGAATCACGCCTCAGACGGCTGAAGGTGTTGCCCGGGATGGCTTCGACCCGGCGGCAGTGGCCAGCGTGCTGGACAGTATCGACGATCGATTGTGGCTCATTCACCCGAGCGCCCCGTTCATGCAGGAAGGCCGATTCCGGACGGCGACTTCTGCGGTGAAGACGGCAGCGAGTATCCGGTCCACGTCGCCGGGCGACTCGTCCAAGGCTTGGTGGGGACGGCCCGGCGACGGTTTCGCCACCGGCCATTTGGACCTTGCCAGTGCGCCGGCGGCATTGATGGGGTTTTGGTTCTACTCCGTCAACGGAAATGGTGCGGTCGTGCTCGATGGCATATCAATCCCTGTGCAGGGATCAGCTGCGGGGAAGGTCATAGCTGCCGGTGTTCGGTTGTGGAAGACGGGTGAGAACCTGGCCGCGACGCTGCTGATGAACACCCCGCAGGAGTGGGTGGAGGGCACCGCGCTCCCAGCGTGGGCTTACCCCGTGGAGGTGTCGGGGGAGCTGGCCCCCCTCATCGCCGCAACTATTACCGGCAACGCAACATTGCTTCTTGCGGAGCGGGTGGGCGGAAGCGTGGTCTTTGTCGGAGCGCATATCGGCTCAGCGCTTCGCCGAGGAATCCCGCCCTCTGCCGCGGACTTTGCGGAGATGACGGCGGCGAAGAGCAGAAACAAAAATGCAGTGACCGAGAATAAGCGGTTGAAAGCGGCGGGCGAGCCGGCGATTGACCTGGAATCACTGCCCGTCCTTGGTGTTGATGCCCTCAAAGGTTCTCTCGTTCATGCCTGGCGCGATGACCCGCAGGTTGTCTTTCGCAGGCCCGATCCGAAGAAGAACAAGGGCGTACAAAAAGTCGAGGTCAGCCGCGCCCTCAACGATGTCGATGCCAGCACGAGCGTTCTGCACAACCTTCACGGCTGGTACCTACGAGCGTTCAACCCCGAGGTGCCGGGACGCCGGAGTATTCTGGTCCGACGCGACTTCACCACGGAATTGTTCTCCATCCAGTTCAAACAGAAGGGCTCCTACGGGGAGCTGTCTGGTGCGTCCTGGTTGTCCATGCCCCCGGGAACGATCGGCGGTTCCCCGGCAGTTCAAGAGGCCTTGGCACGGTTCGCTGACTTCGCCTACGAGCGCGTCCAGAGCGCCCTGTATTTTGCGGTTCGAACTGTCGTGGCCGACAGGGAAGGCAAAGTGAGCAAAGCAGATAAGCCCTTCATTACGTCCACGCACGAATACGCCGTGGCCCGGTTCAGTGCCCTCGCCGATGACGTGGTAACTGACGTCATCGCGCTGGCACTTGCGGAAAAGCCCTTCACCGCTGTTCACGTTCGTGCCTGGTCGGCGGCAGCGGTCGCCGCGTTCGACGAGGCGATTGAACCTTTCGTGACGTCTCGACGGCTTCCCGACATTGCGCTCGCCCGTCAGAAACTCACACTGGCCCTTCACAAGACAGAAAGCGAGTAATCCATGGCACTTCCTGAAGAGCTCAAGGCCTTCACCGGGCGGCTGCTGGCTGTTCGAGCCACCAATACATCGCTGGCTTCTGATGTTGCACGGGGCATCACCGAAACTACTGAGCGCTACGCCTACGCTCACACCGTTCCGGCGACGGCAGGGTTGCATCGCCCGTCAGCCATTACTGGCGCTACGCGAGCACTGGCGATGGTCGCCAAATACAAGCGCACGCCCCAGAGCGCGGGAACCCTGGGGGAGAGTTTCTCCCGGATCCCCGGCAAGAGCGAGGGGGTAGGCGAAAGGCTTGCCCTCGTCGTTGACCTCGATGTCGAACAAGCTGCCCAGATACTCGAGGGACTAGTGAGCCGGGCACCGTCGGTGAACTTCTACGCTCTCGTGGAATTGCTCACCTTCTGGGATACCGGCGACATCGACCGTGACATCAAACATCGCTCCCGCCTCGTCTATGACTTCTACGCCCGCGCCGCCAAGACATCGACCAAGAAAGCTGACTGAAATGACTGAAAAGAACTACCTCACCATCCACTCCCTCACACCTCTGCCGTGGCACAACCTGAATCGTGATGACCGGGGCTTACCCAAGCAGGTTCGGGAGGGCGGGAAAGCCCGAGGGCGGCTGTCGTCACAATCACTCAAACGCGCCATTCGGGTGGCATATGAGTTGGACTCTTTTGCCGACGGTACTGGATCCTTGCGCTCCCGAGACCTTCACAAGGAAATCGTTCGGCGCGCAACGCTGATCGCCGAGGAATCAGGCACACCGTTTGACCCGAAAGAAGCCCTGAAAGCGGCAGCTAAGGTTGTGAAATCTCTGACCGCCAACGACAAAGACACCCCTGAGGCTGAGAACAGCGAAACCGCAGCGGGCGACACAATCACTTGGCTGTCCGGCGACGAAATTGATGCCCTCGCGAGCGCCCTCGCCTCCGGCGGCGGACCCATCAGCGTCGCCAGCATTATCCAATCCCGCACAGGGAGCCTCAGCATCGCCGCCTTCGGACGGATGTTCGCCGCCCACAGCGACTTGCAGACTGAGGCCGCCATTGCGGTGGGACCGGCAACCACGACGCATCCGATCACGGTTGAAGTGGACTACTTCACCACCGTCGACGACTTGAACGACGACGGGGCCGGCCATCTTGGCCAGGCCTTCTACACATCAGGTGTCTACTACCGCTCCGTCACCATTGATAAGAAGCAGTTGAAAGACTCGTGGACAGGCTGGGACAGCCCCGACGCCGACGACCGGCTCACCCTTCTGGTTCGCTCCCTAATCAATGCGCTGCCAACCGGGAAAGATAATTCGTCGGCGCCGAACACGAAACCGGCGTTCATCGTCGCTGAGGTGCAAGCCCATCGAACCGCCTACGAGTTTCACGAACCAGTCAGGGCCGACACCGAGGGGGGCTATCTGGCCGGCTCCATCGGCCGTCTGGTGGGGCAGGCGTCCGCCGCCCGAGACTATGACCCCACCGAATTCGGCAAAACGCTCGTCTCAGGGACGACTGTGGCATCCGGCGCCGTTCTCACGTCTGCCGGCGCGGTCCCGATCGCGTTCGAGCACAGCACGAGCAATCTCCCACAGCTTGTTGAGCAGGTTGTCGCATGGCTTCGGCAGTGACCAGCACCCTTTTGCTGCGCTTCGCCGCGCCCCAGCAATCGTGGGGATCAACGGAATTGGCGGACCGCAACACCGAGGCCGTGCCCACGCGCTCAGGAGTGATCGGCCTGCTCGCCGCTGCTCTGGGTGCGCCGCGGGGTAGCTGGCCGGAGTGGCTGTGGGCGACAGAGATCTGGGCGAGGGTCGACCGCAAGGGCGAGCTCGCGACGGACTTCCACACTGTCGGAATTCCATCTGCAGAAGCTCAAGCCGTTCGCACACGACATCGCGCCGCCGTCGGAGGGAGGGGGGAAGCTGACTTCATCATCCCGCTGGGCAGTGGGGCCAAATGGACTGTTGGTGGAGGGACGCTGGTTACGAACAGGCAGTACCTGGCGGATGCCGAGTTTCTCGTCGCCATCGGGCATGCTGACACCGAGCGAGTGCGTGAACTCGCTCAGGCGACCCACAACCCCGTATTCATGACGTATCTGGGGCGCAAATCGTTCTCGCCGTCATTCCCGTTTCATCTGGGCGTTCGGGACAGTGATCCTCAGCAGGTCTTGAGGACCCTGCCCACTCATACCAGCAGCGAACGAGGTCTCACTCTGCACCAGCTCCTCGGCGACCGGAATTACGCCACAGAGACGGTACATCCGCCTGTCAGCGGGGCACTCACCGGATGGGCGACAACATGAGTCACCTGACAGTTGTCCCCGCGACGTCCCTTCGAGTCAAGGACTGGAATGACTACGGTGAGCTGCACCGAGTCGTGATGAGTATGTTCAACTCGGCTCAGCTACCTGGCCCCACCGCGGAGAAGAGGCTCTCACGGAACATCCTTTTTCGCGTGGACGAAGGTGCCGCCGGCAAGATCATTCTGATCAGGGCAGATGTCGCTCCGACCAACCTGCCCTCGGCGGCAAAAACGAAGGAGGTGGCAGTAGCGGCGCCAGCGGTCGGCACCCCTGTCCGGTTCCGCCTCACCGCGAATGCGATCCGGCGCACGATGCCGTCGGGCCCAACGGTCAAGCGCGGCCACGGAACATCACCCGTGGATCACATGGCCGAATGGGTCTCCGCCAAATTGGAAGCAGGGATGAGAGACGTCACAATTTTCGACCACGTCCGCTCGGTGGCCTCCAGCGGGCGCGCGCCCCTGCAGCTGGATGTCGTTGATGGGTACGGGATCGTCAGAGATATTGCGGCTTTAGAAGCTCTCTTACAAGCCGGGATCGGCCGGTCCAAGGCTTTCGGCTGCGGTCTGTTGACTGTCGCTCGAGCTTGAAGGTCGACTGTGGCCTATTCGGAGCGGGCGCTGAAATTTGCGAATATTGGCGTGGGAGAACAGGTTCGCCTGACAGACAGGGTCAGCTACCTCTATCTCGAATACGCGCAAATTATTCAGGACAAGACGGGAGTCATCGCCCTTCAATCGGATGAAACGGGCAACACTCGTGGAGAGATTCGAGTGCCTATCGGATCAATTGCTGTCGTCATGCTGGGGCCGGGAACATCTATCAGTCATGCCGCGGCATCATCTCTGGCCGCCGCCGGAACGACCCTCATGTTCACCGGCGGGGGAGGCATCAACTCGTTTGCGACGGCTCGACCACTGACAGGTTCAGCGCGCTGGGCAGAAGCGCAGGCTCGGCTCTGGGCCTCTTCAACTCATCGTGTTGCAGCCGCGCGGCTACTCTATGAGGCACGGTTGGGCGGGATGCCCATCCCGGCCAATGCCCGAATTGCGACCCTGCGTGGTCTCGAAGGCCAGATGATGAGGGCCGAGTACAAGAGCCTTGCACTGAAGCACGCCATCAAATTTCGACGCGAGACGGCTGCCGAGGACCCCGTCAACGTCGGGCTCAATCTCGGAAACTCCATCCTTTACGGGGTCGCCGCATCGGTCTGCTCCGCACTTTCGCTCAACCCTGCACTAGGCGTCATCCACCAGGGCGATGCGCGAGCGCTCTTCTACGACCTGGCAGATGTCTACAAGCAAACCATTACTCTGCCTATAGCGTTCCTCAGCGCAAAGGAAAAGGATCCTCAGGGGTTCGTTCGCCGAAGAGTGAGGTCGGTGATCGCCCAACGACGGATCCTTGACGACATGTTAGCCATGACCATGCGAATACTCTCGCCACACCTCGGCGACATCGACGGAGACGTTCTCCTTGACGATGCCGGGACCGTCGCTGGGCACACCAACTACGGGCCATCGGAGGTGTGAGTCCGTGTTCGTCACTCTGAGAATTACCGCGGTTCCAGACCACCTCCGCGGATACCTCAGCAGGTTCCTTGTCGAATATGGCACTGGACTGTACGTGGGAAACGTTTCCAAACGAATCGCTGATTCTCTCTGGACCCGTGTCACAGAGGCCGCCGGAGAGGGCGAAGTTGTCCTAGTGACAAGTGAAGCAACCAGCGAACAAGGATTCAAAGTCCGACTCCATCAAGGCCGGGGCAAAGAAGTGGTCGACATGGATGGATTCGAGCTCCTTAGGAGCATTCCAGAAGGAGCATATGACGATTCGGTTCCTTTTCCGGATTAGAATCCCTGGTCAGGAAGTCCCTTCCCCGCGTAGGCGGGGGTGTTCCCATAGCCCGAAACGCGGGCACCAAATGAAAGGTCCCTTCCCCGCGTAGGCGGGGGTGTTCCCGTCGTCACCTCACGGCGGGCAGTCTGCTACCGCCCTTCCCCGCGTAGGCGGGGGTGTTCCCATAGTTGACGGTGAAGTACCCAATGAGGACTTCCCTTCCCCGCGTAGGCGGGGGTGTTCCCATCTCGCCAATAGGCGGCATCAGCTCTTGCAACCCTTCCCCGCGTAGGCGGGGGTGTTCCCTGGGATGAACACATAGAGAAGCCGCCCCACAACCCTTCCCCGCGTAGGCGGGGGTGTTCCCGGGGATCGCTGGCGGCGCATCGGCCGGCGGATCCCTTCCCCGCGTAGGCGGGGGTGTTCCCAACAGCGTGAGCAATGCCAAGCGTGCATTCCACCCTTCCCCGCGTAGGCGGGGGTGTTCCCAACTGGGACGAGTTCCTATTGATGTCCTCGCTCCCTTCCCCGCGTAGGCGGGGGTGTTCCCCTTGTATCCTTGTCTCTTGCTTACCCTCGGCGCCCTTCCCCGCGTAGGCGGGGGTGTTCCCGCCGCGCGCTGGCTTGCCACCGGCCTATTCTTCCCTTCCCCGCGTAGGCGGGGGTGTTCCCCCTTTGCGGATGCCACAAGCAGTCAATCCAGACCCTTCCCCGCGTAGGCGGGGGTGTTCCCATCCGCCACGAGGTGCATTACAACAACGGCACCCCTTCCCCGCGTAGGCGGGGGTGTTCCCTTCCCCTGCTGTGACCAAATGACCCACCACGACCCTTCCCCGCGTAGGCGGGGGTGTTCCCTCCAGCGGGTGATGCTGCTTCAACCACATTGCCCCTTCCCCGCGTAGGCGGGGGTGTTCCCCCGATCGGAACAACGCGCTCCTGTGATCTCTCCCCTTCCCCGCGTAGGCGGGGGTGTTCCCCACGACCGCGATTCGCTCGAAAAGGAACTGTTCCCTTCCCCGCGTAGGCGGGGGTGTTCCCTTGAATGCCTTAGCGATGGCGTCGGCACGCTGCCCTTCCCCGCGTAGGCGGGGGTGTTCCCAAGGCCTTGTGCCTTTATAGACGGGACGGGGTCCCTTCCCCGCGTAGGCGGGGGTGTTCCCTTCGTGTCCTTACGGAGTGGGAATAGCAAGTTGATTTGGCCCCGGGTTAGTCGGGCGCTTTTCAGCCATCGTCGCAACACACGATCAAATGTGGGCTAGTTCTTTGAGCCTATCGAAGTGCGTTTGCGATGGCTCCCAATTGCGTGATTCGCGGGGGCGGGCGTTGATCTTGGCGGCGACCTCAGCCAAGCGTTCGGGGCTGTGGAGGTTCAGGTTGGTGCCCTTGGGGAAGTACTGGCGGATGAGTGGAGTGGTCCCTGAAAGTTGGACACCTAATTTAGGGTTCTTTCTTCAGGGAGTAGTCAGATGTATGCAAGAAGCACGTTGAGCCACTCCGACGCCGTGTCGGCTGTCGGGTTGTTCGAGCAGGGGTTCACCGCCAAGTC
>Ga0307486_1003285_pt1 | contig 10601 bp, 4 predicted proteins | sample CBIW02metaG_FD_203663 | JGI IMG/M metagenome (GOLD analysis project Ga0307486, IMG submission 203663) | Sea-ice brine microbial communities from Beaufort Sea near Barrow, Alaska, United States - CBIW 0.2 | ecosystem: Environmental > Aquatic > Marine > Coastal | place: USA: Alaska | collected... | reverse complement strand
GCTCAGCTTAATGGTATAACGTATCATGATCTCTTGGTTTTACCAAAGGTACTAAAAACTAATTTAATACGTCATATTATACCTAACTTAACACTAGTGTAATGTCTCCCAATTTCGTTTTTTCGTCGTTAGAATAGCGTTCAAGATATCCTTCAGCGTAATTAATTTGAATTCCTTCAGGCAGTCTGTTTTTTAGCCCTTCCAGGGGTGTTACCTCTCTTTTGGTTTTAACACCGGCACCAAATCCGCCTAATGCGTTTTTCTTGGTTGCGTTATTCCCGATAACCGCAATGGATTTTATATCATCCATTTTTATAGGTAACAAGTTTTTTTCATTTTTCAATAAAACAACAGATTCTGATGCGATTTTGTACGCGTCCTGGTAATGTTCTTCGGTTGCTATGCTACCTTCAACACGACCTTCTCCATCTATTGCTTTTACCTGAAATAACACTCTTAAAATGCGTTTAACGTGCTTATTAATTTCTTCTTCTGAAATTTCCCCTTCTTTAGCAGCCTCGATTAAAGCGTCAGCCAGGAAAAATTCATTGAATGGTTTTGGAGTTCCCATCTCAATATCCAAACCGTTTTCTAAAGATTTTACTGTGGAATGAACCGCTGCCCAGTCTGAAACAACAATTCCTTTAAAACCCCATTCATCACGTAATATTTTGTTCAGCATGTAATCATTTTCACATAAATAATCCCCCCTGAATTTGTTGTATGCCCCCATTAAACTGTAGGCATTGGCTTCCATAACAGCGGCTTTGTAGGCAGGGAGATATATTTCACGCAGGCTGCGTTCGTCTACCTGAACATCCACGGTACCTCGATTGGTTTCCTGATTGTTTACCGCGAAGTGTTTTACGCAAGCCATGACATCATTATCCTGTAACCCAACAATAAGTGGTACCGATATTTTTTTGTTTAGAAATGGATCTTCGGTAAAATATTCATAAGTTCTGCCTCCAAGGGGCGATCTAATAATATTGATGGCTGGTGAAAGTAACATATCCTTCCCTCTGGCACGCATCTCCTGACCTACACTATTCCCAAACAAATAAGCTAAATCTGTATTCCAAGTGGCGGATAAACCACCACCGGCAGGGTAATAGGTGGCAAAATCGTCATCTAAACCTGCAGGAGCCCAACTGTCCCTAGAAATTTCTTCACGAACTCCCAGAGGGCCATCTGCCATTTTTAATTCTGGTATGCCCAAACGTTCCACGCCAGCAGTTGTAAACATACTATTGCCATGAAGCATCCCTATTTTTTCTTCAATGGTCATTTGTGAAATCAAGGAATCAATTTTTGTATCAAATTCAGAACTCCATTCTTTTGCTTCATACACTTTTGCCTGCGCAGTGCCTGAATTAGAACTCGCCTCGTTCTTACAAGAAGTAAAGACAACAAAAGCCATTACTAAGGACAGGTATATCATTTTGTTTTTCATAAGTAGTTATTTAGTTTCCAATATATTAAGGTTTTGGGGTCCTTTAAGAATCCCAAATATCCATGTATCGATATTATTTCACGGTTAATTTCTTAGTTAGCAAAATTTGGTCTGAAGCACTTCCAATTTGAATTTCAATTGCATTATTTTCAAGTTCGAATTGTTGTTTTTTTGTGTTCCAAACTTCCAGATTTTCAGACTTTAATGTCAATGAAACAATTTTAGTTTCACCAGCTTTCAGAAAAATTCTTTGAAAAGCTTTTAACTCTTTCTCAGGACGCTCTACCACAGATTGCAACTGTTTTACATATAGCTGAACTACCTCGTCTCCATCCCTATTTCCTGAATTTGTAAGGGAAATATCTACTTTTAATTCCCCATTTTTCGAAAGACTTGTCGCATTTGGTTCAATGGAATTGTATTTAAAGGAAGTATAACTTAATCCATGACCAAAGGCATATAAAGGTTCCCCATCAAAATACATATAGGTTCTGCCTTTTGTAATATCATAATCTAAAAAATCGGGTAAATCGGTAATAGATTTCACCCATGTTTGTGTTAATCTTCCCGCCGGGTTGTAATCTCCGAATAAAACATCAGCCAAAGCATTTCCCAGTTCCTGACTATTATGAGTCATGTGTACAATTGCAGGAACGTTTTCCTGTGTCCAGTTTATGGCATAAGGAAAACTACTTATTAAACCTACAATTGTATTTGGGTTTGACTGATACACCAATTTTATTAAATCTTCTTCTTCCAAAGTCAAAGATTGCCTGTCAACCGATTCTTTTCCATTACTGGGTTTTGGGCAATTTGCCCAACCAGCATCACAAGTAGGGTGATTACCTACCAAAACAATGACAACATCAGCTTTTTTTGCATATTCAACTGCTTTTCCATCCGTATTATTTTTGGTAAATAATATTTCAGTATTCTTGCCAACTTTATTCTTAATTCCTTCTAATGCAGAAATTACATAAGGTGGCGTGCCGCTGTACCAGTCTAAAAAAACATCATTTGCATTGTTCCCTATAACAGCAATTGTTTTTAATTTCTCTTTTTGCAGCGGTAATAAATTTGATTCATTTTTTAATAAAACTATAGATTTTTGAGTTGCCAAAAGCGCCAAATCTTTATGTTTTTGAGTTAACCAAGGATCTATTGATTCATTTTTTCCAATTTGGCTATATGGATTATTTTCAGTTGAATCCAACATCCCCAATTTTATCATAACTCTGTATACCCCGCGCAATTCTGCGTCTATATCAGTTTCTGCTAAATATCCATTTGCCAGGGCTCCATATACTCCTTCTGTATGATCATCTAAAAACTGATTTATTCCAGCTTTAATAGTTGCAGCAGCAGCCAAATATTTATCGGCATAGAATTTATGGTCGCTCATCAATAATTTATAAGCGCCACCATCGGTACAAATAATTCCATTTTGCCCCCATTGATTTTGGGTAATGTCTTTTAACATTGGATGAACCATCGCCGGGGTTCCATTTACTTTATTGTAAGCCGCCATATAGGCTCTTGAACCTCCATCTACAACGCCCATTTTAAAAGGCAATGCATAATATTCCCTCCAAAGACGTTCATTGAAATTTGAAGAAGTATAGGTTCTGCCATCTTCATTACTGTTTGCCAGAAAATGTTTCATTAGCGAAGCAGTTTGCCAATAATTGGGATCATTGCCTTGTAACCCCTTTATAAATGCAACGGTTAAACTTCCCGTTAAAAAAGCATCTTCCCCAAAGCTTTCTTCAGTGCGTCCCCATCTGGGATCTCTTGCTAAATCGGCATTTGGAGCTCTAACTACCAATCCGCCTCTTCCGTATTTTTGAAAAGCATATCGGGCTTCATATCCCTCAACTTCTGCCACTCTTTGCAAGAGTTCAGTATCCCAGGTTTCTCCCAAACCATAGGCTTGTGGGAATGTGGTTGTAGGAAGTGGTTCATTATTTTTTCCTCCCCACTCACCGGGACCACCCAATGCTAATCCGTGCAATCCCTCAACATGTCCTGTTCCTTTAACTCCTAAACGAGCTACACCAGGATCTGTGCTTAGTGCATTCACTTTTTCGTCTATGGTCATTAAAGAAAATAAATTTGAGATACGTTCTTCTACAGGTAATCCCATATTTTGAAATGGATACTCAAGATTTTGAGCAGAGAGTTTTACAACTGTACTTAAAATTAAGATATAACTAAATAGAGTTCTCATAGGTTACCTTTTCAGCTATATTTTTTTAAAACGAATTGCAGTTCCTCCACCTTCGCTTAGGTTAAGTTCAAGCATATCTGTCGATTTGACCTCTTTTGTTGAAACAGCAACTTTGGTTGCATTTTTATTCCAGGTTGTGCCAATCTCATCAGCATAAATTTGAGCTTCATAGGTTGCATCTGCATCCAGGAATGACAAATCAATATCAAAAGATCTGCTTTCTTCATTTGTTAAACTTCCCAAATACCAGTCATCACTAAATTTATCTTTACGTACAATTGTAATGAATTCAGCAATTTCAGCATTTAATACTTTGGTGTCCTGCCAATCTACGGGAACATCCTGTAAAAATTTGAAAGCAGGATTTCCGTCATAGTTTTCAGGTAAATCTGCCAACATTTGAATGGGAGAGTATAAAACAACATATAGCGCCAATTGTTTTGCTGCTGTTGTATGAACATCTCTACCTTCATAACCTTGTTTAATTTCTACATCTAAAACTCCAGGTGTAAAATCCATGGGGCCAGAAAGTAATCTTGTAAATGGTAGGATTGCGGTATGACTTGGCGGATTTCCTTCACTCCAGGCATTGTATTCCTGTCCGCGGGCACCTTCACGAGCCATCATATTTGGATAGGTCCTGCGTTCTCCTGTATCTTTTATGGGTTCGTGGAAATTTACAGTTAAGTGGTGTTTTGCTGCCTTTTCTAAAACATATCTGTAATAGTTAACTCCAAATTGTCCGTGATGCCATTCTTTCATATTTAACCGGGAACCTACCTGACCAATTTTTACATCGTGAATTTCCACTTTTTCGTATAATGCCATTCCATCATCAATTTGATCTAAATAATTGATGATATTTGAACCCGTTTCGTGATAACCAATAATACTTACTCCATTTTCCTTAGCATAATCAGTCACTTTTTTTAAGTCGAAATTATCTGCTTCTTTAGTAAAACTAAATTGATGCATTGCATTTTCGTACCAGGCAGGTGTCCATCCTTTATTCCAGCCTTCGATTAAAAGGTGATCAATTCCAAATTTTTTGCAATAATCAATATATTCAAAAGCGTTTTTGGTTGTTGCACCTTGTATTGGACTCTCCCAAAAGGAATATTTACCTATGTGCATTCCCCACCAAATACCTAAATATTTATGTGGTTTAATCCAACTTGTATCTTCAATTTTATTTGGGTCGTTTAAGTTTAAAATTAGTGAAGAAGTAATTAAATCTGCTGGTGTTTCAGCAATTTGCATGGTTCTCCAGGGAGTTGTAAAACTTCCATTTGTTTTCACTTTATCTCCATCTGCCCAAGGCACTAAATCAGATTTTAAATTTGTTCCGCTGGTTCTGGCTAAAGTCATACTCGCAAAATCTTTCAAATTTGCTTCGTGAAAACTTAAAGACAATCCACTATTACTTTTTATGGTTAATGGAGTATGTACGGTATCTAAAGTGCTTACGGGGGATTTTGTTGTTAAATATTCATATCTGTTATCCTGATATGCTCCAATCCACCAGGCATCCCCGTCATCATTTAAATTGAATTGAGTTAACTCATCCATAATAAAAATGCTGTCTTTTCCTTGTTCCGGGAAAATGTATCTGAATGCAATTCCATCATCAAAAGCCCTAAATTGAACTTCCAGATTTCGTTTGTTATCAGATTTTTCTATTAAGAAAACAGATAATTGATTGTAATTATTTTTGATTTCTTTTCTTTCGCCCCAAATTGGTTCCCAGGTTTCATCAAAAGAAGTATTTTCCATTTTAACCACTTCAAAGTTTGAACTTAGAGAATCATTGTTCTTAAATACAAATCCTAATTTTGAAAGTAAAAGAACAGGTTTATCAACATGTGAAACTGAATAAAAGGCCTCCCCCTCAATTAATTCAAAAGTAATTTTATTCTTTGAATTTGGTGAGGTTAATTCTTCTGAAACCTTTTTAGATTGTTCGTTACAAGAGATTAAAAATATAAGTAAAAATGCAGTCGAAAATTGTTTTAACATTTTAATCAAAATTTAATTATTTAATGGTTGAAATTTTAAATTTAGTTTTTCCTTCCAGTGGATTATTAACTAATTCAAAAGAATCTCCTTTTTTTACAACTTCCAGATTATATAAGTTGGTGTCATTTGGAAGGTGAAGTTTACAACTGGCTTTGGTTGCATCAGCAGCAAATACCTTTAATTCCAGCGCGCTCCAATCCATGTCTTGGGTTGATTGGGCCAGTTTAATATGAGGTAAAATAGTTCCATCTTTAACTAGCATTACAATGGGAATATTACCAGCAGTAATAGTATGCCAACCACCTTCATAAACCTTACTAGTCTGGTAGTCTATCCATTTCCCTTTTGGTAAATACACATTCCTCTGGGTAACATTTTCAAATAATGGAGCAACTAAAATATCAGAACCAAATAAGTACTGATCGTCTATTAACCAGGAACCAGGATCGTTTGGAAATTCAACAAACATTGCTCTTAACATTGGTAATCCATTCTCAGATGAATGCTTTGCCTGACCAAAAATATAAGGCATTAACTGATAGCGTAAATTATCGGCATTTCTAAAATCCACTAAAAATTCTTTGCTGTATTCCCATGGTTCCGTTGGTGGTTCGCCGTGACTGCGAACGTGTGAAGTTAACATACCAAAAGGAGTCCATCTTCTATACAAATCTTCTGGGGATTTTGTGACAAACCCACCTACATCGTGGCTCCAGAAACTAAATCCACTCAATCCAAATGATAAGCCTCCTCTTAGAGTTGCAGCCATTGCGGTATTTGTAGTTGCTGCATCTCCACCCCAATGTAAAGGATATCGCTGGCTTCCAGCCCAAGCACTTCTAGCCCAAATAATTGAATTTCCTGTAACTTCTTTGGTGATTTCAGAAACCGCTTTGTTGTATCTCAATGGATACAAATTATGTTCATAAAAACCAGTTTTTCCGTTATCATATATTCCTGAGGCTGGTGCTGCTTCCCCAAAATCCACTTTTATTGCACCAACACCTTGTTTTAATAGGGATGCAATTTTATTTTGATACCAGGTAACTGTTTCTGGGTTTGTGAAATCCAATATTGCATCTTCATATGGTATATTCCCTTTTCGGTCTTTAACAGCCAGTCCTTTTTCAATAATTTCGTCGAATAGTGTATTTCTTGGTGTAAAATAAGGTAGTTGCCATAAACTAACATTAAACCCGTCCTCTTTCATATCGACAATCATAGCTACCGCATCATCAAATCTATTTTTTGAAAACTCGTAATTATTTCTCCAATCAACTTCAAACCAACCCGTATCAAAATGGATAACATCACTTGGAATCTTATGCTTTCTTAAATTTTTTGCGATTTCCCTTCCCTCTTGTTCAGAAAAATAAGTAATACGGCTCATCCAGAAACCAAAAGACCAGAGAGGTGGCATTTCTGCCTTACCTGTGAGGTCTGTATATTCATCTAAAATATCTTTTGGATCACCAATAAATACGAATAAATCTGCCTCATCATCCCCAATCATCATAGAATTTGCACCATTAAAATATTTTCCAAAATCCACAGTTATTGGGGTTGAATGATGCATAAAAACCCCATAACCCCTACTGCTCATATAAAATGGAATTGGTTTGTACATGGTTTCATTCTGCACCCCATTGGCGTCATCTGTCCATAAAATTACTTTTTGTCCACGTTTATTGAACTGGGTAAAAGATTCACCACAGCCAAATATTTTTTCTTCAGGGGACATTGAAAAAACCGCATCCATACTCCTTGAATAATCATTTGCACGACGCACAAAAGAAAATGGAGTCACCGGGGTATAGGTACTTTTAACATCGTCTAAATGCAAGGTGCTTGTGAGTAATTTCCCTTCTGAATTATAAATTTTAACATGCCAGGGTTTTTCTGTAATTACAACTGACCCCTTGCTACTCGTGTATTTATGGCCTTCTGAAATTTTAGAATAGCTCCATAAATCTCGGGCATCTTTAGCTTCTCCATTAACTAACATCAGGGAAGCTTCCCGTTTCTTAAATTGTGGCCCAGAGGAGGCTTTTATTCTAATGGTCCTGTCAGAAATAAATTCAATTGAGAATGGTAATTCCGGAGAATCTGCATATTCAGTTGTTGGGAACTCATTTGCAGGAGCCGGTACAAGTCTACTTAACATATTGTTAAAAGCCTGCCGTGTTGCGAAATTATGACGCAAATATTTAATAGTACCTTCACCGGTTTCAGGGTTGAAAGAGGCTAATTCATCGGCTAAATAATAGGTGTTTCTAAAATCTTCAAAATCTTTGCTTATATCTGGTGGTTCATTTAAAAGATCGGTATTTTGAATTTGAGCCGAAGCGACACCAATAAAACTACCTATTATTAAAAAGTGTAACAGGATTTGCTTACTAAATTTATTTTTCATTTTGACGGTTTATTTTGTGCTAATATTAATTGTTGAGTCTGTTAATCCTTTAGAATTTGCTGTAAGTTTAATTATCCCCTCCTTATTTAAGGATTGAACAATAACTAAACATTTTCCATAAAAGGCATTTCTGTTAGAGGCTTTAAAAGAAGCGTGGCTTGTTGGGTCTCCATTATCTACACCAACAATTTTTCCAGGACCTTCAATATTAAACTCAATGTTATTTGTTGCATATGGTACTAATGTGCCTTTTTTGTCTAAAACTGAAACTGTTATAAAGGAAAGATCTACCCCATCTCCTTGGATGGTATTTCTATCGGCATTTAAACTTATTTGAGATGCTTCTTCCGCTGTTTTTATTTCTTTTTCCAAAACAGTTTTACCATTTCTTCTGGAAATTGCCTTTAAGGTGCCAGGTTCAAAAGGAACTCTCCACATCAGGTGCAAATCCTCCCCTTTTTTAGTTTTGGAACCCAATGATTTTCCATTGAGGAATAGTTCTACTTCATCTGCATTGTTGTAATACGCCCAAATATCAACATCTTGGTCTTTTTCCCAATTCCAGTGTGGAAATACGTGAAGTACCGGTTTATCTGTCCATTCACTTTGATACATATAATAAACATCCTTTGGGAAGCCTGCCAAATCAATCACTCCAAAATAAGAACTGCGTGAAGGCCAAACATACGGAGTAGGTTCACCTAAATAATCAAAACCCGTCCAAATAAACATCCCGGAAAGGAAGTCGTGTTTTTTAATAACTTTCCAGGTTTCCTCGTGGGTTGAACCCCAAGGAGCGCTTACCTGATCATATGATGAAATTGTATTATCCGGATTACCGCCTGTAAAAGCAACGTCCCAACGAACCGGCCATCTTTTTAAAGTATCTGATTTTTGATCGTAATATCCTCTTGTTTGTAAACCTGATGTTGTTTCAGTTGCAATAAAAGGTGTTTCAGGGAAATTTTGTTTATGGTGCACATAGGTTTGGTGCGCATAGTTATACCCTATTATATCTAAAACGCCTGAAGCAGCTAACGCATTATAGTTTACATTGGCTTTGTCAAATTGTAAAGTAACATCCTGATTTACCATATTTACCGGTGGATTCATTCCGGCCGTTATTAAACGTGTTGTGTCTAAATTTGTAACAATTGCCTTTAATTCTTTGGCAGTTTCTACACCTTGTTCATTCCACTGTTCCTGAATTTCATTTCCAATACTCCAAATAAAAACACTTGGATGATTTCGATCTCTTTTTACGAAATCTTCTAAATCTTTTTTATGCCATTCTTTCCAATTGTTGGCATAATCATAGGTTGTTTTTGAATTATTCCACATATCAAAGGCTTCATTCATAACAATAAATCCCATTTTATCACATAAGTCAAGTAATTCTGGAGCAGGTGGATTGTGGGCTGTTCTAATTCCATTAACCCCCATTCCTTTTAGAATTTCTAATTGACGCTCTAAAGCTCTGGTGTTTATGGCTGTTCCCAATGCACCTAAATCGTGATGATTACAAACACCTTTTATTTTTACTGATTTGTTGTTTAACAGGAAGCCTTTATCGAGATCAAATTTAAAAAACCGAATCCCGATTGGTGTTTTATAAGTATCAACTAACTCATTATCAAAATAGACTTCAGAAAGTATTGTATACAATTGGGGGGTTTCAATAGACCATAATTTTGGACTATTAATTTCTAATTTTTCAGAAAAAGTGAGTTCATTTTTATTTTTGATATTTAAATGATTGCTGTTTTCTGTGATTTTTTCATTATTAAAAAGTACGGTTGTTTTTAATACTATGTTTTTTGCTTCTGTATAATTGTTTGTTATTGAAGTCTCAACATTAACGGTTGCACTGTCTAAAGTTACCATAGGGGTGGTTACATAAGTACCCCAATTCTTTATGTGAAGTTTATCGGTTTTTACCAACCAAACATTTCTATAAATACCTGAACCAGAATACCAACGTGAATTTGGTTGTTGAGAATTATCAACTTTTACTTTAATTTCATTTTCTTTTTCTCCATAATTTAAAAAAGGCGTTAAGTTATATCTAAATCCAATATACCCATTGGGTCTTTTTCCTAAATAATGATTGTTTATCCAAACTTCACTATCCATATAAACGCCATCAAAATCAATATATAACTCTTTTAATTTATCACTTACTTCAACTTTAAAAGTTTTTTTGTACCATCCAATACCACCAGGTAAAGCACCACCATTATAAGTTGCAGGATGATTTTCATCAAAATCACCTTCAATACTCCAATCGTGAGGAAGGTTTAATTTTTGCCAGGAAAATTCGGAAGGGTTTTTAACCAAAGAATCTTCTAAATGAAACTGCCAATCTTTATTAAAAGAAATAGTTCTTTCAACGCTTGTTTGTTTATCATTAGCTTTATTGCAGGAAAAAAAAAGAAATATTAAAACAATGATGGAAGTGTATGGACTCAATTTTAAGTTCATATAGTTGTTTA
>Ga0307486_1003284_pt1 | contig 10601 bp, 8 predicted proteins | sample CBIW02metaG_FD_203663 | JGI IMG/M metagenome (GOLD analysis project Ga0307486, IMG submission 203663) | Sea-ice brine microbial communities from Beaufort Sea near Barrow, Alaska, United States - CBIW 0.2 | ecosystem: Environmental > Aquatic > Marine > Coastal | place: USA: Alaska | collected... | reverse complement strand
TGTCACAGTTCATTGAGCTTTATTTTGAGCTTGTTGCCCGCCGCTTGATTCCGAATCTGTTACTCGGTACTGAGCCCGATCCAGTCGTGTTGAAAGAAGTTGAGAACAGCTTCAACAAGGCCGTTGTAGCGCTGGCAAAGCTGTCGAGCTTTGAGCAGTTTGCCTATGGTGACCAATTCACCCTGGCCGATATCGCGGCGATTTTGAACTTGCCGATTGTCCGCAACGTGGGGATAAAGTTTTTGGGCAGAGATCCTCTGTCAGAGGTACCTGGACTGGATGCATACTGCGCACGGATGGAGGAGCGCCCTCAGGTCAAGAAGGTTCGCACGGATTCAGTAACCGATCGCCCAGGTTTCATGACACACCTCAAAGCCTTGTATGGTGTTTGATCTCAATGATTGAAGTGACCAATTTGCCTGGCAATGATGTGACCTGCGCAACCTGCCGGGCAAATTGTTGCCGTTTGGAGGTGATGCTTATTACGGACACAGGAGTGCCGGAAAAGTATGTAGCGTTTGATCAGTGGGGCGGTATGACCATGGCTCGTTTAGACGACGGATGGTGTGCTGCTTTGGATCGACACACCATGCTCTGCAGCATTTATGATAAACGCCCCTTTATCTGCCGTGAATTTGAAATGGGCGGTTATGAGTGTCTTGTGGAGCGTGGTTAGCGCTCATGCCTCCTAACGACGCCGGCGTATTTTCCCCAGCGTGCTGTGAAGCCAGCTTTTGGCTTCGTCCAGTGTGTGTTGTTTCTCGATCAGTCCACGGATCGCCTTGAGCTGCTGTTCAATCAATCCCGGTTCCTGAACTTGCGCCGCATCCTCCTTCGGACCGAGAGGCAGTATGTGCTCGAAATAGGTGCCGCCTAGAATCCAGCGTAGCAGACCTTCGCCCAGGAACGGCTCGTCATTGTTGAGTGTGCGGGCGGCCCTCAGCATGCGTCGGATGTCATACTGTCCGGGATAGATGTCGGGTACCTGCTTGGGGATGTCGAGCAGACTATATACGCCAATTCGGGCGGTCCGTACCGAGCTTTCCAGGGTAAACACCACGTCGTTGTGTGTTTCTACGAACTGACCCATGAAAGCCAGGTTGGTGCAGCCTTCGGGGACGACCTCTGGGCGGTCACCCCGCGCACGCGGCATGAACTGCGCTGTGATGTAGGGCATCAGTGCTATCCGGGTCTTGGTCGCAGCCAGAATCTCCTCCAGTTGGTCGATCAGGCCCAGGTGATAACACATTTCTGTGAGCACTTCTTTTCCAGTACATTGCGGCATGGATTTGCAAACGTAATTTCCAGACGTGTCCATCAGCAGGGCATAGACCCATATTACGATCACATCGGCGGGCTGGTCAGGAAAGTGCGGCTGGCGATTGCAGGTAAAACTCATGAGCCAGGCCGAATCGGTAAAGGTGATGACCCCGCCGGTGGCGGTAAAGCCGGAATAGGGATCGTTGACCGACAGCTCTTTGAGCTTGCCCATCAGGGGCGACGGTTTGCAGGTGAGAGTGACTGATTCCCAGGTGGATCGGGGCACGTTGCCGCAGAAGGTGTCCGGGCGCCCGAATACCTCGGATTGCCCCGCCAGGTTCTTCCAGAGCTGCCAGCCAGATCCTGCCCCGGGCTTAACTGTATCTTTCAGCTGCGGCGCTGTGTCGTCGTCTCCGTAGGCAGTGTCTTCGGTCATCGAGCCGGTGGTGACAAATACCACGTCGCCTTCGCGTACTTCGATTGTTTTATTGCCGTCGATGGTATGGCACAGGATGCCGCTGACTGTCCGTTGCCCGTTATTGGTCGTCATCTCCAGGTTCGTAACACGGGTGGCATGCCGGATATGCACGCCTTGTTCTTTAAGCCAGTTGCTGAGCGGTCGGACAAAGCCGTCGTACTGGTTGTATTTTGGGAAGACCAGCGAGGTCATATCGTTGAGCCCGTCCATCAGGTGCAGGAAACGGTGCATATACAGCTTCATTTCAAGTGCTGAATGCCAATTCTGGAAAGCGAACATGGTGCGCCAGAACATGTAGAAATTACTGTTCAAAAAGCCTTTGCTGAACCATTCCTCTACGGTGACATTATCCAAATCCTCCTTGCGAGCGAGCAGTAGTTTGATTACTTCAAGCTGCTGTCGACGAGTCAGGCCCATAGTCGAAGAGTCTTTTATCTGCCCCTGTTTTTCCAGCAATCGCGCCTTTGAAAAGTTCTTGTCCGCATCGTTCACGAGACGGAACTCATCCAGTACGGAAAAGGGCTTGGGCAGCTCCAATGCGGGTATCTCCGAGAACACGTCCCAGAAATTCTGATAGGTCACTTCCATTTCCCGGCCACCGCGCACAAGGTAGCCGTCTTCCGGGTTGCCGGAACCGTCCAGAGAACCACCGTCGATCGGCTGCTCATCAATAAATTCAATGTTCTCGGCCGGCATATGACCGTCGCGAATCAGGAAAAAAGCGGCGGAAAGACCGGCAATGCCACTGCCAACAATGAAGGCACGGCGATCCTTGATGCCTTCGGTAGGCTGCGGGCGATGGTTGGCATAGCTACCGTGAAGGTCTGCTGGCGGCAGTGGGGTGTCGATACCGTTGTGCAAGCGCCGTGCTGAAGCATCCGGAGCGACATCGACGCCCTGAGCACTTAATGCGTTGATGTGTGCATCGAGGGGAGACTTTGAGGCTGTGCGTGACTTAGGGGTCATAACGGAGCTTACCTTTGAATAGTCGTGTTTAAACTAGCATGAGGCACAAGTAGCGGCTTGATACTGATCCACATCAGTCAAGTAGAAGATAGGACCTGTTACTGCAAAAGCTGGGCTGGGAAAGGGTGGCCAAAACAAATAAACCGTATCAATCCTCGAAGGTATAGAGTGAAATCAATTACATCGTTGAGCGTCAAAATCCAGTGACATTATCATGTTGAAGATGGCCGAATCGACATCGGGTTATTGGCTTGGCATTCAGCTTGAACCGCAGAACTTGAACTGTGGAAAATGGAAGGAAGAATCTCATGGAGCGCGCAGGGTGGGTTGTATGGGGCTTTCTAACAGTGATATGCGGAGCGGGTAACGCTATGGCGACTGAGGAGGCAGAGTACACAGTTGTACTCAAAGAGGAGTCCTTCGAGTTGCGCCGCTATGAGGCACACATACTTGCGTCAACCGCGGTTGACGGCGACTTTGATAGTGCAGGCAATAAAGCATTCGGCAAGCTCTTCAAATATATATCCGGCGAGAACAAGACGCGAGAGACAGTTGATATGACCTCGCCAGTAGGCCAGGAGGCCGCAAGCGAGCAGATCGACATGACTTCACTCGTCGGTCAACAACAGGAAAACGGGCGTTGGATGGTCAACTTTATGATGCCCGCCTTCTTCACGCTAGAGACTCTACCAGAACCCAAAGACTCAACCGTCATCCTGCGACAGGTCCCCGCTCGACATATTGCAGCGATTCGTTATTCGGGCTTGTGGAGTGAAAAAGGCTATCTGCGGAACAAGGAAAAGCTGGACGCATGGGTACAGGACAAGGCCTTAAGTGTGATCGGCGAGCCGATCTGGGCTCGCTACGACCCTCCGTTTATGCCCTGGTTCATGCGGCGCAACGAGATTTTATTGCCCGTCATGAAGTCATCGAAAAACGAGTAAGCATAGGTATTTTGGGGTTATTCGTCTTTGAATGCATCGCGATGAAATTCCGCCGCTTGTGTGACTTCGCGCACGCCACATTCGGTTAACGTCGGAGCCTCGCCGCCGGCCATTACCGTCAACATCGTATGCACGCCTCGGGAGAGGGAGGTGAGGTTGTAGCCGCCTTCCAGCACCAGAACCAGCCGGCCGTTGCAGTGCTTGTCGGCAATGCCTTGAACAATGCTGGTGAGCACGGCAAAGCCGTCGTAACTCACATTCAAGGCCATGTCGTTATGGTGTGGATCGCAACCGGCGGAGACAAGCACCAGATCCGGTTTAAAATAGTCTGCGGCAGGAATCAGTATTTCGCGGAATGCTTTCTCAAGGGCGATATCGCCGGCGGCTTCCGGAAGCGGGACGTTAACTGTATAGCCTTCGCCAAGGCCCGCGCCGATCTCTTCCATAAGGCCCGAGTTCGGATAAAACGGTGCGGCACAATGGGTGTCGAAAAACAGCACATCCGGATCTGCCCAGAATATATCCTGCGTGCCATTACCATGGTGGGCATCCCAGTCGACGATCAGGATACGCTCGCAACCCAGCTGTGCCTGTGCGTGTGCGGCAGCCACAGCCACATTGTTGAACAGGCAAAAGCCGCGCGCTCGAACCGGTTCGGCATGGTGGCCTGGTGGGCGGACTAGCGCGAAAGCGCTTTGCGATTCACCCTTGACTACGCACTCGACCGCAGCGATCGCGTTACCTGCGGCGGAAGTTGCGGCATGAACACTGTCTGGCGAGACGGCGGTAGTATCCCTGTCCAGCCAGGCACGTTGGCCTTTCAGGGAGAAAATGTGATCCAGGTGGGCCGTGGTGTGCACGCGGCTCAGTTGCTCGTAAGTAGCGTGTGGCCCGGCCTTGATTTGCACCCCGGGGATCGGGTGCTCGTCGAGCCAGTCCATGACTGCGCTAAGCCGTCCAGGGTGTTCAGGGTAACTCCATTTAAAGTTCAGCCCCTGCAGAATGTCTCTTACACGCTTTTCCACTCGACTGGGCAAAAAGGGCAAATCCACCTGGGGATTATGGCCGAGCATGACCTCGTCATAAAACACGGTGACGCTACGAGACTCTGCCATTCGGTAACTCCTCACTACTGTTGCCGGTCACTGCTTGCTTTGGTATACGCACGCTCGCATGCAGGCGGATCGGCTGCGCACTACGCAAGCGCCTAATCGATGGTGTTGTTGTATTGGGTATAGATCATATAAGCAGAATCAACAAGTTACCGTTGACTCATTAGCTATTTTCTTAGAGCAAAATAGGCCAGCGGTGATTTCTGTCTTTTCCTACCCAACGCTTGGAGTCTCCGTAACGGGTGTAACCTATCGCTGATAACGGCCGAGCCCCATGACTGGGTGTACTGCTTGCGACATTCATGGGTGGAATAATCATTGTTTGCGAGGGCGGTATCTGGCTGCATGCAATCTCGATTCCTGGTGCGAGAATGCTCGAGCTTGGGTTGCAAGCTGGCGAGCATTGATAGAGCTGTGCCGTCAGCCATCATATTTGACGAGGAGATGAAGGGTGAACTACGAAGATGTTGTATTCGGGCGTCGCAGTATTCGCGCTTTTCAGCAGCAATCAGTTCCGCGTAATGTTATTGAGGAGGTCATTGCGCTGGCCATTCGGGCGCCGTCGTCGATGAATACGCAGCCTTGGCACCTGCATGTGCTGTCGGGGGAGCCGCTGGATCGTATTCGGGCCGACAATACCGAGCGTATGCTGAACGGTGTTCCGCCGGCCAAGGATAGCCGCGATGTGGGTAACTATCAGGGTGAACACCGGCAGCGCCAGGTAGAGATTGCGGTACAACTTTTCCAGGCGATGGGGATCGCGCGCGACGACAAGGAAAAGCGCCAGGACTGGATACTGCGAGGCTTCCGGCAGTTCGATGCGCCTGTCTCTGTCGTGGTCACCTATGATCGTGCCTTGCGCGAAGGCGATGTCGCTCAATTCGACTGTGGCGCCTTGGTCAATGGCCTAGTGAACGCGGCCTGGTCCCGAGGTCTGGGCTGTGTTGTGAACAGCCAGGGAATCATGCATTCGTCGGTCGTTCGCAAACATGCGGGTATTCCAGATGATCAAGTCATCATGATCTGCGTTGCCATGGGTTATCCAGATGAGCAATTCCCCGCCAACGCTGTGGTCTCCAAGCGTCGGGCGGTAAACGACGTGGCCAATTTTGTTGGCTTTTCCGACACAGCTGGATAGAGGCGTTCAGGGCTAAGCTGATGTAGTGACCAACAATTGGCAAAATGCCGTCTCGGTCACTGCGCGGCTGAAGTAATAACCTTGATAGGTATGACAGTCCTGTTGTTGCAAAAAGGCCAGTTGTTCGCCTGTTTCCACGCCTTCGGCAATCAATTCAAGCTTTAGGCTCCGGGCCATGGCGATGATCGCACGAACAATTTCGGCGTCATTGCTGTCATGGGTGCAGTCGCGGATAAATGATTGATCGATTTTAAGCAGATCCAAGGGTAAACGCTTGAGGTAGCTCAGGGAGGAATACCCGGTGCCGAAATCGTCGATGGCAAAGCGGATGCCTATGTCACGCAGTTCGTTCATTTTCTCCACGGTGTCGTTGATGTTGTGGATCACGATGCCCTCGGTAATTTCCAGTTTCAGGCATTGGGTGGGAATCTGGTGTTCTTCAATGGCGGCTGCAATCTGGGTAACAAAGTTGGGCTGACTAAATTGCCGGGGACTTATGTTGATGCTGAGACTGAACTGCTCGATATCAATCAGCCCCCGTTTTATAAGGCGGGCAATAAAATAACAGGCCTGACGTGCGACCCAGTGGCCTGCCTCAAGAATCATTCCGCTTTCTTCTAGTACATGCATAAAGCTCATGGGGCCGATCAGACCTTGCACGGGATGATGCCAGCGTAACAAGGCCTCAGCGCCGATTATGTGCTGTGTTCTGGCGTCAACCTGAGGTTGATAGTGCAGCTGGAACTCCTGGTTGAGCATTGCCTGGTGGAGTTCGGCTTCCAGTTGCAGACGCTGGCTGACAGCCACCTGCATATCCGGTTTAAAAAAGGCAATGTTGTTTCGGCCGCTTGCTTTGGCGCCATACAGAGCCGTATCAGCATGCTTGAGCAGATCTTCGGGGGTACAGCCGTGCTCGGATGACAGGGCGACGCCGATGCTGCAGTTCATCTGTAATCCATGCCCCTCTATATTCATGGGGGTGGAGAGGTTCTCAAGTAATTGGGTTGCATGCGTTCTGGCGTGCTCGGCAATCTCTTGGGCATTGCCGGGTAGGCCGGTGAGCAGGACGACAAACTCATCGCCGCCCAGTCTGGCTACTGTGTCGACGTTACGCACCCCTTCGCACAGGCGACGACTGATCTCTTGCAACACGGCATCGCCGCAACTATGGCCCAGTGAGTCGTTAACACGCTTGAAGTGATCGAGGTCAAACAGCAGGACCGCGCAGCCCAGGCCGTGATTTTCGCCGAGGACCAGATGCTGGTTAAGCCGGTCTTGAAGCAGCAATCGGTTGGGCAGGTCGGTGAGTGCATCGTGATAGACCTGATGCTTGATGCGTGCTTCGATCATCTTCTGCTCGGTGACATCTTTGAAGCAAGACAGCGTGCAGCGCTCGGTACCGATCAAAATGAAGTTACTGGATACCTCACAGTTCAACACGCGACCGTCCTTGGCGATAAAATCGATGGGCTCATTGCGCAGGCAGCGCTCGCGAAGCAGTTTATCGATGGTGCTCGGGCGTTTTTCCGGATAACGCCAGAGTTCGATGTCTGTGGCTGTCTTGCCGATCACGTCCTGCGGCTGATAGCCAAAAACGTCGGTGAAACGATGATTGATGTCGGCGATTTTCGCGTTGCGCTTGGAGAACAACACATAGGGCTCGGGTGAGTCGATAAACAGTGCGGAGAACTTGGCTTCGCTCTGCTTCAATGCCAGCTCCGCTTCAGCCCTTTCAGACATGTCGTGGGCCATGGACAGGCGACAGGCCTGGCCGTTCATCTCGATATGTTCAACATACACCAGGCACGGCTTGATCTGTCCGTTGCTGCAGCGAAAGCTTAATTCGCGCTGCTTTATAGTGCCGGTGTCTGAAAACCGGTCGAGAAAGGTGTCCCGTTGTTGTAAGTCGGTCCACAGGGGCATTTTGGATGAATGCTGATTGACGATCTGTGAGGCACCCCAACCAAACATCTGCTCGAAGGCCGAATTGATAGCGAGTACGCTACTATCCGCTACCCGAGTCAGTACAGAGGCGATAGGCAGCCTGTGAAACAGGACCAGAAAACCATCGTCTTGTGTCTCGCGGCTGTTCACTCGTGCTGCAGCCCAGACATGTTGAATATTGAGGCTTGCGAGTTCATTCGGTAGGCTCTTTTTCTTTTTATCAAAGTAGCTCTTTGCAATTGCAGATACAAGATGCATCTGCAGGCCCTCTCGTTCACCAACATTTTGCCAGTCAGGCCGCTTTCCAGCATTGGAAGATACATGAAGGTAGAATATTCCGGACACGTTAGTGGTTTGCAAGAAAATGCCAGAGGCAGAAGAAATAATGCTGTTGCCGGGTATTGTTGTTGTGGTCGAAACAGCCTTGTTTTCAACAGTTTTTCCGCCGGGCAAGATGTCATTTCACTTAGAGTTTTTCACGAGTATGAATAACAACCAAGAGATTATCGCTCGATTACGCGAGCGTATTCCGTCGTTCGAATGTGTGCCAGGCTGTCACGACTGTTGCGGCCCGGTCACTACCTCTTCGGAAGAGATGTCGCGCTTGCCGGTGAAATCGGACGCCGAACATGACGCAGCACTAGATGATCTCAGGTGCGTACATCTTGGTCCTCAAGGCTGCACTGTTTACGGCGAGCGGCCGTTGATCTGTCGATTGTTCGGTACAACACCCCGTATGCCCTGCCCAAACGGTCGTCGTCCGGAGGAGATGGTGGAGCCGAAAATCGAGCGCCAGGTTCATCACTATATTGCCAATACGCGACAAGTATTGGTGTAAGCCAGGTGATTTACCGGACACCACTGGGCTGATAAACACTCTTGGTAAGCCTTCAGGGCAGATGCCTGCCCCGATTTGGCTCTGAGGCGTTCCAAGCCAATCTCGAAAGCTACGGCATCGGCTATGTGCTGATTAAAGAGCTCGGCGGTCGCCGACGGCCCGTAGTGGATTCTGCCAACAGCGTCTGGCGCAATAGCTCTTTTCGAGGTTACGCCGATCATCTTGAGACTGAGGAATTCAGCCTAGGAATCGAGCAGTTGAAGGATCTCGCTACAGAGTACAGAAGCACAATGATGTGTGCCGAAATTCTCTGGTGGCGTTGGTTTCGGATGTGCTGATGGTGGCAGGCACTAGAGTCATGCATATTCAGGATGAGAGACATGTTGCGGAACATCCTTTCACCGGGCCTGCGCGACTTTGCCGCGGCGCTTTGACTTACCACTCAACCAAGAGCGAGTCCTTGGTTGAGGAAAAGCGCGGAGATAAAACGGGCGAGTGAAGGAGCAGGGCCGGCCGCTATACGGACTATGCTACTGGTTACGCGTCACCCGCCAAATGGTATTGGACAGGTCATCGGCGATTATCAGTGCACCTTTGGGGTCGACCGTTACACCCACCGGGCGACCACGGGTTTTACCGTCGGCGTCCCGGAAGCCGGTGACAAAGTCGATCGGATCACCTGCGGGGCTGCCGTTACTAAAGGGTACGAAAACCACTCGATATCCTGCTGGGTCCGGACGGTTCCAGCTGCCATGCTCACCCACGAATACCCCATCGGAAAAATCGGCACCCATGCTACCTGTAGAAAAATCCACGCCCAGCGCAGCCACGTGCGAGCCCAGGGCGTAATCAGGAACAATAGCCTCGGCCACCTTGTCAGGATTCTGTGGCCGAACCCGAGGATCTACGTGTTGACCCCAGTAGCTATAAGGCCAGCCATAAAAACCACCTTCCTGAACAGCCGTAAGGTAGTCGGGAACCAGATTCGGACCCAGTTCGTCGCGCTCATTCACCACGACCCACAGCTTGTCGGTTTCCGGCTGTATGGTCAGAGCGGTTGGATTGCGTATGCCCGTCGCATAGGGCTTATAAGCCCCAGTCTCAGCCTCTATCTGCCAGATCATAGCGCGGTCCAGTTCAACTTCCATGCCGCGCTCAGTGATATTACTGTTGGAGCCAATGCCCACATATAGATAACGACCGTCTGCGCTGGCCGTCAGGGACTTGGTCCAGTGATGGTTGATTTCCGACGGTAGCTTGGTGACTGTCACCGGTGCGCCGCTGGCCCGGGTCTGGCCCGACGTGTAGTCAAAGCGCACCAGGGCATCCTGATTGGCGACATAGAGTGCATTCTCTATCAATGCTAAGCCGTAGGGTGCGTTCAAATTGTCGGCGAACACGGTTTGTAGCTCATAAGTACCGTCGCGATCAGCATCGCGCAGCAGCGTCAGGCGGTTGCCGCTTTTGACTGAGGTGTTTCCCTGCCCCTTTATATAGCCAGCGATGACGTCCTTGGGTTTCAGCTTGGAGGCATTACCGCCGCGACCTTCAGCGACCAGAATATCGCCATTGGGTAATACCATGGTCTGCCGTGGGATCTGCAGATTCGTTGCAATGGCGGTGATGCTGAAGTTATCCGGAACAGTCGGGATCTGATCGCCCCATGGAGCAGGTTCGGCGATGGTCATATTCGGCAGCAAGCCACGTTCGGGCTCGGGTAACGTTGGATTGGCGCCATACTTCACTATATCGTCATCGCTGCTGGTACAGGCGCTAAGTAGGATCGACAGGGTCAGGACAGAGTACAGGCGAGGGCGATTCATTGGACACCTCCAGTGCTGCGATGGGAAAAGCGGACTGCAGTAGCAACGCAGGCGAGCAACATAACGATCACGGACAGAATCAAGCCGAGGGGCATGCT
>Ga0307486_1003278_pt1 | contig 10615 bp, 9 predicted proteins | sample CBIW02metaG_FD_203663 | JGI IMG/M metagenome (GOLD analysis project Ga0307486, IMG submission 203663) | Sea-ice brine microbial communities from Beaufort Sea near Barrow, Alaska, United States - CBIW 0.2 | ecosystem: Environmental > Aquatic > Marine > Coastal | place: USA: Alaska | collected... | reverse complement strand
TGATGAAATAGGTTTTTATTATAGAATCAAACAAAATTCACGGAATTCGAATATTAAAAAGAATGAAGCAAAGCAATTATATAATTATTTAAGTATTAAACATGCCGATTTCTTTGTTAATCAATTCGGATCCTTTTTTGAGTTAAGAGTCCAGAAAGGAAAAATTGAAAAGCATCATCAAATACAAATTCAAAGCGAGAAATATGTTATAGATCTTTTTTTTAAAACCTTTTTTGGCTTTACTCTATTTGGAAAGTATAAGCGATAATTTTAATAATAGTTTTATAAAATGTTAGCCATCGTTATCCCTTTTTTTAGAATTAATTTTTTTGAGGAGAATTTGACTTCCCTGGCCGCCCAAACCAATAAAAATTTCAATGTTTATATTGGCAATGATGCCTCTCCCGATAACCCAGAAGGATTAATTGATTCATTTAAAACCAGGTTAAATATTACCTATAAGAGATTTGATGAAAATTTAGGAGGAACCTCTTTAACCGGACAATGGGCCAGATGTATTGAAATGATTAATGAGGAAGAATGGATCATGATTTTGGGGGATGATGATGTATTAGAGGAAAATGTAGCACAAAATTTTTATTTACAATATTCTCAATTTACTGGAAAAACAGATGTAATTAGATTTGCCTCCCAGGTTATCGATTCAACAGGAACCCCCAAGTCTCCAGTTTTTAACCATCCAATATGGGAAAAAGCTTCAGATTCTTTTTTTAGGTGGTTAAATGGGAAGACACGAAGTTCTTTATCTGAGCATATTTTCACAAAAGAAGCATACACCATAAATAAATTTAAAAATTATCCTCTTGGTTGGCATAGTGATGATATCGCATGGCTTGATTTTCCTGGTGCAAAGCAAATTTATAGTATTAATGAAAGTGTTGTTTTAGTAAGGCATTCGGACTTAAATATCACAACTGCTACAGATAATCTTGAACTAAAAAATGAGGCGTCTTTAAGATTTCAAAATGATTTAGTTTTTGAAAAATTAGAAAATTTTTCAAAAACTCAAAAAAGAAAATTATTATTAAACTTTGAAATATTTAAAAAGGAGAGAAAAAATATGAGTTTTAAAGATTGGAACTCACTTTTTATCTTTTACTTACAATATGGCAGTTTGATTGAAATTTTGAAACTAGTTAGAAGATTTTTTATTTATCAAATGAAAAAAACTAAATAATCCGGTGTTCTTCTGTTCTTCAACGGATAGCAAAAAAATCACTTTAATTTCAACAAATCCTTATCACATTTATCGAGAATTTTTTGGTCCAGATTTATATCGAATTTTCTTGCAAACAAAAAATTGTTGGATGCAATCTTCAATTCCTCATAATCTTCTAGTTCAAAAGTTACTGGTGGTGGACCATTTTTCTTTCTCCAATTAACATAAGTCAGGGAGGGTTCAATTTTTATATTTTTTTTTGCATTTAAATAGCCGACAATAGAGTGGAAAAAAATTTCATCAGCCGAGAGAGTATAGTAATGGTATGTCAGGTAATCAGGATGAGTATCTACAAATTTAATTATACCTTCCACAGTATTCAAAGGTAGAGCAAAATAGACACTTCCCCCAAAAGGTTTTAAGTAACTGGGAAATTTTCTCTTTTTCAACACTTTTAATAAATGTTTAATCCTTCCCGTTTTTCTCAAAAAATTAATTTTTCCGGCTGTCTCGAGAGAATAGAAATCCCTGTCAAAAATTGAAGGTAAAAATGTGATGTGCCCTCTTTTTGGAGATTTATTGATTTTGTATCTGTTGATCCTCTTTAACCCGCCATTCTCCCACATTTTTATAGGCATCGGGTATTGATCAATATAATTTACATCCCAATTATTATTAAAATGATCATAAATAACCTGATTGTTTTTTAATGGATAGTCTTGACCACTAATCAGAATAAAAATATCTGATTTATCCTCTTGTAAGCATTTTTTCATAGCATTAAGTGTGGCTTTGACAATTCCTATATCACCCCATATTCCTGCTTCACGATAATTTGATTTCAGGAATGACACTTTCTTGTCATTTAAAAAAGGTGCTTCAAAAGGATCCAAACTAACATTTTTGTCAATATGAATATAAAAAGTTGTCCACGCCTCAGATAACCTATTTACTAAGCGGCTTACCTGTAGGGGGTTGTTATGGGCCAGAATGATGTAACAAATTTTCATAGCGTAAAATTAAGATATATATAATTCTATAACAACTTGGGGCATTTCGTGTTAATCAAGAGAATTATATTACTCCCCATCTGTAAGACGGTTTAAAGATATTTATTATTACTTATGATTCTATTTTTTTTTAGTGTTATAATTTTGATTAGGTGGCATTTTTCCTATTTCGGTATGCTTTCTTTTGGTATGCGTTTCCAACTTGATATCTGGGTAGGATGCAGTTCAAATTTGGCAGCTAGCTCTGGTAAGATTGTCTGCTCTTTTCTCCCCTCAATAGCTACTTTAGCCTTGAAAGATGTACTGAATTTTCTTCTGGTTGTTTTTCATATTGACAAGGTTGAATTACAACTTAATTTCCTGTCCTATATTTGGGGGGTATTATAAATTGCCTACTTTTGATTGCAGTTGAAGGGTAATGAATAAAAGTGCAATGAAATGAGTTACAGGATAAAAAAGGCTATAAAAATTTTATTTAAAAAGGATCAGAAAAAATTTTCCCAAGCAGAATTGTTGCAGGCGGAAAGAGTAAAACCTTGGTTGGCTGTAAAAGGTGATCAATACCTTAGGCTAAATTATGAATTAAATTCAAATTCTGTAGTCTTTGATATTGGAGGATATAAAGGAGAATTTGCAACTTCAATTTTTTGTAAATATAATTCTCATGTATTAGTATTCGAACCTGTGAAAGATCATTTTTCAGTAATAGAAGATAAATTTTCCCATAACGATAAAGTAATTCCTTATAATTTTGGTTTAGGAGGTAGAGAGGAAGATATACAAATAGCATTAAAGGGGAATTCTTCATCAATTTTTTTAGAAGGAGAAAAAAAGGAAACAATAAAAGTGAAGTCTATTACCAATTTCATAAAAAGTAATAACATCAAAAGTATTGATTTAATGAAGATTAATATAGAAGGTGGTGAATACGATCTCTTGGAAACTCTACTATCTGGTGATGCTATTAAGATTATTAAAAATATTCAGGTACAATTTCATGATTTTTTAATAAATGATGCCAAAGAAAAAATGACTAAACTTCAAGAGAAACTTGCACTAACACATGAATTAACTTATCAATATGAATTCGTTTGGGAAAACTGGAAAATAAAATCAAATGTTTAGTTTAATCAGAACAAATAATTATTAGGAGAATTAATAGTAGGACCAAAAGAAATAAATTGATAATTATAAAACTTAAGGGTGGTTTAGGCAATCAAATGTTCCAATATGCCATTGCACGTATACTTGGAGAAAAAAACTATGCTCCAGTTTTATTAGAAAAAAGTTTTTTCATCTTAAAAGAAAAAAAGCCTGGCCATACTCCTAGAAATTTTGAGCTTAACATTTTTAATAATAAATATCTTGTTGGTTCTGATTTTCATGTCAAAAATTTTACAAATATTTCTTTTTTAAACAAGGTCAAAAAGAAGTTAGGATTAAATTATCCAAAAACATTTCTAGAAGAAAAATTTACTTTTAACCCAGAAGCATTGTTGGTAAAACCGCCCGTTTTTTTAAAAGGTTATTTTCAAAGCTATAAGTATTATGAAGGTTATGAAGCATTAGTAAAAGGAATTTTTGAATTCCCTCAATATAAATTAGACGAAGTTAACAGTGGTATATTGTGCAGAATAAAAGAAGCTACTACTATTTCTATTCATATAAGAAGAGGAGATTTTATAAATGACAAAAAAACCCAAACTTTCCATGGAAATTGTAGTTTAGATTATTATTTGAAAGCTATCAACTTTTTTGTTACCAGACATAGTGATTTTCAACTAATATTCTTTTCTGATGATAGTGAATGGGTTAAAGAAAAATTTGAAATTCTGCCTAATCCAAAATTATTCATTGATCATAATAAGGGTGAAAATAATTGGAAAGATATGTTCCTAATGAGTTCCTGTTCCCATAATATTATTGCCAATAGTTCCTTTAGCTGGTGGGCTGCATGGTTAAATAACAATCCAAATAAAACTGTTGTAGCTCCTAAGAACTGGTTTGCCACCGAAATAGAAACTAATGATCTAATACCTGACCAGTGGATTCGACTATAAATTCTACTCCTACAATTACGGTTATCATGCCAGTATATAATAGTGAACATTATATAAGGGAAGCAATTGAAAGTATATTAAGTCAAACCTATACCGATTTTCAATTTTTAATTATCGATGATGCTTCTACCGATCAAACAATTTCAATAATAAATTCATACAATGACCCACGTATAAATTTAATAGAAAAACCTAAAAATACAGGATATACAAGAAGTTTGAACTTGGGATTGAAAAAAGCTAAGGGTAAATATATTGCCCGAATGGACAGCGATGATATAAGTTTACCTGAGCGCTTTGAGAAACAAATTTCTTTTTTAGAAGCTAACTTAGAATATATTTTATGCGGTACCTCCTATTCTGTGATGGGGGATGATAAAACAATTGCGGTACCTAATTCATATGAAGAAATTAAATTAAATCTTTTATGGGGTAATTGTATTGCACACCCTACTGTTATGTTGAGGAATGAAGTTTTAAAAAAATATTATTTAAAATATGATCCCGATATGGAGCCCTCAGAGGATTATGATCTATGGGTACAATTACTGCCTAAAGGGAAACTGCACAATCTAAAGGAAGAGTTATTATTATATAGGATGCATAATTCTTCAGTATCTCGTCAAAGGGTTGCAGAACAGGAGAATAAGTCAATTGAGGTTAAGCTGAAGTTGATCCAAAATCTTGATCTTATTTTAAAGCCCGAAGAGTTAAATTTATTAAAAAGAATTTTTCGCAAAAATGAAACAATTGATTTAGAAGATATTAAGTTCTTTAAAAAATTCCAGAATAAGCTTACAACTTCAAATAAGTCACATTTTTTTGAACCAGTTGGTTTTTCAAACTATGTTGGCGATCTTGAAAAATTTGTTGTAAATAAGTTTATATTTAGGTACAAAAGATATAATCTGAGGTTTTTCTTAGATTATGTAAAAGCAAAAAAAATTATAAATATTAAATTAAAAAAAATACAGGAGATACATTTATTTTTAAAATCCTTGATATTTTATAAAATCTAAAATTAGATTGAAAAAATCTCCTTTCATAACATTTTATGAAGCATCCTAAGGTAACGATAATAATGGCAACTTATAACAGGGCTCACTTATTAGTGGAAGCTCTTGAATCTATAGTTGTCCAATCTTTTAAAAACTGGGAATGTTTAATAATAGATGATGGCAGTGAAGATAATACTAGTGATGTGGTAGCTCATTTTTTGGATAAGGATGAAAGATTTAAATATTTTCCCCGCGAAAAGGAACATATTAAGGGTCTTCCGGGATGTCGTAATCAGGGTTTGAAACTGGCAAAAGGAGAATTAATAATTTTCTTTGATGATGATGATGTTGTGCACCCTCAAAATCTCGAGCTTTGTGTAAAGGTTTTTGTAGATTATAAACCAGATTTTTGTTTCTATAAAAAACAACCATTTTTTGATGGCAATAAATCTTTAGACATTAAAGAGCAGGAAATTGAAATAGGAAAATGGGTTACAACAAAGGATATAGAATCTATCCTTAAAAACATTATTCCTTTGGCTTCCTGCACCGTTATGTGGAGCAGGAATTGTTTTGAAAAGGAAATATTCAATGAGAATTTAATGTATGCCGAAGAATGGGAATGTTATTCACGAATTATTTCAAACCGTAAAATAGGATTGACTATAAATAATATATTATATTTTAATAGAAAACATCCTAATTCTAATACAGGAGAATTTTGGAAAGGGAATAAGGTAAGAACTAAATCAAAAATAAATGCTGTTATATTGGTGTTACAGAACTTGAATAATAAAAACCTGCTTACTCCGGGATTAACTAAGTATTTTATTCGTTTAGGTTTTTCATTAAAAAATTCATCCATAATTTATAAAACATTAAACTATTCTGGTGCTGGTCCAATTAAAAAACTTAAATATCTTGTTGGATATCAGATATATCCTTTGTTAAAACCTTTTTTTTACTTAAACAAAATTTTGAAGAAAAATTGAAAATATTAGTCTGTTTTGGCACCCGTCCCGAAGCCATAAAAATGGCTCCTGTAATTCATGAGCTCAAAAAGCAAAAACTTGACTTTAAAGTTTGTGTAACTGCGCAACACCGGGAAATGCTGGATCAGGTGCTGGATTTCTTTGAAATAAAGCCTGATTATGACCTGGATCTAATGCAGCCAAACCAGTCATTAAATCAGCTCAGTGCAAATATCCTTACTGAAATGGATCTAGTTTTTGAAAAAGAAAAACCCGGGCTTGTTTTGATTCAGGGAGATACTACAAGCGCAGCGTTGGTTGCCCTTGCCGCTTTCCATCACCGGATAAAAGTTGGGCATATAGAGGCAGGTTTACGCACCTATAACAAAGCGGCGCCTTTTCCCGAGGAAGTAAACCGACAACTTACCGCCAGGATCGTCGATTGGCATTTTGCGCCAACAGCCAGGGCAAATTCCAATTTATTAAAGGAACATATCCCAAAAGATCATATTTATATTACTGGAAATACCGTGGTAGATGCATTGCAGTGGGCAATTAAGAAAATGGAATCTGAACCATTGAGTGAAGAAATTAAGAAAATAAAAGCCTTACTTAACCCGAATAAAAAAATGATCCTTGTCACAGGTCACCGCAGGGAGAATTTTGGGGAAGGACTCATCCATATATGCGAAGCATTGTTGGAACTTTCAGAAAGGGAGGACGTAGAATTGATCTATCCTGTTCATTTAAACCCTAATGTAACAGGACCTGTACAGAAGTTGCTCAGTCACAAAAGGAATATTCACCTTATTGCACCGGTGGATTACCCTACCATGCTTTGGTTGATACGAGAGTGTAACATCATAATTTCAGATTCCGGGGGGATTCAGGAAGAGGCGCCGACTTTTAAAAAACCAGTGCTGGTAACCAGGGAAGTTTCTGAAAGAATGGAAGGTGTGGAGGCCGGATTTTCTTTTTTGGTGGGAACTGATAAAGATAAAATCTTAGCTGAGTCTGTTCGACTATTAAACCATCCTCCGGATTTTTCAGGAATTGAGAATCCTTATGGAGATGGAACGGCTGCTTTTAAAATTGTTGAGTTTCTGAAAAATAGAATTGATTAATTAGGATTGGGTATTGAGAAAACCAGAGAGTGGAATCCCGACCCTTCGGGAGAAAATAGAGAAAAGAAAAAGACTTTTAAGGTTCCCCTTACTTAGATTTCCTAAAATTGCATAGTTTTACAACAAACAACAAACAACAAACAACAAACAACAAACAACAATTTGCCTAACCAAAAGAAAATATTAGTCGTTGTTGAATCTATTGACGTGGAAGACAGCAGTGGTTCCAAGGCAAATGTCGCGCTGATCCAAAATTTACACAAAGCCGGGTTTGAAGTGCTGGTGTACCATTATACCCGAAAAGAAATTCAGTTACCCGGAATTACCTGTGAGGCAATTAAGGAAAAAAAATGGAGTGGGTTGTTTTTCCTGAGCAGGATGGAAAGGTATATTCGTTATTATTTTAAAATATCTCTCAGTAAACCCCTGGAAAAAGTATTTGGTTTTTCATTTACACTTTTTAATGACCGAAACAGCATAATTGAGGCTTTGGTAAAAATTGAGGATTTCAACCCAGATTTGGTATTGACCCTTAGCAAGGGAGGGAGCTTCCGGCCACACCATGCTTTATTGAAGATGCCCGAGCTTCATAAAAAATGGATGGCTTATATTCACGACCCGTATCCGATGCATCTTTATCCAAGGCCTTTTGCATGGGTGGAAGCCGGTTATTTTCAGAAATGGAAATTTATCAGGGATATTTCGGAAAGAGCAACTTATAGTGCCTTCCCCAGTAAACTTTTAATGGAATGGATGGTTAGTTATTATCCCGGCTTTTTAAAATCGGGGGTCATAATTCCGCATCAGTTAATCGAATTGTCTACTGAAGAAATTGGGTTTCCTGATTATTTTAATTCCCAAGCCTTTAATTTATTACATGCCGGAACTTTATTAAAGCCGAGAAACCCCAAGGTTCTAGTCGAAGCTTTTAAGAGGTTTCTGGAAGAATATCCGGAAGCAAAGCATCATTCAAAACTAATATTTTTAGGTGGAGAGAATATCTTTTCGCCCTGGCTAAAGAACCAAGCAGAGCAAACAAAAGAATTGGAAGTTAGTGAGGTCTACGTTCCTTTTATAGATGTCTTTAAAATGCAGCAACATGCAGCTGTGAATATAATACTTGAAGCCAAGTCAGAAATAAGTCCTTTTTTGCCGGGCAAATTCCCTCATTGTGTGCAGGCAGATAAACCTATTCTATTATTAGGACCTTATTATAGTGAATCATACAGATTGTTAGGAAATCAATATAAATATTGGTCTGAAAATGATGACGTAGACAAAATAGCTCAACTCATAGGGGAATTGTATGACCTTTGGCTTCAAAATGAAAATGTAAAACTGGGCAAGCCGGAACTGAAAGAGTATCTTTCCGAGGCTTATTTAAAAGAAACAATAAATAAGCTTTTAATTAATGATTGTAATTAATCCTCCTGAAATAACGGCCCAAGACGAATTCAGCGTAATTTCTTCTATAATAGAAATTGATGGAAAAGAGGAAAGACTTTGGTACAAGTTTCCTCGAAAATTCCAGCAATTCTTGGTGACAGAAAACCTGGATGCTTTTCTGGTAGGGATACTTTTTTTTGGATTAAAATCAGGTAAAAACATTACTTTAAAAGCTCCGGTATCAGCCAGGCTATTTTATACCCTCCGTCATTATTTAATTCCAGCCCTAACTCTTGCTAACCCTGAATTTTACAAAATTAAAATAATTGCTCAGAAACTCAATTATGAAGATCTCAACACAGGAAAAGTTGCAGGAACTGGACTGTCATGTGGGATTGATTCTTTTGCAACTTATTACGATCATCTTAAGGAAACTGGGCCTTATGAAATAAACTATTTTACTTTTTTTAATGTGGGGTCACACTTGGATTTTGGTGGGGAAAAAGCCCGAAAAATTTATCAAAACAGACTGAAATCTGTGAATGAATTTGCTCTAAATGAAGGTAAGGAAGTTATTTCAGTCGATTCCAATTTAAGTGAGGTCCTAAAAATTAATTTTCAGCAAACCCATAGTTTGAGAAGTATATCCTGCGTTTTGCATCTTCAAAAATTGTTTAAAAATTACTATTATGCTTCGGCTTATAGATTCGATTACTTTAAACTGAACCCAAAAGATACAAGCGATTTTGATCTTTTTAATGTTCAAATGCTTAGCACAGAGTCTACAAATTTTTTTGCCTCTGCTGCACAGTATTCAAGAGTCGAAAGAACTCTAATGGTTGCGGAACATCCGGAAACTTATCAAAAATTAGATGTTTGTACCAATCCTTCTTTGCAAAGTGATTTTATAAATTGTTCCTATTGTTACAAATGTCTACGCTCCCAGTTGACTTTGGATATAGCAACTAAATTAGATCTGTACAAGGATGTCTTTGACATAAGTCTATATTATAAAATAAAAGATCAATATATAGCGCAACTTTTAACGAAAAACAAAAAATCCCCACTAGATATAGAAGTTATAGAATTTTTAAAACTACATAAATATAAACTTTCGGTAAATATTTATTACTATGGAGTTATATCCTGGCTAAATTTTCATAAAAAAAGTTTAAAAAATCAGTTAAAAAATAGATGAACCGAGAACGAATTTTAAAGATATTCATATTAAATCGATGATGATCACCATAATTTACGCAAACCGAAACCGGGATTTAATAAGGATTAAGGCTTCTTTTGATTCCCTTAAATGCCAAACGGAAGTTAACTTCAGGGTGATTTTTGTGGATTATGGCAGTGAAGAACCTTTAGTTGATAATTTAAAACAACTTTGCAATAGCTATGAATTTGTTATTCCTTATTTTCTCCCGGTTTCACAATTGCTTTGGAACAAAAGCAAAGCACTCAATTATGGAATTTCGAAAACCCAATCGCCATATATCTTTATAGCAGATGTGGATCTTATTTTTCATCCTGAGACAGTCACACTTTTTAATAAACTCGTAGTTGAGGATAAGTTCTTTCTTTTTAACCTGGGTTATTTGGGAAGGGCAGAAACAGAAAAATTGACTAAAAACTATAATTTTGAGGATTTGTGCCCCAGCAGATTTGGGGAGGTGAACGGGATGATCCTGGCTCCTAAGAAAGCTTTTTTGGGAGTGAATGGATTGGATGAGTTTTTCCATTTTTATGGTTCGGAAGATGAAGATCTTTTTGCGAGGATGGAAAATGCAGGTTATAAAAGGGAGGCCAATGCAGCCGCTTATTTTAAACATAATTGGCATCAAAGCTTTGCTGGCTCAGAAAACGAAATTATCACCGGGAAT
>Ga0307486_1003277_pt1 | contig 10615 bp, 8 predicted proteins | sample CBIW02metaG_FD_203663 | JGI IMG/M metagenome (GOLD analysis project Ga0307486, IMG submission 203663) | Sea-ice brine microbial communities from Beaufort Sea near Barrow, Alaska, United States - CBIW 0.2 | ecosystem: Environmental > Aquatic > Marine > Coastal | place: USA: Alaska | collected... | reverse complement strand
GGGGCATCCACACGTGGGTTGCGACAAATCCCCTATCTTGCTGGAAAGCAAGGAGAACGTAAGATGGCCCACACGGAGTTAGGATTGCGTGAGAGACGCACTATTGAAGATATGTTGAATGCGAAGATGTCGGTGGACAAGATTGCTGGTGAGATCAGCAGGCATCGCTCAACCGTGTTTCGAGAGATTAAACGCAACAGATATGTCGACGACGAGCTACCAAAGCTGAACGGCTATTATGGGATGACCGCCCAGAGATCTGCCGTCGATCGGCGCGCGCGTCGGCGCAAGCTGGTGCGCTTTGTTGAGCTACGAGATGCCGTGATCAAGCAGCTCAAAGAAGGATGGTCGCCCGAACAAATTGCCGGTCGCTTGGAGTACGACGACCAATCTCTGCGCGTGAGCCACGAGACGATCTACGCCTATGTTTATAGCACAGATGGTCAGTCCGACGAGTTGGCGCATCATCTACCGCGTCGACGCAAGAAACGGCAACCGCGACGCAGACGCACACCGCGTGGCCTTGTTTTTCCGCCTGATCGTTCAATTCATGAGCGACCTGCCTATGTCAAAACGCGAGAGACGTTTGGCGAGTGGGAAGGTGATTTAATGATCTTTGAACGGGCGCAAGGCAAGACCAACGTCGCTTCCTTGGTCGAGCGCAAGACACGCTTTGCTATTCTGTTCCGCAACAACGACCGCAGCACAACACATCTGATGAACCGGCTGATGGACGTGATGGAACCCCTGCCCCAACCAGCACGTAAATCGATCACCTTTGACCGCGGGATCGAGTTCCGCAACTGGCGCAAGCTGAAGCCTGGGATCGGCACAGAGGCTTGGTTCTGTGACCCTCAAGCGCCGTGGCAAAAGGGCTCTGTCGAAAACCTGAACAAACGCGCACGGCGATATTTGCCACGCGACGCGCCTGTGGCCGCGCTCTCCAATCGAGATATGAAATCGATTTGCGAGCGCTTAAACGGCACACCCAGAAAGTGCCTGGGATGGCGAACTCCGACCGAGGCATTCAGAGAAGAAATCATGAAACTGAGATAGCGGAAACTGTCGCAACGTGCCTTGAGATTCCATTTGAGCCGACTCTGGCGGCTGAGATGCTGGCCGAGCATCACGGGTTCAAGGTGTCACGTGAGACGGTTCGCAAGTGGATGCAGGAAGACGATCTCTGGCTCTCGCGCAAGCAGCGCCGGAAGTTTCATCAACCGCGCCTGCGCCGGGAATGCTTCGGCGAACTCATTTAGATCGATGGCTCAGAGCATCGCTGGTTCGAGAATCGAGGCGATGCCATATTGAAATACTGGGCTATGTAGGGTGTTGCCCGTCTCTCCAATAAATCAGGCAAACCACCAGCGTTCGGCGAATTTTTGACCGTCCATATCGGTGTTCTTGGCAATGTCGCCATGCGCCAGCTTCTTGCTTTTTGCAAAAACGTAATTGGCAAACATCGGAATGACGACGCCGCCATCATCCGACAAGATCTGTTGCGCCTCGAAATAAACCTCGGCACGCTTTGTTGGATCAAGTTCGGCACGGCCTTCGCGGACCAGCGTAACGAATCGCTCGTTCGTCCAGTTGGTATCATTCCAAGCGGCGTTCGGCATGTAGCCAATCGACAGCTGATCGTCGACAGTGGGACGTCCGCTCCAGTAGCAGGCGCACCACGGTTTTTTCATCCAGACATCCGTCCAGTAGCCATCATTGGGTTCGCGCACGACGTCGATATTGATGCCTGCGTCACGCGCCCGCTCGGCATAGAGGGACGCCGCGTCCACCGCGCCACCGAAGGCCGCTTCGGAACTGTGCAGCGCAACGTCGAGGCTTCTGAGACCAGCTTGCTTGAGATGGAACCGCGCCTTGTCGGGATCGTAGGCGCGCTGCTCCAAATCGGCCGAATAGGGTACCGGTCCCGCAATCGGCTGATCGTTCCCGACAGAACCATGACCAAACAAGATCTTGTCGACCATCTCCTGCCGCGGGCAGGCGTACTTCAGGGCAAGGCGCACGTTCGCGTCATCGAACGGTCCCTGATCGGTCAGCATCGGGAACGTGTAATGTTGCAGGCCGGGAATCGACAGCACGTCGATATTCGGCACGCTATCCATACGCGCGGCTGTTTTCAGATCAACCCGGTCGATCAGGTCGACCGTGCCAGACATAAGTGCGGCGTTGCGTGCCGCAGCGTCGATGACCGCCACCAGCTGGATACTGTCGAAATGGGCACGATCTGTCTTCCAATAGTTATCGAAGCGCGAAAACTCTGCGCCCACACCGGGCTGCCAGCTGTCCAGCTTGTAAGGTCCGCATCCAATGCCGTTCTTCCAGTCGATCTCACCGTCCTCGGAAGGCAGGATCGGAAAGTGGAAATTGGACATGATGTAGGGAAAATCGGCGTTGCCCGCCTCGAGGTCAATGACGACGTTTTGGCCGTCCACGCGCATGTTGACGATTTGCTCGACCAGCGCACCGCCGACCGATGCGCTGCCTTCGCGGCGGTGGTAATCTATCGACGCGATGACATCCTGAGGCGTGACCGGCTTGCCATTGTGGAATTCGACACCCTGCCGAATCTTGAAGACCCACTGCTTGACGTCCGGCGACGCCTCCCAGCTCTCGGCAATCTCGCCGACAAGCTCGCCATCGGCGGTCACTTCGCCGATGTGGTTGTGCATGGTGTAATCCGTGGCGATTGTGAAATTATTGTCGAAAATGCCGGGGTTTAGCGTGTCCGCCGTCGATCCGTGACCGACGCCATAACGCAGAGTGCCGCCCTTCTTCGGTGTCGCGGCCTGCGCACGCGCACCAAAGAACGGCGTCATGCTTAGAGCGGCTGTGCCGGCGGCGGCACTGCCCAGAAAGCGGCGGCGCGAGAGGGATCGGTCAGTCAAAAGGGTCATTGTATCTCCTGTCGTGTTTAAGGAATTGGCGAGGCAATCGCCCGCATCCGGCATCAGCCGAAATGCAGCGTCTTGACCTCCTGACAATCTTCGAGGCGAAGCCGGTCGCATTCGCGGCCGTTGCCTGATTGTGTGTAGTCTTCAACGGGCGAGCCTTGGTTGAAGCCGCCGCAGTTGATATGCACGGCGCCTGACCGGGTTGAAAGCGGGGAATTTGCGATCAATGTCTGGGGATATGCGTTCGCCGCCAATGTAGAATTTACCGTGTTTTCCATAATCGCCTGCCCTTCAGCGTGCCGCCGTCATGGCGCGGTTGATCAAGGCTTCGGCCCGCCCCGCACTCCATGCGCCCGGATCGGTTGCAGCGGCGCTGTCTTGCATTGCCTTGGCCGCGATGCGCCCTGCGCAATCCGCAGGCACGCCCAAATCCGCCAGCCCGTTTGGGATTCCGATCCGGTCCAACAGCGTTTCGACAGCGCCTGCCAGCGCCTGGGGCGACGGATCGTCCAGACCCATCGCCTGCGCCATCGGCCCGACCTTGTCACCCAGCACGGAGAGGTTTTCGCGCAATACGGCTGGCAGGAGTACCGCATTGGTCAGCCCGTGCTGTGTGTCGTATTCCGCGCCGATCATGTGCGAGATGGCATGAACCATTCCCAGTCCTTTGAGAAAAGCGATCCCGGCCAGGCACGAGCCCACCAGCATGCCGCCTCGGGCTGCCATGTTTTCGGGCTCGTCCACTGCGATGGGCAGCCATTTGGCGACCAGCCTCAGGCCCTCCAGTGCGGCACCGTCGCAGAGCGGGTGGAAGTCGGGCACGATATAGGCCTCGATCGCGTGGGTCAGCGCATCTGCACCCGTCCATGCTGTCAGTGTCTTGGGCAAGCCAACCGTCAATTCGGGATCGAGCAGCACTTGCACCGGATGGAAATCCGGATGCCAGACGCAGAACTTCATTCCCTTGGCCATATGCGTGACCATTGCGGTGCCTTCGGTTTCGGCGCCGGTACCTGCCGTCGTAGGAATGGTGATCATGGGAGGAATTTGCTGCGTTTCATTCAGCGTAGGGGGTGTCTGCTCAAACTCGAAATCCCACAAATCAAGACCGGTCTGCGCGGTCAGGCAAATCGCCTTGGCTCCGTCCATACCGCTGCCGCCGCCAATTGCGATGATCCCGTCGTGGCCGCCAGCGCGGTACGCGTCGCACCCTGCGACAATCTCGTTGTCGCGGGGGTTCGGGGAAATGCCGCCAAACACCACAGGTGCCAGCCCACCCTTTTTCAGCAAGCCTTCCAGCCGCGCGATGAATGGCAGATCGCGACTGCCACGATCGGTAACAATCAAGGGGCGTGCCATGTCGGTCGATCGGCATATACCGGAGATCTCGGCCAAGCGGCCGGGACCATAGGCGATGGGCACCGGAAACGTCCAGTCCTGCGGCCGCAACAGGGACCGGGCCTCATCCATCGCGGGCAGAGTCGTCGTCATCATCATTCCTTCCAGCACCATCTCAAAATTGTCCGCGCAGTCCGCTTGTCGACCGTACGTTCAAAGTTGACTAAGCGTTCAATAAACTTGATAAAGAGTCAAGCAACTTGTCCAGGAGGCCTTATGGCACGCAAAAGTTTGGCTGAAATTCGGCGTGCGGAACTGGCCGATGCGGCGTATCAGGCGTTATCCCGGCACGGCCTCAAGGGTACGACGCTCGCTGCGGTAGCGCAAATTTCAGGTATCTCGCGCACCAGCGCGCTGCATTACTTCTCCAGCAAGGACGCATTGCTTGAGGCTGCCATGCGCACTGCGAACCGCGTCCTCCACAAAGAGGCGTTGCACCTTCTGCGCGTCGCAGAGACCCCTTGGGAGCGAATTTACGCCGTGATCGAGGCTAACCTGTCCCCTACGAGCTTCAATCCACAGGTCTCACACGCCTGGGTCGCTCTTTGCTCCGAGGTGCCACGCAACGCGATCTACCAACGCATCCAGACGGCAATTTACCGGCGACACTGGGTGAACATCCATTCGGCCTTCGCGCGAATTGAAATGGGCTCAAAGGCGCAGGATGCCACCATGATGTTGATTACCCTCATTGATGGGCTGTGGCTGCGCTGCGGATTGCAGCCCGGTGGCCTGGCACGCGAGACCGCCGACGCGCAGATCGAATTTTCACTTAATGCCGCTTTCGGCAGTGATCCAAACCGCAAAGCAGCCCGCGAACGGATGAAGGCAGCAGCGCAAATGTTGGTCCTCTGAGATCATTTCCAGGGCGCGAAATCCCTCTGCCAAATGGGCTTTATTGCCTAACGTCATAGGGCAGAGAGGACTCATTGTCGCGCAACGCATTCTACTCTTAGAGGGAATATTTACTTCGGATGTCAGATATCTCTGGTTCAATCAATTTCATGCGCGGAGTCCGACACTTTTTAAATTGATCCATACCTTCCCACCGTCGGTAAACCGCCTGACCATCATATCAGGGTTTGAATGTCGGGACGTGCAATCCCGCAATTGCCACATCTGCATGTGCAGACCTTCTGGCAGATCCATCACGCGTCAGAAATCCACAAGATCAACGGGCGCGGGCGGCGCCAACGCGCCGCCGACACCAGCGCCGTTATCATTGCTTACAGAGTCGCCTTGGCTTCCGCTTCCGCCTGATTTCATCCGCATTCCGGGCACAGCTCAAGAAAATTCCGGATGCTCAATGCGCATTGGACCCAAACCAGGAGGTCAAGAATTTCGGACGCTGAGACCTTCAGGATCCTCCTCATGTTGTCGAAGCTGTCAAGAACCATTTGGCCGCCTTCAAGACAGCGGGCCGCCTCCAGCGCCGGACCGTCGTAGGGACCGAGCCCCACGCAGGCTTGCCAGCAATCGGGTGCTCCTGAAGGTTGTGACGACCGTAAGCGCGACTTGGGTGAGACGTTCTTCATACAATGGCAGATCGCGCGCCACATCCAACCGCATGAATTCCGAGGTCAGCTTTGTGCCAAGGCCGGTGAGGAACGACGTCACGTCGTCCGGATCTGTAACGCCAAAATCCGCAATGTGCCGACCGATCCTGTCGGCCATAGCGACAATGTCATGGGGCCATTAGCCGCAGGGACCTTTTCTGGTTGTCTGAGACATCAAGTTTCTCCTTTTATCTGGGTTTCATCGTCATTCATGACGGATGACGCGGCATCCGATGGATGCCTGTTCTGGAAATGGGTCTCTCCCGTTCGGCGCGGAAAAACTTTCCGGCAAGAACGGCGGGCCGCCGTGGCGGAACGCGCCTTCAGACCATCGGGTTCGCAGGGCGCGCTGAGGGACCGCGGACAGACCGAGGGGCGCCGTCATGTTCCGGGCCTCGGGTCAGCCGCCGAAGCCGTGCCGAGAGAGACGGTCGGGCAATCCCCTGCCCGCCCCTTGGTCTCGATTTGGATTCGGGCGCCATGCAGGTCAGATTTCCAGGCTGTAGAGCCTCGGCTGACCATTCGCGTAGGTCGGAACGAGGGCGCGGTTGCCAACGAAGAACGCCTGCGCCAGCAGCATGTAATGCTGCACGAGGTCTTGCCCGGCTTGGAGGGCCGCGCGGCGGGAGGAAAACGGATTGGCGTCAGGAGTGCCGACGATCTCCGGGCCGCCGCCGGGCAGGGATTTGTGCAGCAGCACATCGGCGACCCAGCCGCCATTCCGGCGCATGACGATCAGGGCGCGGAAATTCGCCGCGCAGAGATAGTGCCGTGGATCGTCGGCGGAAACCGTTGCGTCGAGCACGCCGGTGATGCCGATGGCGGCCAACTCCTGGAGGACCTGTCGCATCACGGCCTCTCCCTCGGTCACCTGAATGTGGTTGTAGCGGTCGTTGGTGTTCATGATTGGGGCCTTTCCATGTGGCACCGGCCAGTCCGGTGCCTGAAGAGGATTTGGCAACGTCGCCAGATTTTCGGAAATGACCCTGCGGAGGTCTTTCAAAAATGTCACATTCCCCTAGCTGGTCTCGGGCGACCGTTCCTGACATCTCAATGGCATAAGGTGTGTCGACGGTGGAGGGCGGCGGCCTGCGAAAGCCAGCCGAGAGGTGAAGATCGCTTGCGGACCGTTTCGGACAGCGCGGCGGCGACGGCGCGCGCGGCGGACACGCAGATTGAATGATCGTGGTGACCCAGGGGTCGGAATAATTCAGAAGCACCGGCGCGACGCGCCCGCCATCAGCCATGGGCTCCGGTTTGACGCCGACAGATACTCGCTCGAGCCGCTACAGCCCGAAGACGCCGAAGCCGTGCGCGTGTATGGCCACCAAAGGTTTTGGGGGCGCCAGATGACGACTGGAAATCGAATTTATCTCATGCGCATTGTTGAGGAATCGTCCATTCAAAACCATTCCGAACTGATCGTGTGAATGTCGAGGTCGCGGCCTGCCCAACAGCCAAAACTTTGCGTCGGAGCGGCGATGGTCGACAGCCATGGCGTTCTGTCTCCGCACTGCGACCAGAATGCCGCAGCCCTGACGGTCGCCATTTCTCCATGATCCAGTGGAGCGGGTTGCTTCAGGCACCCAGCTCTTTCAGGATGGCGACTTTTTCGTGCGCAGTTTGGCGGGGCATGGCAGCGATGTTCAGCGCCTGATGAAGGAGACGGCTGAAGGGCATGGTGCGTTCGCCCGGCTGATTAAGATCGCCAAGCGCGGCTTCCGCAATTTTTTCTGATAGCGGCCTCGGGAAGCGCAACAAACTGTCCCCCGTTACTCTCAGGCCAGATCATCTCCCGCGCGATGCCAACGAGAGCCCAGTTCGTCGCGCCCCGCTTGAGGGTCCGGGACGTTGTGATGACACGCTTGCCGGACTTCGCGTAGGCCTTTCCCGGTCCGGGAGGCGAGAACAAACTCATTTTCGGCTGTGCGCCGCGCGGGTCCTGACCCTGCAACCTGCTTCCTGAGGCAGGTGTATCTGCCGGGCACACCAAGGATATTGGACCGTTTGATCCTGGCGGAAGAAAAAGCCCACAAAAAACATAGTTTCACTGAAACCAGCAGGAGTATTTCTGCGGCTTTCATTCCGGGTCCGACCTGTGTTTTCAAAAGCCTAACATCCCTTGCGGATCGCTGCTCTTTCTTTCGCCCATGCGTCGCTCTGCGCGCGCCCCGTGGCGGCAACGGTGTAGTCTTCCTGACTGCGCGGGTCGTGATGTCCGAGCCAGGCCGCGATCTTGCGGGGGCTCTCCCCCGGATCAATGCGCCGCAGCACATCGGCTGCCAGCGTGCGCAGGGGATGCGCAGAAATGGTCGTGATTTCCTTGATGAGCATGCTGGGATATTTCGCGGGGACGGTCTTGCGGGTGTGCCGCATCCAGCTGCAACCGTGAAGCGCGGCATAACGCTGCGCGAGCATGCGGTCCGGCCGGCCTGCAAGCAGCAGGGCATCGAGCGCCGCATGAGTCTCGGGCCAGAGTCGGCTGAACTTAACCCGATAGCCGTTCTTGATCGACAGATACCGCAGCGACCAGCTGCCGTCTTCGCGCCGCTTCAATTCTTCTCCAAGACGCCAGGCGGCAATATCGCCGGTACGGGCATTGGTGTTGAGTGCGATGAGGAGCACGCACGCCTGCAGGCGCGCCCGCTCGTCCGACGCGCGCCAGGACCCCCCAGCCGCAGCCATGCCGGCGCAGAGATCCAGTGCGGTGCCGAGAAGACCGTGCCAGGATCCACCATTCTCCGCAAAGATATCAAGCTTGAGATCCTTGCGCTTCGGGGCCCGGGCGGCCCGGGCAACCCAGATCTCAAAGATATTGTCGAGGCCATCCAATGTACCCGGATCGGCGTCGAGACATTGTGCCAGCCGTACAAACGCTCCGACATAGTTGCGCACCGTGCGCGGCGAGAGCCCTTGCGCGGCGAAGGTCTCCCCCAGAATCATCGCCCGGAACCGGTCCGGAATGGGGGCCAACCCGAGTCTCGTCAGTTCTTCTGCGCAGCGGTTCAGGCTGCTGACATGGCGCTTCGCGGTGCTCACCTTCGGGCTTTCGCCGAACAGTCGTGCATGGGCCGGGTGCCAGGCGGGGGGCCATCGCGCTGGCGGCTCTGCTTGGGCGGCAGAATGCGCAGCCGCCACCGGTTTCGCTGGGGCACCCTTGCGGCGCCTATACCACGCCTTGCGGGCGGCGCGGCCCTCGGCGAGGTTCAGATCGGGCGCGAAACGCTCGAGCGCGCGCAGAAGCGTGCCGAGCGTGGGCTCGCTTTTCGCCGCCTGGTCGAAACAGGCACGGGGCGGACAGTCATGCTCCTGCCGGTGCCGGCGCAGCAGCTCGTAGAACCGGTTCATCGCGGCGATCGCCCCCGGTTCGATGCTTTCGGGCCCGCGCGACATGACCGCGCGGACAGCGGATGGAATAGCGCGTGCGGCGCGCAATTGGACCTTGATATACTCGGGTTTGGGCATGGATTTTCCTTTCTTATCCGTATGCGTTGTAGCTGTCGGCGCGAGCTTCGGCAGCCACGCCGGCGCTGTCGTCGGCGCCGTATTTCTCGCGGACGATCCGCTCGCTCGAACCGATCAGTGCCGCGGCGCCGGCAAAATCACCCGGATGGCGCGCAAGCCAGATGATCGCCGCCGTATGACGGGCCTGGTGCGTGGTCAGGCGCAGCCCGACAATCTCGGCGCCCGCATTCCATGCCTCGGCAAACCAGGCCCCGCTCACGCAACCGCGCGGAAGATCAAGACCCGTGCGCAGGTTGCGCGGACTCGCGGCTCCGGGGAAAAGATAGCAACTGTCGGCGATCTTGCGGGTTTCGATGTAGAGCGGACGCAGATCCTCGATCCACCAGCGCAGGATCCGGGCGTCCTGCGCCCGGATCACAAATTCCAGTTTCCGAAGGTTCTTCACCTCACCCTTGGGTGTCAGCGAGACATAGTCGCGGCCATCTTCCCGCAACGTCTTCGCATGCAGCGCGATGCGGGAGACCGGATCGCGCGCAGCCCGCAGGCGTTCGAACAGCACGTTGGCGCGGCGGCGCGGCCGGCAGAGCTGCAGGGCCCAGATCGCGGCCGATGCGCCCAGCTTGAGAGTTTCGAGCCGCTTGTTAAGCGGCATGTCCTCCCATGATTCAAGTCGCGCGCGCGCCTCTTCGGCAATGAGTTCGGGAGCGGTGACAATCCGGCGATAGAGCGCATCGCCGCCGTCATGCAGCGTGTCGATCAAGGTATCGGCCCCTTTCGAGAGACCCTTGACGTATGGGTTGTTGACCTCGGCCTCGCGCGTGTTGCGCAGGATCTGTAGGGATGCGGCAAGCTTTGGGTCTTTCAGCCCCTTGGCTGCGAGCTGGATCAGCCCCGTGAAACGGCCCTTCAGGGTCGTGGTTTCGCGCGCGGCGCGAACCTGGCCCGCCTTTGCGGCGGCGGCATGCGCGTCGAGCGCGGCTTCGAAGGTGTCGAGGGTGAGAAGGTCGACCAGGCTCTGCGGCCGACGACCGCGCCGCAGCGCGCCGCGATAGAGCCAGCTCACATGGGCCTGCTGACCCTCGCGCCAGACTGCGGGATTGGTTACATCCTTGGAGCGCGCCGCATTCACGTCCATCGCCACCAATTCCGGATCCTCGCCCGCCTTGATCCGGGCGAGCGCAGCATCGGCTTGGGCCGTGGTTTGCATCAGCAGGGCATCGAAGACCGCCGTGGCGGAGCACCGCAACGGTGCGGGCATATCCGGCCAGAAGACGGGCTTCCCCGGGT
>Ga0307486_1003275_pt1 | contig 10619 bp, 10 predicted proteins | sample CBIW02metaG_FD_203663 | JGI IMG/M metagenome (GOLD analysis project Ga0307486, IMG submission 203663) | Sea-ice brine microbial communities from Beaufort Sea near Barrow, Alaska, United States - CBIW 0.2 | ecosystem: Environmental > Aquatic > Marine > Coastal | place: USA: Alaska | collected... | reverse complement strand
CATTCAGTCCATAGATGGCGTTTCCCGTACAGAAACATTCATTTCTTTAAATCAGCAAATAAAAAGACAAATCAAAGTTTAAAGCTGTTAGCAAATCTGTAAAACAAAAAAAAGGATTCCCAAATTGAGTACACAAAAATCCTGTAAAGCCTTTGTTTTACGGGGTTTTTCTATTTATGAGTAACAAGATAGTAACACAGATTATAAAAGGAGGAATAAGATCTTAGGTATTTAATCCCGATTTTGAATCCTCAAAATCTACTAAAACTAAAACTGCATTTTTTGGCTGCTAATTAGGTCAACCACCGGGGAAACCAAATCAGTATCAATTTAAACAATATAAAACAAAAGCTTTTAATGGATGCCGGTGTTGGAATTTTGAACTAAGGACAAAAACGCGAGACTCCTGGCAAGGAACAAATACTATCCAAGAAAGGAAAGAAACGCGCCTCCGCAGATGTAGGCTTTATTTTCATTGCCTACAATCTCAAACGAATATTAAGTTTGATGGGCAAAAAAGGGTTCCGGGAAATGTAAGGCCAGTTGGTTCTTTGCTTATCTGTCTTGATTTAGGCTTACAAAGCCATTTTGATTGCATTATATCCAACTGATCCTGTAAACCATAATTCCTGCCTTAATCCTGATCCCAAGTTTAAAAACCTTATTTTAGTCCATAATTGGCAGTAAACCTAGGTTTTTAGACAGACTGCCGTTGTGTGTAATTTTTATCAAAATAATTATGGAATATAGTGATACTGACAAGATTCAATTAAATAAATATTCTAAACAACAGGCTCTTGACACTTTTTCCTTTAGCTACAACAATAAATTCGACAGATCCATTGACAAATTAATTACTTCGTTAATTGAAGAAAGTGATAAGATTTCGGAGAAATACCAGTATTATGAAAAACTGCAAAAAGAAAAATCCGAAAAATATTGGGAATTACAAGATACACTAGATAATTCTGGATATGGGGTAGATATGATAATGATGGATCATGTACAAGATATGATGTATTTAGAAGAAGAAATTATTGCAATTTGTGAAACCAAGATAATTTATGGTTTCAAACACTTTGAAATAAGTCTTAAAAAATTACTTAGAATAGCTTTCGGTCAAAATGATCAAATCAAGAAATTCAAATGGCATGAGCTAATTAATTTTTTCAAACAGAAAAATATAGACATCTCCAAATTAAACGGATATGAGGGAATTAATCAATTGAGAATTTTGAACAATGTATTAAAACATTCAAATGAAAATATCGACAATCAAATAGCTAATTTCCCAGAGTTTAAAAACAAAGATCATTTTCATTTCCCATTACTTATAAATTTTTATAAAAGAGTTAAAAATTCTCCAGTAATCTTTTTAGCTTCTCTATCAAGTGAAATTCAGAAATATTTATACGATTTTAATGAAAATAGAATTGAAAATATTGCAGAATCTTATGCATTAAGAATGGATAAAGAAATTGCGGAAAAATTTATAACTAAATTAAAAGCTAAGTATTAAAAATACTACACACAAAATCGGTTACCAGCAAATAGTAGGCACCTTTTCAAAGAAAATAATTAACTTCACCAACAATCCAGGTCTAAACCTATAAGTTCGCGTCCCTACACCCACAACTTGTGCGAATCGAGACCGTTGTATACAATGCTAAAAAAAAATTATGGGATTTCAATTATGGTATTCAGAAAACACTGGAATAAGAAGAAACGGAACAACTTTCGAGGAAATTCAAAACATTTTCATCAATAATATTACTACTAGATATATTTACGAGCCTTTAGCTTGCTGTAGTATAAATGATAATCCAGTTGAAGTAAAACGTACTTTAAAAAAAAGAGATTTTGATTTATTAGGGGTAATCAATAATGAGCAACAAAAAATTGGATTCATCGAAAAAGATAAATTAATCCACGATGAAATTTCTAAGAGTGTAACTGAATTTCATTTGGATTATGTTATTTCCGAATCAACTCCTTTGTCTGAATTATTTAAAATCCTAAAAACAAAAAATTCTGTATTTGTTCTTAATGGAGATGAAATTAATGGTATAGTAACTCGAGCTGATATTAATAAACCAGTCGTTAGAATTTATTTATTTGGGGTAATTTCACTTTTTGAAATGAATTTAAATTATTGGATAAAAGCATTTTATGGAAATAATGAGTGGCAGGGTTGTATAAAAGAAAATAGAATTGAAGCTGCAAATAAAATTTTAAAAGAGAGAAAAGGAGATAATTTAGATTTAGAACTTTTGGAATGTTTACAGTTTTGTGACAAAAGAGAAATCTTAAGAAAAAGTAATGGCTTTTTAGAAAAATTTAAATTTGATTCTAAAGCAAAATTTGAAAGACTTTTAAAAAACGTTGAGAAAATTCGGAATGAATTAGCACATAGTCAAAATTCAATTATTGATAATCTAAAATGGGATGATTTTGTTAGCTGTATTCAACACATGCAACTTTTCTTAGAAAAATCTGAGAAGGAAATTATTAAATAAAACATGGGGAAAGTAAATTGGAACATAAGAAACGTAGAATTGGAATTGAAAGATGCTTTCAGCTCAAACTCAGAAATAAAATTATTAAAAACATTAAAGAGTAATTCTTTTTTATCACTTATATTCTAGAAAAGGTGGAATTCAACCAATATTTAGAGAAATAACTTTTGGATCCAAATTTAGATGTGATTTTGCCTGGCTAAATGATAATTCAGATGGTCCAGAATGGGTTTTAGTTGAAGTTGAAAAACCAAGTATGAGAATCTTTAACAAGAATGGAAAACCAAGTGCAGATTTAAATGCCGCAGTAGAGCAGGTTAAAACATGGCAAAGATATTTTCATGAGAATGACTCTGAGAAAAATAGAATTTTTGGTGCTGTAGCAAGATTTAGATATATTCTCGTTGCTGGTGAAAAATCTGATTGGGATAATGAAGAAGCAAGAAAATGGAGAACTTTTCATAATTCAAACGAAAATATTGAAATAAGAACCATCGATGTTTTTCTACGGGCATTAGAGGATTATAAAAAACAACCCATTCAATTTTGGAGCTTTGAAGAAAATCCAAAAACAATTGAAGCATCTAAGCTTGAAAATTACTGGAAGAAATATGGATATATGGATCAAATGAGAAAAATTTACAATTAGCACTGTACACAACAAGTCGGTTAACAGCAAATAGCGGGTATTCCAATGAAAAGTGCTATTTTAGACTTCAAGTAAAAAAACAACTAGGCGACAAGTTTGCGTCCCTACTCCCGCCACTTTCATTAACCAATACCGTTACCTTCACCAAAATGAAAACAACATTTGCAGCAATTGATTTTGAAACAGCAACAAGACATCATATTTGTTCTGTTGGAATTGTAACTTTTGAAAATGGTGAAATTATTGATGAATATCACGCATTAATTCAACCGCCAAACAATGCATACAATTGGCATAATATTCAAGTCCACGGAATTACAGAAAATGACACTAAAAATGTTCCAAATTTTGATGAAATATATCCCGAAATAAAAAAACGTATTTACGGTAAAACTCTAGTTGCTCACAATGAAAGTTTTGATAGAAGTGTTTTATCTAAAACAATGAGAGATTATAAAATTGAATACATTGATTTAAACATATCCAACAAATGGGAATGTACATTAAAAATATATCGGGCAAAAGGTTACAATCCTGCAAATTTAAATGCTTGTTGTAAAAAACACGGCATTCAACTTGAACATCATCAGGCACTATCAGATGCTCGCGCTTGTGGCAAACTTTTTTTAATAGCGAATAATTAGTGAGATTATGAGTGCTTCATTTTCAATAACCGCAATAACTCTGATTTAACCACAAATTAGCATTAGCCATTGCAATGGCTAATTACTTCTTTTGGCTATATTTCACCCTCAAAAACAGCTTTCGCAACGGCACCATTGATTCACCATTGCAACGGTGATTCCCATTGACATTATGCGCTTTCTCAGCAACAACAATTCAACGGTGAATCAGCCACATTATTGGTAGCCATTGCAATGGTAAATCAATGGTGAATCAATGGCTCCATTGGAAGCCATTGCAATGGTGAATCAATGGTAAAGCAATGGCTCCATTGGGAGCCGTTTCAACGGCTAAATACCATGTCTTGGTTGTAATTCATCTTCAAAAACAACTTTCACAACGGCTGCTACGGTAATTGCAACGGCAATCAACGGCGCCGTTGGAAGCCGTTGCAACGGCTAATTACCTTCTCCTGGTTAATTTCACCCTCAAAAACAGCTTTCGCAATGGCTCCAACCGTGATTGCAACGGCCCATTGCAAAATAACAACCGCCGTTGCAACGGTGATTCTCATTGACATTATGCGCTTCCGCAGCAACAAAAATTCAACGGTGAATCAGCCATGGCATTGGAAGCCGTTGCAACGGTAAATCAATGGTGAAGCAATGGATCAATTGGGAGCCGTTGCAATGGCTAAACACCCTGTCTTGGTTGTAATTCATCTTCAAAAACAACTTTCGCAACGGTAGCAACGGTAATTGCAACGGCTAATTACCTTGTCCTGGTTATATTTTACCTTAAAAACAGCTCCAACCGTGTTTATAACGGCGAATTAACCGCGGCGGTTAACCGCCGCCGTTAGAAATTACGATCCGCACGGTTGAGTCAATTACAAGGCTTGTAAGGATGGCTAAAACGCCTAATTTTGGATCATCCACCCTGATATTATAGTAATGGCGTTCATCTTATGTGTTTATCCTTAAGATATCTGATAAAGAATTTGATAAATTGAGAAACAAAAAGTACTCGTCCCGGAAAGTATAGAATGTTTTTCAAGAGATAACATGGTAGACCCGGTTCCAATTGTAAATTGGTTGGAGTTAAAATCTCCGGGGGTTCGAAACCCAACATCTAGGATATAATTATTGCTGTGAAGAGTCAAAAGCCCCTGAAGTGTTTTAGCAATCCGGTGGACGAGTGAATATTTTAATTTTACGGTTTCCCGTAAGCAGTATTAACAAAATTTTAATAGATTTACAGGAAATGTGATAAACCTGCTTTTATCCGGGGTTCAAACCATGTTATCGTATGAAAAGGGTGTTATATCACGAGTTGGGTAAAATAGGCGTAATTTAGGTCCAAATCTCATGCTGTGAATATTTAAGACAAAACTATATGGTTCAATTTTTTAAATAATTATTTTTTTTATTTATAATAAATTATGGAGTCCAGAAACCATAAAAACGGAGCGCCTCTGAAAAGCTATATGAGTAGGGTTATAAATTATCGTATTATGAAAAGATTTAAATTAATTACATTGTTGAGTTTAGTTTTATTATTCAGTTCTTGTGCAACGAATTTACACGTTACATATCCTTCTCAAACTGAAAACACTGGTAAGGTTGTATTAAAACCTACTTCTCCAACTGCCGGCACTTTTGTTACAGTTAATGATGTCCTCGTTGTGGATAATAAAAATGTATTATCTGTAACTATTGAAAATGTGCCAGAGGGAGAATCAAAAATTAGTTACTCATCAAATAGCAGTACTTACAAGGATAAACTTAATGAAGAAATTAATGTTGTGGTCAAAAAAGACAAAGATTCCACAAAGATTGTCAACGTTCCACCTAAGAGTAGTGGATATATGATATATATGGGACTTGCTAGTATAACGTTATTAATATTGGGACTCACACTTTAAATACCTAAAGCATTCAAACATAAAATGGCAGGAAAACATGGAATCAAAATACAAAATTCCATGTTTTTAGTTATTTTGCTTATAATTAATATACTTTTACGATAATAACGACTAAAAGAAATCATTTCATAAAATAGGTATTCACTTCTTCTACATTTGAAAAATCTCATAGAATTAAACCAAATTTAGGAAAGAATTCATTAAAGTTTTTCTAGTATGACCATTTTATAAGGAGAAATCTCAAATTCTAATATTATAGTCAACTAATATTCTTGCATTTCTAAATTTGGATTGAAAAAACAAGTTGGATTTAAACCTACTTTACCAACATCGTATAACTTTTACGCTTAAATTTTTACTAGTCCGAACCAATTAACATATTAACTTACATATGTCTAGACTGATAAATCTCAGATTTTTAAGCCGCACAAATGTTATACAAACACGTTGTGCATAATTTAACCACCCGAGAGAAATGGCTGATATAAATTACGGAGATAAACTAACGATTGAGAAGTTCTTGGGCATGAGTTCTGGATACGTGCTTGATTTCTCAAATAGGTCATTTGAGGAATTTGTATATGATGCCGTTGGTGTTAACATTTACGATGACAAATATGATTATGAAAGTGGGTCTAAGGCCAATCGATTAAGAGCATTTTTTAAAATAGAATCTAATTATCGAGTTGGCACCCTCATTGAAGCATTCCGTGAATTTTGGATTAGTCAAGTCGGTTTATACAGTTCTACATTTGATTCAAAGGATAAACACTTGTGTGAAAAGTGTCAAGAAATAGCAAAAAAATTAAAACTTGATACTGTAATTGATGAGATTCATGTAATTCAAGAAGATGTCAATGATAAGGATATAACTTTTTTAGCAAAATCAATAAGAGATAGTATCGAAAAGAACGAACCTGAAGTTGCTTTAGATCGACTTCATACTTATTGCATGAAATTTATTCGTCAGCTTTGCATAAAACATGATCTTGAAGTAAAAAAAGACGAACCACTCAATTCACTATTTGGCAAGTACATTAAGTTTATCGTTGCTAGTGATTATATTGATTCATTTATGACTGAGCGTATTCTAAAGTATTCAATTCATGTAATAGAGGCATTTAATGATATTCGGAATAACAAAAGTTTAGCTCATGACAATGAAGTTTTAAACTATAATGAGAGTTTATTAATATTCAATAATGTAACTAACTCGATTAAATTCATTTTGTCGATTGAGGATCAAATTGACAAAATGCATAAACAGGCTGAAGAAAATTCTGATGATTGGGAAGATTTACCATTTTAAACTATGCACAATAACTAGGCGTTCGTGTGGCCGGTACGGCCAAACATGAACGCCCCGATCCTTCGGGGTTGACTGAACCGGTTCTTTGCCGGAATGCCTTTTATGATGGATATACTTTGCTGAGCTCCAACTCATAATTTTTCTCTTTTACATTCATACAAAACCAGGAAATCCAAGCCTTTCCCTGAAGTGTTTTAGCAAACCGGTGTGCGGTGAATATTTGAGTTTTACGGTTTCCCTTAAGCGGTTTTAACAAAATTTTAATACATTTACAGGAAATGTGATAAACCTGCTTTTATCCGGGGTTCAAACCATGTTTTCGTATGAAAAGGGTATTATATAACGAGTTATGTGCAAGGCATTGTGAGATTTACAAAAAAAAACTATATCTGCAGCCTAAAAAAAACATGGTGAAAAATTTGACCTGAACACACCAAAAAACAAAGTAAGGCTGAATTATATTTAGAATTAATCATGATAAAAGTAGGAGATACTGTCAAACGAAAGTATTCACAATCAAACATGAATAGGTAAGGTTATGTCTGTTTATGAAAAAGATGTATATACTGTTACTGATGATGGGAAAAAAGAATATTTTATAAAAAAAGGAGATTTAAAAGTTGATTTTCCATATGGATTTTCCACTTTCTCAGAGGCAGAACTAGAAATTATATAATCAGATAAATAATAGCATGAAAGGAACCATAGCAGGAATCATAATTGTTATAGCGCTAATTATTACATCTTTAACGGATGTAACTGTTAGATTAAACAATAAAGATGTAAGTGCCAGTAGGATTGTCGAAAGTCCAGAGTTAATTGGTGAAGACTTAGAATCAATTTTTGCAAGAGATGCATATAGATCCTTTGTTAATACTGTATTTATTAACCCTCGAATATATGCCTTACATTCTCTTACCCTATTTAGCAAAACATTTGGTAATGCAATGAAAATAAGGATTATAGGAACACGCTACCCTAAACCGTTTAATAATGGGGTTGGTTGGCTTACTGGAAAAATTGTTGGATGGGTGTTATTATCAATGATGATAATTGGAGCAGGACATAATATCGATGAAGAATTAGAATAAAAAAATCAAATAATGAAAAAGAATTTATTAATACTTACCTGTATTATTTTTTTCTCACAATTTAGTATAGCTCAAAATTTTGGAGATAGTTACTATAGTGTTAAATCAAGGGTAACAAATATCATTAGTTCAATTCCAAATGGAAATATCACATGTGAGTATAATATAGAAGGAATTGAAGGACAAAAAATATATGGTTTTGATGAAAACGGAAAATTAGCTTCACTAATAACAAGACAATATTTATCCGAAGCAGATGGGGAAACATTATATTATGGAATATATAAAAAGTATAACAGTATGTTTGGTACTGCCTCTATTGATAATAAAAGAGAATATTGTAGCGATTGCCCAAAACTTAAATCAAAATGGAAAAAAGGTTCTGAATCCATGATAGTAACCTATTATTCCTTGAACGGTGAGTCATTGGTACAAACGATGTACATAAGAAAAAAAGGAATATTTTAAATTACTAATAGCCCAATACATAACAAAGAAGTATAAAAATAATAGCCGAGATAGTAGTAAATTTAAAAGTTGTAGTCAGCATTAGGACAAAAGAAAAACGTTGGATAACTGCAAAGAAAGAGGCGGGTATGACAAAATATCAATGGATATAAATTAAAACTATAAATATGAAGACTTTAAGTGCAATTATAATTTCACTGTTGTTTACTATTAGCTTAAACGGGCAAACATTAAAAGATGAATGGGTAAAAATAAACAATGAAGGATGTAAAATCCTTGATCCATATTATAGTGATGGAGTTACAGAAACTTGGGAAGGGAAGTGCGTTAATGGTAAGGCAGATGGTTATGGAAAATTAACAAAATATAAGAATGGAGTAATTGAATCTATTTATGAAGGAGATTATAAAGATGGAATAAGAGAAGGTAAAGGTAAATTCACTCATATTGGAATGAATTCTGTTCTTGAATGCACATTTGTAAATGGACAAGCCATAGGCAAAGGAGTTTATACATTAGAAGGTGGGCATAAATATGTTGGAGATATTGTTAATTACCGTAGACACGGAGAAGGAATATTATATATAGCAAATGGTGCAATACAGGATGGGTTCTTTGTTGCAGATAATTTTTATACTGGAAAATTCACAAATTACGATGGTAAAATAACCTATTTTCAAAAAGGTTATTCTGTGAAAAAGATAACTGAAGAAAAAAGTAATTACCAGCCTAAAATAGGTACTAGAGTTACAGAGTACTTTGATGAAAACTGGAATAGATGTAAACAAAAAGAAGCTTCTTATTATAGATTAATAACATACAAGTCACCAAATAAACCTGATGGCATTGTTAAAGATTATTATATTTTTGGTCAATTGCAATCAGAATTTACGGCTGTTTATCTTGATTATGACGATGAGGGCAAAAATTTTCAAGAAGGCGAGGCCACTTGGTATCATCAAAATGGGAAAATAGAACAAAAAAGATATTATATGAACAATAATCTTAACGGAACGAATACATTCTATTATGATAATGGTCAAATTGCAACGGAAGCAAATTTTAATTTCGGAAATTTAGATGGTGAATATAAACAATGGTACAAAACTGGAAAATTAAAATTAGTTGCTTTTTATGAAAAAGGTAATTTATTAGAAAATAAATACATTGAATACGATGAAAGTGGTGTTGGTGCAATTGTGTACAAAGAAAATTTTTACAGTAAAAAAACCGGTTGGGAAGCAAATTATGATGGTAGTAAATCACAGGTTACAGAAGATAATCTATTAAAGGTTACAGTAACTTCTGACAATACTACAACAAGATGGAATTATATATCATTAGAGCAAAGTTCCGACTATTCCATTGAATCTATTGTTCAAAAGAAAAACGGTGAAGATAATAATGGTTATGGTTTACTTTTTGGCTTTAAAGATTGGGATAATTATTATCAATTTTTAATATCAGGAAATGGCTCATATATGATTAGTAGTAAATATGAAGGAATTAGATTGAATATAGTCGATTGGACTTCTTCTGAATACATTAACAAAGGTAATAAGAGGAACTTATTAAAAGTTATAAAAATTGACGATACTTTTATCTTTTCTATTAACGGGCAGATTGTTAAACGTGATGAATCTTCAAGTTTAAGAGGTAATAATTTTGGTGTGTTGGTAGGAGGTAAAGGAGAATACATTTTAGAAAATATTACGATAAAAGAATTTGTGTCAAATGCAGCATTAGCAAATAGAACACCTAATGATTCTACAAAAGAGACCGCTTGGAAAGGAAATGGGACAGGATTCTTTATAGACAAAAATGGTTATTTAGCAACAAATTATCACGTAGTAGAAAATGCTAATGATATAGAAGTTGTATTTGTTAAAAATGGAGTGAAAATGAATTTTACTGGATACACCGGACTAAGCTGACCCCTCTCCGGAACACAAATTTAGCAGCATGAACAGGAACCTTAATTTACTGCCATTCCGGCGGATGCTGACCCCCTTCATATAAAAAGATAGCAAGATAGGAA
>Ga0307486_1003274_pt1 | contig 10620 bp, 10 predicted proteins | sample CBIW02metaG_FD_203663 | JGI IMG/M metagenome (GOLD analysis project Ga0307486, IMG submission 203663) | Sea-ice brine microbial communities from Beaufort Sea near Barrow, Alaska, United States - CBIW 0.2 | ecosystem: Environmental > Aquatic > Marine > Coastal | place: USA: Alaska | collected... | reverse complement strand
TGTTTTCCTTTTCGCATAGCATATAGGCTTCCTGTGGTTCCACAATAAAGCCTAGATAGAAGTCATGTCCACTTTATGACGGTTGCCGTATAGACAGTAATTAGGTGTCCTCTATACTTATCCCTGATTCCTCGATATGAGTCAGGTTTTGACAACAACTGGTCATTTCGTCACCTCATCGTAAGGTTCGCTTTCGCTCATCTCTTCTATCCATACCTGACTGTTTTAAACAGCCTTTTCTTCTATCGCTTCACCTCTATGTTCGATTAATTTGACAAACTATATATAACTATAAAAATTATGGCTTTCAGTAATTTAGCACTTTCAATTATATTAATATTTAATGCTTAAATTGATAGCCGGTAAAATAAACAAAAAAGACAGTGAAACTAAATTATCAAAAATAATGAGAAAAGTACTGCAAATTCTAATCACGCTTATACTAATTTCAGTAGCTAGCTGCCAATCAAAGACGGAAAGTAAAGCTAACATTGAAGTACTTACTAAGAGTGAACAAAAAGATTCTCTTGACAATGAGCCTTCCAAAATGTGTATTTACCGCGGTCACCGTTATCATCGTATTTATGAGGAAAATGATTTCCCAGGAGAGCAAATTGAAAATTTCAATCCTGACACGATTAAAAAGTATGGATTCAAATACTTAGAAATAACTTCAAGTGTATATGGTTTGACTCGAAAACACTACTTTGATACCAATGGCAGAGTGATTCAAACAGTGCATACTGGTAATTCTCCATTACATCCATCATCAACAGTAGTAATGTCTTATACCACCTCGAAAAAACCCATACCTATGGACAGCGCTTCGATTTATAAAGACAACCCTAAATCTCAATACTACCCTCTCAAAAAAATAGGAAAATTGGAAAGTACGGATACGATTAGTGAAATTAATAAAAAAGCACTTTCTTACCAATGGCCAATTTGGACAAAGCTTGAACCAATTAAAAATGGATGGATTCTTAAATCATATATTGATTCATCCTTAGTTTATAAGGGGATTGTAACAGTAAGTGAAAACTGTGACACAATGATATTGAAAGACCATCGAATGGCAAATTTAAATATTCCACTCGGTCAAGACCTACCCCATTATTTCACCGAATATTTCATTTTTGAAAATGACATTTTAGAGCATTATAAATTTATTACTACAAAACAGACAATTGCCTTAGCAGAGTATAAATGGCCCAAAATACTCGAAAATGAATTCATATACTTTCCTAATGGTCTTAGAGAGCGTGTTATTCATAAAGAAATAAATAAGTCTGGAGAATTGAATGAAACTATTTACTACAAATATTATAAAACAATAAAATACTGATTATCAATAGCTAAATTATGAGTTGGATAATCTAAAATATTTGAAGCCTAAACAGAATTGCTTGAAACTTAGCTTACATTTCATGCCGAAAAGTTTATTTTCTAAAGTAGGTACGAAAACATAGTCCTGACCATTGTGCACAACCACACTGTAACAAATCGCTCATTCAAATTGTTATTCTTATAAACAGAATAAATATGCGAAAACTACTTATCGTCCTTATCTTAGTTAAAATGTCATTTTTAAGTCTTGGGCAGTTCTCGATGGATTTAACTTTAGGAGCTGGTGAAATGCGCCATGATATTCCTTATGGATACCTAAGCAGTAAATTCAAACCAAGTTTAGAATTGAGTTTAAATTATAAGTTTGATTCATTACCAATTGAAATCAATTTTTCACCATATCTCCTTTCCAATAGCGACACGCCAAAACAACCTTGACGCCAATATCTATAAACCTTCGTTTTTAACATTCACATAAATCTAAATATTTCTATATTCGTAAAAACATTTAGCACACACTTCGAACTTAAAGCTGGAAACCCTTAACTAACATATAAACACACATGAAAAACACAGCTTACTTTTTTATAATAACCATTTCCATAGTATTCATCCTAATCGTAGGAAAAGCCATACTTATACCTTTTGTTTTTGCCTTATTACTGTGGTTCATAGTTCGTTTTATTCGAGAACAATTAAATAAAATCCCTTTTATTAAAAAGTACTTCCCGCTGTGGTTGAAAAACTTAATTCCTTCTATATTATTAGTTGCTTTGTTTACAATTATCTCAAAATTATTGATGGTTAATATTAATATTTTGACGAAATCTTATTCCTCCTATGAAGGGAATGTCTATGTTTTGATTACTCAAGTCAACGAACTATTTCAGATCAATTTATTGGAATACTTTAAATCAAATTCTAGTAATTTTAATTTCATAAGCATCCTTCAAAGAATCATCGAATCCTTAACAAGTCTAGTGAGCAACACCTTTATTATTATCATTTACACGTTATTTATTCTTCTAGAAGAAACTCACTTTTACACCAAGTTGAAAACTGTTATTTCTGGCGAAAGTCAATTTAGGCACCTCTCTAGAGTCCTCGGAAAAATTGATACATCGGTGAGTAAATATATAGGATTAAAAACATTAGTGAGTTTTACAACTGGTCTCGCGAGTTACTTAGCTTTATATTTTATAGGCGTTGATGCCCCCCTATTTTGGGCGTTTTTAATCTTCCTTTTAAACTACATTCCCACAATTGGCTCTTTAATAGCGACTATTTTTCCAGTAATTTTCTGCTTACTTCAATTTGGTGATTTCTCAAAAGGATTATTAGTATTGACTGTTGTGGGCGGTATTCAGGTTATTGTTGGAAATATATTAGAACCTAAATTAGCGGGAAACTCATTAAATATTAGTCCTTTTGTAGCCATATTTGCCTTGTCCTTTTGGGGAGCAATTTGGGGAATTACAGGAATGTTTTTAAGCGTCCCTATTACCGTTATTATGGTAATCATCTTCTCTAATTTTAAGAATACTAAAGCTATTGCAATTATGTTTTCTGAAAAAGGAAAGATTTGATTGTCATTTGTTTGAAATTTAATTAAGGGATTTTAAAGTAAAAACTTTAGTAATTAATCTAACGCTAATATGCGGTGTTATTAAAAGTCAAATGAAAACATTTAGAACAACAATAGCATTTATTCAAGCTCTATTTACACTTATCGGATTTGGTGTAATGGCTGCTTTTTTTTATGCCATGGCTGTTAAACTAACAGAAGAATTGAAAGAAATCTCAATCCCATCCTTTTCACCAGATTGAGATCGTTTAAATTCCGCGCAATAAAATCTGGATACAAAATGATTTCCCTACGTAAATCTTCTTCTAAATTTAAGATGATACAATATGAAAAACAGAAATAAAACGCTAGTCGAATAAAACTGTCTAAATCCACTCAATCCCAACGATAAAGCGCTTTAACGTTTCATAAGTAGTTATTTTTTTTATATTTACTGCGGGTAAAAAGATATTGAGAATTTGAATTCAGTATATCAAACTAAGGAAGAGTTACTTGCGTTTAAAACAACGTTAATAATAGAAATAATGAATTAAGCGAAACCAATTCACCGTCAACTTCATAATCAATTAGGGGTAAAACATTTTCTTTGTTGAATATAAATATTGGCGTTGATTTTAAGATATTGCTCGTGAGTTGTTATCATTTGATATGAAGTTTAAAGTTGCTAATAAAAGATATATATTACTCGATTGAGAGTTAAACGAATAGTACAAAAAGAATAAATGAACAATATTGAATCTATAATGAAAGCGCAGTTGGATTTGCGTACTGAGCAATTGAATATAAGAACATTAGAATCCCATGACGGTTTTACTGACTTCTTTTCCAATGACTATCTTTCACTTGTGGAGATCCCTACTCCTTTGCATATTATAGATAAACCAGGAAGCTCGCGGTTAATTTCTGGAACTACTCCCCTTTTTCTAAAATTGGAAAAAAAATGTGCTGAGTTTTTCGATGATGAAGCTGCTTTGGCTTTTAACTCTGGTTACGATGCTAACATAGGTGTTTTTTCATCTATTCCACAACGTGGCGATATGATTCTTTATGATGAAAGCTCACATGCCAGCATGATTGATGGAATGCGATTATCATTGGCACGCAGAAGAAGTTTTAAACACAACGACTTGGCCGATCTTGAAAGAAAGTTACACCAACAATCGAGTAATAATTGTTTTGTTGCCGTTGAAGGACTTTACTCAATGGATGGTGATTTAGCTCCTTTAAAAGAGATGCAAAGATTGTGTGACGAATATGGAGCTTTTTTAATTGTTGATGAAGCCCATAGCGGCGGTGTTTATGGACCTGAAGGAAAAGGTTACGCTAAGGCACAAGGAATTCATCCTTTTCTGCGAATTTTTACTTTCGGAAAAGCTTTTAGTAGCCATGGTGCTTGTGTGATTGGAAGTCAAATAACAAAAGAATACTTAACCAATTTTGCTCGTTCTTTTATTTACACAACTGCATTAAGTGAATTTACTGTAGCCAGAACACTTCATATTTTAGAAAACGCGGATTTCAATAAGCAACAAACTTTATTGCAAAAAAATATAAATCATTTTAATAAGATTTTCTCTTCTTTTATATTAACTAGTGACGAAAGATCGCCTATCAAAATTTTACGTTTAAAAGATAGAAAAGAAATAAGAGCTGTTGAAAAAGAACTGCATAATCAAAGATTCGGAACTGTGGCTGTATTTTCTCCAGCTGTTCCAAAGGAAAAGGAATGTTTAAGATTTTCAATTCACTCTAATAATTCAATAGAAGAAATCGATAAATTGTACGCAGTTATTCAAGGCAGTTTGCAAGCTGAAAATAAGCCTAAGGCTTTGGAAATTAATCTTTAAAATAGACAGGTGGCTGAGCAGAGTCGAAGTCACCTGTCTAGTTTATTTTAAACATTTCTCCATACATCAAAAGCATCAATATGATCTTTGTCCAAACTAGTCGCTGGTTTTAAGAAATATCTTTGGTAATATTCATTTTTAGAAGCAGTTAAGTGTAAATTCACCAAACCTCCTTTTCTATTGATCACAATTTCTTTATCTTCTTTTCTGTAGAATTTCGCCCATCGATCCGCATTGTTCGTAATCGCCATTTCATTAATTGAAATCACTTTGTCTCCAATCATTGCCCCTGAGATATCCAAAGCGCCACCCGGATATAATGCTGCAATTACTGTTTCATTATTTACTTCCATGATTTTTGCACCAAGATAAGCTCCAAAATCACTTTCTACAGGTTCGTTTTTGTATTCAATTCCGATATATTCCAAGCAATCAATCAATAACGTGGTATAAGCTTTTGTTCCATGAACATAATCGTCAAAATACCATTGCATAGAAACACCAGTCAGTTTTTCGATTTCATTTTGATAATCTTTTTCTGTTACTCCTTTTCCTCGGGCTCCAAAATTAAGGTACATACTGCGCATTACATCGTCCAAATTCTTTTGATTGTCTGTATATTTCAATAATTGAATATCGAGAATGAAAGCCAATAAACAGCCTTCAGTATAAATAGAAACTTTTCTACCTGGCGCTCCGGCAACATATCCATCCAACCAAGTATCAAATGAAGAATCTGCGACAGAATAATTGAAACGACCGAAGTTATCCATGTGTTTTTGGATTTGCTTGTTCATTTCAAGTAAATATTGATCCAAATTAAATACTCCACTTTTAAAGAGCATCAAATCTCCCATATAAGTTGTAACTCCTTCAGCAATATAACCCAATTCAGAATAATTCTCTTTCTTAAAATTGTAAGGAACCATTTCACTTGGACGAATAGATTTCACATTCCAAGTATGATATAATTCGTGTGAACTTACGCCCAATAATTCCTTGTACAGTTCTTCAAAAACAGCATAACTTGGTCCAAGTGTTATTACTGTAGATTTTGAATGCTCAACTCCGTGGTAAGTTTGATAAGGTAAAATCTGAATCAAGAAATGATATTCATCTGTTGGGAATTTTGAAAAGGCTTTAATTTGTGACTCTGTAAAAGCTTTAAAATCGTTTTCTAAACGTTTCCAATCTGGTTTAACAATTCCATTAAACCATATATAGAAAGTAGTTCCATCTACCTCATAAGTTGATTTTTGTAATTGAGCCGAACAAATAAATGGACTATCTGCTAACTCATCATAATTTGCTGCAGTGAAAGAATTTTCTTTTACTTTTAATGAATGAGCAACTTCCCATGATTTTGGAATATTTAATTTTACTGTAATTGGATCGTTGTATGATTCGTCGGTAAACAAACAACAATTCACAGGATTCACGTACAATTGTGTAGCATCCAAAAATGTAGAACCAGCGTTTAAATCTGTTGCGTAATAACTATATTTCACAGTAATTGTCTTGCAACCTTCCGTTTGGACAATCCAAGTATTCTTGTTTGCCTTTTGATATTTTAATGCTGAACCATCACCATTAAAAATCTGAAAATGATTTACATTCTTTGCAAAATCACCCAATTCATATCTTCCCGGTCGCCAAGCTGGAAAATAAACCGTAGTTTCCTTTCCAGTCGCTTTAATTTCTGCGGTAATTTGAATGTATTGTTGTTGTGGTGATTTAATATCAAATGTGAATTTCATGGGTTTATGTTTTTTCTTAAAGATAAAAATAATTATCTCTGTTTTTGTATTTGTTTGCGGTTTTGTAAGGGCGTATGTAGGGGCGTTTTGCAAAACGCCCTTACAAAACACCCCTACAAAACAAAAATTCTATTCCTTTATCCTATTATTAAGGGTTAAATCATTAAATTCGCACAACTGAAAAAATTGAAAAATCTAAGAATATGAGTTACGATATTATTGTTGTTGGAAGTGGACCTGGTGGATATGTTACTGCAATCCGCGCTTCGCAGTTGGGTTTAAAGACTGCTATTGTAGAAAAAGAATCACTTGGAGGAGTTTGTTTGAACTGGGGATGTATCCCAACGAAAGCTTTGTTGAAAAGTGCAAACGTTTTTGATTATTTGAATCATGCAGAGGATTACGGAATTACTGTAAAAGACGCAAAAGCTGATTTTGGTAAGATTATCAAAAGAAGTCGTGACGTTGCTGATGGCATGAGTAAAGGTGTTCAATTCTTATTGAAGAAAAACAAAATCGATGTTCTTATGGGTACGGGTAAACTGTTATCTGGTAAGAAAGTTGAAGTGACTGACGCTGATGGTAAAAAGGAAACTTATGCTGCTAGTAAAGGTTTGATTATCGCAACTGGAGCACGTTCTCGTCAATTGCCAAATCTTCCACAAGACGGTAAAAATATTATCGGATACAGAGAAGCAATGACTTTAGAAAAACAACCTAAAAAATTGGTAGTTGTGGGTTCTGGAGCTATAGGAATTGAGTTCGCTTATTTCTACAACTCTTTAGGAACTGAAGTAACTGTAGTTGAATTTCAGGACAGCATTGTTCCTGTTGAAGACAAAGATGTTTCTAAAGAGTTAATGAAAAGCTTAAAGAAACAAGGAATTAAAATTATGACAGGTTCTTCAGTTGAAAAAGTTGAAGTTAAAGGAGGAACTTGCAAAGTAAATATCAAAACTAAAAAAGGAGAAGAAAACATCGAATGTGATGTTGTTTTATCTGCTGTTGGAATTGAAGCAAATATCGAGAACATCGGATTAGAAGATGTGGGTATTGCAACTGACAAAGGTAAAATCATGGTAAATGACTTCTATCAAACAAATATCCCAGGTTATTTCGCAATTGGTGACTGTGTACCAGGTCAAGCGTTGGCTCACGTAGCAAGTGCTGAAGGAATTCTTTGTGTTGAAAAGATCGCTGGACATTCTCCAGAGCCTTTAGATTACAATAACATCCCAGGTTGTACTTATGCTTCACCAGAAATTGCATCTGTTGGGTATACAGAAGAGCAAGCAAAAGAAGCGGGTTACGAATTGAAAATCGGTAAATTCCCATTCTCTGCATCAGGAAAAGCGAGTGCTGCTGGAGCAAAAGAAGGTTTCGTGAAATTAATCTTTGATGCGAAATACGGAGAGTTATTAGGTGGTCACATGATTGGAATGAACGTAACTGAAATGATTGCTGAATTAGTAGCAGTTAGAAAGTTAGAGACTACAGGAGAAGAGTTAATTAAAACTGTTCATCCGCACCCAACAATGTCAGAAGCGGTTATGGAGGCTGCGGCAATGGCGTACGGAGAAGTTATCCATCTATAGTTTGAATATAAAGTCCGCTATCGGCGTTGCTTGAAGTTTTGAAAGCAGTCATTGACAAATGTCAACTCCTTGGATTTCAAAACTACAAGCGCCTTGCTATCAGACTTTCTATTTCAAACTTTAGATTTATCTTTAGAAAAGAATATTTAAAGGCGAGAAACTTAATTGTTTCTCGCTTTTTTGGTTTTAAATATTTATGTGATTGATATTTATAAGATTTAATGCAATGTGGTACTGTAGGCTTGCCTACTGAACCACAATCCTAGAACTTACCCAAACACCATCAAAATTCATCATTACAATGTATGTTCCAGTTGATAATTTTGATGTGTTCAATTCATATAAATTGTCCTTGATTTTATTTGAATCAACATTCATTTCTCTTCCTGTAATGGCCAAAACCTTAATCGATTGAATATTGTTTTCTGCGTGAATAGTTAATTTTTCATTTGCTGGATTTGGGTACAATTGAATTAGTTGTTCTCCATTAATTTCAGATGCTAAACCTGAAACTCCTCCAACTTCTGGATTAATTATCAACTCACAACCATTGGCGTCAGTTATTGTTACTTCGTAAGTTCCAATACATAAATCTACAGCTGCAGGACTAGTGTTCGCAGGAAAGTCAGTCCATGTAAATGTATATGGCCCTACTCCACCACCAACGATAATTTGTATATCTCCTAGACAATCTCCAGAATTATCAGGGGTAATAAATGTGTTAAATAGTATTGCATCTGGCTCTGTGATGTTGATGCAATAGTCATCTACTTCTCCTAAAGCATCCGTTACTGTAACGCAATATGTTCCAACACTTAAATTTGTTGCTGTTTGTGAAGTTTGATTATTCGCATTTGCATCCCAAAGAAAAGTGTAAGGTGCTTGACCTAAATTTGGTGTAATTGTAGCTTCTCCGTCATTTCCATTATTACACGAAATGTTGTTTTGACTAGGAACCAAAGCCAAGCCATTACTGGTTGGGTAATTGATGTCTACTTTTAATTCAACCGGTAAATGATCCGACATGTAATATAAAGCGCGAACAACATTTGAAGGATATATGCTATTTGAACCTGAAATTAAACTAGAGTTGTAATGGTTTCCGTCGTTTCCAACCGCTCTATAACTTCCTGTTTGATATTGAACATTATCATTGTTATTCAATACGTTTTGAGAAACTAGAATTTGATCAAATCGATCATCCATTCCTCCTTTTGAACCACAATCAAAATTTGCACTTGTTCTTGTCGATTGTGTATGAATCGCAGCGTAAGAAGATGAATTATTCCAATTTCCTGGCGTATTGATTGGATCTTTCAATGCAAATGAACCTGAAGTCATATTCTGATATCCATCGTCGTTTGAAGAATAAACGTTCATATCACCACATACAAATACATTTCTATCGGTAGGACGATTGGCAATATAATTCATTAAAATTTGTGTTTGGGCATCTCTTTGTGCTTCACTTGAACTTGAATTTCCAGCTTTTAAATGCATCATATATACTTCAATAAAAGTAGTGTCGAAATAGACATCCAAATTCGGATCTTTTAAATACAAAATATAATGATCAATTTCACGCGGCGAACTTACTACCACATGCTGACTTTTCAATACAAGTTTATCTGAATTAAAGAACATAGCATTGTGCAAATATCCACTTCCATTGAATGTTGCCGCAATATAATTGGTATTTCCATTCCCGTTTAATGCATCATTCAAAACAGCATCAACACCCGCTTGAGTTTGAACTTCACAAGCCACAAAAATATCTGGTTGAAGATAATTAGTGATTTTCTTTAAGGTATCCGCTCTATTGGGAACAATCGTATTTAAACCACAATCATCCCTCCCATCAGGATAGTTTAAAAGGTTATAAGAAACGATAGACAAAGTTTCATCTTGTGCAGAAACCACAGACGACAGCGCAATAAAAAGGATAAATAAATATTTCATCCTGCAAAAATAGATAAATTCAAGTTTGAAATGTTGATGTATTTACATGAATTACGTCTAGTTTTATTCAATCGTGTGTTTTAGGGTTTGAATGGGAATATTATTTGTGGATTGATCACATCTTACCCAAAACTAAAACTTACATTCCCAAGCACAAAAAATAGAATACTAAATGACACATCAAAAAATACATAAAGAATTAAAATGGCATCAATAATTTCATTTGCATTAAAATATCCAAAAAATGTTGTTACTATTGTTTTGTTAAAAAAACAAAAAAAATACTATGAAAAAATTGAAACTAACACTCATTGCATTAATCTCAATGTTAACAATTAGCACAGCTAATGCGCAAGCATTAGAAGAAGGGGATATAATTATCGATGCCTATTACGGCTTTCCTAACTTGTTTAAAAGACTGGTATTCAGTATCTTAGATGAATAACTTCAATCATTTATCTATGAAAAAGAATACCAGTCCTGAGAGTAAAACTAATCAATTATCTAGTCTTTTAAAAGAGCAAGTTGAA
>Ga0307486_1003272_pt1 | contig 10622 bp, 7 predicted proteins | sample CBIW02metaG_FD_203663 | JGI IMG/M metagenome (GOLD analysis project Ga0307486, IMG submission 203663) | Sea-ice brine microbial communities from Beaufort Sea near Barrow, Alaska, United States - CBIW 0.2 | ecosystem: Environmental > Aquatic > Marine > Coastal | place: USA: Alaska | collected... | reverse complement strand
TCATCAAATCTTAAGTAAGCAATTTTAGTTCCTGTTTTATTCCAGTCAAAGGCCCTAACAAAAGCAAATTCCTCTTCATAAACCCAATCGGTTACCCCGTTGATGATCTCGTTTTTCTTCCCATCGGCAGTAATTTGGATCTCCACATCTGTTGCAAGGGTTTTTACATATAAGTTATTGTCGAACACATAAGCAACCATGGAAGCATCAGGAGAAAAAGTAGGTTCCTGTATTTTATTTTCGCTTAGCTTCTGTAAGGATTTTGAAGCGATATCATAAACGTAATAAATTCCTTTTGAAGAACGCCGATAGATTTGGTCCATTTGGGTACCCAGTAATACTTTGGATTCGTTGGCACTTAATTCATACCCCTGAAATTTTGAAATTTCTTCCAAATCTGATGAGTTAAGCAAACTTGCTTTCTTCTCCCCCGATTTATAATCATAAACATCAATGCTTGAAGAAGCATCACTTTTGTCCTGATTTAAAACGATATATTCAGTACCATTATTTAAGGATTCAAGAGACTCAAGTCGTTCTTGACTAAAAGTTCCATCCCATATTTCCTCTAAAGTAATTTGTTTTTCTTGTGCAAAAATTGAGCTGGTTCCTATCAAAATAAGTCCCAATAAAAAAATTTTAACTCTCATAAAATATGAAAAATTGATTTTGTTGCCAAGTTTACTAAAATTTCAGCAAAAAACAGGTTTTTAAAGTGTTAAATCATAACTATTTGTTAAAAGAAATTTGAGGTTTTTATTCGGTTGATTCAAATGGAGCAAAGCGGCATTCAGGGTAACGCGAGTAATTGTATCTTTGAACCAAATCTATTTTTAAATGATTGCACCTATTTCCGGCTTTTCAAAACTGGGCAAAGAAGAAAAAATTACCTGGTTATCAAAAACATATTTAAAAGACTCCCCGCAAGCTGAAGAAGTGTTGCGCCAATACTGGAACATCAATTTAAGACTGCAGCAACTTCACGAGGAATTTACGGAAAATACCCTGAGTAATTTTTATTTGCCATTTGGAATTGCACCAAATTTCCTTATTAACGGCGAACTTTATGCCATTCCCATGGCCATTGAGGAAAGTTCGGTAATAGCCGCGGCAAGCAAAGCAGCCAAATACTGGTTTACCCGGGGCGGATTTAAGGTGCAGGTTTTAAATACCGTGAAAATTGGCCAAATACACTTCCTATATCGAGGGGATTACAAAAAACTAGAGCGCTTTTTTAATGCGTGTAAGCCGGCTTTAATAGATTCGGTAAGCAACATTGCCCGAAATATGAAAAAACGGGGTGGCGGGGTTTTAAACATAGAACTTCGGAACAAAACCGATTTGATGGAAGGATACTTTCAACTGCACTGCAGCTTTGAGACCAAAGATTCCATGGGAGCCAATTTCATTAATTCCTGTCTTGAAAAATTTTCTGAAACTTTTAAAGCTGAAGCCATTAAATATGATGAATTTTCTTCAGAAGAAAAGGAACTGGAAATAATTATGAGCATACTTTCAAATTACGTTCCCGATTGTATCGTAAGGGCTGAAGTATCCTGCCCCGTTGCCGAACTCGCCGATGAAAAGCATAAAGATCCTGAGGTTTTCGCTCAAAAATTCCTGACAGCGCTCAAAATCGCTGAAATTGAACCTTATCGTGCGGTAACCCACAACAAAGGCATAATGAACGGGATAGACGCCGTTGTACTTGCCACAGGCAACGATTTCCGGGCCGTGGAAGCAGGAATTCACGCATACGCTTCAAAAGATGGCCAATACACCAGTTTAACGCACGCCACCGTGAAAGACGGGATTTTTAAATTGTGGATGGAAATTCCTTTGGCACTGGGAACGGTTGGCGGACTTACAAACCTTCATCCGCTTGTAAAAGTAGCTTTGGAAATCCTTCAAAAACCTACAGCAAAAAAATTGATGGAGATTGTTGCAGTAGCCGGTCTTGCACAAAATTTTGCCGCGGTAAAATCCCTTGTAACCACCGGAATTCAGCAAGGACATATGAAAATGCATTTGATGAATATCCTGAACCAGCAAAATGCCACACCACAGGAAAAGGAAAAATTAATCCATTATTTTAAACATCATACTGTAACCCACAGCAGCGTAATGGAACAACTGGAACTATTGAGGGGTTAATTAAAATCCAAACCTAACAGGTTTTAAAAACCTGTTAGGTTTCGTTAATTACAAAAAAAAAGATTCCTTTAATGAAAAAATTCCGAAGTAACGGCAAACTTTTGATCACCGGGGAATATGTGGTATTAGACGGTGCCCTGGCGCTTGCAGTACCGACAAAATTTGGACAATCCCTGGAAGTTGATACTGTAAATGAAGAAATAATCCACTGGATTGCTTATGATCACCTGGGAAAAGTTTGGTTTGAACATAGGTTTCAGATTAAAGAAATAATCGGGGAAGGCCAAAAAACAGAAACCGGCACTTTTAAGGAATCTCAGGAAATTGAACAGGTGAGTTCAAGGCTTTTTCAAATATTAGGGCAGGCACATCTTTTAAATCCTGAAATACTTACAACTGGTGAAGGTAATAAAGTCGAGACCCGACTTGATTTCCCCAACAACTGGGGCTTGGGAAGCTCTTCCTCCCTGCTTAACAACATTGCGCAATGGTTTAAAATCGATGCCTTCCTCTTGCTGGAAAAAACATTTGGTGGAAGTGGATACGATATCGCTGCGGCCCAAAATAATCACGCATTTACCTACCAGATAGGTCAAAATAACAGAAGTGTTTTGACTGCCGGTTTCAATCCTAGCTTTAAGGAGAATTTGTTTTTTGTACATCTGAACCGAAAGCAAAACAGCCGGGACTCAATCACCCATTATAAGCAACAACCAAAGGAATTTTTAGAGGAAACAGTCGCGAAGGTTTCAGCATTAACAAGTCGGTTTATAAGTTGTGAAAGCCTCGAAGAGTTTAATTTGCTTATTGAAATTCACGAAACCTCAATCTCAAGGATCGTCAATACCCCAAAAATAAAATCGGAACTATTTCCCGATTATCCCGGGGCTATTAAAAGTTTAGGTGGTTGGGGCGGAGATTTTATCCTGGTCACTGGAGGGGAAAAGGAACAAGCCTATTTTAGAAAAAAGGGCTTTGACACCATTATTCCTTATTCCAATATGATCCTTTAAAATAAAAAAAACAACTGGGTTTTGAACCCTGGCAGGGTAGGATCAGTAATTCTTTCATCGGGCTAAGATCACAAAATTTTACAAGGTTCCATCTATAAACATCACAGGTCTTTTAGACCTCGTATGTTTGAACATCTCTTCAATATTAAATAAACCTTCAATAAATAAAAAAACCTAACAGGTCTTTGAGACCTGTTAGGTTTGAGCATGGCTTTTAAATATACCTTAAAGACGTATTACCTAAAATCTAGTAAAATCTAGCTCTGTTATCTTCAATTTCAGCATTTCCCTTCAGTGCTTCAAATACTCTTGAAACTACTGCCTGTCTGCTTTGTACTGTTTTCTGATTGGCAAAACCACGGTATGACTCCATTTTCGGTGCTTTGTTGACAGAAATTAATTTCACAACATAAACACCTTTATCTCCTATGATAGGCTTGCTCACCTCACCGGCTTTTAGTGAAAATGCAGCCCCAACCACTGCGGGTTCATCTCCGGCGCCTGCAAGGGTTGTATTTTTAATGTTTACCGCACTTGCAGTTTGAACACTGCTATTCTGATTTTTTGCGATTTCAGCTAAAGTAGTTCCGGATATCTTTTTATTAATAAGCTCAGCTTTCTTTTCCTTTAACAAGATAGGAGTAACAACAGCTGAAGCTTCCTCAGCATTTGTCAATCCAGCTTTCTTAATGGCTGTAACCTGGGCAACAATATAACCTCCAGAGATTTCAAATCTACTGATGTCTCCCGCTTTGACTCCTTCTTCAAAAGCCCACTGTACTATCCTGCGCTCAGGACCAACTCCGGGAATGTTTTCATCCAAAACCTTCATATCCTTCACTGTTCTGACTTCGTAATTTTCAGATTTCGCTACTTCTTCAAAAGCTTTATCCTTTACTGCAAATTCAAATTTGGTGACCTTGGTGTATAAATCGTTTATGGATTTTTCTGAAGCTTCAATTTTTCTTGCGATAGTCGCAACTTTAACTGCTTTTTCCTCGTCGGTTTTTTCTTCAATCGATATCACGTGATATCCGTATTCGGTTTCAACAACCCCAATATCGCCTGGTTTATTATTAAAAACAAAATCGTTGAAATCGGTTATCATCATCCCCGGACGGAAATACCCAAGATCTCCACCCTGAGCTGCCGATGCTTGATCTGAGGAGAATTGAGCTACAAGTTCCACAAATTTACTTTTATCTTTTCTTACAACATTTCCGATACTATCTGCAAGGGATTTAGCTTCTTCTTTGGTTCTGGTGATTTCTCCGGCAGTTGCCAAGCCTTCCCAAGAGACCATAATATGACTCGCTTTGGCAGAATCGGCCATTTTGCGGGTTTCTATCATCTTGCTTACCTTCCAGTATCCACCTTCCTTATATGGTCCGTAGATTTCACCTTCTGGCAAATTAAAAATCTGGTCAGCAAAATCGCCCTTGATTTCATCTTTAAAGAAAAATCGGTCTTGGTATTGAACGTCTGAATTTTGATTTACGAAAGATTTGATATCCGTCGCATTTTTGAATCCTGGTATGCTATCATTGCTATTGGATTCTGAATTAAACTGAACCTTACTTTTCAGAACCGCTTCAACAGCTTGTTTTGATTCGGTTTCATCGTCGGCCGAAGCTTCTTCAGAAAAATATACAAATTGAATATCCCTTCCCTTTTCTACCTGGAATCTTTCTGGATGTTTTTTAACATAAGCCTTTATTTCATCCTTGCTCACCTTCACGTCAGCATCAGGAATATTCGAAAAAGGAATCTGAACGTATTCTAAATTGATATTGTCATTTTCCAAATGGTAAGCCTGCTCCCCTTCCAATAAGGTGGCTCCAACTCCTGCACGGACCAAATTGTAGTAAATATTTTCACGTGCGGACTCGGCGATAGAATTTTCGTAATCTACCCATTGTTGATAGGCTTCAGGAGAAGTGGCCTTTAGATTGGCTACATATTCCTGCAACTTGTTATTGTCGAATAATCCAGCTTCATTTAAAAAATTTGGATTATTGGCAAGTTGAAGCCTTAACATATCCTTTACTTGAGCTTCCCCAACTTTGATTCCAAGTTTTTCAAATTCTTCCTTTAAAATCACTTCACGCAATTTCATGTCCCAAACCTGATTTACCACCTGAGCTGTTGTTGCATTGGCTCCCATATTTTTTTGGACTGCTTCCACCTGTCTGGCAAAATCTTCCCTATCAATTTCTTCACCGTTCACCGATGCAATAACATTTTGGGATTTTTGCGAGCTCATTCCGCCGTTGCGAATTACATCGGCCAAAACGAAAGAGAACAAAGCCAACGCAATTATTATAATTAAGAAAACAGAACGCTGTCTAATTTTATTTAATACTGCCATGTGTAGTTATAATTTATCTGATATTGTGGGCGAAAATAGTGTTTTTAGCTTAATTATTAAACTTAATATTTGCAAAATATTAACTAATGATGTATTTTATTTCTTATCCTTGATTTCCAATTCAACCAATTCAATTTTAGTATTGGAAACCTCCAGGATTTTGATCCGGAAATTTTCTATTTGAACCTCCTCCAATTGCTGTGGAATTTCCTCGGTATGATTGGTAATAAAGCCTCCAAGGGTTTCATAATTTTCACCTTCCGGAATGTCGAGTTTGTAATTTTCGTTCAAATAATCCACTTCCAGCCTGGCTGAGAATTTGTAATGATTTTCTGCAAGTTTTTCTTCGATCAACAAAATAGAATCGTGTTCATCCTCTATCTCGCCAACCAGTTCTTCCACAATATCTTCAATTGTGATCATACCGCTGGTACCTCCATATTCATCTATTACTACAGCAATACTTTTCCGTTTTTTCATAAGAATGTTCAGAACGTCTTTTATCCACATGGTCTCCGGAACAAAAATTACCGTCATCAAAGCTGATTTCAGGGTTTCGGGATTTTTGAAAAGTTCAAAGGAATGTATATAGCCAATAATATCGTCTATGGTTTCATTATAGATAAGAATTTTTGAAAGGCCTGTTTCGGTAAAGATCTCGATCAGGTCTTTGGGGACCACTTTTATATCGACGGCCACAATTTCGGTCCTTGGGATCATCACTTCCCGGGCTTTTATTTCCGAAAATTCCAAGGCATTTTGAAATATCTGGATTTCAGAATCCACGGTATCATCAGATTCCACCGTTTCCATTTGTTCCGAGATAAAATTTCCAAGTTCAATTTTACTGAAGGCCAATTGTACTTCGTCCCCTTCGGTTTTAAAAAATCTTTTTAGGATAAAATCCGAAATCCAAATTACGAAAGTCGAAATTAAACCAAAAATCATGTAAAATATATATGCCGGAAGGGCAAAGAATTTTAAAAGGGAATTGGCATAAATTTGAAAAAACACCTTTGGGAGAAATTCAGCTGTAAACAAGATAACTAGTGTAGAGATTACTGTTTGGGTAAGCAAACTGAAATCTTCTACTATAACCCTTAAAAACCCATATTCAATAGGTTGCATGCCAACAAACCATGCCATAATCAGGTCTCCCATAAAAAACCCGTAAACCACCAGTGCGATATTGTTGCCAACAAGCATGGTCGCTATAAATTTTGAAGGTTTTTTTGTGAGTCGCTTCAGGACATTCGCCAGAAACCCGGATTGCCTTTTTTCAATTTCAATAAAAATTTTATTTGAAGAAACGTAGGCGATTTCCATTCCAGAGAAAAAGGCCGACAATATCAAGGCACAAATTATTATTAGTATGTCAGAGTCCATAGGGATTAATGGTTCCTTTTTTCAAATTTTTTCCTGAACCTTCTCTTGAAGAAAAACATAAAAATGGCGATCACCACAAAGAAAAGGAAGAGATACGCTCTATTTCTCTCGGTATCCCAGATTCGGACGGTTTCGAAAAGAAAAAATGCGGCAATAAATAAATAGGCAAATTCAAAATATTTAAAAAATTTCATTGTTTATTTTTTCTCTTCAATTATTTGTATCCCCACATTTGTGCGGGAACGAAAATTAGTAAAATTTAAATCGGAATCAAAGCCTTCGCCTTTATTAAGGGCTCCATTGGCAAATGAAATGGTATTGGGCTTGTCCGTAAACACCCATCCCTGGGCTTGGCCCCAGTAAAGTTGGTTTGCTTCCAGCCTTGTGCTGTCACTGGTTATCAACACCACATCTCCACGCAGATCAACGAGACCGGTTTCATCGTAAATAATGGCATAATTGGCGGTGACGGTATTTTTATTTTGTTCTTCATCAAAAAATTCCACTTCCACTCCATCCGGAAATTCCCTGTAGGGAAAGTCCAAATTGGAAAAATCGAGCATTTTTGAACTCTTTAAAGTAGCCACTACCCGTCCGGAATCGGTATATTTTAAATTTAAATCTTTACCTATGGCCTGGGGGTTCATTCCTTCAATATCCATTGCCCGTACCCGGTTTAAATTTCCTTCGCATGAAAAAAGCATTGCCACAGTAATAACCGTGACAATGCTTGGAATTATTTTATGATATGTAATGATCATAAGTTTACAATGCGGGTACTCTTACGCTTTCTCCAATCCAACACCCAATACTTATAGTTTGACCTTCTTTTCCTTCCTGGAAAATATCGGCTTTTTGTGGAGCTCTTCCTTTGTAAGCCCTAACCGTTTCATTTGCCGTACCGCTTATGGAAGGATCTACACTTCCGGCTTTGGCAGCATAGTTTGCAGCTAACCAATATACAGCTCTTTTTTCAAAAGTGGTATTTCCACAGTTGTTTGCGCTTTGGGCAATCATATTTGCAATATGTAAATAAGCCCTACCTTCTGATGGTTTTGCGTCAAGAGCTTTTCTGTAATAAGTCCTTGCCTGTCCAAAACTCCCTTTTTTCCTGTAGTTATCGGCTAATTTCATATAAACCCTTGATCTATCCGATGGATTGGTTTCAAGTTGAGCCGATTCGTTAAAATATTTCAGGGCTTGTGTGGCATTTCCTTTTGATTCAGCTAACTGTCCCATATAAAGGGCAGATTTCGCAGATGGTTCAGCTTTGTGCAATGCTTCAGAAACTTTAAAGAAAATAGGATCTTCTGTACAATCTTTTGCAGATAACCTACCTGATGCGTTTTTCAACCAGGCAACATCGGTTTTCCTGGATTCAAAAGCTTTATTGTATAATGGAATCAAGTTATCACAATCGGCTCTCTGACCTAATTTTGCGTTTATACTTCCTTTTACAATACTATATGCTTTCAGGTTGATTTCAGAATCTGAAATCATTTTATTTTCTGCTGCTGTTAACTCTTTTGCGGTTTCTTGTTTTTCCAAAAGTGGCGCAAGTCTTTCAGCAAGGGCAATCTCCTCTTCTTCGACTTTCGAAATCACTTGATCATAATTGGCAAAAACATCTTCCAATGTCTTATTCCCTGCATCCTGTAAATCTACCAGTAAGGAGAAGTATGCGTATAAAGCACGTGCACTTGTAAAGTTTTCCCTGTCTGCTTTAAAGGCAGTGTCAAAAGCTTTAAATTGCTCTTCTTTGGTACCAATTTCATTATCGAATCTCAACATTGCGATATCTGCCTGTACCTGTCCTGCATTGGTTTTGTCAGGAAAATATTTCAAACGATCATTCATCAATTGAATTATTTCCTCTACAACAGCTACTTTTTGAGGACCTTGTGCCTTTTCCAACTTATAGTTTAAAACACGGTCTAGGTATTGAAAAGTTGCAAGGCTGTAGGTTGGGCATTTTTCCTTCACTACCATTAAAGGCTCATATGCCTGGTCATAACGTTGGGCTTTGGCGTCATCGTAAGCCAATGCAGCCTTAACCGCACAATCTGTATCCTGGGCTTTTAGTAATCCGGTGCTTAAAAATATTCCGGAAAGAATAAGTATGAATTTCGTTTTCATTTTTTTAGTTTTAAGGGGTTTAATAGTTTAATAGTGGTTAATCGAATTTTCTTTGTACAAACCATTTATCGTTTAATGATAAACTTATTGATAGTTTTAAAAAGTTTTCTTTTATCAAACCTGAGTTTGTAGTACCGCGCTGTCCATACTCAATCCCAAGGTTTGCATTGGAGAAATTATTACCTGCTGGTAATCCAACTCCAAAAGATATGCCAAACTCATTTATCGCTTCCTTATTGATATTGAGTCCTGTTTCTTCAAAACGAATTCCGGCACGGTAAACTATCCTGTTAAAGTAGCTAGTGAGGGAATTGTATTGTGGAATGTAAAAACCTCCAAGCCTGTATTGGGAAGCATTTTGATAACTCACGTCCTGATTTGGAGTTACGGCATTAAAATCTTCCGCTTGGATAAAGGAATATTCGGTTCCTAAAAACCATTTATTTGATGCTCCCAAACCAGCTCCAAGAGTAAGTTGCGCCGGTAAACTGAGATCTGAATCAGGGAAAGTGATATCATTTTCACTGACTACCAATTCACTCCCGTTTGAGCCCAAGGTAATTGTTGCTGTGTTTCGAATTTTTTTGGCGGTAATATCCATTTTAGGCGAATAGGTGGCTGCGGTATAAAAATTCAGGTTATCTGAAAGTGCCCGTTGATAATCCAATCCGAAATTAAGGTTAAAACCACTTAAGTCTGTTCTATCAATTTGTCTTGTCCCAAACTGAATTCCATTTTGAAATGCGGTAAAGTTATTTTGAATATTTCCGAAGTTGTAATTTACATTTACCCCTAGGCTCAAATTGTCGGTAACCGCATAGCCGGTACTTAAATACACTTTATTCATTCCACCACGTCCGGTAAACCGGTTTGCAGTTTCCTCATTGACATTCAAAATCTTATATCCAACCGAGGTAAAAGGAATAAGGCCAAGGCCAAAATTCAATTTTCCGGTTGGGATCCCTATTGCCAGGTAATCCAGGGAAGTTGTTCGGCTGCTTTCACTGGCCTGGTCATTTTTTAGGTTGGTGCTCTGGTGGCTTCCCCCAACCGTATAGGTGGTTAGCTTTAACTTGCCGTAGCCGGCGGGATTCCTTAGGTTAAGGTGTATGCTGTCTGAAAAAAGGCGCAAACCACCCATTGATTGATTTTCTACCGTTCCTTTAAACTTTGTAAGGCCAATTCCGTAAAATGAATAGGGAGATGAAGTCCCTTCTTGCGCGGCCGCCAGCACAGTAGATAGTAAGGCCACGATTATTATAAATCGTTTAATCATTGAGATTTGTTAAATTCTAATATATAATTCAATCCTTCCAGGAGGAAATTTGAGTTCGCAAAGATGCTATTTTTTAATCGCTTACACAAAAATTGTGAGTCCCCACCTGTCAAAATTATTGTTAAATCTTTATATTGAGCCTGATAAGCAGCAATTATTCCATCAATTTCGAAAGTTATCCCATAAATTGCCCCGGAATGCATGCAGCTATTTGTAGTGTTCCCAATAAGCGCTATTTCCTCTTCGCGGTCTAATAACGGCAAATTTTCGGTATAGCTATGCATCGCCT
>Ga0307486_1003271_pt1 | contig 10627 bp, 9 predicted proteins | sample CBIW02metaG_FD_203663 | JGI IMG/M metagenome (GOLD analysis project Ga0307486, IMG submission 203663) | Sea-ice brine microbial communities from Beaufort Sea near Barrow, Alaska, United States - CBIW 0.2 | ecosystem: Environmental > Aquatic > Marine > Coastal | place: USA: Alaska | collected... | reverse complement strand
CACGAAAAGCTCACGATTTAACGTGAACTCACTAAAACCTCACGTTAAATTTAACACTATTTGTAAAATTTTGAGCGCAAAAGAAAAGGGTAACTATATGAAAACCATATAATTACCCTTTTAATGTGTTAAAATATTAACAGTTAGTGTCGGGGTGGCAGGGCTTACCGCCTGGTCCCGAGTACCTCTAAATTCAATACTTTTTTAACTTTCCTTTCATCCAGGTAACCGATTAGGTAACTTTTAGAATGATATGAAATGTTTATTTTTGACTAAATTAAAGAAAATTAAAAGACTAAACAATATTAAAATCAAACATGGGTGTATTTATATTCACGTGGAAACTCCTGTGTATTTAAAAACACTTTCTGAACAAGGGTGTAAACATCCTTAAAAACCTGTTATTCGTAATAGAGCGCCATTTTTCAAAAATAAAATACTTGCGTGATTTTTGCTCGGCTCGGCAAAGCTCAAGTAAACTTGGCTCTGCTCTCACCTTTCGCAAAAATTCGACCGCTTCGCGGATAAATTGTTAAATTGCTAAAAAGCCCGAACTGCACGAACATAGTTTGAGTTGTTCTTACTGAGGTAGTTCTGGAAGCCATTGGTGAAGTTCTGGAACCACGCAAAGTTGCTAATGTTCTCCGTAGAACTCCAATAGAGGCTACTAGCAAAACCGCCAATTGCCACTATATTCAGATAAAGTTTGTTCAACTCGTCTTTGCTGGGTAAATACCAATCGTCATAAATATCTATAACTAAATCATTACATAACCTAGCTGCGATGCCTGCTTCTGCACAACCGCTCACTATAGCGTTTGTATTAGCTGCACCTGTATTGCTGTGCTTGTACCACCAATTAAAGTTCCATAACAACCCCATAGTGGTCTACCTTGGTCGCTTGGAGCTGCTGTTATGCCGTGGGTTTCATTTGCCACATAACCCGGGTCACCGTCTTGTAAGATATAGGCAATAATACCGCCCTGGTATGCATCACCTATTTCTAATGATTCTTCCGTACAAACAGGGATTAAGGCATAGCTTTCATTAAATGTGATTGGCGTGCCCAATCCCTCCTGTACTATGCTAAAGGCAACTTCATCGCATCCGGCCCATTCGTCAGGAAGCGGTACCGTATGGCTGACCGTACTGCCTGAGCTCACCTCTGTGTGTTCCATTATATTGCCATCAATAGCAATCGTAAGGATGGCTTCCGCATCTGAGGATCCAGCAGTGATGGCATAGGTCACTTCCACCACAAAATCGGTTTCCGTGTTGTAAGCGGTGTAGCTTACCGATTTTGTGTTTGGACCAACGCTGAGCGTAGCCTCGTCTGAAGCGGGATAGTAAATTTCACTTCCCGGTTCGATACAATCAGCTTCACATGATCCAGCCGCAGCCGGAGCTTATCCATCAAGCTCACCGAATAGAAATCAAGGGAGAATCAATGCGTAAAAAACTGTAATATTGTCATGGTCATCACGACCAAAATCTACACCTTAAAAGGGGTCAGCATCACCGGAAAAGGGGGGCAGTATCGCCGGAATATCTAGTGGCGCGACCGCCTATGGCGGATAGGGAAGAGGGGAGGCAATTTATCTCGTTACCAGCACTTCATTTTTTCTTTTGCGATGCAGGTTTTCTATGCTGGCCCCGAGACAGGGAATTGATAATCAATTGACCCGATCCTAAATACGGTTGACCATTCACCACCTTTGTTAAACGCAAGCGGGCCCCTTGAGGGCCCGCTAGTAATGTATTACGGCGTGGGATATTATTGCTGCACCACGAGGCGTTGGGTATGGCGTTGGTCACCGAGGGTCACATTCACCACATAGAAGCCCGAGCCTAAGTAGGTTTCTGGATGGATCACCAGCAGAGTGGAAGGGCCATCTAAGGGATGAAGCTGGGCAAGTATCCGCCTTCCTGTCATGTCGAACAGTTCGATGGCCACCTGATCGATTCCTTTGGGAATCTCATCGATGCTCAACATAATGAACTGTCCGTTGTTCGGATTGGGGTAGATGGTAATGCCCGGCAGGGTGGTGGCGCAGGGGCCTAGGGTGGCGTTGGGGTTGCCGGCCAGCACGGCCTCCACTGCCATCACAGCCACACAAGCGTTTTTGCCGTTGATGCAGATTTGCACCTTGTTGTTGTTGCCTGGGCCTATGCACCCAGTATTCACGGCATACACCATCACCTGGTCGGTGGTGATGCAGCCGCTGGCATCGGTTACCGTGAGGGTGTACTGTGTATCTACTTCGGGGCAGACTTCCACGGAAAGGCTAGTGCTGATGCCTTCTTCCACTGGCCCATCATCCCATTGGAATCGGTATGAATCACCCGGAAAGGGATTGCCACCGGAGGCTGAGCCGGTGATTGTAGCACAGGATACAGGAGCGTAAGGTCCGAAGAAGACCGCCGCATCCGCGCCGGCATCGGCGGTGAAGGAGATGTCGCAAGGTGACTGAGAAATCGTGCTGGTCACATCGTTCTGCTGTCGTGTAGTCTGATCGGTATCTACCGTAGCCGTGTTCTTCAATGCAGTACCTGCATTCAGGTCTGCCTGGGTTACCACATAGTCTGCTGTGTAAGTCCACGTCTCATTCGTCTCCAGTATGTTGTCTCCATCGTCGCCACTTGTCAAAGTAGCTCCGCCTGCAAACGCATCCCCAACCACTACTCCGGTCAAGTCCACATTTCCAGTGTTGGCAATCGTGATCGTGTATTCGATCGTCTCTTCGCTGTCCACCTCAGAATCATCCGCATTGGTCAACGTCTTCTCAATTGTCAAAGTAGGTGACTGAGATATCGTGCTGGTCACATCGTTCTGCTGCTCATCTGTCTGATCGGTATCTACCGTAGCCGTGTTCTTCAATGCAGTACCTGCATTCAGGTCTGCCTGGGTTACCACATAGTCTGCTGTGTAAGTCCATGTCTCATTCGTCTCCAGTATGTTGTCGCCATCGTCGCCACTTGAATAAGTAGCTCCTCCTACAAAAACGTCGGTCATCACCACATTGGTCAGATCCACGTTGCCGTTGTTCTCAACAGTGATCGTATAGCTAATCTTTTCACCTACAACACTTACTGTAGCCTTGTCCGCAGCCTTTGCAATTGTCAGGCTTGGGTTCTTAGTAATGGTCGTTGTTACATCGTCCGTCTTCGGAATTGGAAGCTCAGTTGTTACCACACTTGCAGTGTTCACCAAAGCTGTTCCTGCATTCAGGTCAGCCTGGGTTACCAAATAGTCTGCTGTGTAAGTCCATGTCTCATTCGTCTCCAGTATGTTGTCGCCATCGTCGCCACTTGAATAAGTAGCTCGTCCTGCAAAAACGTCGGTCATCGCCACATTGGTCAGATCCACGTTGCCGTTGTTCTCAACAGTGATCGTATAGCTAATCTTTTCACCTACAACACTTACTGTAGCCCTGTCCGCAGTCTTCTCAATTGTCAAAGTAGGTGTGCCTAGAATATCAAAAGTTACCGAAGCTGGTCTTTCAGAACTATTAGGGCCGTACACTGCTGTAAAGGTAATATTCCCGGCATTTTCACCAAACAAATTAGGAGTAGGTGTAAAGGTTGCTTCGTCTAAAGCTATGTTTAATGCGCCATCAACAAGTGGATCAACAACAGCACCAGTGTTATTAAGATAAGTTACAAATTCAGCCTGACCTGTAGCTGTAAAACTACTTGAGCCATTTCCATCGCCTCCAAAAACAACACCTGTAGTGCCTAATGTTAATGTGCCTCCTGTTATTGTAAAGGTTATTGTCATGTCTGATGGACCACTAGCGGGCAAATTGTACCACCCTCCAGAAAAACCTTTCACGCTTATATTATCATCTAAAGCTACATTAACATCATTTTCATAAACTAAAGGCGTATTAGGTGCCACCAAAGTTACCGGCGCAGGATATGTACAGCTAGATCCAGTCCAAAACTCTGTACATCCACAGGTATAAGAATCAATTAATTGAATACATACCCCACCATTCATGCAAGGATTAGGCACACAACCGTTTAGAGTACCCGTTGTGCCAGATTGTCCATAAGATATTTGAGATATAAAAGAAAATATGAATAAAAAAAATATTGATTTAAGGTATAGCTGTTTTTGCATAATGATGGTTTTGTTTTTTGTCATAATCCGTTGTTTTAAATTGTTCCTACTCTTTTTTTTTAAAGGCTAAGCGGGTTTCGCCTGACAAATTGGACGATTACATAACAGTGGGAGAAGTCAATTCCATATTACGATCCCATTAGCCCTGACGCGCAATGTATGTACTGCCATAAAAGGTGCCATTAACACTGGCCTGGCCAATGCTTTGTTATACTACTTGCACCTGGCTACCCGATGAAATAATTAGGCTGTACAGTTTTGGTATTCATGTATCGTTAAATAATTTTTCAGCATATCCATTACAGTTTGATAAAACTCAGTAGGTGCATTCATTTTAAAGCCTCCAAGAATAATCGACTGCTCCATTGGGTTTAATACTGGAACAATGTACTTGAACCATAATATAATTTGATCGGGTTTCAATGTAGACATGACTTGTCCATGCCAGGCCATAATTTCTTCGTCTGTAAACGTTTTCCAGATGATGGTGTTGATCTCATTTTCTTCCATTTGCATGTGTAGCAGATAGCGAGACATAAACCCATTGATGGCGTTGAAAAACGCAATTCCAAAGGCGGGATTAGGATTGGCCTTGATAGTGTTGATTTGTGCAGCTATATCATCAACTTCTTTCTCCAAAGCTTTATGTTCTTCAATATTCTCATGAGCACTACCTGGTACTTTAGCTTCAACAGCCGGAAGTATTACATCTTCTTCAGAATGTAAATGCAAGTCAAGTATTTCAAGAACCTCCTTTGTAAGGTCATTAAGTTTGTTAACAGAATCAGAGTTTGTGTAATCTGTTTTTCCAGCAAGTAGCAATAGTTGTGATAATCCGTTTCTGATCCCTTTATGAGGGAATCCATAAATATTTGCTCTTTCCATGTTTCCTTTTAATTTTTGAATTACCTATGTTATTAAGATAATTGTTCTTTAGTTATGTATGATTCGAATTTTGCTTTGTTTTCTTCAAGCCATTTCGAAAAGCTTTTTAAGTCAGCGAAAAGCTTATGACTTTCTTCTTTTTCACTTTGGCGGTTTGGGATATGAAGTTTGTTGAGCGTAAACATGTTTGCTAAATCTTCAGCTCCTGGGAATCCAAATGAAGCGAAAACATCTCTTGGAATGTCGTTGTAAGATATCTTTGCGCCTAAAACTTCAGACATCTGCTTTGCATAGTTGTTACAAGTCATATCCTCTGTAACTGCCCCAATAGTTTTTCCTCGATAAGTATCTGGTTGTTTGAAAATAGCTTTTACTATTCCACCTAAATCTTCGATTGCTATTCCCGCTAATGGTGTGTTTCCCTGAGGGAATCCAAAGCTAAAAGAGCCATCACCATTTGCTTGTGGAGGGAAGAAAGAAAGGAAATTCTCAAAGTAAAAGGCAGGATGGACAAATGTATAATGGAGTCCTTTTTTTGAAGCACAGTATTCTTCCATTTGTGCTTTTGTTTCGAAGTGGGGAACTGTTATTGTTCCTCCAGAAAGCTTTTCTGAACTTGGCAAGGTGCTTAGTATAAAGTGTTCTATACCCGACTCCGCTACTGCATCGATAAGGTTTTTCCCTTGCTGAAGCTCCCCATTTAAGTGTTCCCAAAAATTTGTTGTACCAAATACAAGTTGACAGCCTTGCATTGCTTTTACTAATGAAGCTTTGTTTGATAAATCTCCCTGAACGATTTCAGCACCTAAATTAGCTAATTGCTTTGCTGCATCTGATAGGGGGTTTCTAGTTAAACATTTTACTTGAAATTCATTTTTGTTTTCAAGCATGTGCTTTGCAACACTGCCTCCTTGAGCTCCTGTCGCACCTGTAATAAGTATTGTTTTCATGACTTTTGTTTAAAATTCTATAATTCAAAAGTCAGTTATTATATTTTTGAGATGGATAAAAAGGAACGAACGACAAAAAATAGGGAATGAATAGTGCTAAAGCGAGAATGAAAAATTAAGTTTCAGGTAAGCAAACATAAAAAGTACTACCTACAGGTGAACTTTCTACTCGAATACTTCCTTTGTTTTCTTTAACGAATTCTTTTACTAAAACTAAACCTAGCCCAGAGCCTTTTTCACGATCGGTTCCCAAACGTCTTGTGTCGGATTCTAGGGTAAAAAGCTTCTCAATAATTTCTTGCTCAATTCCGATACCCGAATCTTTTATTCTAATACAATTTTTTTTGTCGCATAATGTAGCGGTAATGCCTATTGTACCTCTCTTTGGGGTGAATTTAATAGCATTGCTTAAGAGGTTACGAAAAATACTAGAAGTCATATTGTAGTCCGCATGGACTTGGATCGTTTCATTTATCTCAATAGATAATGAGATCTGCTTGTGTTCCAATAATCCTGTGAAAACCTCTTCAACTTCCTTTAATAGAAAATAAATACTAAAATTGGAGGGTTTAAGTTGAATACCATTTTTTTGAGATAAAGCCCAATGCAGCAGGTTGTCGAGTAGTTGAGATACATTTTGTGTAGTTCTGACTACTTTACCGCTTAGCTCAAGCATTTTGTCGTACTGTTTCTTTTTTGCATAAAATTCAAACAACTCAGAAACACCTTCTAAGGCCCCTAGAGGACTTCTTAAATCGTGCGCTATGATTGAAAATAAGTGATCTTTTGTTTCGTTGATTTGCTGCACTTGTTGCGTTCTTGTTTTTACTCGCTCTTCTAGTTCTTCGTAAACCATTGCATTTTGAATGGATAAAGCAATCGTGTGCGACAATGTCATCAATAGTTTTTCATCTTTTTGAGAGAAGAAAAGGATATTTTCACTTTCACATGATAATACAGCCACCAATTCATTATTGGCTAGGAGTGGAAGAGCTACAAGGCTTTCAGCATATTCCAGTTTTGGAAAATTGTCAGAATAAGGCAGTTTTTTGTAACTTGGGTTGGCAGCCTCTACATATCTCTTGTGTTGAGATAGTCTCGAAATACGCATTTTCTTCTTTTTGGAAGCCACGGCTCCAACGATACCATGGTCGAAAGGTATTTCTGTTCCAATACCATTTTTTTCAAAACCACGGGATGCGAGTATTTTTAGGACTGTATTTTCTTTAGAAGGTATTAATAATATGGTATGGTTGAGATTGAAGCTCTCATTTAAAAATTCCAGAATGTTATTTAGCCGCTCTGCCAGAGGGGCGAGTTTGGTTAACTCAAAAGACACCTTTTGAAGTAGTTCGTATTTACGTTTCTCTTCATCTAGTAGTCGTTGAACTATTTCAATGGAATCACTCATTGGGGTAAATATTCTTTATTTGAATAATACGGCAAACCATTGCTGATTGCAGTTTGAAACTAATTTGATTGCCAAACATACTATTCATTGCCTCTATCAACATATCCATTTCATCAAATACATCACCTTCTTTTTGTTCCTCGATAAACTCGACTTCAAATTTCCAAAGTACCGATGTCTCTGGGCAGGTCAACGCAATGGCAAATTTAGGGTTGTTATGAATGTTTTTCCAAGTCTTGTTAAAAAACTGATTAGAGATCGCCAAATGAGATTCATCGATATAAAACACCTGTGAAATGTAGTTGATATTAGGGATGCCATCTTGAGAAACAGTGGCAATGGTTGCAGGGATGACTCCCTGAAATGCGGGCAACATTTCTATCGAAATTTTAGTGTTCATTGTTTGTGTCAATTTTAGATCCCGTACCTGGTTTAGGTGTTTGCTCAAAGATTTCTTGGCTGCTCATTGTTATCGATGTAAAAGGACCTTTAGAAAGATAGCCAAAGATTTTCTCTCCATGTAAACCGAGTGCATTGGCTTGTGCAATGGTGGTTTCAAGTAGCTCCATTTGTTTGTTCAATTGATCCCTCTCGCAAGTACTAAAGTCAGTGATGATGCCTTTGATCTGGTAAGATTCAAAATCTTTAAATGAAGCCAATAGAAAACTGATTGGTGCACCTTTCAATAAAACATTTTGTAATTGGACTTTCATACATTCGGGAATGCACACTTTAATGTGTTCTCGATCAGGTTCAACCGAAAATGCGGTTGCTCGAACAAGCTCGCAAGTAGCGTTGGGTCTGGCAATAGAAATCCAAATGGGAAAACCCGCTAGTTGTGCTATTTCTGCAATTCGGTTAGTTATCATAAGATTGCTTAGCCAATAGTGTGGATATCTGAAATCAATTTTTGCTTATAAGATCTTCCCACTTTTATTTTTTCATCTTCAATGTACAGTTCGTTCATATCTGTGTTGAAAGAACTTATTGCGTCAATGTTTATCACATAAGATCGATGTACCTGAAGAAATATGTTTTGAGGTAGGAGGGAGTGAATGTTCTTCAATCGCTCTTTTACCATGAGTTTTTGTTCACATGTGTGAATATAGCAGTACTTGTCGTAGGCAGAAATATATGTGATTTCTTTCCAGTTGACCTTCACCAATCGATTTTCAATACGTATAAAAATGTGATTTTTGGCTTGGGGAGAAACAGTGTTTTGACGCCCCTTTTCTTGTCCTAACAAAATAGAAAGTTCAATACTACGTTGGAGTTCTTCTTTTTTATAAGGCTTTACAAGATAAGCGTGTGGTTTTGTCTCCTTAGCTTTTTGAAAGGTCTCATCGTCTTCGTGAGAAGTTAAAAAGATAGTCGGGATGTCGTGCGTCTCATTGATTTTTTTAGTGAGTTCAATACCGTTGATGTCGCTCCCTAAATCAATATCCATTAAAATAAGATCAGGTTGTGTAGCATTGATGGTCGTTAAAAACCTTTTAGGAGAATCGAGTACTTCTATAAGCTCATAATTGAGTTCTTCCAAAATCATGATAAGTCTTTCCTCGTATAAAGGATCGTCTTCAAGGTCTAATATTTTGAGTTTGTTTTTCAAGAGTAATGAAGCACAAAGAGTTTTTATAAGATTTGTGAAGCTTAAAAATCGGAGATTTTTCCGCCGTAGTAATATTTTTATTAAATGTTTGTCGGTTTGTATTTGGTTAAAAGGTAAGCTTAAATATGTTGTAAACAGTGCTTTATTTTATTATTCATTTTCGAGCCATTAGTTTGTTACAGAATTTTTGTCGTTCGTCATCAATGCCGCAGGCAGTTTGGCGTCACCTTCTTTCTTGTTTTTGCCCGTTGGCAGGAGACCTTTAAAAATGTCCTAACCGAAGATGAACTGTATGCATTGTCCCAGCCTTTCCACAAAATAAATCCCGGATTTGTAGGTGTTTAAATAATTGAATATCAAGGGAATAATGCTTTCTTCCATCATCACATGACGGTCCTTCCTGCCTTTGCCCTGGCGCACATTAATCTGTTTCCTGTCCACATCAAGATCGGCTATTTTCAAATTCAGGAGCTCCCCAATCCGCAGGCCGGAAGAATATATTAGTGCAAGAACTGCGCGATGCTTTAAATTACGGGTAGCTCTCAAAAGATCAAGGATCTCCTCCTTGGAAAGCACAGTAAGAGTATACGTGCTTTTTTTGGGCGATTTAATAATTTCAGGATCTATCTTCGTTTGAGTATGCAAAAGTGCAAAATGCTTCAACCCGCTTATACATTGACGATGCGTGCTTATGGCGTATCCCTTTTGGCGATTACCTTCTCGATAAATAGCTCCACATCCCTGTTTGTCAATTCGGAAGGATCTATTTTTTTGAAACTCAAGAAATTGAAAAACAAAATTATAATAGGTGCGTACCGTGCTTTCTGATAAACGTTTCCCGCGCAAATAAGAAACATACTCCCATAAAATTTTTCTGGCATCTTTTGAAAGCTCCGGCTTTATAAACCCTTCCTTTTTGGCTGTGGGTATCATTAGATCTCTTAAGGTCGAATAATCCACATACCAACCCTTATCATTTAAATGCTGAAAAAGCCGCTGCTTGTTTTCAGAAGTGTATTTTAGGTAAAAAGTTCTATGGGTCTCGCTCCAGGAGATCCCACTTAACTTTTTAAGATGAAATTTGATAGCCGTCACGGTGCTCCAATGATTTTTTTCGGATTACCACAGTGTCTTTTTAACAACCCGGTTAAAAATCTCCTTTTATCAATATGATTTTAGCGCTAAAACGGTGATTCCCTTCAATGCAATTTGTTAATATGGGGTATAAAGCAGTTTTATACTATTCAAGGATTATGTACTGAACCTACTATTTTGAAAGGATTTAGTATCAGCCCATCCAGATATACCATTTTTTGAAAAATGCAAAGGTCCGGAATTTAGAAATTAGCCGGCCTTGTAGTCGCCCCTACCCAAAAGTCAGGATTTTCTGGCGGCCTATCCTAATTCTAAATTCCCGGTTAAAGGCAGATCAAAAAATGGTAACAGCGAATGGCTCTATAGGAAGTAAATCAAAACTTAGCAGAACATCTTTCAGTTCAATCTATATCCCGTTTTTTCATCCCGAAAATCAAAAATGGAAAACGCTCCGGATATAAAAAGTAAATCAATTTAAAAATCATTTCAATGAATGATCCTGAAATCTATAATGTCTTTTTAGAATCTCGTTTTTAATTGCACTTGTCGTTTTT
>Ga0307486_1003270_pt1 | contig 10628 bp, 8 predicted proteins | sample CBIW02metaG_FD_203663 | JGI IMG/M metagenome (GOLD analysis project Ga0307486, IMG submission 203663) | Sea-ice brine microbial communities from Beaufort Sea near Barrow, Alaska, United States - CBIW 0.2 | ecosystem: Environmental > Aquatic > Marine > Coastal | place: USA: Alaska | collected... | reverse complement strand
GGTCATCTTTGCGGCGTTGTCCTTAGTGATGAGGATGCAGTCGATCGACAACTTCTCCGTGTCAGGCACCGTGCCGTTCTTGATGTAGTCGTCCGCCATCTCGACAGCCAACTGCGAGAACACGGCTACGGGCTGGAGCACCGTGTACGCCATCTCGCCGGAAATGACCGCCTCCACCGCGTCGGGCGAACCGTCAAACCCACCCACGAGAACGCCATCGAACTTTCCTGCTTCCTTGAGCGCCGCGATCGCGCCAAGCGCCATCTCGTCGTTTCCGGAAATCACACCGGTGATGTCAGGGTTGGCCTGCAGCAAAGACTGCATCTTGTCGTGGCCCTTGGTGCGATCCCAGTCAGCGACTTCCTCGCCCACCTGGACGAGGTCCGGGTACTGGCCGATAACGGTCGTGAAGCCGTTGGAGCGGGTCTGCGCATTGTTGTCGGAGGGTGCCCCGAACAACTCCACGTAGGTGCCAGTCGCGTCACCCATCTGCCTGACCCACTCGGCAGCGCCAAGCGCGGCACCCTGAGCGTTGTTCGACACGAGCTGCGCCACCGCAATGCCGGTCTCGTTGATCTCAGCGTTGACCAAGAACACCGGGATGCCAGCATCCGTGGCCTTCTGGACTGCGGCAGAAGAGCCGTCGGCGTTTTGGGGGTCGAGGATGATCGCCACAGCATTGTTGGAGATCGCGGTGTCAATGAGGGTGTTCTCGAGGTTCGCGTCACCCGTGTGCGCACCCACCGTGGTCGTGTATCCGAGGGCCTCAGCGGTCGCCGCAGCGACGTCACCCTCGGTCTTCCAGTAGGGGTTAGCCGGGTCATTGACGATGATGGTGATGAGCCCGCCTTCTGCTGCTGCTTCGCCACCGCCGCCCGCCGAGGTGCTGGGGGTGGGGTCTCCACCGCTTGAGCATGCGGTGATGGCCAGAGCCACCACTGCAGCCGTGGCGATTGCCGCCAGCTTCTTTTTGAGTAACATTTTCGTACCTTTCTTGAAGGGAGGTACCGCGTCCGCGGCCCCCGGTTGTTGAATCACCGGGACTGTCCATCGGTCTCCGCCGAATGGTGATCCGAGTTCGGAACAGGGTCGTCGCCCTGCTTGTCCGCAGGAGCGGTGAGCCCGCCCCCGCCCGTCTGTGTCGAGGACTTCTTGGGTCGCCCCGAGTACTGAAGTCCGTTGAGCAAGACCGCACCGACAATCACGACGCCCGTGAAGACCATCTGCCAGTAGGCCGATACGCCGACGATCACGAGCCCGTCGGACAAGAAGCCGATGACGAAGGCACCTAGAAGAGTTCCGCGCACATTGCCGCGCCCGCCGCTCAGGGCGGCACCGCCGATGACCACGGCCGCGATGGCCGTCAGTTCGTAGGTATTGCCGGCCGTCGGGCTGGCACTCGTCAACGTTGACGCCAGGATCAGGCCCGCAATGCCAGCACACGTGCCAGACACCACGTACACCCAGATTTTGACCTTCTTGACGGGAACGCCGGAGAGCTCCGCGGCGCGCTCGTTTCCACCTGATGCGTAGAGCCATCGACCGAACCGCGCACGGCCCAGAAGTAGTCCGAGTCCCAAGGCGATCAAAATCATGAAGATGACGCCGATGGGGACATTCAAGATGCGGTTGAAGCCCAACCAGTCGAAACCTGTGTTGCCGAGGGCGGGATCGCCTGACAGGTCGTTGACCGTCAATCCATTGGTCAACAGCAGGGCGACGCCGCGTACCGCATAGAGCATTCCTAGTGTCGCTACGAACGGCGCGACCTTGAAGCGCGCCACAAGAATGCCGTTCACGAAGCCGACAGCGGCGCCCACTCCGCAGGACAGCAGCACGACAACGGGCACGCTTGGCACGAAGGTGATTCCCAAGAAACTGATCTCGACGCCGCGCATCAAGAATCCGGCGATCACTCCCGTAAATCCCAGGGTGGAGCCGACCGAAAGGTCGATCCCGCCGTTGAGGACCACCAGCAGCATCCCCATCCCGAGAAGCGCGAAGATGGCCACATGCGATGCCATGATGAGGAGGTTGTCAACCGTGAGGTAGTTGGGCGAGAGCGAAGAGAATACGACGATGATCAGGAGGAGCGCGAGGAAGGCGCGTCCTTCAATAAGCACCTTGACGAGCGAGAAGGTCTTTCTTCTCTCAGCCTGGGCGAGTGTTTTCGTCATTGTTGAAGGTCCTATCTGGTCAGGCCGCCACGGCTTCGCCGGAGGCAGCCATGATCGTTGCTTTAGTGGCGTCGGAACCGAATTCCGCGGATATACGGCCCTTGCGCATCACGATGACGCGGTGGGCAATGCTGAGGCATTCGGCGACTTCGGACGTGGAGAAAACGACGGCGACGCCCTCGCGGGCACGCTCGGTGAGAAGCCTGAACACCTCGCCCTTGGCTCCCACATCAATTCCGCGGCTTGGTTCATCCAGCAGCATGAGTCGTGGCTTTGTACCGACGACCTTGCCGATGACGACCTTCTGCTGATTCCCTCCGGACAGTGCTCCGATATTGATTTCCGCTCCCGGTGTCTTGACAGTGACGCGACGGATGAGGTCAACCGACATCGTGTGCTCGACCTTGCGTGATAAGAGACCGTTGACGATTACTCCGCCGAGGCTCGAAAGCGTCAGGTTCTTCCCGACATCGAACGTCTGAACCAGGCCATCCCGCTGGCGATCCTCGGGGACCAGACCGACCCCCATGTCGATGCGTTGGGCGATCGTTTGGCCCTTCAACATCTCTCCTGAAAGTCGGATCTCACCGCTTACCACCACGCCCTTGCCTGCGATCGCCTCGAGAAGCTCCGTTCGACCGGCGCCCATGAGGCCGTAGATGCACACGATCTCGCCAGCACGAACCTCCAAGTCGAAACCGTCGACAACGGCTCGCTCGCGGTTGATGGCGTCCGTCACGCGCAGGTTGCTCACCTGAAGCACCGGCTCCCCGAAGTCGTAGCCGGTAGGCGGAGTGCCCAGGTCGTAGTGGTCCCCCACCATGTGGCGGACGATCCACTCAAGGTCGATGTCACTGCGCTCGCCTCTGGCGGTCACGCTGCCGTCGCGAAGGACCACGGCGTGATCGGTGATCTCGAGCGCCTCTTCGAGGTGATGCGAAATGTAGACGATCGCCACACCACGTGCCGTGAGGTCGCGAATGAGGCCGAACAACACCTCCACCTCCGTCGCCGCCAATGCCGACGTCGGTTCGTCCATGATCAGGATTCGCGAGTTCACCGAAAGCGCGCGGGCAATCTCCACAATTTGCTGTTGTCCCACTCGAAGGTCCGACACGAGCGTGGCCGGGTCGATGTCGAGCTGGAGCCCCACCAGCAACTCACGTGCCGCTTTGGCCTCCTTCGCGAAGTCCACGCCAAAGCGGCCTTGCAACTCGCGCCCCATGAAAATGTTGTCTCGCACCGAAAGGTTCGGTGCGAGACTCAACTCCTGGTGAATGATCGCGATGCCTCGCGCGGTCGCCTCCGTCGTAGACGCGAACTCAACAGCCTCGCCATCGAGCACAATCTCTCCCGACGTGGGCTCCTCCACTCCCGACAGAATCTTCATCAGCGTCGACTTGCCGGCGCCGTTCTCTCCGAACAGCGTCGTCACGGTGCCTTGACGAATCTCAAAGTTCACACCCTTGAGGGCCTCAACGCCGCCGTAAGTCTTGACGATGTTGCGCGCCTCAAGGAGAACCGCATCGAAGGCGCCCGTCATGACGAGACCTCCAACTGCACCGGGGTGACGAACCATGCGTCAGGGTTGATGAGGGTGAAGGCGCCTGTCACGGTCACCGTCTTGCCCTCGAGGCTCGCGGTGTCAATGGACGTGAGCACCTGCGTCTTGAGCTCGCTGTTCAGAGCCGCCCCGGCGTTTTGGAAGGCGATCTGGTTGGTGAAATCGCCGAATGGGAACTTGTCCGTGGCGTCACGCAACTCGGTTCCATTGATGGCCGGGCCCGTCTGCACGCGCACCAGCAGGTTCGGGTCGAGACCGCTAACGGTGACGGGATAGACGCCCGACTGTCCAGCGCCTGCGACACCAGTGAAGGTGACGCTGAACACCGGGCCACCTGAGCTGGGTTGGGAGTACTCAGAGGTTGCCGCGGCCGCATCGGTCGCGAGGGCGTCGCCCAGCGTGACCGCGTCGACCGCCTTCGCCTTGACCGCCGCCTGCACGTCGCCAAAGTTGTCGACGCCGAACTCCGCCGGGTCGAAGGCAGCCACGACAGCAACGCGCGGATCATCGCTCGGAATGAACTTAGATCCAAGTCCGACAAAGGCGACGATGACCACGGCGACAGCCACCCACATCCAGCGGCCGTGCAACGCAAACCGAGGTGAACTCGGACTCGGCTGTTGCCGGGTCTCGGGCTCGGCCGTCACGACAGGACTCTCGACTCGGAGTCGTTGGGACGGATCTGCAACTTGCGGCCCTCGCCCTTGCGGAACATCTCGAGCGCCGTCTCATAGTCATCCAGCGTGAAGGAGTGGCTCGTCATCGCCTTCTCGTTGATGGCGCCTAACTCGAACATCTCGACCGCACGGCCGAACGAGTTGTGCACAGCCATCGTGCCGACGATCGAGATCTCGCCGCGGTAGACCCGGAACGGAGAGAAATCAGCCATCTTGTCTGCGGGTGCGACACCGAAGTTCTGGAAGAAGCCGGCCGGCTTGACGCGGGTTAGACCGTCCTCGATCGCCTGGATGTTGCCGGTGCAGTCGATGACGACATCCCACTTGTCGCGATCAGCGTCGTTGGCGCTCGTGTACCGCAGTTCGATCCCGCACTCCGCGGCGGTCTTGAGGCGCTCGGTGTTGAGGTCGATGATCGTGACCGACGCCGCTCCGGCGCGGGTCGCGAGCTGCGCCATGATCAGGCCCATCGTGCCCGAGCCGTACACGAGCACGTGGTCGCCGATGCGCCGAGGCAGCATGTCCCAACCGCGAATTGCGCACGCGATTGGCTCGATAATGGCGGCCAGGTAGAGGTCAGTCTCCGGCTTCAACTTGTACACGTTGCGCGAGGGCGCCACGAACATCTCCTGGCACGCGCCATCAGAGGCGACGACGCCGAGGCCGTTCCAGGCCGAGCAAAGGTTCGCGTGGCCGTTGATACAGAACTCGCACTCGCCACAGGTCGTGCTCGGGTTCACTGCGACGTGGTCGCCGACGTGGAAGTCGTACACCCCGTCGTTGACGCCCTCACCGAGAGCGACGATCGTCCCGGTCGCCTCGTGACCGGGCACGAGCGGGAACACGGTTCCCTCGAACTCGCCGTCGAACACGTGCGTGTCGGTGCCGCACATACCGACAGCGGCTGTCTCTATCAGGATCTCTTTGTACCCAGGCTTTGGCATCGGCCGTTCTTCAAGGCTGAGCTGCTTCTCGTCAGTGAAAACGATGGCTCTCATGGTCGCTCCTGTTCGTAGGTCAGCGCCGGGATCCTCACCCGACGCTGGGTGGTAGTTGGCCGCCAAGGTCATCGCCGCTGCAGTGCGAAGTTGACTCTTGTCGACCCTCGGAGGCGGATACCTCCGTGTTATCTTTGTGTGAACTTGGTTTCAGATCACGTTAGAAACACCGTAGATCTACCATCGGGCTGCTGTCAAGACAGAGACCGAATCGATACAAAGGAGCAACAAATGGCCGGCCTCACGTGGGATGAAATCGACGACAGCGCAGTTGACACTGCGCGGGTGCTAGCAGCCGACGCGGTCGAGAAAGCGGGCCATGGGCACCCGGGCACGGCCATGACACTCGCCCCGGTCGCCTACCTGCTGTACCGGCGGATCATGCGGCACGACCCTGCCGATCCGCACTGGTTCGGTCGCGACCGCTTCGTGCTCAGCGCCGGCCACGCATCGCTCACCCAGTATGTGCAACTGTTCTTGGGCGGCTTCGGTCTTGAGTTCGACGACCTCCGTGCACTACGAACTGGGTATGGCACTCAGAATTGGCCCCGCCTTTGAGGCTTTTAGTCGTCTGAAATGGCCCCACCCTCGACCGACCCGTAGCGTTCTCTTTGTCGAGCAAGACGAAGAGAACGGGAACGGGTTTGAAAGAGGGATCGAGAGTGAAGCAATTCGAGCGTATCTGTCGTGATGCGAGAGAAAAAGATGTGTCCGTTAGAGAGCTGGCCCGGGTCCACGGCGTGCATCGGCGCACCGTGCGTGCCGCGTTGGCGGACTCGACACCCCCGCCGCGGAAGGCGCCCGTGAGGGTGGCCCCGGCTGTCGGGCCGTGGCTGGAAATCATCAGGGCATGGCTGGTCGCTGACCTGGACGCGCCGCGCAAGCAACGTCACACGGCCAGGCGGGTCTGGCAACGACTGGTCGACGAGCACGGCGCGACCGTGGCAGAGTCCACCGTCACTCATGCTGTGGCGAAGATCCGGCGGGAGCTGATCGGCACGCCGGTCAATGTCGCGGTCCCGCACACCCATGCTCCGGGGGCTGAGGCCGAGGTCGATTTCGGTGAGTTCCAGGCCCTGATCGGCGGGATCATGGTCATGCTGTTCATGTTCGTGCTGCGCCTGTCGCACTCAGGCAAGGCCGTGCACGTGGCCTATGCGAACCAGGCGCAGGAATCGTTTCTGGATGGGCACAATGTTGCCTTCGAACGTCTCGGCGGGATCCCGTCGAAAATGATCCGTTACGACAACTTGACCCCGGCGGTGATCCGGGTCGCTTTGGGGCGGGAAAGGGTGGAAAACCCGCGATTCATCGCTATGAGATCTCACTACGGGTTTGACTCGTTCTTTTGTATCCCGGGAATCGAGGGAGCCCATGAGAAGGGTGGTGTCGAGGGCGAAGTCGGCCGGTTCCGCCGCCGCTGGCTCACCCCGGTGCCCGAGTTCGACTCCCTGGCAGATCTGAACGAGTTCATAGTTGCCTGCGAGGCGAAGGATGAGCATCGGGTGATCTCCTCCCGCCCGGTCACCGTCGGTGCCGCTGCCGCGGCGCAAGCACCGGAACTGCTGGGGTTGCCATCGGACGTTTTCGAGGCCGGCCCTACCGTCTCGGTCAAGGCCAACCACAAGGCTGAGGTGTGTGTCCGGCAGTGCTATTACTCCGTGCCGGTCTCCTACGCCGGCCGAAGGGTCAGCGTTCGGGTCGGCGCGAGCGGGATCGAGGTGTTCGCCGAGGGGAACAGGATCGCCGTTCACGTGCGTGCCGTGCATAAGTACGCGCATGTGCTCGAGCTCGATCATTACCTGGAGGTCCTCACCCGCAAACCCGGTGCAATGGCCGGGGCCACCGCCCTGGTCGCGGCCCGTGCCAGTGGCACTTTCACCGACGCCCACCAGCGGTTCTGGGACAAGGCCCGACACCAGCTCGGTGACGGCGCCGGGACGCGGGCACGTATCGGGGTGCTATTGCTGGCACGGACGCTGCCAGCTGGGCCGATCGTCGCAGCCATGGAAGCGGCGATTGCTGCCGCTGACTATGACCCCGATCATCTGGCGATCGCCGCCCGCGCGAACGCGGCGTTCCCGCCCGTTGTTACCCCTCTGCCGGAGGGGCTCACGGGCAGGGCGGTTCATCTTCCCGAACGCGAGGCGCCCTCGCTGGCCGGCTATGACCAGCTGCTGGTGGGTGTCCGGTGAGCGCGGCGGTGGCACGCCCCTCGCTGGCGGCTATGAGCGAGCAGGCCGCGGCGGCGGCGATTAGCGCAGCGTGCAAGACCCTCTACCTCTCCGCGACGGCGAAGATCGCGGCGTCCATGGCCTAGGAAGCGGCACGAGCCCGGCTCAGCCATCAGGGTTACCTGGCCGAGGTGCTGACCTTTGAATGCGACGAGCGCGAGGACCGGCGGCGAGATCGGCGGGTCAAGGAAGCCAAGTTCCCACGGTCCAAACGGCTTGAGGACCTTGACCTGACCCACATACCGGATCTGCCGCCGGCAACGATGACGCAACTGGCCGGCGGTTCCTGGATCGATGCCGGTGAACCCCTCGTGCTGCTCGGGGATTCCGGCACCGGCAAAACGCATCTGCTCATCGGCTTGGGTACTGCCGCCACCGAACAAGGCCGCCGCGTGCGCTATATCACCACCGCGGCGCTGGTCAACGAACTCGTCGAGGCCGCAGACAACAAAGAACTATCCCGCCTCGTCGGCAAGTATGCCCGCCTAGATCTGCTTTGCCTCGACGAGGTTGGCTACGTGAAACTCGATACCCACGGGGCCGAGCTGCTCTTCCAGATCATCACCGCGCGAGAAGAGAAAGCATCCATCGCCTGCGCCTCAAACGCGAACTTCAGCGAGTGGGGCCAAACCTTCACCGACCCGCGCCTGGCCGCGGCGATCGTTGACCGGCTGACATTCCGTGGCCACATCATCAATACCGGAACCGATTCCTACCGGCTCAAATCCACCAGGCAAGCACAGAAAGGATAACCCGCCGCACCTAGCGGCAACCGAAAAACCCCATACCCGGGGTGGAGCCAAACCAGACGGCAAACCCGGGGCCAAATCAACTTGCTATTCCCATCCACCCATCACACACTCCCGATCTCGAGTGTTGCGACGATGACTGGAATCTAAGAGGTGTGGATGTAGGTGATGTCCTATGCCGACCTTGGGGCTATGCCGATGGTGGTTGTAATGGTGCTGGTCAGATGGGATTTTCGGGGTTGAGATGTCGGCATAGTTGATCTGCGGTCATGCTTCAGGCACAGAGTGTCTGGAGGTGAGAGCCGTGACGAAGAAATCGCCCACAGCTCGGCCGCATGTGGATCCGATTCCGCGCGTTCCGGTGGGGCTGTTGGCTCCAGCGGTGTTGGCCGAGTGTTCATCCTGGTTGTCTGAACAGGGGTACTCGCCAGGTTCAGCGGCTGGCATCGTGAACTTGCTTGCGCGGCTGAGCCTGTGGATGCAGGCGGAGGGCGCGGGAATCGACCAGATCGGGCAGGCATTGCTTGACCGGTTCGTGGCTTCGGAGCGTTCGCGAACCGTGGTGGCGGCCACGGTGACCACGTGCATGGGCACGATGCGCAGGTTCTTGATCGCGGCGGGATACTTCGCCGCGAGCGAGAATGAGGTGTGTGTGGTCACCGAAGCGCAGGCCGCAGTGACCGAGTGGCGCACGTGGATGCGGGACGACCGCGGGCTGCTCGAGAAAACCATCGACGCCCGCTGCTACTACGGGGCCGGACTCGTGGACGTGGTAACGACGCCAGAAGGCACTGTCGAGTGGTTCCGTCTGGGCGCACCGGTCGTCAACGCTTACGTCGCTGAGCGGGGCCGCCCCTACGGTGTCGTCACTCGTGCTCACATCGTCGATGCGGTTCGTTGCTTGCTGCGGTGGGCGTTGAGCACGGGGCGGATCAGTCGGGATCCGACAGCCGGGGTCCTGAAACCTCCGGGAACGAGACGGACCCTGCCTCGCGGGGTCGGCGCGGACCAGGTCGCTGCACTGTTGAGCGTGTGCGACCCGGCCACCGCGATCGGCGCACGAGACCGGGCAGTGGTCACGATCCTCGTGCGGCTTGGCCTGCGCGCCGGCGAAGCCGCCCGCCTCACCCTCGACGACATCGACTGGACTGCAGGACAGTTCAAGGTCAGCGCGAAGGGCCGCGAGCACACGCTGCCGATCCCGGTCGACGTCGGCGAAGCATTGGAAGCGTGGTTGCGGGCGCGTCCCCCGGCACTCGATCGTGTGGTGTTCGTCCGCATGAAGGCACCGCGCAGGATGATGACACCCTCGGGGGTCTCGGGAATCATCGCCCGGTTGTCGGACTTGGCGGGCGTCGACCGGATCTACGCCCACCGGCTACGGCATACCGCCGCGATGGACGTCCTGGCCGCCGGCGGCACCTTGACCGAGGCGAAGGAACTCCTGGGCCACGTTTACACCGTGACCACGATGGCCTACGCGAAGGTCGATCTCGTATCCCTGCGTGTCCTGGCAGTCCCCTTCGGCCAGGTGCCGCGATGACGACGCTGCGTGAACGCCTGGAAGAGTATCTGGCGATGCGCCGAGCCCTGGGATTCCAGCTGAACGACATCGAGCGGCAGGTCGGGTTGTTTTGCGGCTGGCTCGAATCTCGAGGCCAGACGGCGACGTTCACCATCGACGATGCTGTCACGTGGGCACGCCTGAACCCTGACGCGCACCCGTCGTGGTGGGCGACACGTCTGTCGCTGGTGCGCCGATTCGCCGCACACCTCAACGCGAACGGTGTCGACGTCCCCGTCATCCCCAGTGGCCTACTGTCAGCGAAGAAACCCCGGGCAGTCCCCTACATTTACAGCCAAGACGACGTCGATGCGTTGCTCGCTGCCTGCGCTGAGGAGTTCGCCGACGAGCGGATCGCTGAGACCGTGCGCACCGTCATTGGCTTGCTCGCCGCAACAGGGCTGCGGATCAGCGAGGCGTTGAACCTTCGAATCGATGACATCGATCAGCGCAACGACGTGCTGGTGATCAAGGCAGCGAAATCAGACGAGCGGCTCGTTCCCGTGCACGCGTCGACGACGGCAGCGCTCAGGCAGTACATCGATCTCCCGGCAAGGACTGCCACCAGCCCTGACCCGCGCGGCCCGGTCTTCGTGACTTCCAAGGGGACCGGATACCTCTACGTCTCCTTCTTCCCGCTGTTCAAACGGGTTCGGGAGACGGCC
>Ga0307486_1003268_pt1 | contig 10638 bp, 7 predicted proteins | sample CBIW02metaG_FD_203663 | JGI IMG/M metagenome (GOLD analysis project Ga0307486, IMG submission 203663) | Sea-ice brine microbial communities from Beaufort Sea near Barrow, Alaska, United States - CBIW 0.2 | ecosystem: Environmental > Aquatic > Marine > Coastal | place: USA: Alaska | collected... | reverse complement strand
CCAATTGATCTTCTGGCAAGGTCACCGTGGTTTCTGATAAGATTTCTGCTTGCGGTGTTAACAACACTAAATGACTTTTATCGACCGAAGCTAGCAGTTTGTCACCATCGGCTGCTAAAGCATTAACCCATCGGCCGGACAATGCAAAGGCCTGCCAAGTTAAGCCATAATCCTTTGAACGCAAAATACCGTCTTCTGTCGCGCCATAAAGAACATTATTCAACCAACGTAAGGCATAAAATTGATGCTTTGAAGTTTGCTGATAATTAACTCCACCATCCAACGAGACAAACACTCCGCGCATGCCACCGACAATCTGCCACTGAACGTCTTCAGGATGAATAGCCTTGGATTGAAACAGCGATTTTTCAGCCTTAGCCACCGAATCCGGCAGTACAGAATTCGGTAGCGTCCACTGGTATTGAAAATTCCACTGGTCATGATTTAAGAAAAAACCAGTCAGGCTTAAGATAAGCAAAAAAAGGCCAGCAAAAATGCCCGCCTTTTTATGAAGTTTACGTGTGTTCATAGGATTACCAAGTTAACTCTGTTCCGACAAATAACTGACGAGGTGCGCCCGGCGTATAACGTTCTGAGCCATAAGCATAAGAGGCAGATTCCGCATAAGATTCATCGGTAACGTTATCCAGTTTAGCAAACACACGCCAGGCTTTATTCACTTGATAATTCGCTTTTAAGTTCAAGATTTTATACCCTGCATAACTGACATCATGCGCATTGTTCATCCAATACTCACTGGTATAGATTCCTTCTGCCATGATTAATAAACCATCAACGCCACTTGGACGGTAGAAGGCTCTTAAATTCAATAGATGGTTTGGTGCGCTCGCCATTTCATTGTCATTATAAACAGCATCATTTTCAAAATTATGGACGCTATAGCTATAAGCGACTTTGGTTGACCATTGGGGGCTGAACTCATGCTTTAAGCTCAACTCTAGACCTTTATGAATTGTAGTCCCCCCATTGTAATAATAGGTTCTATCATCTGAGCGGGTAATAGTATCTGCCAAATCCATATAGTACAGCGCCACTTCCACATCCGTCGATTGGCCGTCAACTTTATATCCAATTTCATAAGTATTAGAGGTTTCTGGGTCTAAACTAAAGTCGATATTGCTGGTTGATAAACTATATAGCCGCGAAGCTGAAGGTACCCTGAAAGCATTTGCATAACGTCCATAAACCATCGCTTTGGGTGAGAGCGCATAGGTTAAAGCCAATTTAGGACTTAAATGACTGTAATCGTCATTGCGGTCTGCAGGGCGAGCATAACTTGAAGTCGCATACTGACCATCCGCTGTATTGTTGGTGTATTGGTATTGGTTGATGTCATAACGTAACCCTGCCGATAAACTTAAGGAATCCGCTAATTTGATATCAGAATGAAGGTAAGGTGAAATAGCTAAGTAATCCACGTTATAGTCGTAAATCGTTCCGGTATCGACTGAACTGCCCCAACCCGTCGGCACGTAATCAAACTGTTGTGTATACAGCGTTGTACCGTGAGTGACTTCGCCATCAATCCCATAAATAAAGCGTCCCCAGCTTGGATTCATGACCCCTTTATGCATCACTCCTAAGGTGTTTTGTTGGCTGTCATTCTGTGGCAGGTTATTTTCCCAGGTGGCGGTATATTGATTACGGGTATTGCGGATATACGCGATGGTGCTCAAATCGAGCCCTTTAATCCGATAGCTGTCCCACTGCAAACTGACCCGATTATGGTCAAACTGGCGCATGGCATCCACAAGATCTAATTTATCCAGAAACTTTTTGTCTCCAGCCACTTCAGGGTTGTTTTTTAAACCCTCTAAACTCGTGACATAACTGGCTTGTTGCGCACGTGAATAGTTCGAGATAAAAGAGACTTTGAAATCATCTTTTCCGTGACTGAAATTATACTGCCCACTGAGTTCATGGCGTTGCATATTGGTATGATCACGCCACCCATCATTATCTGTTATAGAGCCAGAAAGTCGATATGAACGATCATCCTCTAAAGTATTACTGACGGAAAAACCGCCCTGTTTAAAGCCATCACTGCCACCGTAAACATTGAGTTTTCGTTCTAACTCAATACTCGGTGGCGCACTTTGAATATTGATAGTGGCGGCCACTGAATCGGAACCATATAAAGCCGTTCCGGCCCCTTTTAATATCTCAACGCTTTGGGCGGTTTGAAAATTGGTATAGGCCATGGCATTATGGTTAAAGAATCCAGAGGACTGCACGGGCACATTGTCTTGTAGATAAAGATAGTACGGCGAGGTCGAATCTGGCATACGCACAGCAATGGTGTGGCCTATGACCGAACCGGTTTGTTTAACCGAAACACCTGCTATAGAGTTCAATACATCCTTTTGAAAAATGGCTTGATCTAACTTTACCTCTTCAGTACCTTTTTTAGCGATTGAAAGTGCCTGTTTAGAAACCTCTTCTGCTGAACGAGTCGCCGTCACGGTTACAGAGTCTAATTCCGTTGAGGCTTGGATTTGAGAAGAACATAGGGCTGTGAGAATCGCCAAAGAGAGTTTTGATTTTTGCACGTTTATAATTCCATTATATTTGCAAGGGATTATAGAGTCATACTACGATGATTTCATTGAGACTCTATTAAGAGAAGCTTAATAAATCCTAAACAAAGGATTAACAAAGTCTTGATTTGCACTTAAATTAATCTAGCCAAGCAATAAATACACTTTAAAATCAATTTTTATTGCCAAGTTAACCACTTAAGAACATACTCCGAACTCCCTTCATGAGTTGCATAGTATGCCGCTAGACCTTACTCCAAAAATCTTAGATCAACTCCTTGATTCACTCGTTGAAAATGGCTGGTTTGAATGGCCAAATGCTATCACAGATGAGTTGTCTCAAAGTCTTCTCACCGAAGTTGAAAAATATGATCTCGAAGGGGAATTACAACGTGCAGGCATTGGTCGGGGAAAGACACACCAAATTCATCAAGGGGTACGTCAGGATTCCATCTACTGGTTGAATGGCAAGAGTTCTGCTCAACAAACCTATTTAAAGCAGATGGCCGAGATGCAATATCAGCTTAATTACGCGCTTTTCTTAGGTTTATTAGAGTATGAATCTCACTTTGCCTTATATAGAGCTGGCGGTTTCTATAAAAAACACCGAGACAGTTTTCGCGGTAACGCCAACCGCGTGGTGACCACAGTACTGTATCTAAACCCAAATTGGCAGAACGATTGGGGCGGAGAATTGGTCATTTATAATGAAGAATCTACAAAAAAATTGGCCATCATCACACCAGAGATGGGCAAACTGGTTGTCTTTATGAGTGAGCAAATTCCGCACGAAGTCTTGCCAACCAAACACCCTAGAGTCAGTGTCACAGGCTGGTTCCGATGTAACGCTAGCATTGCGGGAAACATAGATCCTGCACTTTAAATAAAGTAGCCTGGGCATATGTCCTGCGGACATTTATAATAATCTAAACGTAGGCATCTTTATCGATAAGCATGGTTTTGAATAAATAACGCACACCCACAACCTCTATGTCCGGCGCAGCTCAAATCAACCTAATCGTAAATTGACCCTTTTTTAATTATAGTGTTAGAATTTAAAATTAAATTTAAAGCTCTTAAAATTCTTTTAAAAGGTCTAGTGACCTGGGATTTTTTCAGCACCGATTCATGCATCCCAAACAGGTAAAAACCATGGCGAACTTTACGCAAGATATGCTAGATACTCATCTTAGCGATGATCACTTCAGTCACCGTATGGGTTGGTTGAGAGCGGCCGTATTAGGTGCCAATGATGGCATTATTTCTGTCGTCAGTTTACTGGTAGGGGTCATCGCATCAGGTGCCGATAGAGAACATATATTATTAGTTGCCGTCGCTGCTTTAGTGGCAGGTGCTCTGTCTATGGCAGCAGGTGAATATGTCTCTGTCAGCTCACAATCCGATACCGAAAAAGCCGATCTGGAGATTGAGAAAAAAGCCCTTGAAGACGACTGGGAGACCGAACACGCCGAACTGGCGCTGATTTACCGCCAACGCGGTGTCAGTGAAGAGACGGCCCATAAAGTGGCCACCGAATTAATGGACCATGATGCTTTAGGTGCCCATGCACGTGATGAGTTAGGTCATACTGAAACCCACAGTGCCAAACCATTACAAGCAGCCTTAGCATCTGCTGCTTCATTTATTTCCGGCGCAGCCATTCCTGTGTTATTGATTGCCTTTTTACCGATGGAAAATATCGGTTATATTATCGCCGGCACTTCATTGCTTTTATTGGCTTCTTTAGGTGCTTTGGCAGCAAAAACCGGTGGTGCTAATATGCTGAAAGGTGCGTTGCGAATGTTTATTTGGGGCAGTTTGGCCATGGCTTTAACGACTTATGTTGGTTTGGTGTTTGGCGCAGCTTAATTCAGCATAAACTCTATACAAACTCGCACATTACAAAAAAGTGTCTTCCATGAAAGAACCATTTTCCACCTTAAAACAATTCCTCGGCATTACCCAAGCACCGGTCAGTCACAGCGAAAAAATCCTCTCAGCCTTGGGGGGGTTTATTGCTATTTTCTTACTGATTGTCATCAACCAAACCTTTTTAGATCTGCCCTCGAGCTGGGCTTTAGTTGCCTCCATGGGGGCTTCAGCCGTATTACTATTTGCCGTTCCTCACGGTGCTTTATCACAGCCTTGGCCTCTGTTGGGCGGCAATCTTTCGGCGGCCTTTATTGGCGTGAGTTGTGCTCTTTTTATTGATGAACCGATTCTGGCGGCCAGTTGCGCAGTCGGCCTAAGCATTTTAGCCATGTACTATCTAAAGTGCATTCACCCTCCAGGAGGCGCAACCGCCTTAACAGCAGTGATCGGTGGAGAATCTATTCATGAATTGGGTTATCAGTTTTTAATCACCCCCGTGTTACTTAACGTTTTAGCTATTTTTGCTGTGGCAATGATGTTCAACTTCATCTTCCACTGGCGTCGTTATCCAGCGTATCTCAACCACTACGATCTGTTCAGTCCGCACTCTCAATTATCGGCACAAGAGACCGCTCAAACACCCGCAAGCATTTCACACGAAGACTTTATTGAGGCTTTAAAACAGATCGACTCATTCGTAGGTGTCAATGAAGACGAAGTTAAACGTATTTTTGAGTTGGCAAATTACAATGCCGCGCACTCGCATCTTACTGCGCAAGACATTCATTTAGGAAGTGTTTACAGTAACGGCCATGTGAGCAAAGAGTGGTCAATGCGTCAAATCATTGATGAATCCCCTAGTACCGATCCACAAAAAGACTTTGTCATCTTTAAACAAATTGCAGGACAACAAGCAACTCGTAGTGATTGCATTACACGCAGTGAATTCGCCCAATGGGCAAAATACCCGATGGTAAAAGATGGTGATGATTGGAAACGCCAAGAGATTCAGGAAATTCGCCAAGAACACAATCATCGCTAAACAATCAAAAATACCCTGCAAATTTAATGAATAACTCCTGCCTATTCCTTTACAAAAAATCTGAACGATGCTCGATTAAGGTCGTTTTGGTTAACCCCCTTCATTTTTAAAAAACAAAAGCGGCGGTACTCAACGGCTGTAACCGCCTATGATGGCTTACTCTTAAGGACAACTGTGTAGCCTTAAACAAACCCATGTTATATGACAACCCTGCAATAAAAGCGTCACACCACCATCACATTAAAGTTCACTAATAAACAGATAATTGTAAACAGAAACTCGACCGTTTCTTGAACCCTATATCAGTACGGATAGGACATGATTGTAGGTCTCAAAGTCTACAAAAAACAGAGTTTATGATTATAAATATTGGAGTATTGATTATGTTAACGATGAACACCAAATTTGCGAGTGTAGCTGTCTTTTTATTATTGTGGAGTCTATTGAGTGGGTTATTCTCTTTATGGGAAAACTCTTCTCCAAGCTTGCTACTGTTGGCAATCGTGACCCTGCCTTTTGCGAGTTATATAACGGCATTGATGTTTGTTTATTTAGCAAGCATCAAGCCTTCTGAAGCACCACAAATTGGGCTTTCTGCTTAAGTTTTCAGTTCAGAAATATTTAGAGTTGGTTGCTTAGGCCTGTGGCAGGCCTCTTCAAAAGGATGTTCATCATCCGTTTAAAGCAATCAACCACAGGGTGCATCCCGCCTACTTAACCTACCCACAGTCTTGCCTTGCATACAATCATTCTGAATCGATTTATCTACGATAACAACAGCCTTTAATACCCTTTAACCTCTATTATTCAATGACGAAATCCATGAGTTTAAAGTGGCTTGCGATCATAATCTAAATTTACGATCATTTTTTCGCTGTTCAAACGTTACACCAAGTAACGATAATACGGCAAAATGGGGCTCTTTAGGGTATCACTATAGCTTTCAGACTTCCCCAATTAATCAGCACTCCAGTCAACACCCTCATAGCTCACAAAGTGATCTTCAGCCTTAATTAACTTTGTCTTATGCCTTTGATTTGCTACACTTTCGCAAACTCAAACAATTGGAATGCCTGTGAGCACCAGCACCCCCATCGAAAAGCGTCTCAATAAATTTATCAGTGAATCTGGTTTTTGTTCGCGCCGTGAGGCTGATCGACTCGTGGAACAAAAACGGGTCACCATTAACGGCAAATTACCAGAACTCGGCACGAAGGTAGTACCTGGGGATGATGTCAGGGTAAACGGCCAATCCATTATGGCGATGCCAGAAGACAAGACCGATCGTGTCTATATCGCATACAACAAACCGATCGGTATTACCTGCACGACAGAGTCCCAAGTCAAAGGCAATATCATCGATGCGATTGGTCATCCACAACGTATTTTTCCGATTGGTCGACTCGATAAACCCTCTGAAGGCCTGATTTTCCTCACCAGTGATGGCGATATCGTTAATAAGATTTTACGCGCTGAAAATGCTCATGATAAAGAGTATGTGGTCACCGTCGATAAGCCTCTAACAGATGATTTCATACGCAAGATGTCGAGTGGTGTGCCTATTTTAGATACCATCACCAAACCGTGCGCTGCCTCCATCAACAGCCGGTTTGTATTTACCATTATCTTAACCCAAGGACTTAACCGACAGATTCGTCGCATGGCGGAATACCTGGGTTACACCGTCACCAAACTAAAACGTAGCCGAATTATGAACGTCCACCTGGGTAACCTAAAAGTCGGCCAGTGGCGTAACCTAACCTCGCAAGAGATGGATGAAATCAACGACGCCGTTCTTGGATCGAGCAAAACCTCAAGTATCAAGGGGAAGCCGAATGCAAGACATCTGAAATTCACACAGCATGCAAATGATGAAGGCACAGCACATAAAGCCCCTCAAGATGCCGAGTCACATCGCCAGAAAACCGACCGACACTCTAAAAACCCACGTAAAAACACCCATACGGTTTCAAGCAACACAAAACCTCATCACAAAGAGCCTACCTCAAAGACCAAGCGTGGCTCTAGCTTTACAGGCAAATATAATAAAAAGTAATGGCTTAAAATCTGTTTTACAAAATGACCAGGCCTGGTAAGCTACTTTAAAATAAAGAGGTGGTTATGCTTAAAGTATCTCCAAATATTTTTGCACTTGGTTGGGTCAGTTTTTTCACCGATATGGCCTCTGCAATGGTCAAGCCACTTATTCCTATCTATGTGGTCATTGTTCTCAATCAAGGCATGGATAAACTAGGGTACGTATTAGCAATTACCACCCTCGTCTCTTATTTACTTCGTTGGGTCGGTGGTTATCTGAGTGATAAATTTCAAATCACCAAACCACTTTTACTGATCGGTTATAGCTTATCCGCCATTACGAAACCTCTGTTAGCCTATACAAGTAGCTGGGTGAGCGTTGCCGCCATCAGTGCCACAGAACGTTTAGGTAAAGCCATTCGCAGCGCTCCCAAAGATATGCTGATCTCTGCATCTGCACAACAACAAAACCAGGGAAAGGCATTTGGTCTCCATAAAACATTAGATATTGCAGGCGAAACCATAGGTGGAATCATCGCCTTTTTATTGTTGAGCTGGTTAGGTCAATCTGCAGATTTGATACGTACCATGTTTGAATTAACGATCATTCCTGGCATCATCAGCGTGCTGATCTTAATTTTCTTTGTCAAAGACACCGTTAAAAATTCACAAAAAAAATCAACCAAGGCACCCCATCATTCACCGTCCAATGAAAGCTGGTCTCATTTTGATCCCTCATTATGGTCATGGTTTACTGTATATTTTTTAGCGGTCTTTTTTATGTTGAATGATGCATTTATGGTGATGAGGGGCAGTGAAATCGGTATTGGCACTCACTGGCTTCCATTATTAATGGTCGTTTCAGCACTGACTCAAACTCTCATTAGCTACCGGATAGGGAAACGCTTAGATTCCCAGGGGGCACAATGGTTACTGCGTTTGAGCTTATGGGCCGGTGTTTTATCCACTTTATTACTGTTCTTTCACAGCCCAACGGCCATTATTCTAGCCTTCATTTTTCAAGGTATCTTTGTGGTTGGAGGATTTAATGCTTTACGCAGTCGTATCGGACAAACAACACAGAATAAAGGCAAAGCGTATGGTCTTTTTTATTTGGGCACTGCCATGGCGATGGCATTAGGAAATCTTCTGATCGGGCTACTCTGGGAACAAGTCAGCGTTTACGCTGCATTAAGCTTATCTGCGATTGGATTAATTGGATTACTCGTAGTCGTTACAGGTATGAAAGGATGGCTCGCTAATTCTTCCGTACACAATGCTGGAATTTAATCAATCATCAGTCAGTGTATAATAAGGGTTTTAGTTTTAACTTTTGTAAACCCAATTTTTTGAGAAACTCATTGTCATTTTGCGTTCGGTGAACCTAAACAAGACGACTTACAGGCAAAAAGTACCGGATAAATTCAGCTTATGGATCTCAACAAATAATCAATAAAAAATTTGACCCAATCCGCCTATACTTACAACCCTGAATTCACCCTCGGTTTCATTACACTGGTTACTCGTTAAGTTAGGCAAACAACTCCCTAACCTTATTTTTAGTTTTGTATCTTCAAAAAAGCACCGCACATGCTTTTCAATTTAAAATTAGCGACCTTTACTTGGATTCTAGCATTCCTCACCGGCTTCATAACGGTGGTGATTATCGTCAGCTCTTACTTTGTCGAAAAAAATATTGTGGTCATTGATGATGCCTGGCAACTGTATCAAACAGATCTGAGCGAAAAAGCACGACTAGAAGGTGCCTTGAGAGCAGCCATTGGTTATGGAGGTATGATTCACAATTTTAAAAACTATCTTCTGCGTGATGGTGAGGACTACAAAAGCCAAGTTGAATCAAACATCGGCGCCATTAAAGCTTTTTTGAAACAGTATTCTGCTTTGGAGTTGACCACCACAGAAACTAATGCCATTAAAGATATACTCGCCGTGGTCACAGCGTATAAAAATGCATTGCGAAAAGCGCAAGCGATGAAAGCAGAAGAGTACAGCCTATCAGAAATCGACCAAGCTGTAGCAGTGGACGATCATCCCGCATTACGAGGTTTGAAAGTTCTCCGTCAAGCGACCTTCTCAAAACAATCCAATAACAACCCCATCAATAAGACCCGTATCATCGCAGATTTACGTGCCGCTCTCGGTTATGGTGGCGTAATCCATAAGTTCAAAAACTATCTTCTTCATCATGAAATGACCCACGAAAACACCTTGCAAGACACCCTCTTAATAAATGAAATCAAAATCAATATTCAGCTTGTTGAAGCTTCAATTCGCCAGTATCGACAACTGCCTCTAGAGGACTCTGAAAAATTGGCACTCAAGGAGATTGAGTCAATGCTAATGCAATATTCTAAAAATTTAGACAAAATACCTGCATTAATCGCGCTGGGTGAATCTATTAAGGAGATTGATCGTGCCGTTTATGTCGATGATGTGCCAGCTTTACGCAGTTTTCAAATTCTCGAACAAGAAGTTAATCGTCAAATTTCTACTCACTCTATCAATGTCTCCAAAGCGCTTGAAGCCGTTAATAAAGCAATACCTCTGGGTAGATGGGCCAGTGTTTTTACCATTGTTTTTCTAATTTTCATTGTTATCCTCCTTATTCGATTCTATGTCATTCAGCCTATTCTTAAACTGACGAAAAACATGGTGCGACTGGCAGACAATCAACTTGATATAGAAATCACTGGGCACCAATCCAAAAATGAAATTGGCCAAATGGTGCGGGCGGTGAAAGTGTTTAAAACCAATGTCATAAAACGATTGGAATCAGAACAAGCCCTAGTACAAGTCAATAAGGCGCTAAAACAGAAGCTTGAAGAAAACAAGCAGCTGCATCAACGTTCTGAAGAAGAAGCCCATAATGCGATGCTTATGACAGAACAGATGATCTCGGCACGTAAGGCTGCGGAAAAAGATCAATTACTCGTCAGTTCAATATTAAACACTGTCAGAGATGGCATTATCACGATTAACGCCAAAGGGATAATCGAAACCTTTAACCCTGGCTCGGAAAAAATATTTGGCTACAAAGCCGATGAAGTCATCGGTAAAAACATCTCTTTATTGATGAATGAACCGAATAAAAGTGCCCATGATGGTTAT
>Ga0307486_1003267_pt1 | contig 10639 bp, 16 predicted proteins | sample CBIW02metaG_FD_203663 | JGI IMG/M metagenome (GOLD analysis project Ga0307486, IMG submission 203663) | Sea-ice brine microbial communities from Beaufort Sea near Barrow, Alaska, United States - CBIW 0.2 | ecosystem: Environmental > Aquatic > Marine > Coastal | place: USA: Alaska | collected... | reverse complement strand
CTTTTTGCTCCTGAAATTTATGAATAAGGAATCCAAGGCCAATAAATACAAAAGGCATGGAGATAATTAAAATGAGTTCAGTGACGCCATCAATATATGCCTGAGGTATAGCCTGAGGATCAAAGATAGAACTAGCTACTCCAATTTCATTTAATGTAAAAGTTTTGAAGAAGGCAGAAAAGGAAGCTGAACTGTAGAAAATAAATAGGTAAATGGTTAATGCAGCTAATATTAATAAACCGATTATAAAACTAGCCTTACTCATTTTGTCAGGCATAATTTCACCGGGATTCTTTTTTATTGTAATGATTTCCCTTTCCAAAACGACAATTTTCTCTTTTAATGAAGGAAAGTCTTCGTTTAGGGCTTTTATCTCTTCCTCCTTATGTTCCAGCTCTTCCTGGTTAGATTCCAGACTTGTAATTAAAGGCTCCTTAAGCTTATCCTGCCTTGCTTTATCTTCTTTGACCATTCTTTTATGATCTTCCCGAATTCTTGCAAGGCATTGCAGCAAACTTGTATGAGCGCCATTTAAATGTCCGGCTTTTTTAAAGCCCCAATCTTCGTAGTTAAGGCTTTTTGGTTTTTCATTTTTAATCTCAAAATTCATTTCTGTGTTAGAATCGGACTTATTCAAATTGTTTTTGAAAAAGGAGTTTAAGTTGGATATAGCCATAATTACTCTGTTATTTTTAATATTTCCTTTTCAATATTTGAAGAAGGGATGTTTTGTTTAGCTAATTCCAATAAAAATGGGAAAAGATCTTGACTTTCTTTTTTGCTAAAACCAAACCTTTCTCCAAACTTTAAAAAAGCCTGTTCCTCATCGGGTTGAACCTTTTGATCTGCCCAAATTACCCTGGTAAAATCATATAGTAATTGAATCTTTGCAATAAATGCTGTTGGATATTTAATTTCTACAGAGGAAGGATTTATTATAATTTGCTCAAATTCAGCCCTTGAAATCCCTTTTTCTTCTCCAATAGTTAGAATGGTTTCCAATTCCATTTCGTCAAAATAATTATCACTTAATGCTAATAAATAGAGATTAAGAAAATGCCCTTTTAGTTCTTCGTTGATCATAGGTTTAGTTTAAGGTTGGTGGGATTTATGGTATACATTTAAAATTTCACGAATAGGGTGCAGAATATACATAGTAAAATCTGGTAAGTTAGATTTTATAACCATTAATGAATCTTTTATTGTTAGGGCAAAAACAATAGTATCTCAAACATAGTTAATAATATTCAACAAATCTAAAATTTATGTTAAAATGATTTTGGTTCTATAATATTCAATTTTCTAAATTTTACGCGAAACTAAGCCTCTAAATTAGGTATATGTATTTGCCTAATTTTACGGAAAACCGTAAAAGCTCTAAAAAAATTAGCAATTATTTAATATTTACTCCAGATATTGTAAAACCCCGCTAATAATTTTCTGTTAGTAAGGCAGGATATATAATTCAATTTTTCCTCAGAATCTCTCAAAAGTTTCATCTCCTTTTTCCAAAAAAATCTTTTTTTTCCAAAATGTCAAAATTCGCCCGGGTACCCCAGGGGTTATCATATGCCGGTTCTTCCCGTAGGAGCATAAGCATTTTTTTGGGAAGGTTTTCTTTGCCGTTGTAGAGCCAGTAAGTGAGTCCTTTGAGATATTGTATCAAATAAAAATACCTGCTGTGAAAATTGGTATTTAGAAATTTTCGGTAGGTAAAATTCATTTTGCTGCGGTAGCAGTGTTCCACAAATTGCTCCCGTGCCAGGAAATTGAGTTCCCGGTATAGTTCGGGGATGGATTTGTCATAGGTGTTGATCTCCAGGAGATCAAACGGCGTGGGGTGTTCAAGATAAAGAGTTTTGTCTTCAGGCTTTTCTTGGGCTTCCATGTGAGGGAAATTGGATTTCATTGCGTATAAATAGAGTGATATTTCGACCGAAAATGTCGCCGTAAATATTCTTTAATTGCTGGTTTTACCATTGTTCATCTTTATTCATCCTCATCCTCATCTTCCTCTTCAAAATCCTCCAACTCCTCCTCTGTGATCGCATTGATATTTGCCAGGGAATTCATCAGGTTTTCCAACTCGTCATAAAAGTCAATCAACTTATTGAGATTGGTATCCGAAGTGCCTTTGAACTGTTCGATATCAAAATTATAAGTGTCGCCCACCGCAAAAACCTTATTGACTTCCGCCAGTTCACCCAACATTCCAACATTGATGGTTCGGGTGAGGAGTTCTTCGTGTGTTTTCAGGAGGAATTTGTAGGTAAGGAGGATCTTTTCGCGGTATGGTTCCATGGTTCTATGTTTTGAATTATACTACAATTTACATTTGGAAGGCGACATAAGGTGTCGCGGCTATAAAAAATATTATTTTTTCAAGGAGTAATTTTTAACCCAGGTTATTCCCGCAGCACTTTGAACAAGTCAGAGTCATAAATATAATTTTTACTGGTGGCTGGTTTTCTATCTGCTGAAATTTTACATTGTTATGTACTGTAATCTTCCACAGCGTAAGTGGCGAACAGGTATTTGACCCCGGAAGCACTAATTTCAACTCTTTTCGTGTTACATGCGGTTTTCACTAGCTCTATAATTTCTTCATCAGACAAATGCATCACGTCTTCTTTAGAAAAATGGCACTCACTCCACCGTAGCCGCTCCAGGTCCAGAACTCGAATTTTACATCAAAGCCGCCTATCTTTCCGAAGTGGGAGTGGAGGATGACAGTATCTTCATCTGAAGGAATATCTTTGAATTTTTGTTCCAGAAATTGATTTTCCAGGGGTGCCATATTTAATTATTAAACAGTAGATTTATGATTCTTCTACAGGGATCTCGGGCTTTACAGATAGCATTGGTCAATGGTCATTACTTTTTTTAAACCTTACTTTGCATTAAATTTCCAATTCACTTCCCCCAGATCTATTTTGTTGATAAAGTTCATTTCCAGGTAGGTATAGATATCAGGCACACCTACGTGCAGGGTCAGTTCGAATCCGTCAAAGGTTTCTTCGGAAAGGATAATCCTGGTGCCATATTTTATTTCTTCCTGTATGTGTTGATACTGTTCTTCGGTTAAAGTGATCTCGAGTTTAGGCATAAGGTTTTGATTTGTTTTATGAAGCTAAGGGGAGATGACGACAGGAGGTGGCGCTTATAGTTTTAATCCGGATTCTCCGTCCTTACCAGCCGGTGCCAATCTTCATATTTTACCGCCTCTTTCATGGTCCTGAACCAGGCTTCACAATCGCAGGTGAGAGCCCTGCAGCTGATCTGTTCATCAAGCCTGGGGGTAAGTTCATAGATGCTGCGCAGGAAGGTATTTGCCGTTTCCATGCTAAGCATTTCAAAAATATCGGTATCCAGCCATAAATTTATATGACTGCGGCCGGAAAAGTCGCTGTTGAGCTGTAGTACGCAAAATTTGGTGGTGCACTGTTTGAGCAAGGACTGGTCAGCCTGTTCCGCTCCCGGTTCACTTTCAATTCTTTCCCGGAAATCCTCGTCAGCGACAAATTGTATGCTGTTAATCATTTTCAGCAAGCGGGTGTATGCTTCCCCAACTTCAAGATTCTGTTCCTGTGCTTCCGTTGGAAGTAATGGCGTTAATTTGCTGTGATGATAAGAGGGGAGAAAGCTTTGTACAAAAAATTCCCGGTGGGGCCTGTGCGTTCTCTTAAGATAATCTTCCCACTCCTGAAGGATCAGAGGCTCAATCAGCAGACTCACTCCCAGTTCCTCTATTTGGAATCTCAGCCATTGCTCATCATCTTCAACCCATAACTCTTTAGATTGCTTGGTAAGAATGTTTTGCACCAGGGATTCAAAAAGTTCTTCCCTTGGAGGAGGATTTTCCGTTTCATCCAGCACTAAGGCCTGAAACATTTCATCTGAATCATTCTCACTTTCCTCAACGATTTCAAAGCCATCCCATATTTCGTCAAAATTAATGTCTTCTTCCCCGAGCTTTATGAAAGCATCGGGCACTTCCTCGATATTTTCTGTGTGGTAAGAATAGATATAAACAGTGCAGAAAGGTTTTCCACTGTGCTTAAAGTCATACATATCAACGGGTTTTTCAAATCCAGGGGAGCTGTCGCTGCCTCTTCTTGTATATTCAAGACCTTCATCCAGATTTTTTAACTTGTCACAAAAAATGTATCCTGCCCTTATGCTGCTCAACAGTACAGGGTTAGAAATGGAGGTGCCGTAATCCTCTATTTGAATATCCGGTTTAAAAGGGTCTTTTTTGCTCATCTTTAGAATTTTGATCTTTATATGGTTCAAATTTTCAAGGTACTGTTCACTTAAAACACAGGTGTTTTCAAGCACAAATATTCCCGACAGGGCATCAAAATATTAATTTTTGATAATTTTAAAATTTCCCTGTACCACAAATTTTACCAGGTCATTAACCTGCATTCTGCTATCATCGTCAACCTGCATTCTGCTATCATCGTCTTCCGGAAACTCCATAAAGCCAAATTTAAAAATAGCTGAGATCTCCATAATGCAAAGAATACTTTCCAGCAGGTGGCCACTAAAACCATCCCGCCCTATACTATCCTCATATTGAGCTTTTTCCCTAAGTGCAACAGGCAGCTCCTCTTTTAGAAGTTCATTTAAATAAATATTTAATTTATTTCCATCTGCATCCATCCTAAGATCATTACGGGAAAGCTTGAGTTTGCTTATATCTACATCGCACTTTTTAATTCCATCCCTTTCTGCATCCCCCTCCTTAAAGTACATAGACAGGATAGTGAGAATGTAAAGGTCTGCTTCATCGGTAATGAAGTTTGCGGGTAGCTCAAAGAATTTTTCCAAGCTTTGTTTGACCATATTTTTCATAGGTAGATTTTTATTGTTTTTCATTGGACAGAACTTGTACCAATAATTCGGGATGCAATTCGCATATCTTCATCGGTGTTTGTATCGCGTTTCCGTTTTGCTCATTTCATTATATAGCTGTATCATCGTCAATTATTAATTTTCAAGTTCTTCTAACTCTTTCGGATGCAAAAAGGAATGGCACCATCCAAAATCGGTAAGCCGGTCCTCCACGATCAAATAATTCATCGCGAAATACCGCTCGTAATTGATCCTGCTGCTCCCGGGGCCTTCCACCGAAAACCGGATGATGTAACCCATCACAGTTTTGCCATACACGCAGGCGATACACTTGGATGAAAAAGTAAGAACTTCTTTGATCTGTACCGATTTTCCTTCTTTCCGGAATTCAAATTTTTCCGGAGCATCCTGGAGGAATTCCGGAATGTCTTCTAAATTCTGAAGCTCAAATCTTTCTATGACTTCCTTCAGGATCTTTACATCCAGTAACCTGCAAGCCAGGTCTATTTGCTTGAGGAACAATTTAGTTTTGTCGACACTAAGGACGGGAATGCTTGTTTTAAAGCTCATGGTTGCAATTTGGTTTTAAATATATTTCTGTTGTACAAATTCCAAAATCGATTTGAAATTTGGGTAAATAGTGATCATATAGATCCCGCATAAAACCGCGAGACCACCTAGGACGTACAGGGATCTTTTTTTGCCCAGTTTATACCAGAGCAGCGGAACATATAATACCACCGGCACCAGCACGCATAGGTAAACAGACATCGCTATGTAATTGGAACTAAATGTATCGGCAGACTGGTTGAGGAAGTCTACGCACAGATCGAAAAATTTTACTGACAGCCCTTCAAAATCGGGAATGAGGAAGAACAGGAAAGACACCGGGATAAAAATAAATTTCTTCCATCCTTTAATCAGCAAAGTGAAGGACAGGGGGAAAAAAATAAAATAGCAGTAAATATTGATGGCTTTATAGGAAACTCCGGCAATCCAGGCGAGAGAAAATAAACCGCTCATTCCGATAAGGAAGACCTGGTGGAGGAAGGAATGGGAGTTTTGAATCCAGTATTCCATGTTGGTTGGTTATTAGAAAGGTTAATAATTAAAAAATAAAGATAAGGTTGAGCTGTGCAAAGGAAATGCACATAATAGGATCAGCCATTTGACTGGCCGTTCGCATTTGGGCTGAATTATTTATTCTTTAACTTCGTAACCCATATCAAAGCACATTCTTGCCACACTCATAATCCCATAGGTGATAATAAGTTTGTCCTTACTAAAAACGGGATCCCTTTTTAGTTTTTTCAGGAGTTTTTTCCCTTTGATGGTTTCTCCGTGTTCATCAAAATGCTCAGGATATTTTTCTATGATCTGCGGGATCACATACTGGAAACATTGAAATTCATTGAGATAAATAAATACCATGGCAGGGGAGGGAAAATAATCATCCGGCTGCAAAACCTGCTCTCCGGTCACGGGGCAATAGAAGTTTTCGAATTCGCGGTTTAAACAGATTTCTTTCATAAACAAATCTTTATTAATTTCTGCATAGATAATATTTGAAGGCGACAAATGATGTCGTTTGATTTAAAGCTTTAAGCATGTCAATAGTTTTTGAACGATTCGGGAGAAAAATAGGGTAACTTGAAATTAAAGTAACACAAGGGTAAGGTTAGATATTAATTGAATTTTTAAAGGTTTATGGTGCGAAATAATAATTTTTTTTATCTATAGATTATGGTTTCCCGTAAATATCAGGATGTTGGATAATCAAAAAGCGCTTTTAAAAAAATCAAAAATAGATTACTACCGGGAATGTCTCTTTTTTTAGCCCCGGCGATAATATCTGGTACCATTAAGCTGAAATAATTCTTAGGCATAGGCACCTTTACTTCTTGCTCTATTAGAATAACGATAGTATTTAAATGATTGATCTGTTGAACGGCTTTGTTAATTTCTAAAAGGACGGCTTTATTTTTTTCGACTAGCACAAAAATTAAATATTCTGAATTAGAGTAGGTAACACATTTATCCTGATGATTTTCGATAACGAAAGAGCTATCCTCAAAATCATCTAAAACACAAGCCAGAACAGCTTCCATGATTAAATGAGGAGATAGCTTAGCAAAAGCGCCGGTTTTATTTAAACCTCTAAAAAAAGCTAGATCTTCCATAGCCATTGTTAACTTAGTTCAATAATATCCCATTTCACTTCCCCCAGGTCAATGGTATTGGCCATTTTCATTTCCAGCGTACTTCCAAACACATCCGGCACAGAAACACTGAGAGTTAGCTCATATCCGCCAAAAACTCCTTCTGAAAGATTGACCCGGTTATAATACTTAATCTCCTCCTGAATGTGCTGGTGCTGTTCTTCGGTTAAAGTGATCTCAAGTTTTCTCATTGCTCTTGGTTTTGTGGTACAAATATATGGGGAGAGAGCGTCAAAGGGTGTCGCGTGTAAAATTACATACGTCAAAACTGAAGATTATTTTTTTAGCTCTTCCGCCTCCTCAGGATTCTGGCACCAGTCAAAATCGGTAAGCCTTACTATTTGAGCATTTATTTCATTGAAATAAATGAGTTACTAACTTCAGGGCATAACACAATGAAATATTAAGATCAAATAACTCTTTAATATAGATCTATTGCATCCTGAAGTTTTTTCTTGATACTCTTCCGTAAGGCCTCCGGTTCTATTATTTTGACCTGGTTTCCATAGGATAGGAGCTCCATTTTAAAATCATAAGTGGGTTTAAGAAAATAAGAGAATTGGATCTCCTTTTTATTTTCTACCACTAATTGCTGGCTATGATGTAAAGGAAGGGATTTGACATACCGCCCTTCATTAGGAGTAAAGGCAAGAATTATCTTTTCTGGTTGTTCATTAGTGCCATTTATTATCCCAAAGCTGTGATTGAACTCTTCAATGATATCATATTCCTTATGAGGCTTGAATTTGACTTCTGTTATGATAAAATTTGAGATCCTGTCGAGGGAAAAGTTCTTTATAATAGTATCCTTCATGTCTTCTGCTATCAGATACCAACGGTTTCGGGCTTCCTTTAATGCAATGGGTTTCAATCTTCGTTCACTGACCGATGCATCATAGAATTTTTGATACGTGAATTTCACTTCCAGCTGGTTCTGAATTGCATGAAGTAACCCGCTCATATGCTGAGTGCCCAGCGGTTTCCTGTCTTCAAATACCAAACTATTTCCAAATCTTTCGGTAAGCCGAATTGCATTTATCAGGTCGAAATTCTCCCGGAGACGTTGAGAATGGGTGTTCTCGGTGTTTTCCTTAATATAATATTTTCCGGTGCTCCTGTCGGCCACAATTTCAATTCCGTAGATAATTTCGATATCCTTGATGTCCCGTTGTAAGGTTCGTTGCGATTTTATTAGCTGGTCTTCAATAGAATCGGGATCAAGGAGCATATCATCCTGAAGTTCCTCAAAACTCATCGTTCTTTTTTTAAGACAGGAAATAATTTTATAATGGCGTTTAATAGTTTGGCGTACTGACATAAGATAGATTTAATAGCAAAGTTTAGAGAAGAAGATCTTTGTTTGAGCCTTAAAAAGCTCCGTTGGAATTCTATGGCCTAAACTTGGATCTATATGGATATCCAACTCTTCTTTTTGAATGCGGTTAGCCAGGAAATATAAAGTCTCTTTAGGGTCTACGGTATCATCCACGCCCCCGAGGACTATTTGTTTAAAGGAACTTCCTTTTAGATAATGCGCGCGAATTTTATTATTATCATCAATATACTTTGCCAGGGGCGGATTAAACAATAAAGAAGGCCTGCCAATACCATCGGATATGATATAAGAATTCAGTGCGCCCATACTGCTGCCAATAATTACATTGATCTCGGTGCCTTTAAGCGATTCAAGGATTAGTTCCGGCTGAACATGCTTAAGGTCATAATCAATATCCGGGGCGAAGACCTTTCCATATTTTTCAAGGATGTCCCGTTTTTCATCTTTTAACTTGCTATTGAGTCCGTGCAGATAGAGTATGTTCATAATTACTTACATTTTTTTTCTCAGTCATTAGAAAGGATATTGCATTTCTTTCATCACAAATTAAAGGAATAAAGGCGACAATATATGTCGCTGTTTAATTTAATTAAACCCAATGTTAGATTTTTTAGTTTCATTAGATCCATTTTCGCCAGAATAATTCAATTTTAGTTTGTTTAAAAAGAAACTGACCTTTCTTCTTTTAGGCCATCACTTTTACCATTTTTTTAAATGCTTTTAACCCGGAATGTAGAATTAAGACAGGCCGCCCGGGAATCCCGGATTTTGGGAAGGATTGTCTACAAGGCCGGCTAATTTCTAAATTCCGGAACTTTGCTTTCTCAAAAAATGGTATATGGCAGAATGGCTCAGAAGGTGAATCAACTAACTGGGTGAAGTTCCAACCGGTTCCGGCAAGTACAAAGCATGAAAGAAGTTCAGATCTGGCGGACTCAGGCACAAAAGAGCTTCCCGGAGTGAAGCGGTTCCGCTCCCGTTTTTTCGGGTTTGCGGATTAGCGCAACGAAGGGATTCGCTTTTTTGCCTGTGTCCAGGACCTTCTCAACGAAGCGCTTTCCCCTCAATACTGATCGTTTCATTAGGAAGAAACGAGATAAAGGGGAATGTGCTGAGGGGTGCGGAGTACTTAAGTAATTAATTAAATAATGGCCTTTGTATTTGGGTTGTAAAACTTCTTTTTAAATTATTAGATTTTTATTCTTGCGGAATATATTTAATATTCCCTTTCTTAAAGCCTTTGATTTTATCATTGAATACATCATAAACATCATCTATCCAAGCTCCATTTCTAAAGATGAATGACATGTAATTATATAGATCCGGACTGGGCTCTCCTTTTACTTTTTTGTAAATGTATTCTTCCCGAATTTCAAGATTGTCACCCTCGGTAGGGAAGTAATCAAAATCGAAAATATTTCTGCTGTTAAGTTGTTTTATCAAAAGGTTGGTAGTTAGATAATGATCCAATTGGTCTACCGGCAATATCATCTCACCCATCATACCGGAGTCCTTTTCACCAATATAGTGGGAAAGCTTCCAGATAAACTGGGTTTTTTCATATTCAGCCCTGTTGTTTTCCATAATTAGGTGTGGGCTGGGAAAAATTTCTTTTTGAATAGAAGCACAAGTACAAAAATGTATTTCCAGGTCTGATTTACACATAATTTAGGCAAGATTTAACGGTTTGTAATTATTCCTTTAGAGAACAAATTTGTCGGAATCTGATGATAAATTTTTCAAGTTACAAAATCTGTTTATGCCGCGATGCATGTTTCTGAAATAGCAGGGAGGACTCCTTTAGATAAGCTGCTTAGTTGGTACGCCAATGGGAGATGTTCTTAGTAGACAACTAATTGGTTTGGGTTAACACAATGCATGAAAGAAGTTCAGATCCGGCGGACTCAGGCACAAAAGAGCTTTCCGTAGTGAAGCGGTTCCGCTCCCGATTTTGTCGGGTTTGCGGATTAGCGCAACGAAGGGATTCACTTTTTTGCCTGTGTCCAAGACCTTTTCGACGAAGCGCTTTCCCCGTAATGGAGAGCAACGGAATGGAGGGGAATGTGCTGAGGGGATTATAATTATTAAATCTATATATTTCCCTAAAGCTTTGAAAGAAATAATATTTAATTATAGAGGTCAGTAGTTAGTTACTTATGATTTGTTTATGATTTATTTTATCGGCTTGAACCATCCTTACAATTAGATTGTTGAAGATCGTAGCTTT